>Ga0308176_10003266_pt1 | contig 10354 bp, 10 predicted proteins | sample PhyCR2_3_FD_203890 | JGI IMG/M metagenome (GOLD analysis project Ga0308176, IMG submission 203890) | Soil microbial communities from UC Gill Tract Community Farm, Albany, California, United States - DLSLS.C.R2 | ecosystem: Environmental > Terrestrial > Soil > Agricultural land | place: USA... | reverse complement strand
CTGGTCCACCCAGCGGAGCTTGTGGGTGAAGCTCTTGAAGGTGAACTGGTCGGGCAGGCGGCCGAGCACGTGATCCGACACCAGATCGCGCACCACGGCCGGCACCTGCCGGTAGGCATCGAGCCACCGATCGGCCGCGTACCGGTCATAGCCGCCGAACAGCTCGTCGCCGCCGTCGCCGCCCAGCACGACCTTGACCTCACGCGCCGTCATCCGGGCCAGGTGCAACAGGCAGATCGACAGCGGGTCGGCCGGCTCGTCCAGCGCCGCGATGAGCCGCGGCAGGTCGTTCGCCACCGAGGGGGTGACTTCCTCGGCGAAGTGCCGGGTGCCGTACCGTTTCGCCACTGCCGCGGCGGCCGGCAGCTCGTTCAGGTCTCGGTAGGGGATGCCCATGGAGAAGGTGCGAAGCTCTGAGCCGAGCACCTTGGAGGCATAGGAGACGACCAGGGTGGAATCGAGGCCGCCGCTCAGGAAGCTGCCCACCGGCACGTCGCTGGTGAGGTGCAGCGCCACCGTTTCGGCCAGGAGCTGGTCCACCCGCTCGAGCGTCTCCTCCTCCGACCAGGTCCACTTGGGGCCGTAGCTCAGGTCCCAATAACGCTCGGTGCGGACGGCGCCATTCTCCCACACCAGGTAGTGGGCCGGCGGGAGCGCCCGGATGTCCTGGAAGAAGGTGTCCGGCGCCTGCACGAACCGAAGCGTCAGGTACTGGTCCAGCGCGAACGGCGAGAGCACGGCCAGGCTGGGATCGGCCGCCAGGAGCGCCTTGATCTCCGAGGCGAACATGAGCCGCCCGTCGCGCACGGTATAGAACAGCGGCTTCTGCCCGAAGTGGTCGCGCGCGATGAACAGCCGGCGCCGACGGCGGTCCCAGATGGCGAACGCGAACATGCCGCGGAGCCGCCGCAGCATCGCTTCGCCTTCATCCTCGTACAGGTGGACCAGCACCTCGGTGTCGGACCGGGTGCGGAACTGGTGCCCCCGCGCCACCAGGTCGCGGTGCAGCTCGGCGAAGTTGTAGATCTCGCCGTTCAGCACCACCTGCAGATTGTCGTCCTCGTTGCCCATCGGCTGGTGCCCGCCGGCCAGGTCGATGATGCTGAGGCGGCGCATGCCCATGCCCAAGCCACCTTCCAGGAAGGTGCCCCAGTCGTCCGGGCCCCGGTGCCGGATGGCGTCGCACATCAGACGGATCTCGCCCTGGGCGACCTCCCCTGCCCCGACGATGCCTACGATGCCACACATCTAGGCGGCCTTCTTCCCCCACGCCACCATCATGTACCCCTCGGAGAACGGAATGAGCCGGTCCAGCAGGGTCCACGCGCGGAGCGCAGGATAGATCGCGGAATACACCTTGTACGCGGTGCCCACTTTGTTGAGGGCCTCGGCCGACATGGGCGCGGTGTCGCCGTGGAAGTCCTGCTCCTGGGTGTCCTTTTCCTTCATCGCCTTCCGGTGGTAGGCGTAGTTGAGCAAATCCTCGAGCGACTCGGTGAAGAGCCGGCAGTAGCTGGTCTGGCCCTGCACCCGGATGCCGTGCCGCTCCATGAGCGCCCGGCCCGCCGCAAGCGGGTAACCGTCGCGCGCGTGCCCGAAGCCCTCGTCGGCCGCGGTAAAGCCGAGCATCTTCTTGAGCGCGAAGCCGGGCCGGCCGTGATCGCCCTTGGGCGCCATGAACAGGAAGTCCCCGCCCGGCTTGAGCACCCGCACCATCTCGGCGAAGAAGGTGTTGTCGTCCTCGATGTGCTCCAGGAAGTTGATCGCCGCCACCAGGTCGAAGCTGGCCGACTTGAACGGCAGCGTGCGCTCATCGGTCTGCAGCACCCGGTCGCCCACCAGCTGGCGCGCCGAGCGGACGTGGTCGCGCTCGAAGTCCGTGCTGGTCCAGGTGCCGCCTCGCTCGCGCAGGAAGTGCGAGGTGAGTCCGGTTCCGCAGCCGACCTCCAGGCACTGCCGGCCCTGGACTGACGGAAGATGGGCCAGCATGGCATCCACGGTCTGCCGCTTCTTCAGCGAGCGGCGGAAGAGCTGGATCTGCCAGGGCTCGGTCAAAACAAGGTCTCCATGTTGCTAGTAGAATAAGCCGGTGCCCGCCGTCGTCCGCCTTAAGCGAGCTCCCCCGCCGCGCGATACGCCTCGTACGTACGCTTGACCCCTTCGGCCAGATCGACCCGCGGCGCCCACCCCAGCAGCCGCCGGGCGCGCGAAGTGTCGAACGCCGAGTCGCTGGTGAAAAAGTCCATCCGCCGCCGATAGATCGGCGGATCGAGCTTGAGCACCTGACACACGTCTTCCACCACGGCGGCGGTAGCGAGCATCGGCGCGAGCGGCAGCCTGAATCCGTACCGCGGGCTTCCGGTGGCCTGACGCACGGCCTCGATCAGCTCGCGCAGAGTGCAGGGCCGCGGACCGGCCACGATCATCCGCTGGTCTACCGCGTCCGGCCGCTCGCACGCCGCGAAGAAGGCGCTGACGACGTCGTCCACGTACACCATGTGGCGGCGCCCCGAGCCGTCGCCGAACAGGGGAAACCGACCCCGGCTCACGCCTTTGAACAGCTTGAGCAGGCGCTGGTCGCGGGGACCGTACACGTCGGCCGGGCGGAGCACCGTGTATTGGACGTTGGCTTGGGCGGCCTGCTCCCGCACCATCCGCTCCGCCGCCACCTTGGTCCGCTCGTAGATGTTGCCGGGGCGGAGCGGCGAGTCTTCACTGGTGACGCCGGGCGCCCTGTGGCCGTAGATCCCGATCGTGCTGCAGTACACGAACCGCTCGACCCGGCCCGACGCCGCCGCGTCCAGCAGGCGTCGGGTGCCGTCGAGGTTGATGGCCTCGAAGAACTCGTCGCTCTTGCCGCCTTCCCGCATCGCCACGGCGAGGTGAAAGACGTGGGTGACGCCGCGCATGGCCCGGGCGCAGAGCTCGGCGTCCGTGATGCTGCCCGGCAGGATCTCCACTCCCTGCGACGCGAGCAGCGCGGCGTTGGCCTTCTCTTCCGGACGGTCGGCCAGGCCCAACACCACGACCTGTGCGCCGCGACGCCGCCCCTCCTCCGCCAGGTGGGAGCCGATGAATCCGGTCCCACCCGTCACCAGCAGCCTCACGCGGCGGCGCTCCGGTAGCGGTCGGCCAGCGCGGCCAGGATCCGCTCGCTGGCGCGGCCGTCGCCGTAGGGGTTCACCGCGTTGGCCATGCGGGCGTAGGCCTCGGGCGAGCTCAGCAGCTCGCTCGCCGCCCTCACGATCCGGTCCCGGTCGGTGCCGACCACCATCGCCGTGCCCGCCGCCACGCCTTCGGGACGCTCGGTGACCTCGCGGAGCACCAGCACGGGCTTGCCGAGCGAGGGCGCCTCCTCCTGCACGCCGCCGCTGTCGGTGAGCACCAGGTCGGCGCGGGCCATGAGGTGAACGAACTCGAGGTAATCGACTGGCGGCACCAGGTGCATCCCCGCGATGTCGCAGAGGAGCTCTTCGACCGTGCGCTTGACTTCGGGGTTGGGATGCACCGGAAGCACGAACTGCAGCTCGGGAAAGCGGCCGGCCAGCTCGCGAATGGCCCCGCAGGTGGATCGGAGCGGCGCGCCGAAGCTCTCCCGCCGGTGGGTGGTGACCAGCACCAGCCGGCGCGACGGATCGAGCTTGGCCAGGGCCGGGGTTCGGAACTGGTAATCGGCCCGGACGGTCTGGAGCAGCGCGTCGATGACTGTGTTGCCGGTGAGGAACACGTCGCCCGCGGGAATGCCCTCGGCCAGGAGGGTGTCGCGCGCGGCCGGCGTGGGCGCAAAGTGCAGCGCCGCGATCCGGGTGGTGAGCACCCGGTTCATCTCCTCGGGGAACGGCTGCCAGCGGTCGCCGGTCCGGAGCCCGGCCTCGACGTGGGCGGTGGGGATGCGCTCGAGGAAGGCGGCAAACGCCGCCGCGAACGTGGTGGTGGTATCGCCCTGGACCAGGATCACGTCGGGGCGCACCCGGCGAAGCAGCGGCGGGAGGCGGTCGAGGATGCCGGCCGCGATGCCGGCAGGCGTCTGCCCGGGCACCATCAGGTCCAGGTCCACGTCCGCCTTCAAGTCGAACACTTCGAGCACCTGGTCGAGCATCGTGCGGTGCTGCGCGGTGACGCAGATCTGGCTCTCGAACCGCGCCGGCGCGGCCCGGAGGGCCCGGACGATCGGTGCCATCTTGATCGCCTCCGGCCGCGTGCCGAAGACGCTGAGGACGCGAATCATCGGTTGGCGTGCGCCGCCTGCAGCCGCTCCGCGAGCGTCTGCATCGTGACGAACCGGAACCCGTGCTCCACCACCCGGGCAAAGACCCGGCGCAGCACCGCCTCGCGCACGCCCTCGTAGCACGGATGCCCGTAGAGGATCACCTGGTCGTGCGTCTCGAGGTGCTCGTCGAGCTGGCGCATGACCTCCGCCTCCGCTGTTTCCCGCGCCCCGTGATACTCGAGGAACGGGATGGTCCGAGGCCCGCACAAGGTCACCGGGATGGTCCAGTGCCGGAGGGTCTGCCCGTTGGCCGTGGCCAGGCTGGGCTCGCCCCCGATGGCGTCGCCGTTGTAGAGGAAGCCGTACCGGTCGAGCATCGTCATGACCCGCTCGTCCGAGTAGAACCCGGGCGACGAGAAGCCGACCGGCTTGCCGAAATGCCTGACGAAGTGGCCGTAGGACTCGTCCACGTCGGCCGCGAGGTCCTCGTCCGGGAGCTGGTGGAACCGTCGGCTCCAGATGACGTGATCCATGCCGCCATGGAGGCCCAGTTCGTGGCCTTCGGCCTGCAGCGCCTGGATCTCGGGCACAAAGTTGAGCCCGACCGGGCGCGAGAGGGCGGTCTCGACGATGAACCGGGGCCAGCCGGTTTTCTTGATGAGGTGGACCGCGTCGCGGTCGGAGAGCTTGGCCTTGGAGCGCGTGATCCCCTTCCCCAGCCATTCGCGGAGGTTGGTGGACCGGCCCAGGTTGACGAAGAAGGTGTTGGGAACGCCGAAGTCGCGGCACACGGCACGGATCCGGGGAAGCCCGTCCGTGATGCACACCCGATGATCGACATCCCAGCGGAACGCGAAGAGCCGATCCGTCACCGGCCCCTCGCCATCACGCCGGCGTAGATCTGCTCGAACTGCTCCGCGGTGCGGTCCCAGTCGAACAGCCGGAGCGCGCGCTCGCGGCCGGCGCGGCCCATCTCGGCCCGACGAGCGGGGTCGGCGAGCAGGCTGCCCATGGCATCGGCCAGCGCACTCGAGTCACCCCGCGGCACGATCAAACCGGTGACGCCGTGCTCCACCACCTCGGGCAGGCCGCCGGCGTCGCTGGCCACGACCGGCGTCTCGCAGCCCATCGCCTCCGCGGCGGGAATGCCGAACCCTTCCTCGAGTGACGGGATCACCGAGATAGCGGCCGCCCGGTAGTACGGCGGGAGCTCGCTGTTGGGCACCCAGCCCAGGAACGTGACGCGCTCGCCGATGCCCAGCGTCTCGGCGAGCTTGATCAGCTCCGGCCGCTCGAACCCGTCGCCGGCCACCACCACGCGAAGCTCCGGGAACCGCGGGGTGAGCTTGGCAGCCGCCTCGATCAGGAACCGGATGCCCTTCCGCGGGAACAGCTGCCGGCACGCGAAAATCATCAGCGGGCCGTACCGGGGGTCGACCGGCTTGCCGCCCGGCGTGGGGCTGAACCGGCGCAGGTCGGTGCCGTTGAACACCAGGTGGATGGATTTATCCGGTGCGCCGGCGCGAAGCGCGTGCTGACGGCAGTCGTCGGTGATGGCCGTGAGCGCGCCGGCATGCCGCAGGGTCCACCGCAGCGGCGGGCGCACGTACCAGCGGGTGGGGAAATCGTAACCCTGCTCGGGGTTTACGTAGACGTCGCCGCCGTGCATGGTGATCACGCTGGGCAGGCCGAGCTTCCGGGCGGCCTGCACCGCGGCTGGTCCGGTCGGGATGGCCCAGTGGGCGTGAATCACGTCGGCGCCGCGGGACCGGGCGGCCGCGATGGTGGACCGGTACTGGGCCTCGAGGTAATGGGCCATGACGGCGATCCGGGCCATCTTGCCGACCAGATTGACCCGGCTCTGCGCCACCCGTCCGTAGGTCAGATCGACCGGCAGCTCCATGGGAAACCGCAGCACGTCCACCCCATCGAACTGCTCGGTGGCGGGGAGTGACGAGTTGCCCGGCGTCACGACCGTCACCGCATGCCCCCGGCGCACCAGGTGACGGTTGATGTCGTGCACGTAGGTGGCCTGGGTGTCGGTCGCGCCCTGGGGGTACCAGTACGTGGGGCAAATGATCCGAAGCGACCTGGACCCGCCACCCGAAGCTGAGCCACCCCGGGTACGCTGGACCTCTACTCCAGCTGTCGTCATCTCGTCTTGACCTCTCAGGTCCATCGGACGGTGCGAAGCCTATGGGAACGTGTCGGAAAGATCAACATTTATGCCACCTTACGCGTTCTTGAACCGTCCGGCACGGCCCACTTTGCGCTCAACCTCGGACCCCGATCTGCCGACAATGCGCAACACCCGTTGCGACCCCACGCCTCGGTTGCGTGCCCGGAGGACCGACCCTGACGACCGACGCCGCTCCGTATCTTCACACCGAGTATCCCTTCGCGGCCATGCTCCGATCCGGTGACCGCGACCGTCTCTTGGTGCAACTCATGGCATCGGTGTGGGAGAATATACTCCAACTCCCCGCCCAGAACCGAGATACCCCCGAAGCCGATCCCCCAAGACTACCGACCTGCCGCTGCTCGGCGCGGCGGTCCGGATCACCGGCAAATGGGAGGGTATCGTGGCCCTGACCGCTTCCCGCAGCCTCGCCGCCAAATGCACGGCCATCATGCATCAGCGGCAGCCCGAGGACTTGTCCGAGGAAGAGGTGCGCGACGGGTGGGAAGAGCTGACCAACATGGTGGGCGGCAACCTCAAAGCCCTGGTTCCTCCGGAATCCCGCCTGAGCTTGCCCGAGATCAGGGCGGCCACCGGCTATGGTTGGACCGAACTGGGTCTACTAGTGCTCAACCAGGTGACCTTCGCCTGCCTCGGCCAGCGGATCCGATTGTGCGTGCTGGTGCGGAGCGTTAGCGACCGCTCGCGCTCCCACCCTCGAGCAGGCCCCGGACCTTGGCCGCCAGCGCTTCCTGGGTGAATGGCTTGGCCAGAAACGGTGCGCCGGCCTCGAGCAGGCCCCCCTGGAACACCTCCGACGCGAAGCCCGACATGTACAGGATGGCTTTGTCCGGCCACCGCTCCTCGATCAGGCGGCCCAGCTCGCGCCCGTTCATGCCGGGCATCTTGATGTCGGTCAGGACCAGGTGAACCGGGCCGCTGTGCTCCTCGATGGCCGCCAATGCCTCGCGCCCGTGCCTGGCCTCGATGGCTTGATAGCCGCTCCAGGTGAGCATTCGGACGGCGAGCCGGCGGACCGCTTCCTCATCGTCCACCACGAGCACCGTATATCCACCGACGGGGCGTTCCCCCCGCGATCCATGTCCGGTCAAGCGTCCAGTCCAGGTCGAGTCGGGAGCGGTGCATGGAATTGGAGGCAGAATAGTCGTCGCGGACGGGGTCTCCCGCAAGCTCCCGGCCAGAGTGGGAAACCGGCGTGCTAGAATTGAGCATGGTGGAATCGGCGCAGACGTGGCCCTACCTGCCGACGCTGGCCCGGCTGGCGCTGGCCGTGGGCCTGGGCATGCTGACCGGCATCGAGCGCGAGCGGCGGCGCAAGGAGGCCGGGCTTCGGACATTCGCCTTCGCCGCCCTGCTGGGGGCCGTGGGGGCCCTGCTGGGCGAGCCCTATGCCCTCTTGTCGCTGGGGCTGCTTGGGATCCTGCTGGTGCTGCTCAACGTCGAGACCATCCGGACCGGCGAGGGGGCCGAGATCACCACCTCGGCGGCGTTGCTGGTCACGGGATACGTCGGGGTGCTGGCCGGCCTGGGACATGCGTTCACGGCGACCGCAATCGGCGTCGCGGTGGCGGCGTTGCTCGCCTGGAAGGAGCCGCTTGCGGGGTTCAGCCAGGCCCTCACCGACGCCGAGCTCCGGTCGGCCATCCTGCTCGCCATTCTGGCCTTCATCGTATATCCCGTCCTGCCCAGCGGCAGCGTGGATCCGTGGCACCTCATCGACGCGCGGGCCGCCTGGGTAACGGTCATCCTCATCGCCGCGCTCGGATTCGTGAACTACGTGCTGCTCAAGCTGTACGGCGCGCGCGGCATCCTGCTGGGATCGTTCTTCGGCGGGCTGATCAACAGCACCGTCACCGTCACCGACCTGGCCGAGCGGGTCGAGAGTCCCAACGATGCCTTCTCCGGCCTGGCATTCCGCGGGGTCGCGCTCGCCACGGGCGCGATGCTGCTCCGGAACGCGGTCCTGCTCGCGGTCATCTCGCCGTCCGCGGGGCTGGCCGCGGCCGGACCGCTGGTGCTGATGATGGCCGCCACCTTTCTGGTGGCCCTGCTCCGCCGCGGCGCCAAAGGCCCCGTCACTCGTGATGCCGGCGCGGCGGTGGCGGCGCAGCTCCGCTCGCCGTTTTCGCTTCAGGCCGCGCTCAAGTTCGGCCTCCTCTTCCTCGCGCTGCAGGTGATCGGCACGCTGGCCGAGCGCGGGCTGGGCCAGACCGGGTTCTACGCCGTCAGCGTGGCCGGCGGTCTGGTCTCGAGCGCGAGCGCGGTGGCATCGGCCGCGACGCTGGCCGCGGGCGGCGCGCTCACACCGCAGGTGGCGGCCACCGGCGCCCTGCTGGCTTCGATCGCGAGCGGCGTGATCAACCTGCCGATCGTCGCGCGGGCGGCCAACGATCGCCGGCTGACGCGCAGGGTGGCGGCGGTGCTCGCCACGCTGGTCATCGCCGGGGCGCTCGGAATGGGCGTGCAGCTGCTGGTGACGCGATTGGCGTTCTAGTTCGGTGGCGGCGGTCACGGACAGCCACAGTCGCTCGTGAGCCGGGGGCGGTCCGCGTCACATCCTGTGGAAGGCTCGGTGACTAGGCTGGAGCACCGTTCGTGGAGGGTTCAAGCTATGGGTGGCCTGCGGGTATATAGCCTCCTCATGTGCGTCGCGCTGTTAGTCATCCCGGCCCTGGCGATCGTCGGGTTTGCGATGTCAGGTAGCCGGCCGAGTGTCTCGCCGCGGGCCTGATCGACGCTCAGGGAGGCATTCGGGTCCGCGTGCTCGATCGTAGGTCGTAATCAATCGACCCAAGAATGTTTCGCGAGAGGCTGGATGTTCGTGTCCGAGCCGGCCCTCACCGGCCTTACGCTCGGAATTCCGCCGGCCGCTCGGGCTTCGCCTCCCCCAGCGCGCGCCGCACGCCATCCGCGTCCAGATCGGTCGTGTAGACGGGAGTCGCGGGTTGCTGCCGCCAGGACTGGTCCAGCGGCCCGGCGTCGACCCCGTCGAAGCCGAGCTCGTCGAGCAGGTCGATCACCACCTGCTTCGCTCGCGCATCGTCGCCGGCGACCGGAAGCGCGATACGCCCCTTGCTCCCCTTCGGCTTCCCGCCCTCCAGCAGGCGCTGGGCGTAGATGTTGTTGAACGCCTTGACCACCGGGTGTCCGAGTTGTCGCTCGACCCAGCGGCTTTCCGGCGTCCCTTGCTCGATGTCGTCGATGCGCCCGTCGCGCTGGCGCGGGTAGTAGTTCCCCGTGTCCACGACGATGGTGTCCGCCGCGTCCGCGAAGAGACCCTTGGGGAGCCGCGGGACGCTCTTCTCCGGAATCGTCACGACGACGAGGTCTTTCCCCTTGGCCGCCTGTTCGACGGTGACCGGCCGTGCGCCGGTCTCCCGCGCGAGGTCGGCCAGGGTCTCCGGGCCGCGGGAGTTTGCGACCTCGACCGGGTGGCCGAGGGCCGTGAGCCGTCGCACGAGGGTCCCGCCGATGTGGCCGGCGCCGATGATGCCGATGTTCATGAGCCGCTCCTTGTCCGAGGTCCTCAGGTGCGGAGCGTAGTGGGGTTCCGGCCCCGGCGCTACGGCCGCGGCCTTGCCGATGCACCGAAGTTGACACACGACCGTTTGGCCGCACACCCATGCGTTTTACCGCCGCTCGCCCCCCGGGGAGCGCGCCTCAATGCGCCACCTGGTCGGTGCCCCACCTTCGCCCTTGACTGTATAGGCCACCTCAGGTGATTCTCACCTCCCTGGGTGAAGCGATGCTGGGGGTCACCATGCCAGAGATCACCTGCCCATCGTGCGGCATCGCGGTTCGCGCCGACACGGTCTATTGTCCCTTCTGCCGCGCGCTCGTTTCAAGGCCGAACTTCCGGCGGCTCATGCTCTGGACTGCCGTAGTGGCTGAGTACCTCTCGCTCGCCGTGCTGTCCGTCCGTCGCTGAGGCGAATGCTGGAACG
>Ga0308176_10003262_pt1 | contig 10358 bp, 6 predicted proteins | sample PhyCR2_3_FD_203890 | JGI IMG/M metagenome (GOLD analysis project Ga0308176, IMG submission 203890) | Soil microbial communities from UC Gill Tract Community Farm, Albany, California, United States - DLSLS.C.R2 | ecosystem: Environmental > Terrestrial > Soil > Agricultural land | place: USA... | reverse complement strand
TGCGCGCGATCGGTGCGCCGTCCAACATGGACGCCTTCGCCACCGCGTTCCAGTGCAAGCCGGGCGACGCGATGGTCCGTTCGGGCGACAAGCAGGTAAAAATCTGGTAAGCGGCTCCCTCCCTCCCTCCGGGGAGGGGCTTGCCAGCAAGCTTCAAGCCAAGGCCCCGCTCCGGCGGGGCCTTTCTTTTGGCCTTCCATTGGGCATATGGCGCCCGGTCGACGAATTGCTTACCTTCCACCCTGTCTGCCGCAGGGGGCGACAGGCGAAGTTGTTTGCAGGACAGAACAATCAACTTAGCCGGGGAGTAACAATGAAATCGATTTCACGTCGCAACACGCTTGCGTCGGCGCTGGCGCTCGCCATCGTCGCCACCTTGCCCGCCTTCGCGCAGGACGCCGCGAGCAATACGGCCAACCCGCAACAGGCCACCAAGCTGGAAACCATCGAGGTCACCGGTTCGCGCATCAAGGGCGCCGACATGGCCACCCAGGTGCCGGTGATCACCATCAGCTCGGCCGACATCCAGAAGACCGGCCTGACCAGCGTCGGCGACATCCTGCAGCAGCTCTCCTCATCCGGCTCGGCGCTGAACACCAAGTTCAACTCCGCCGGCAACTTCGGCTTTCCGCCTGACGGCAGCGGCGTGGGCTCGGGCTCGGCCACGCTGGACCTGCGCAACCTCGGTGCCAAGCGCGTGCTGGTGCTGGTCGACGGCATCCGCTGGGTGAACGAGAGTTCGGCTTCCGGCGTGTCGGCGGCGGTCGATCTCAACACGATCCCTGCCAGCATCATCGACCGCATCGAGATCCTGCAGGACGGCGCCTCATCGCTGTACGGCTCCGACGCCATCGCCGGCGTGGTGAACATCATCACCAAGCGCTCGCAGAAGGGTGGCTCGGCCAACGTTTATTACGGCACCTACAACAACCTCGGCGGCGGTGCGACCACCAACGCCAATGTCTCCTTCGGCAACAAGGGCGAGCGCTTCGAATTCTTCGTCGACTTCAGCTACCTCAAGCAGAAAGGCATCAAGTCCAGCGAGTGGTCGCAGGCCAGCGCCGAGTGCGTACCGGGCACTGGATTGTCCAACTGCAGCTCGGCGACGCCAACCGGACGGTTCGACTTCATCGACCCGAACGGGGTGGAACACGACGTTACGCTCAACGGCCCGGTGAATGGCGTCGCGGCGTTCCCGGCCGATTTCCACGATTTCGGCACCGCCGACCGCTACAACTTCGCCACGCAGAACCTGTTGCTGACGCCCAACGAACGCAAGGGCGTGTTCGCGCAGACGCGCTACAGCCTCACCGACAGCATCACCTGGTATGCGCGCGGCCTGTACAACCACCGCACCTCGCTCAACCAGGCCGCGCCCGAGCCGATTTTCCTCGGCCCCGGCGCCGGCACCGGCGGACTGGCCGATACGGTCGGCGTGGATGTCACCAACCCATACAACCCGCTGGGCTACACGCTCGACGCCGACCCAGTCAACGGCAACCTCGGGCTGATCGGACGTCGCCCGATCGAAGGCGGCCCGCGTCGCTACTCGCAGGACGTCGATACCTACTATTTCGGCACCGGCCTGGAAGGCTCCTTCGGCGTGGGCGACCACGACTTCTACTGGGACGTCAACTACGCCAACGGCCACAACAAGGCGTCGCAAACCGTCACCGGCACCTACAACATTGCGCACATCCAGCGCGCGCTGGGCCCGCTGGCCGGCTGCACCGGCAGTTGCGTACCGCTGAATGTCTTTGGCGGCCCGGGCACCATCACGCCGGAAATGTTGCAGTACATCCAGTACATCGAGCACGACACCAGCGACAACAAGCTCAACCTGTGGACCGCCAACCTGTCCGGCGAAGTGGTCGACCTGCCGGCCGGGCCGTTGGCGTTCGCCGCCGGCTACGAGCACCGCAACTACAGCGGCTCCTACCAGCCCGACGCGGTGGTGGTCGCCGGCGAAACCAACGGCGTGCCCTCGTTGCCGACCTCCGGCAGCTACTCGATCAACGAGTACTACCTGGAACTCAACGCACCGCTGCTGAAGGACCTGCCGGGCGTCAAGGCGCTGGATCTGTCCGCCGCCTCGCGTTATTCGGACTACTCGACCTTCGGCGGCACCGTCAACAACAAGTTCGGCCTGCGCTGGCAGGTGTTCGATGACCTCACCCTGCGCGGCACCTGGGCCGAAGGCTTCCGTGCACCGTCGATCGGCGAGTTGTTCGGCTCGCCGGCGCGTTTCGATGCCACCTTGCAGGATCCCTGCACGGCACCGATCGCCGACGCCACGACGGCGGCCAACTGCGCCGCCATGGGCGTGCCGGCGGGCTACTCGCAGCCGAACTCGCAGATCTCCGTGCGTACCGGCGGCAACCGCCAGCTCAACCCGGAAACCTCGACCAGCTTGACCTGGGGTGCGGTCTACAGCCCGGGTTGGGCAGCCAACACGGCCTGGGCGAGCAAGCTGGATTTCACGCTGGGCTACTACCGCATCGACATCGACAACGCGATCCAGGCGCTGGACGCACAGACCAAGCTTGATCGTTGCGTGGCCAGTGCTGATGCAGCCTCCGAGTTCTGCACCGGCATCCACCGCAATCCGACCGGCAACATCGACGGCTTCGACAACACCCTGCAGAACCTGGGCACGATCCACACCGACGGCTACGACTTCAGTGTTAACTGGCAGGGCCCGGAAACCGGCATCGGCCAGTTCCGCGCGAACTGGGACAGCACCTACGTCGCCCAGTACATCGCAAAGAACGGTGTCGGTGCTCGCGAACCACGCACGGTCGGCATCGAGGTGACCGACAGCGCGATCCCGCGGTTGACCTCCAACGTCGGTGCGGGCTGGAGCCTGGGCGGCTGGAGCGTGGACTACAAACTGCGCTATGTCAGCGGGCTGCGCGAGGACTGCGCTGGCGCCGCCGGTTTCCCGATCTGCAATCACCCCGACGAGATCGCGCCGAACCGCCCCGATGGTACGCACTACCTGTCGTCGGCGACGTACAGCGACCTGCGCGCCAGCTGGAAGCTGCCCACGGCACTGGACCTGACCCTGACCGCCGGCATCAACAACCTGTTCAACAAGCAGCCGCCGGTCTGCGTGTCCTGCTCGCTGAACGGCTACGACGCCTCGACCTATGACCTGCCCAGCCGCTTCACCTACGTGCAGGCCAGCATGAACTTCTGATCGCCTGTTTCACCGCATCACGCACGGGCCGCCGCCAGGCGGCCCGTGTCGTTTATGCGTGTCGGCGGTCGCGCACAGGTGCGCTCTTCCAAGGGTCGCGTGCGTTGGCGGACAGGGCCGCAGACGCGCGCGACGTTGTCCAGGCAGCGGCTCATCGTTGGCCTAAATGTCGACAATGCAAATCATTCTCATTAGAGTTTGCGGCTTGCAGCACATGCCAGACAAAGGAATCCGATGGCCTGCATCACCAGTCGCAAGCATCCAGCCGGCCCTTTCCCACTGACCCGCAGCATGGCCGCCGGCCTGCTCGCTGGCATCGCCTTGGTCGTGCCCGCTCACGCAGGCAGCACCGATCCGGCCGACGCGCAGGTGCGCAACGCCAAGCGGCTGCCCGGCGTCGAAGTGCATGCGACCACCGGCGCCGACTACCGCGCGGACATGCTCGACTCGCCCAAGTTCACCCAGCCGCTGCTCGATACGCCGCAGACCATCGGCATCATTACCCGCGACCTGTTCGAGCAGCAGGGTGCCACCACGCTGACCGAGGCGCTGCGCAACAGCCCGGGCGTGGGCACCTTTTATGTCGGCGAGAACGGCACCACCACCACCGGCGACGGCGTCTCGATGCGCGGCTTCGACAGCTCCGGCAGCATCTTCGTCGATGGCGTGCGCGACCTCGGTTCGATTTCCCGTGACTTGTTCAATGTCGAACAGGTGGAAGTGACCAAGGGTCCGGATGGCACCACCTACGGACGCACCGCACCGACCGGCGCGATCAACATGGTGACCCGCCAGCCGATCGCCGCCGATCGCGACGCCGCCTCGGTCGCCTACGGCAGCGGCCAGCAGCAGCGCCTGACCGCCGACATCAACCGGCAGCTCGGCGGCCACAGTGCCCTGCGCCTGGATGTCGTCGGCCAGGACAGCGGCGTGCCCGGCCGCGACCGGGCGCGCAACCGCCGCTGGGGCGTCGCGCCGTCGCTGGCGTTCGGGCTGGGCACGCCGACCCGTGTCTATTTCGACGCGCTGCACATCCGACAGGACAACGTGCCCGACGGCGGCGTACCCACCCTCGGCCTGCCCGGCTATGCCAGCCCCGATCCCGCACGGCCACAGCTCGAGCTGGCGCCACCGGTCGACAGCGGCAACTTCTACGGCACCGCGCAGGACCACGACCAGGTCATCGCGGACATGCTCACGCTGATCGTCCAGCACGAGTTCACGCCGGATGTCTCGCTGCGCAACACCACGCGCTGGGGACGCACGCGCCAGGATTATCTGCTGACCTCCTTCCGCGGCGATGCCGCGAACCTGTTGACCCCGGACCTGGCCGACCCGTCGAGTTGGACGCTCGAACGCAGCCTGCCTACCTTCAAGCAGCAGTCCAACCGCATCCTCACCAACCAGACCAACCTCAGTGCCAACTTCAGCACCGGAGCGGTGCTCCACAACCTCAGCGCGGGCGTGGAACTGAGCGAGGAGAAGGCCACCAACGTGGGCATCGCACCGCTGGATGGCAGCGCCTGGCCGGCGGCGAACCTCTACCACCCGGACCCGCGCGTGGGCGGCCTGCGCTACGGCGAATCGGGCGCCTGGAACAGCGGCACCACCGACACCGCCGCGGCCTACGCGTTCGACACGCTGAAGTTCGGCGAACGCTGGCAGCTCACCGCCGGCCTGCGCCTGGACCGGTACACCAGCCGCTTCGACAGCGTGGCCCTGTGCGGCGCGCGCAATAGCCCCGCGTGCGGCCTGCTGCCAGCCGCCACGCCGGTGCCTGGCCTTTCGGCACGCATCGTCGACACCCTGCCCAACGGCAAGCTGGGCGTGCTGTACAAGCCCGCGCCAAACGGCAGCATCTACGCCAACTTCGCGGTGTCGCAGGAGCCACCGGGCGGTAATACGCTGCTGTTGAGCAGCTCGGCCAGCAGTGCGGACAATCCGCGGCTCGACCCGCAGCGCGCCAGCACCACCGAGGTGGGCACCAAGTGGGATCTGCTCGACCAGCGCCTGCTCGTTACCACAGCGCTCTACCGCACCGTGGTCCGCAATGAGTTGACCCAGGATCCGGTCGACCAGCAGTACTACCAGACCGGCCGCAAGCGCGTGCAAGGCATCGAGCTGGGCGTGGTCGGCCGGATCACCGACGACTGGGGCGTGAGCGCCGGCTTCACCACCATGGACGCCACGGTCACCGACGGCCAGGCGGTCAGCAACGACGGCTCGCGCGACCTGGCCTACACCCCGCGCAGCGCGTTCACTGCGTGGAGCACCTACCACCTGCCCTTCGGCCTGACCATTGGTGGCGGCGCGCGCTATGCCGGTGCGATGAAACGCGGCAAAGACAGCGCGATCGGCACGCCCGCCTCCACCGGCGCGTACTGGGTGTTCGATGCCATGGCGGGCTATCCGATCAACCGCCACGTCGATTTGCAATTGAACCTCTACAACTTGTTCGACCGCAGCTACGTGGCGGCGATCAACAAGAGCGGCTACCGCTACACGCCGGGCACGCCGCGCGCCGCGATGCTGACCGCCAACATCCGCTTCTGAGCCAACCCGACCACCTCTCTCGCGAATCACGGCAGGAGACCGCCATGCTGCTGCACATTCCCGATGTTCTCGATCGCGCCCAGGTCATGCGCATGCGCGCTGCACTGGCGGACGCCGCGTGGACGGACGGCCGCGAGACCGTCGGCGCCCAGGGAGCGCAGGTCAAGCGCAACCTGCAGCTGCCGGAAACCTCGCCACTGCGTTTGGAACTGGGTGCCGAGGTAATGGGTGCGCTGGCGCGCCATCCGCTGTTCCATGCAGCCGTGCTGCCGCAGCGCGTGCTGCCGCCGCGCTTCAACCGCTATGAAGGCGGCGGCCATTACGGTTTTCACGTCGACGGCGCGGTGATGGCACTGCCCGATGGCAACCAGTTGCGCGGCGACGTGTCGTGCACGCTTTTCCTGAGCGATCCGGGCGACTACGACGGCGGCGAGCTGATCGTCAGCGACCTGTATGGCGAACACGAGGTCAAGCTGCCCGCCGGCGACGCCATCGTCTATCCGTCCAGCAGCCTGCACCGCGTGCGGGCAGTCAGCCGCGGTGCGCGCCTGGCCGCGTTCTTCTGGGCGCAAAGCCTGGTCCGCGACGACGGCCAGCGCCGGTTGCTGCTGGAGCTGGACACGTCCATCCAGCGCCTCACCGACAGCGGCGCCGACGCCGATGCGGTGCTGCAACTCACCGGCATCTATCACAACCTGCTGCGGCGCTGGTCGGAGACCTGACCAACCGGCGCAAGCTCCCACTTTGGACCATTCCTCGCGAGTGCGGGAACGGATCGGGCATCAGCGGTTCCTTCTGCACGCCCGGGAGCGGATAATCGGCGCCCCTTCATGCACACGGCAGCGCGATGTTCGTACCTGGTCAACGCTGGATCTCCACCGCCGAACCCGAACTGGGCCTGGGCACTGTGTTGCGCGTGGAGGGTCGCGGCGTGCAGGTGTTGTTCGCCAAGGCGGGCGTACTGCGCCCCTACGCGATGGATTCGGCGCCGCTGGTGCGCGCCGAGTTCCGCGCCGGCCAGCGTGTTGCCGGCAAGGGCGTGGCCTTCCTGGTCGAGCGGGTGGAGATCAGGGAAGAGCTGCTGATCTACCGCGGCGAAGGCCGCGAGCTGCACGAAGGCCAGCTCGACGACGAGCAGAGCGTGAGCCAGGCCGATGACCGCCTGGTCGGTGGCCGCACCGACCCGGTCGCGCAATTTGAACTGCGCCTGGATGGACTGCGCCGCCGAGCCGAAGCGCGCCGCTCGCCGACTTGGGGGCTGGCGGCCTCACGCATCGGGCTGGTGCCGCACCAGTTGCGGGTGGCCGGCATCGCCTCCTCGCGCCGTCCGCCACGCGTGCTGTTGGCCGACGAGGTGGGCCTGGGGAAAACCATCGAGGCGGGCATGATCCTGGCCCGCCAGCTGGCCACCGGCCGCGCCTCGCGCGTGCTGTTGCTGCTGCCGGACACGCTGGTCTACCAGTGGTTCGTCGAACTGCTGCGCCGCTTCAACCTCAGTTTCGCGATCTACGATGAAGAGCGTTGCGAGGCCCTGGAACAGTCCGACGCCGCCAGCAATCCGTTCGAGGACGAACAGCTGGTCATCGCCGATTTCCGCTTTCTGGAAGAGAACCCCAAGCGCGCGGCCCAGCTGATCGAGGCGGACTGGGACCTGCTGATTGTCGACGAGGCGCACCACCTGGCCTGGACACCCGAAGCGGCCAGCCCGCGCTACACGCTGGTCGAGCAACTGGCCGCGAAGACGCCCGGCGTGATCCTGCTTACCGCCACGCCCGAGCAGCTCGGCCGCAGCGGGCATTTCGCCCGCCTGCGCCTGCTCGATCCCCAGCGCTATCACGATCTGGACGTCTATCTGTCCGAAGCCGAGCGCTTCCAGGCGCTCTCGCCGATCGCCGATCGCCTGCAATCGGGCGAAGCGCTGGACCAAGCACAACGCACTGCATTGCGCGGGATCTTCGCCGGCGACGACGCCCTGCTCGCGCTGCTCGAAGACACCACCCGCCCGGCCGCCTCGCGCGAACTGCTCGACGCGCTGATCGACCGCCATGGCACCGGCCGCGCGATGTTCCGCAACCGTCGCGCAGGCATCGGCGGCTTTCCCCGCCGCGTGCCCGAATGGCAGCTGATTGACGCCGACGCGCTGGACGAGAACGCGCGCCAGGCGCTGCTGGCCGAATTCCACGCCGACATCCAGCAGCCGCCGCCGGCGCTGGAACTCGACTACGCCAGCGACCCGCGCCTGGATGCGCTGGTCGCCCTGCTCGACGCGCACCCGCAGGACAAGTTCCTGCTGATCTGCCGCAGCCAGGCCAAGGTGCTGGCGCTGGAAGAAGCGCTGCGCACCCGCACCGGCGCCGGCATCGCCCGCTTTCACGAAGGCCTGGGGATCATCCAGCGCGACCGCAACGCCGCCTACTTTGCGCAACCCGATGGCGCGCGCCTGCTGCTGTGCTCCGAAATCGGTTCGGAAGGCCGTAACTTCCAGTTCGCCCATCGGCTGGTGTTGTGGGACCTGCCGCTGGATCCGGACCTGCTCGAACAGCGCATCGGCCGCCTGGACCGCATCGGCCAGACCCACGACATCGCCATCCACATTCTTGCCGTCGAGGACAGCGCGCAGCATGTGCTGGCGCGCTGGTACGACGAGGGTGTGGACGCCTTCCGCTCCAGTCCCGCCGACGGCCGCGAATTGCTTCGCCGCTATGGCGAGCCGCTGGTTGAACTGGCCGGGGAACACGCCCGCAATGCCGACAGCCGCGATCAGGAACTGGACGCGCTGATCGCCGATACGCGCGCCAGCCACGAGGAGCTGGCGCAACTGATCCGCGCCGGGCGCGACCATCTGCTGGAATTGGCCGCCAGCCGCGATCCGCACGCCGATGAACTGGGCCAGGCGTTCCGCCGCGAGGATGTCGATCCCTCGCGCGACGCCTTCGTGCAGCGCCTGTTCGAAGCTTTCGGCATCCATCCCGAAGAGCTGGGCGGCCAGGTGCTGCTGTTGGATCCGCAATATTTGTCCACTGACGCCCTGCCCGGCTTCGCCGAAGGCCCGCTTTCAGCCACCTTCGCCCGCGACGTGGCGCTGGCGCGCGAGGAGCTGCCGCTGCTGCGGATCGACCACCCGCTGGTGATGGGCGCGCTCGACCTGGCGCTGTCCGGTGAGCAAGGCAACGCCGCGTTCATGGTCGACGACGCCCTGCCGACCCGCAGTGCGCTGCTGCAGGCGGTGTTCCTGCTCGAATGCGTGGCCGACCGCGCGCTCGACGCCGAGCGGTTTCTGCCAACCCTGCCGCTGGTGGTGACGATCGATACCCGGCTGGCCGAACGCGCCGGCTTCGAACCCAGCGACGCCGCCGTGCGCAAGGCCGCCGACCGCAACATCGAGGTGCCGCGCTACCGCAAGTTCCTCGCCAAGCTGGTGCCACCAATGCTGGAAAAGGCCGAAGGGATCGCCGGCGAGCGGGCCAAGCAGCACATCACCGATGCCGTCGCCCTGGCCACCGCCACGCTGGACGCGGAGCTGTCGCGGCTGCGCGCCTTGCGCGAGGTCAATCCGTCGATCAACCCGGCCGAAATCGCCACCCTGGAAGCCGAACGCAGCGCGCTGCTCAACGCGCTGCCGCAATCGCGCCTGCGCCTGGACGCGGTTCGCTTTGTTGCCAGCCCGGACTTCCTCGCGTTGCGCTAAGGTCCCCGACGGGCTGGCGGGTTCCGTCGTCCGGGCACCGTAGCCAGCTTTTTCAACACCCCGCGACAACCAGGTTCTTCAAGTACATCTTGACGTAATTGTCTGGCGTCAGGCATTCCTGGTTGCAGCCCATTCCCTTGTCTACAAACCAGCACCGATAAGCGTCGGGATTTCTTTCTGCCCTCAGCACATACGTGTGGCTGGCCTCGGCCCAGAGCGTCAGTTGATCCGCCGCCTTGGCAAAGGTGTCCTGATAGCCCATCGAATCGACGTTCAGATAGGTCACCTCGACTTTATGAAATCCCGGCTTCACCAGCAGGCCTTTGGTGGGGGAGCTCCGCCAACCACGGGATTGACCACATAGCTGCCATCGATGGCTTTGACCGCCAGCCACAAGCGGGCGCCCTCCGATATGACCGCCAACTTGTCATTGCCAAGCGCAGGACCGTCATACATGCGCTTGGGCTCGGGCGGCATCAAACCGCATCCAGTGAGGGCTACGGTAAGCATCGCGATACAAACGGACCTGCACGACTGCTTCCTCAGTGCCTTCGATTAAGGTTGCAACTGGTTTTCTTTGCCTCGAGCAGATCCTGACGAACGGGTGGGTCATTATCCTGGGTGTGTAACGGATTCTGCCTCGGGAAATGAGGGGTACCGCAGTGCTTCGGGAGGGTAGCAAGATAGTCAGGTCCCGGCTTGCCGGTGCAGGAGCGCCGTTGGGCGCGACCAAGATGCCCACGCGTATGCGACATGGAGCCGTGCAGGCAAGAATCCCGCAGGTCCACACTAAGTCGGCCATCCGGAAGGAAATCACATGCGCACCATCGGCCTCATCGGCGGCATGAGCTGGGAATCGACCGTCGAGTACTACCGCCTGATCAACCGCGGCGTGCGCGACCGCTTGGGTCCGTTGCA
>Ga0308176_10003261_pt1 | contig 10359 bp, 6 predicted proteins | sample PhyCR2_3_FD_203890 | JGI IMG/M metagenome (GOLD analysis project Ga0308176, IMG submission 203890) | Soil microbial communities from UC Gill Tract Community Farm, Albany, California, United States - DLSLS.C.R2 | ecosystem: Environmental > Terrestrial > Soil > Agricultural land | place: USA... | reverse complement strand
AACGCCCCCCACCCCGAAAACGCCCCCCCCACCCCCGTAAGAGGTCTCTACTAACTGGAGGAAGAATCCCGCAGTTCTAATTGTCGCCGACCCTCAAATCTAGTTGACGCCGGACAGAAGAGTCTCGATAAGCGCCCATTCTTCGCCCTCCCCTACTCTGACGACCCTATCTGAGGGTCATCCCACACTCTCCAGACTCTCTCAGACGCCCAATCCAGCCTAATTGCCGACGTCCACTTCCCCAAGTCAGAAGATCTCTTCGGCGATCTGCTCCGCCCTCTTGGGGGAGAGACTGGCCCAGGAGGCGGTCGCCGCGATGGCCGGAATGCCCATCGTGATCAGGGCGATGACCCTCACGGGATCGGGGAAGCCCTGCAGCGAATAGCTCAACCAGTAGCTCGCGTAGAGGGCGACGGGCGCCAGGAGCGTGAGTTGGCTCCTGTCGCTGCCCGGGCGGGCCCGGCCTATCTCCGGCTGGGATCGCTCACTCTGCCCAGGAAGAGGACCAGCCCGCTCTCCCGGTCGCGGATGAGGAGCAGGAACGGCCTGTCGGCCTTGATCTCGCGCGGCAGGGAGAGCATCGAACGGACCCTCATCACCATGGCGGTAGCGGCGGCGGCTTCGGTACCTTTTTCATCGACGCGCACGAATCCCTTGTGGAAGATGTTGTCCATGACGAGCTCGTCGCCTGGGCTCGCCGGCTTCGCGATCCCGGTAAAGTCGGCCCCTTCGTCATCGAACGCGATGGGCATGCCCATCGCGGCCAGGGCTTCGCGGAGACGAGGACCTCGCGCTTATCGCTGCATGGGCATGCATCGAATAGTCCGCCCGCGGATCTCCAAACCCCATCTCTGCAATGACTTCCGGAAATCGATTCCCTCCTCTTCATAGGGCGGGCGCGCCCCTCGACGCCACTTTCTTCCAGCGGACTTGACAGAACACTTCAATCTTATGAAAATATCACGTCAGCACCAGACATCCAGCCACCCCCGGAGGGTAAGATGCAGCGCCGAGTTCGGATTCTTCTCGCGTGGTTCGAGCGCCGCGAAGCCGTTACGGCGTTGCTCGGATTCCGTATGCCGGAGAAGGGTGATGACGTCGACGCCGTCGATGCGCGTTACGACGCTACACGGGCGGCCCTCCTTGCGCGTCGGCCATTCACCGACGACCTGCCGCCGCTTGAGCCGCTCCCTGCCGCAATAGCCGAGCACGCACGCATGGTGCTCGAGCCGATGCGCCTCGCCACGCGCGACGAGCGCCCGTGGCGCGAGCTCGACGCCGGCATCATCGACCTCATGCGTCTGATCAGCTTCCAAAAGGCTGTCGCGCTCGACGATATCGAGAACCGCTTCGCGGATGTGTCGCAGGACGACTGGCACTCGCTCGCGAACCTCTGTCTCCCCCTGGCGCGAGGTGAGGAAGACCTGCGCGGCACGTTCGACAAAGACGGTAAAGGACTCACATTCACCTCGTTCAATCCCAACTTGCGGATCTCGCCCATCCAGAGGGTCGGCAGCACAGGCGGTCCGGATAGCGGACAGATCGTCGGCTTTCAGATCCTATTCGGTACGCCGCACGTTCACGTCGTTGCCTACAAGAACCGCGTTTTTCTCAAGGATGGTTACCATCGCGCGTTTGGCCTGCTCGCGCGCGGCATCACACGCGTGCCGTGCATCTTCGAACGCGCGCGCAGCTTTCAGGACGTCCACTCCGGCGCGGCTGGGTTCATCACACAGGAATATGTCCTCGGCACACACCCGCCTCTGGTCCGCGACTTCAACGATCCCGCAGTGTCCGCGACGGTCGAGCAGCAGAGCTTCCGCAAAGTGATCCGCATTCGAGCGGAGGAATTCGTCATTCACGTTTGAGAGGAGGTTGTCATGTCCAACGGCACCCCGGCGACTCCGTACACCCTCAGCTCGAGCTCCGCCCTGAGCGACGACTACATCATGACCGCCGACGTACTCGTGAACGTCGAAAGCACGTCTCCCGTCGGCGTTTTTCAAAACGCGGACGGCGTGTCGGAAGCGCTGTTCGTCCGCGCCGACGGCGTGCTATGTCAACTCGCGCTCACCCCCGGCGCGAGCGCGGCCGGCTGGTCGGCAACGCCCGTCGGCACGACGAGCGGCGTGACGCAGGCTGCGGCGGGTGTGCACAACGATGGCAGCATCCACGGCTTCTATACCGATGCCGCTAACCTCTACCACATCACGCTGAGCGGCTCGGCTTGGTCCGATTCGCAGACGTTGCCGCTCTGCAGCGGTCTCGCGATCACGAACAATTTCATCACCGGGGAGCTCATCGCGTACGGCGTCGATGGCAACGGCAACCTGCAGCTCGTGCGCGATCAGAACGGTACGTGGGGCGCCAATTCGATCGTTTTCCCAGCCGGGCTTACCGGCACGCAGCCGCTGCTGATGTTCACCGACGCCGGTGATGACTGGGTGATGGCTGTGGTCACAGCCGGGAATCTTGCTATCTATCAAGGCTCAGCGACGCAGATAGCCTCAGGGCCGATGAACGTCGAGACGTCGAATCCCATTGAGCAGGTCATCGTCGCATACTGGACGAACAACTCTGCGCTGTTCCTCTTCACCGACAACAAGAATAATCTCTACACGAACGTCGGCTCCGCGTCGAATGCGGTGCTGATCCCGGGTGCGACGGTCGTACAGGGCGCGGGCGTGGTCGATCTGAACAACATGATCCATCTATACAGCGTCGATACGAACGGTATGATCTCGGTGCTGCATCAGACTGATTGGAGCTCTGGGCCGGTGTGGGCACCGGTGATTCCGCTCGACATCGGCTTCCAACTCCTCTTCACCGACGCGAATCCGCAGGACAGCACGTCGTTCTTCGCGGTCGACGTCGAGGATACGATCTGGAGCTACGTGCTTGACCCGGTCGCACAGACGTGGACCAGCTCGAAGGCGCAGATGCCTTCAAGCGAGAGTTACAATATCCCAACGTATCGCACCCAGGTGACGGTCGTCGACGCGAACGGCAACCCGGCACCGGACCTCCAGCTCACCGTCGTCGCGGACTCACTCTCGGCCATCATCGTGCAGGGGACGTTTCTACCCGTCGGGCCGAATCTCCCCGCGTCCGTGACGACAAACGCGACGGGACAGGTTACGTTGACGACCGTAGCCACGGCTATTGCATCGCCGCAGCTCACGTTCACGGCCGATGCTCTGACGCCGCCGACGGCGATCAATCCCGCAGCGGACGTGCACACATACCTGAGCGGGCAAGGGACGCTCAATCCAGGTACATCGAGCGCACTACCTCAGTTCTCGGCGACGACGCTCGCGAACGCGCAGGTGAGCGGGCAGCCGCTTGCGCCCGGCGCGGCGAGCCACGCCGCGCTCGCGAGGGCCGCCGCGAGCGGTATCTCGACGATGTTCCAGGTCAACGTCGGCGGCGGCACCACGGCCGCGAAGAGCACCGCCGCCGACACGAGTCTCGTCGGCTTCATCCTCGACTTCACGGATCCGAACAATCCGACGTACACGCCGATCACGAACGAAGAAGAGTTCCAGCGGCGGCGTGCGCTCGTCCTCGGCACCGCGGACAACAGTTGGTGGGACTCAATCGAAGGCTTCTTCGTCGACATCTGGCAAGGCATCCAGACTGCCGCGATCTCGGTCGCGAAGTGGGTGGTGCATACGATCGACGCAACCGTGGATATGGTCGTGCAGATCGGCAACGAGATTCAGAACATTGTGGGGCTCGCAATTAATGGGCTCGAGGACGTCGTGTCGGTCGTGCACAGCATCTTTGTAGCGATCGGCGCGGAAATCGAGAAGCTCATCGACTGGCTGAAGATGCTGTTCGACTGGCAGGCCATCGTCGACACGAAGAACGCGCTCGCCTCCGCGCTCTCACAGGCGTTTCCATACCTCGGCAACATCATCGTCCAGCAGGGACCGAATCTCGTCAACGGATTTTTCTCGACGCTCGAGTCTGACGTGACGAATGCGTTCAAAACGATGATCGCGCAGGTCGAAGGGCAGTCGCTCGGGCAACTCGCCGGATCGTCGTCCGGATCCTCGGCGATGTTCCGCTTCGGCGTGCTCTCGCCCGCGGCTGCGGGAGCGGTCTCGCAATCGGACCTGTCGACTCTCTCGACGGTGCAGAACAACTGGCTGTTCGAGAAGATCGAGAGCTACTTCGGCGGCGGGCCAGAAGTCCAGTTCGTCGCGAACCTCGTGACGCCGCTCGAGACGCTGAACACGGCGTTCGGGACGGTGGTCGACGATTTCAAGGATGCGCTGACGAAGTTTGCGAGCTTTTTCGAGACCGCTCTCACCGATCCATCGCAGCTCTCGACGATCGGCGTCGCGGATCTTCTCACTGCGGCGAAGGACGTCTGCCTCGCGGTACTCGCGTTTTTCGACGGGATCATCGTCGCGTTGCTCGAGGTCCTCGCCAACGCGGTCGACGCGGTCGGCCAGATCCTCACCGCGTCGTTCGAGATCCCGATCATCTCGTCGATCGTCAACGACATCGCATCGATCCTCGGCATCGACCTTCCCCCGCTCTCGATCACCGACATCTTCTGCTTCGCGTTCGCGATCCCGGTGACGATCTTCTACAAGCTCAAGAATGGCGTCGACACCGAACCGTTTCCGGGCGGCGGCCTGCCGTCGAATACGTTGAAAGCCTCCGCGCTCGACGGCGGTTCGGTGGCCACGGCGATGACCTATACGGCCGTAGGCATCGCGGCTCTCTGGGCGCTCTTCGATACGGGACTCGATGCGGTTCCAGACGTCGACATCATGGTCTTCAAGATCATCGACGTCATCGCCCCGACGCTGCTCGGCATCTTCACTTGGCCGGGCGGGATCCCGTTTACGACTGTGTCGCTCGACACGGCCGAGGACAAGGCCAACTTCGCGAACTGGATCACGAGTTGGGCGGATGTCGCGCTCGACATCGCGTTGCTGGTGGCGGGAGCGATCAGTTGGGCGCCGGAATCGACAATCGCGCGGTACGTCGACCCGCAAGGTAAGATCGCGATGAGCGCGTTCGGCGGAATCAACCTCGTAGCCGGCATCGTCGCCAGCTCGCTCGGTGCGAGCGGCGGCGCAATCGCCGCGAACATCCTCGGCCCGCTGCCGGTGCTCACGCAGTTCCTCCGCCTCGACAGCATCGTCGAAGGTACCGAGGAGATCAGCACCGCCATCAAACTGGTGATCGATTTTTTCACCGGCGAAGGCTTCGCCATCGCGACGGCAACCACAGCATAAGGAGGGCATCTCATGACAACACCCCCGGCTGCGATCAGCAACGTCCTGCAGATGATGACGGGCAAAACCGTGACGCTCGGATGGGACGTCGTGGTCGGCTACGATGCGAGCTCGGTCAACGACCTGTTCGCGCAGCAGTTCGTTGGGAATGTCGGAACGAATCAGTGCTTCGCGCCAATCACGGTCATGGTCCCAATTTCCTCCGTGCAGGTGCAACTCGTGAACGTCGTTCTCGGGCCTCCGCTGATCTCATTCAATCCGCAGCTCACGGATCAGCAGGCGACGGTTGACTTAAACTTCGTCGCCGGCGACGTGCTCGTGCTTGATCAGTCAGGACCGGTGCAGTACGTCAACGGATATCAGTCGATCGTTCCGGGCGATCAGTACACGCTGCAGATGATAGTCGAGCTCGAGCAGGTCGAGGGGAAGGTGACGAAAAACAGAGCCGTCGTAGTCAATCTGCAGAACGCGAGCACATATTCGGCGAACCTGCTCGCCGGCTCGGCCGCCGCGTCATATCTCGGTCAGTACTTCCAGGCTCTGTTTGAGGATGAGGCCCAAGGGACGTTGACGTATGAGCTTGGATCGCTGACGTTTGGTACGTCTGAGAACCTCGTCCCGGCCTGGTTCGACATCCGCACGCAGGCGCATCCGAATAGCAGCACGGGCGACGGCGCGGTGCTTCTCTTCGTCGCGACAAATTACAATAAGCAAGGCGGCGACCTTCCCGGCACGAGCTTCCCATATCTCATTCCGCAGAGTTACGGTTGTTATGTTGTCGTAGCGAGCAAGACGCTATTCGGGAACATCATGAGCAGTTATTATCAGAAACACCTGGCGGGGAGTCCGGCGTTGGATGTCATGACGGGCAGCGGGAGTAACCCGTCTTCCTATCTGGCGTTCACCGGCGGAGGGATTGATTGCGGAACGATCACGGCGAGTTGGGGCGGCACAATTTCATACAAAGTCTGGTCCGGCTCGAAAGGTAGCTGGCCCAGCGGCAGTCCTGAATACAAGCATGTGACGGTGCCGTTCAACGGCCTCACGATCGAGCCGTCGAACAACCTGCTTACGGTGAGCTGGTCGAACAATTGGAACGAGCAGTGGACCGGAACGACAACATTCGGGAGACGCGCGAAGGCATCGTCTTCAAATATCATGCTTTCAATCAGCGGCTCCTTCACCGCCACGCCTAAATGCGGCTCGACCGACGTGGTCTCGTTCAGCGGCTCGGGCTCGCCGGCCATCACGTTCCAGTCGAGCAGTTGGCTCTCGACTTGGTTCGGCGACGGCGATTCACGCAAACAGGCCGGCGCGACGATGGTCGGGAAGGCCGCACCCATTGCGAAGCAGGTCCTCAATTTCCAGATTCCGCAGGTGGATACGTTCGCCGTCGATCATCTGCTGTTTCCGGCGGAGAACGTAATGCAGCTCAGCGACATATACGTCCCCGGCGATCTGGTGTTGTTCGGCTCGATTACGCCGACGGCGACGGCGTTCATGGTCACGCCGCTGCAGAGCGTGATCGCTGCCGGCGAGACGCTGCAACTCGCCGTGACGAACGGCGTAACTGTGTCATCGTGGGCGATTCATCCGCTCGTCGGATCGATCTCGCAATCCGGTGTCTACACTGCGCCGTCGAGTGTGCCGAAGGCGGTACCGATCGTCGTGACGGCGACGGCGCCGTCCTCGTCGTCGACAAGCGACGAGGCGACCGCGATCCTCACAGTGGTGCCCAGCCCGATCTCGGTGAGCCCCGCGTTCACGATGGTGTTCCCGAGCGGAGAGCCTGTGCAGTTCAATGCCGCGGTCCTCGGCAACCTCGGTGCCCCGGCGTGGAGCCTATCGCCTTCGGTCGCTTCGGTCGGCAGCATCGACGCGACCGGCCTCTACACGCCGCCTTCCCCGCTGCCGTCTGGCGTGGTGACGTCCGTGACGATCACTGCTACCGTCGGTGGCCAGAGCGCGTCCGCGCTCGTCGCGCTGGTCGACACAGTGATGGCGTTCAATCTCAGTCCGATGTATGCGACGCTCACGGCCAGCGAAACGCAACAGTTCACCGCGACCGACGGCACCGACACCGGCACCGGTGACACCACGTTCAACTGGAGCGTCCTCCCGAGCGCGAGCGGCGCAGGCAGGATTGACAAGACGACAGGCCTCTACACCGCCCCGGGCTTGGTTCCACAGAACACGACCGCCCTTGTGCTGGCGACCGACACGAGCGACACCAATCTCGTCGCGATTGGATTGGTGATTCTGACCGCGTCGTAATGATTTTTTCCTCTCCACACGCCGCTCGCCCTCTTCGCCCTCGGCCGCACCTTCGGCTGGATCGGCCACGCGATCGAGCTGAACAGGTACCACCCAAATAGTCATAGGAGTCTGTCGGGAAACCCTCCAGAGGTGTCTAGATGTTGTAAAATAACCGCCATGGAGACGACCCCTGAATAGGTACCACCCAAACAGTCATAGAAGAACCTCGATAAGCGCCCATTCTCCGCCCTCCCCTGCCCTGACGGCCCTCTCTGAGGGCCATCTCACACTCTCCGGCCTCTCCCAGACGCCCAATCCAGCTTGAATTGCCGACGTCCACTTCCGGTATTGTGATCAAAACAGCCTATCTCGACACACCTCCGCCGTCCGCTCCTACCTGGAGCGCCGAATCGGGTTCCCATCAGGTCAAGAACACCGTCTCGCCGGCCTACCCGTCCACGAACGGCAACGGCGGCGGGAAGCTACCTCGGGGGAACACCACCTCGCGGATCCCTGCCCGGAGCTTCTCGGCGGCGGTACGGTAGGCCGCCACGAACAAGGCGTAGGCGTCCCAGAGCTCTCGACGGACGGCCTTGCTCGCCGCGTGGAAGGCCGGCGCGGGCGACTTCTTGGTCTTCTTCGGCCGCCGGAGAGGATTCTGTTTCAGGACGGCCGCCGGACCCCGAGGCTGAACGCCCGTCCTCTTCCTCCGGGCGGCGGCCTCGGACTCGATGTCCTCCACCAGGGCCGCCACCCGGGCACGCCTCTGCTCCTCGTTCAGGTGCTTCCAGCAGGGCAGCGGGTCGAGCTCCAGCACCTCCCGCGTCGCATACTCGAGACGGTCGAACTTCTCTCCGCGGCGGCGGGCCAGATACTCCTGAGTGCGGTCGAACCAGAGCCCTTCCAGGACCTCGCCTTCGAGCAGCGCCCGCACCGCGTGCACCCCGGGCCAATCCCGGGGCCGATCCACAAGGTCCTCTTTCGCCCCGTGCGCGAGACAGTACCGGAGTCGCTCGACCTGGGCGGCCTCCTCGCCGCTGACCACGATCGCGTGGTAGCGCCGGCCGAAGATCTTCTCCTTCCAGCCGGTCAGGCGCCCGACCTCCCGCGCCAGCTTCGAGAGGAAGTAGCCCATGAGCCTGGAGATCTCCCGGGCATCCTCAGTCCATAGCAGGAGATGCATGTGTTATGGCGAGTGCCTAGTTATGCGGAGTTGGCAGATTGGAGGTAGGTAGTAAAAGCCGGCTGAGGGCCCTGGGCTCCACATAACCGATGATCTCCTAAAAGGAGGTCATCATGCGGAAGGTACAAGACGAGAAAGCGGTTTGGTCGCCGACTTCGCAGCACATGTACACGCTTCGGACGATCGGGCGAGCCTGTGCCGTCAATCAGTCCACGCTGAGAGCATTTGCTGGGTGGCTTGCGGAGACCCGAGGACTTCAGGCGGGGTCGATCACGCTTCGGGTCGCGTCCGCATGCTCCTTCGTCGATGCTGTGACGGCTCGCGTGGGAGAGACCTGTGCCCGGGCGTTCCAGTCGCTGACGGCTGAAGGTGTCGAGGACTTTTTCGTTGAGTATGGCAAAGACCACGGCATGGCCTCGCGGCACAGCATGCGCTCGGCGATGCGGTTGTTTCTGAGGTTTGCCGCTGAGCAGGGCTGGGTGGATCGGGAATTGGTCGAGGCGGTACCCAGCCTGGTGAGCTATCGGCTCAGCGGTCTGCCGCGCGGTCTGGATGAAGAGCAGTTGTCGACGCTACTCAGCTCGCCGTGGGAAGCAGACCGATGCCCCCACCGGAATCGGGCTCTTGTGTATCTGCTGGTTACTTACGGTGTGCGGCGCGCGCAGGTGTCCTCCTTACAGCTGACGGACATCGACTGGCATGAGAAGACCATCGATTTCGCAGCCCACAAAGGCGGTAAAGCGGTCCGCCATCGGCTGACTGAAGCTGTGGCGGAAGCGTTGGCCGTCTACCTGCACGATGAGCGGCCGATCAGCGACTGCACCTATGTCTTCCTACGCCATCAGCCTCCACACCTGCAGTTGGGTCCGCTGGCGATCTCTTCCCTCATCAGAGCACGGATGGTGCGTTGCGGGTTGCCCCCTCGGGGTCCTCACGTACTGCGCCATGCATTCGCCACTCGACTGCTTCGGGCTGGCCAGTCCGTCAAGTCGATCGCGGATCTGCTGGGCCACCGCTCGCTCGACTCCGTCGCCATCTATGCAAAGGTGGATTACGCTCGCCTGCTCGAGAGCGCAGTCGACTGGCCGGAGGTGGCGTCGTGATCCAGCCGTGCGAATTCACCAGTTGGCTCGCACCCCAATTCGAAAGCTTCGTCGCCCTAAAGCGTGCGGGCGGAGCAGGTTATACCTCCCAGAGAAACCTGTTGCTGGCCTTCGATCGCTATGTGTGCCGACACGCCCCGGAGCCTCCTTTGCGCCAGGCAACACTGGTCCAATATCTGGCCTCGCTCGACCGCTTGACCCCGCGGGGATTGGACAATGTCATCACAGTGGTGTGGCCCAGCGTGGCCTACGCCCTGCGCCATGGTGCCGACGTCGAAGCCTTGCCTGCACGCCCACCTAAGCCGTCGGCCTACTGGCGCCAGCGGCAGCCGCGCATCCTCTGCGCCACGGAAGTCGGAAGCCTCCTGGCCGCTGCGCGCCGGCTGCCGCCGGTGAAGGGTCTGCGGTCAGCGACGGTCGCGACGCTCCTCGGCCTGCTGTACACCACCGGCATACGGATTGGCGAAGCCCTTGCACTTGAGGTTGGCGATCTGGATCGTAGCTACCGGATACTGACGATCAGGAAGGGTAAATTCGGCAAAAGCCGGGTCCTTCCTTTGCG
>Ga0308176_10003260_pt1 | contig 10360 bp, 7 predicted proteins | sample PhyCR2_3_FD_203890 | JGI IMG/M metagenome (GOLD analysis project Ga0308176, IMG submission 203890) | Soil microbial communities from UC Gill Tract Community Farm, Albany, California, United States - DLSLS.C.R2 | ecosystem: Environmental > Terrestrial > Soil > Agricultural land | place: USA... | reverse complement strand
GCACGCCGGCTTGTGCCAACTCCATCGCCACCGAGCCGGTGCCACAGGCAAGATCGATGGCGGAGGCAATAGCAGCTCCGTTGGCGGTGAGCAGTCCCAGAACGACCTCGAGAGAACGTAGGCCGAAGAGACTCTGACCGATTTGGTCGTAGTGGCGTGAGTACCGGCTGTACGGTGGATCAGTTGGCCGCATCGGACCTTACACCGAGTTCGCCGCGAATCCACCGGCCGATTTCGGCGACTGACCGGGCATCGATCCCGTGTTGATATCCTCCTCGGTCCAGCAAACCGAGCACTGCTTCCGTCGCGACGTTTCCCGGTGCGCCGGGAGCAAAGGGACATCCTCCCAAACGGCCAACCGATGCGTCGAACGTCCGCACCCCGGCCTGCAGCGCGCGCTCAATATGGTTGATGGCAAGACCGAATGTGTCGTGCAGGTGAAACGCGACCATATCGACCAGGCCATGAGCCACGACCTGCTCGAGCATTGCCTCGATCTGATCAGAGGTGGCCCGCCCGGTGGTGTCGCATATTGCGACTTCGGCACAGCCAAGAGCGAGCAGTCGCTCGGCGACCCGAATCGCCGCCGTCGCCTCAACCGGACCGGAAAAAGGGCAATGAAATGCCACCGAAACAGCGCCGCGCAGGCGTACGCCTGCGCCGTCCGCTCGCCTGGCGATGGGCGCGAACCGATCGAACGACTCGTCGACGGTGCAGCGCGTATTTGCCTCACAAAACGCGTCGGTGGCCGCGGTGAAAATCTCGACCGATCTGCTGCCGGCCGCAAACGCCCGATCGTAACCGCGTTCATTGGGCACGAGGGCGATCTGATCAACGCCGCGGTAGCCGCTGATGGCGCTCACAACCTGTTCCGCATCGGCCATCTGGGGCACAAGCGCCGGATTGACGAAACTCGTCACCTCGATCGACGCGAGGCCGGCATTGATGAGCCGCTCTACCAGCTCAATCTTGGTCGCCAGCGGCAGAATCGCGGATTCGTTCTGTAACCCGTCGCGAGGTCCGACCTCAACCACACGAACCAGGCGAGAATCACGCACGCACGAGACTCGCGAGATGCCCGTCGGCGGTGACGGCAATCGGGTAGTCGGCTTCAGCCGCCTCGGGCGAGATGTATCCGTTGCGCAAATCCGCCTCTATCATCTTTAGGTCCCGCTCTGCCGGAACCCCCAATCCGCCACCACCGGGAAGATTGAGTTCGATCTGGACATCTGCTGCCAGGTCGCGGGTGCCCTTTTGGGTAATCGATTCGCCCGTCGAAAACTGAATTGTCGCCTTTGCTCCGTCCCGGCCACCCGCATACCCTTTGGGGGCGAAGTGGACCCGGTCGAAGAGCGGTGCGAAGCGGTAAGGCTGGTCTGTGCGGACCCCGAGGCGCAATCGCTGACCGCAACCTCCTCGAAATTTACCCGCACCACCGGAATCGGGTCGAATCGCGCGTTCCCACATCACAACCGGGCTCAGTTGCTCTATCACTTCTGCCGGCACGCCACCGATTCCGCTCGGGAAAGCGGTCGCGTCGATTCCATCCTTGGTTGGCCTGGCGCCTGTACCGCCACACGAGAACCAGACGTAAGTGAACGGTTCGCCCGCAAGGTCATAGCCCGAAAATTGCAGATTCCATATATTGGCCGCGCCTTCGGCGAGCACCCGATCCGGGATGACTTCGGCCAGCGCACCAAACACAACTCCAGGCAGGAAATGACCCAGGATGTGCCGGGCGGCTACCGGAGCCGGTTTGATCGCGTTCAGAATGGAGCCCTCTGGCGCGGTCACATGCACCGGCCGAAAACTGCCTTCGTTATTCGGAACCTCGGGAGCGAGCGCGCATTTCAGGGCATAGGTCGTATAGGCGTGGGTGTAATTGAGCACGACGTTGATACCGCGCGTGCTGGCCGGTGAACTGCCTGCCCAATCGACATAAATCTCGTCGCCGCGCTTTTCGATGGCGACATGCAGGCGCACAGGTTCCTCGTATCCGTCCGCAAAAACCTCATGCTCAAGCCGCCCCTCCGGCAACCTGGCAATCGCAAGACGCATCGCCCGTTCCGAGCGGGCAATGATTTCGTCGCCGAGCTCGACCAGTGAATTCAGACTGAATTCGCGCATGAAGGCGATCAGGCGCTCGACGCCAACATCGTTGCCCGCTACCTGGGCATGGATATCACCCAAAACCGGTTCGGGCGCTCGGACGTTGGCGGCTACGATCTTGAATAGTTCCCGGGTGGGTTCGCCCTTGTCATACAGCTTCGTGACCGGGATAGAGAGGCCTTCCTCAAACATCGAACGGCCGTCGGTCGAAAGTCCGATTCCGCCGATATCGAGCACATGACAACAGTTGCCGAAAAATCCGACCGCGCGTCCGTCCAGGAACACCGGCGTGATGACCGTGATGTCATGCAAATGTCCGGACGTCTTTTGCGGGTCGTTTGTAACCAGGACATCACCGGCCGAAAGGATTTCAATCGGATATTCGGCCAGGAAGTGATGGATACAGGTGGCCATTGCGTTGATATGACCGGGTGTGCCGGTCACTGCCTGGGCGAGCATGTAACCCCGCTCATCAAACACGCCCGCGGAGAGATCGCCAGCCTCACGCACGATGCTGGTGAAACTTGTCCGCATTAAAGCCCGGGCTTGCTCGTTCACGACTGCAATCAGCCGGTTCCACATCACTTCCAGCTGAATCGCATCGAACTGCATTCTATTTCCTCAGGAAAGTTTGGGGCCGCCGGTGTTCGGCAGCCCCGTTTTTCTGTCTAGCAGGCAGTCGCCGTTACCGTTGGCGTTTCGGTTGGAACCGTGGGCGAGCCTTCGCTGGTTGCGGTTTCAGTCGCGGTGGCCGTTGCGGTGTCCGTCGCAACCGGCGATCCGGCCACCGCCGTTTCAGTCCCCGTCGCCGTTTCGGTGGCGGCGCAGGTCGCGGCCGCGGTTTCGGTCGGCACCACGACCACCGGCACACTCGTGTCGGTCGGTGCGACAGTCGCGGTCGGTGGCGCCGGTGTGTCGGTCGGAGCCGTAGTTGCCGTCGGCGGAACTGCTGTGTCCGTCGGCGCGGTGGTTGCCGTGGGCGGTACCGCCGTGTCTGTTGGAGCGGTTGTCGCCGTTGGCGGTACGGGCGTCTTCGTTGGCGCTTTGGTCGCCGTTGGCGGCACTGGCGTATCGGTTGGTGCGGTGGTAGCGGTCGGTGGGACCGGCGTGTTTGTCGGCGCGGTGGTTGCCGTCGGTGGAACCTGGGTGTTGGTCGCCGTCGGGGGAACCGCGGTGCTCGTCGCTGTCGCGGTCTCTGTTGCTGGCACCGGCGTGTTCGTTGAGGTCGGTGGGACAGCTGTATCCGTCGGTGCGGTCGTAGCCGTGGGCGGAATCGCGGTGTTCGTCGGTTTCTTTGTCGCAGTAGCGGTCGGTGGTACGGCCGTATTCGTTGACTTCGGCGTGGCTGTTGCCGCCTTGGTCGCGGTCGCAGGCACTTCGGTCGCTGTTGGTGGAACGGCCGTGTCAGTGGGTGCGGCTTTCGTCGCGGTGGCCGGAACCGCGGTGTCGGTTGGGGCTACTTCCGTCGCCGTCGCCGCAGCGGCAAGCGTCGGCTTTTCGGTCGGCGCGGCTTCGGTTGCGCTCGAGGCCGGTGGCAACGTTGCCTTCGAAGCCGTGGTCGCTACAGCCTGGCCAACTGTCGCAAGCGCGGTTGGCGCACTTTGTCCGCCCTTGTCACCGTTACTGCGCCCGCAGCCAGCCAGCACAAGCAGAGCGAGAAGAGAGGCACCTAAAAGTCGCACCGCTGCCGATCGTTGCCGTCTCACCATTGCCCTCGTTCCTTCGCCCTGCGGTTGCGGGTCGCGCTGTTCCTTGAATGTCACGGTTCCGAGAATCTGCAGGGAATCCTACGCACCTTCAGACAATCGGACAACCGGTCCCCGATCATTGCGCGACAGGTGTGATTACGATGCTTCGATTCTCATCAATGTGTATGTGGCTGTTCGGTCCAGCGATTGTCGTAGATTCGCGCTCTTCAATAACGCACGGCCCTTCGACTTCGCTGCCGATCGCCAAGGCATAGCGCGAATAAACCGACACCGACTGGAAACCGTGCATCTCGGACAAATAGATCCGGCGAGCGCCTGGCTCGGCAGTTTCAACCTGCACTGGCCCCGACGTGAGCGATGCCTGCCCCTCGGGCCGCTTCGCCTGCGCAATGACTCGCCAGGTCATCGCCTCGACCGGATTACCGGTCGGAGTTCGCCCGTACAGGCGCGCATATTCGCGATTGAATATAGCCTCGATCTCCGGGCGACTCGACTCGCTCAGTTTCCCCGCCGGTATCGCGACGCGCACGTCGTGGCCCTGTCCGACATACCGGAGTTCGGCTGATCGTTCGAATTCGATTTCATTGTCTCGAATGCCCGCTCCGCCGAGAATCGCCCGTCCCTCGGCTTCCATTTCATCGAGGCGCTCATTGACGATCGACCAATCTGCTCGATCGAGGCGGCTCACATAACTGCGCACAAAGTCGAATGCAACGGGCGCGACCAAGAAGCCAATCGTGCTGCCGACTCCAGCGCCGTAGGGGACGATCACTTGCGGACAGCCGAGGATTTCGGCCACCCGCCAGGCGTGCACGGGGCCAGCTCCGCCAAATGCGTACATCGGATACGAACGCGGGTCCTTTCCCTGCTCGACAGCGTGCATGCGCGCGGCCGACGCCATCTGTTCGTTGACCACCGCGTTGATTCCCCAGGCCGTTTCATATTCGTCCTTGGCGATCTGCTCGCCAAGCCGGGCCAGCGCCAATCGGGCCGCATCCAGATCGAGATCCATCGTGCCGCCCAGGAAATAATCGGGATTGAGATAGCCCAGAAACAGATCGGCATCCGTTACCGTTGGTTGAGTCCCGCCACGGCCGTAGCAGACCGGACCCGGATCGGCTCCAGCGCTATCCGGTCCGACCTTGAGGAGCCCGAGTGCGTCGACCCGGGCAATACTGCCGCCGCCAGCACCGATTTCAATCAATTCGATCACGGGAACCCGAACCGGCAGCCCGCTTCCCTTTTTGAAGCGATAAACCCGGTTGACCTCGAATTCGGGAGAAATCGACGGCCGATTGTCGTCGATTAAACAGGCCTTGGCCGTCGTTCCGCCCATATCGAAGGACAGGAGCGAACTTTGTCCGGAAATCGCTCCATGATGGGCAGCGGCCAGTGCACCGGCCGCGGGACCCGATTCAACCAGCCGGACCGGAAAACGGCGCGCGGTCTCGATCGTGCTCAGCCCTCCCGACGAGATCATGACGTACAGCGGCGCGCTAACGCCGAGATCGATTAGCGACTGCGATAGCGCCGTCAGATAATCCGCCACGACAGGCCGGGTATAGACATTGGCAATCGTGGTCGACGTCCGCTCGTATTCGCGGATTTCCGGAACGACATCACTGGAGAGCGAGAACAACATATCCGGCGCTTCTCTTTCCAGGATCGCGCCCACAGTCCGTTCCGGCTCGGGATTTTGATAACTGTGCAGAAGCGATACGGCTATGGCCTCCACCCCCGCTGCGCGGAGTTCAGCGATGCGGTTCCGTACGTCGTCTTCGTCGACCGGGATCTGCACTGAACCGTCGGAAAAGACGCGCTCATTGATCTCCAGACGCAGCGCGCGCGGCACCAGCGGCTCAGGCAGATCGATGAAGAGGTCATAGAGATCGTATCGGTGCTCGCGGGCGATCTGGATCGCGTCGCGGAATCCCTTGGTGGTCAGCAAACCGGTCTTCGCGCCCTTACGCTCGATCAGTGCATTGGTCACTAGCGTCGTTCCATGGACGATCTGCGTGACATCAGCGGGCTGGACATCGGCTGCGTCCAGAAGCGTTCGCAGGCCGTCCAGAACGGCAAGGGATGGATCGGCCGGAGTCGTCAGCGATTTATGCACCGCAAAGGCGCCGCTCCGCTCGTCGACCAGCAAGAAATCGGTGAACGTGCCGCCAATATCGATCCCGATTCGCACCTGACCGGCGGTGGGCGCTCCATTTTGTGACACGAACCATGTTCTCCTGGGCGGACGTCGATTCCCGAATGCCTAAGGCTATCGCAACCGGACCGCATACCGGCATGACGGGCCGGATAATGGCAAGATGTGGCCGCTGATTTGTCTGAATGAGGTGAGCCTGCGATGTCCGAAATCACCACTGGTGTCGCTTATTTTGGGAACCGCACGCTGCGCCATGTCAGGGCAGATCTCGAAGACATCGCCCGCAGCGGCTTCGAGTACGTCGTGCACTGTTTCACCGAGTCGGATCTGCTGGACGGACTGGAGGGCATGCGCGAGATCTTCAGGATGACGCACGAACTGGGAATGGGCGTTCAGGTCGATCCCTGGGGCGTGGCCGGCGTCTTTGGGGGCGAAGCATTCAGCAAGTTCGTCGCCTGGGAAATGGACGCGTGTCAGGTGCTCGCCGATGGCAGCCGGATCGGCATTGGCTGCCTTTGGCACCCGAAGTTGCGCGCATGGTTACATCGCTGGATTGATGCCGCCATTGAACTCGGCGCCGATGTTCTGTTTTGGGACGAACCGCACTGGTTCCCAGGTGACCTCTGGTTTTTCGGCGAAGCGCGTGGACCCGAAGAGCGACGTTGGAGTTGCCGATGCGACATTTGCCGGGAGCGATTTCGGGCTGCATTCGGGCACGATATGCCCGAAGCATTTACCGACGAAGTCATCGCGTTTCGAATTAGGGCGGTTCTCGATGTGCTGACCGATATCTCAACCTACGCGGCCGGCCGGGGAATTACGCAGACGCTGTGCCTTTTGCCGCACGGCCAGTTCCATAAGTTGGTCAACCTGCCCGACTGGACGCCGTTCGTGCAGCTGCCGGAGTTCGATACGTTCGGAACCGATGCCTATTGGGCTGTGGCTCCGCCCGTTCCAATGGACCCATTTCTTCCGATGAATGCCGCCGAAGTCGCCCGACTCTGCCGGGAATTCGATCGCAAGAGTCAGTGGTGGGTGCAAGGCTATAACTTTGCCGCCGGGCACGAATGGGAACCGGTGCGATCTATTCAGATTGCGCTCGACCATGGAATTCGCAACCTGCCTGTCTGGGCCTATCGCGGCTGCGAAGCCATGTCCCGCCTCTGGCCCGCCGATATTGAGAAGACCTGGTCAGTAATCGTGAGTGCGCTGGCCCAGGCCCGCAATGGCGAGCCGGTCACCATCCCGAGCCCCAAATCGTAGGGATTATTCGCGAATAATTCTTGTCACCCGTCAGAACCTTGACGCCTGACCGCGATCCCCCTACTATCGGTGCACAACTGAAGACAGGCATTGAACGGAAGAGAGTAGCGCTCTGCCGTCTCATTAAAGCGAGCCGGCAGTGGTGCGAGCCCGGTAATGAGATGAGCGCGAAATGGGTCCGCGAGCTGTTTCCCGAACGATCATGGTGATCCAATAGGCGAAACCGGTTTTCCCCTCCGATATCATGGGGACGCGTATCGGCCTTCGGGCCTGTACGACAGAGTGGGAGATTCGTCTCCAACAAGGGTGGCACCGCGGAAACTCCGTCCCTCATCAGGACAGGAGTTTTTTGTTGCCCGGAATTGGACGGATCACCATGCAAACCGCCGCCGCGCCAGTCACCAATCGGGTCAGCCCTTTGCCGATCCCCACATGCGCCGAGATTCGCGACTGGCTCGTGACCAATCCGAATCCCCCCGCGCTGGTGCCGATCTACCGCGAAATCATGGCCGATGCCGAAACGCCGGTTTCCGCGTTCATTCGGATCGCCAACGGTACACCAGGTTTCATTCTCGAATCGGTCGAAGGCGGGGAACGAATCGCGCGCTATTCATTCATCGGCGCCGATCCATTCGCGCTGATCCGCCTACGCGATGGCCACGCCGAATTCTCCTTGAATGGCGAAACGACCAACGATACCTACACAGATCCGCTCGCCTATCTCGAAGCAGTACTCGCCCGCTATCGCTCGGAATCGGTCCCTGGAGTGGCCCTGCCCCGATTCGTTGGCGGCGCGGTTGGGTACCTCTCCTACGAGGCAGTCCGCGCCTTTGAACCGCGTGTCGGATCCGCCGCCGGCCCGGGCCTTGGCTATCCCGATGCCGAATACATGCTCGTCGATTCGTTGCTCGTCTTCGACAACGTGAGCCGCACCATTAAGGTCGTCGCCCATCTCAATCTCGGCAATACCCTCGACCTGGAAACCGCCTATGAAGCGGCCAGCGCGCAAATCGACCTTCTGGTCCGGAAATTGCGCGAGCCGGCCGCTCCGCTACCGTCCGGTGGAACGCCTGTATCAACTGCCGTCGAGGCGCGGCGCAAAGTCAATACCGACCCGCTCTACTACCGCTCAATGGTGGAACAGGCCCGCGAGGATATTGCCGCCGGCGATATATTCCAGGTCGTGCTCTCCCAGCGGGTCGATATCCCCACGCCCGCTCACCCGTTCACACTCTACCGGGCCCTGCGTACAGTCAATCCGAGCCCGTATATGTTCTATCTCGACTACGTTGACCACCAAATCGTCGGGGCCTCGCCGGAGCTTCTCGTCCGGGTCGAGGATGGAGTCGTCACCAATCACCCGATCGCCGGCACCAGACCGCGCGGGGCAATACCGGACCAGGACGAGGCCAACGCCGTTGAACTGCTCGGTGATGCCAAGGAGCGGGCCGAGCACATCATGCTCGTCGATCTCGGTCGCAATGACGTCGGCCGCGTCTCCAAACCGGGCAGTGTCCATGTCCCGCGCATGATGGAAATCGAGCGCTTTTCTCACGTGATGCACATTGTCAGCAATGTCGAGGGGCAGATCCGGGACGACATCTCTCCGCTCGACGCCCTTCGCGCCTGCTTCCCAGCCGGCACGGTCTCGGGTGCGCCCAAGGTCCGGGCCATGGAAATCATTGCCGAACTGGAAGTCGATCGCCGCGGTGTCTATTCGGGCGCCGTCGGCTATGTCAGTTTCAACGGCACCATGGATACCTGTATCGCCCTCCGCACGCTGGTTTTCCGGGACGGGGTTGCGTCGTTGCAGGCTGGCGGCGGAATCGTGCTTGATAGCACACCCGATGGCGAATACGCCGAGTGTTTCCACAAAATGCGCGCGCTGGTGCGTGCGATTGAACTTGCCGAATCGATCGAAGCTGCGGAGGCGACCCGATGATCCTGCTCATCGACAACTACGATTCATTTACCTACAACCTGTTTCAGTTCCTGAGCGAACTCGGCGAAACCGTCGATGTCATCCGTAATGACAAGATTTCGGTCGACGAGATCGCAGCCAGACTCGGTGACTATTCGCGGATCGTGATTTCGCCGGGTCCCTGCACCCCGGCCGAGGCGGGCATCTCCGTACCGATGGTCCAGCGTCTGGCCGGACGGATTCCGATGTTGGGCGTCTGTCTCGGCCACCAGTCGATTGGAGCCGCGTTTGGGGCCAGCATCATCCGCGCCGGCGCCGTTCTCCATGGCAAAACGTCCGATATCTTCCACAACGGCGCCGGCGTCTTTGCCGGCCTGCCGTCGCCCTTCACAGCCACGCGCTATCACTCCCTAATTGTGGACCGGGAGACCCTCCCGCCGATATTTGAAATCACCGCGGAGACTGCGGACGGAGTGATCATGGGCCTTCGCCACACGGAGTACGCCATCGAAGGCGTGCAATTCCACCCGGAATCGATCCTGACGCCAGTCGGCAAAGAACTCCTTGCGAACTTCGTGGGCGTGGCGGCACCGGTAGACCGGAACCCCGCGCCAGTCCTGATTGGGTACTGACTCGATGGCTGACGCAGACCAGGTCGACATTGGCGCATCGGTCCGCACCGTCGCCGCCGGCATTCCCCTCACCCGTGACGAGGCCGCGGCTGTCATGGCGAGTATCACGAGCGGCCGGGTCAGCGACATTCAGATCGCGGGCCTCCTCGCGGCGCTGCGCACACGTGGTGAAACAACTGACGAAGTCGTGGGATTTGCCGAGGCAATGCGCGCCTGCTGCGTTAAGGTCCATTTGCCTGAATTGCAGCGGCCGATTATCGATACGTGCGGGACGGGCGGCGATGGCCAAGGCACATTCAATGTCTCCACAACCGCGGCCCTGGTCGTCGCTGGAGCCGGGGTGCATGTGGCCAAACATGGCAATCGCGCCCAATCAAGCCAAACTGGATCCGCCGATCTTTTGCAGGCCCTGGGCGCGACCGTTTCGACCGCACCGGAGGACGTTGCCGAGCAAGTCGCGCATGTCGGCTTCGGCTTCATGCTCGCTCCCGAATACCACCCGGCCATGCGATTTGTCATGCCCGTCCGCCGCGGCCTGGGTACCCCGACGGTCTTCAATATCCTGGGACCG
>Ga0308176_10003259_pt1 | contig 10360 bp, 9 predicted proteins | sample PhyCR2_3_FD_203890 | JGI IMG/M metagenome (GOLD analysis project Ga0308176, IMG submission 203890) | Soil microbial communities from UC Gill Tract Community Farm, Albany, California, United States - DLSLS.C.R2 | ecosystem: Environmental > Terrestrial > Soil > Agricultural land | place: USA... | reverse complement strand
ATAGTAGGCATCGCACGCGATGTTGGGGGCGATGACCATCACTTTCGCATAGTCCAGCTCCCGATCAACCTCGCGATGTCGGAAGCGATCCGCTTGCCGACACAGCGGCTGGGTGGCCGTCGCGTGGTCCCACTGCTCCAGGCAACGGCGGAATTAGGCATCGCGGTCGTCGCAAGCGCGAGCCTCATGCAATCGCGCCTTACTACTGAGCTACCGCCGGCGGTGCGTGATTCGTTTCCTTCGTTGGCAACCGACGCGCAGCGAGCGCTCGCGTTCGTGCGGTCGCTGCCTGGCGTGACGTGCGCGCTGGCCGGGATGCGGTCGCTCGCCCATGTCGATGAGAACGTCGCGGCGGGCAAGCGGTAATCACGGGGCGACGTCCGTTCAAACGACGGCTGCATCGGGCGTGACGTGATCGGCGAGGGAGAGGCCTTTCACCGGTCGTCCCCGGATGGCGATTGCGGTGAGAAGGCCGATCTCCACTCGCCTGCGTGCTCGCGATCATCGCATCACGAAAATTCACGCTGCCCAGAAAGTTGGCGATTGTTGCGAATCACGCAATACGCCCCTCGACGCATTTCGCGACGGCCGCATTCGTTAGGGCGCGATATCGCGATCCACGCCACGCGAATCTTGTGATCTACCTCTCGCGCGTTTCTGGTCCCGGACTCAACTTGTGAGCCCCTTGGCCCACCGAACGGTACGATATGACGAGCATGACTCCATGCGCTGTCTTGCCCTCGCTCTTGGTGATCGCGTCCGCCCTCGCGTCACCTCGTGCGATAGAGGCACAGCTCGTGAGCGCGCGGCCCGCGTCCGTCGCCCTCACGGTGGTCGTGCCGCCGCGGCCTCTCTCGAATGTCGCAGGTTTCTCAGACGCCAGCGTCTCCATTGTCGGCGCATCGTCCACCACGATCGATCTCGAAACGACGGTTGATGTCATTGATCCTTCCGCGAGCCGACTCGAAGTGCGACTCGGCGGCGCGTGGAGAGCGGATTCGACTGGCGTGTTGGTGAGGAACTCGCGAGGCGAGTTCGAGCGGCTGTCGCGAGAGTCCAGCGTCGTCGCAATCGACGCGATGCCGAAGGCGACCGCCTCTTCGAACGCAATCCGGTTTCGCGTGGAGTCCGCGGATCCCCGTCGTGCGCCACCGCCGGCGATTCCGCTCGAGTACCGGCTAACGGTGGGCCGAGGTGACGAGTTCTCGGTGTGGACCTTCTCGTCCCTGCTGCAGGCCGGTGCGGAACGCTGACCGCATCGGCGACAGCCGAGATCAATCGTTAGGCTGCGATCGCTGGCTCGGAGCCGAGCCGGGACCCGTCGTCCCGCGCGCTGGCGGCACGCGGCGCACGACGATCCTGACCGGCGTGCTTTCCCGTTCCACGACCGGTGTCACGACCGCCGGCGCCGTCACGACTTCGAATTGGCCGACGGCGAGGAACTCATCAACCAGGACGCGAAGGTCCGCCGTGCGCTTGGAGGACCGTCGAACGAAGAAATGCCCGCGAGAATCGGTGAAGACGGTTGAACCGCCGACATCGATGGCCGCCCCCTCGACGGCCACACCCGATTCGTCCACGACCGTTCCCTGGACGAGGTAGCGCTCGAACTTGATCTCGACCTGCCGGTTCGATCCCGTGAGTACGTCACCAGCATAGAAAAACGTGTTCGCCGATCCGGTGTAGTTCACGCGACCGTCCGGTGTCACGAAGCTCGCCGCGCTGACACGATAGTTCCCGAGCGGGATCCGGATGTTGAGCGCGATCGTTTGGGCAAACGGGTCGCGCGGTCGATACGGGGTGTGAATGACCTGGTAGTCGACGCCGATGGTCGTCAGCCCTGACGTATAGGCCCCACCGAATGCGACAGTCGTGCGGTCGCTCGCACGCGTAATCACCTGCAGAAGCGACGCGCGAGGCGTGATGAACTCGCGCAGATGCAAGATGGGCGTGGTCGAGCGCACTGGAGCGGGTGACCACACGCGCAGGAGATACAAATCTGTCTGAAGCCATCGCGTGATATCGCGGGAGCCGCTCAGATACGAGCTCAAGCTACGAGTTCCAGGCGTCCGCGAATCAAAAAGGCCCCCCGCCAGGTTGGAGCCGAGAATTCGGGCGGAGCCGAACACCTGGTTGAGGGTCGCCCGATCCGGCGTCCCGGGCAGCGTCGAGTCCTGCCGAAAATTCTGCCGACCGATGCCGAATGAAAATCCGTCCGCGGGTCGTAGGGTTAACAGGACGTTCTCCCGGTCCGCCTCGCTCTGAATGGGCGAAGGCACGCCCGTTCGGCGAAAATGGTCGCCCATGGCGACGTACGACATCCGGAGGTCGACCTTGTCGCGCTTGACGGCCATGCTCGCCGAGCCATAGGGCTCGTTTCCCCCCACGCCGGCGGTTGCCCCAGCTTCCACGCCGGTCGCTTGCTCCCACGTGATGCCCTGCAGCACCGTCTGGCGGGATGAGAACAGGGCGTGCGTCGTTAGGTGAAGCGTGGGTGACAGCGCGCGCTCAGCCTGCACGACGCCGATGGCCTGGTCCTGACGGAGCGCGTTCACGAACGGCGCGGGTGTCGCGGTCGCGCTGGCTCCGATGAACGCATAGAACGAGGATCGCCGAGTGGCCCTACGAATGCCAGCGCCCTGCGCGAAGATGCTGTGCGAGCTGCCAAACACGTCGGTCGCGAAACGCACCGGAATGGCATCATTGCCCAACCGGAGCGTGTCGCGGCCGATCAGGTGCTTCATGAACACGCTAAACCGGAACCCGTCGAGATAGCCAACGCCGACATTGCCCTCGAATCGATCACCCCAGATGCTCAAGGCGCCGCCATATCCCTGATACAGCGATGACCCGCCCCCTTCGAGCTCGAACACCTGTGCTCGAACACCCCGCGGAGCCACAATCAAGGATGCGACGAGACAGACCACTCGCAGCACGTGCCCGATCCATGGGTGCGTCCGTGGCGACGTCGTCACTGCGTGACGGCCCGGATGTTCAACGTGCCCGAGTATGACCCCGCCGCAAGCGTGCGACCCGTGAGATCCAACTGAAGCTGCAGGTCGACTGTCAGCGTGCCCGTCTTGCTGTAACCCAGGATGGGCTGATTCAACAACACCAGGCTCCCGCCCGAAGAGCCGACACCCCCTGTACCGCTTTGGGTGAACGCGGTATATGCCGTTGGTGCGCCTGGCACGCCCGCTGTCAGCACGCGTCCCCGTATCCAGCTCGATGGGATCGACACCGGGCCGCTCGTCATCGCCACCGTCGGGTTGGTGAAGTAGCCGATCACCTGCACCGAACCGGTCGACGGGACCAGATCCCACGTCAGCGTAATGCCAACCGTAGACGGGAAGTCGTTAGGCGCGTTGTCGACAATGGCCGGAAGCGATTGGATCGCTCCCGAGGCAATGCTCACCGAGATGGCGCTGACGGCGGCCGCGGCGACCGCTGGCGCAGGGCTGACGGTCGACACCACCTTCGCCTGCGAGCTCGCTACTCCCGGAAAGAGTACCGAGCCCGCGAGGGCGAGGACACACGACCGCTGCAACCACATGGGATCGGATCCGGGAGCGTAGGGCTGGTGCGAGCGCAGGCGGCGTTAGTTCGCGCCTTTGCGTCGCTCCTCGACAGTGAAGTTTGCGAATCGGAGCACGAGCTTCTCCGGGGTCGCGTCGTCGCTCCACGGGATCTCCAGGCTCCGATGACTCTCGGGGAACAGCGGGAAGGCACCGCCCGGAATCGGTTTCTTGCCGTCCACGCTGACTTCACTGCTGAGCACCCTGCCTAACGACTGACTGGTATTCTCGAGCTCCACATGCACCCGCTTCGCGGCCGAGTCGAACTCGAACGCCCGCACCACCACATCCCCACGTCGCAGCGGCTGGGGTTGCAGCATGTACACCACGTGCGGCAGCTCGATTCGGACGTTGAGCCCGGTCTGTGTTCGGGCTCCTGACAGCGCGCTGCTGACGAGAAACCACGCGGGAAAACTCTTGGCGGTGGCTTCGTAGGACACCGTGTAGGTCGCTCGCGGCGGAATTCGAAAGCTCATCGCGGACAGCTTGACCTGCATGCGCGTCGTATCGAGCGGTTCCTCGACAAGGTTTCCGTTCGGTTCGACGTGAAAACCGCGCGCCTCGAGCACGACCGTCAGCGGAAATAGCGTCTCGTTGACGAGATCGAACTTGCCTCGCGCCTGCCCTGAATACTCGACGACCGCCGGACGCACCGTTTGCGCGCCCAGCGGTCGAACGAGTCCGAGTACGAGAAGGATTGGAACGAGGCGCACTCGGCGAATCCTGCGCATAGCTATTGGGTAACGGCCTTGAGATTGAGCGTTCCCGCATACGTACCGGGAGTCGTTGTCTGACCAGTGAGATCGAGCTGGAGCGCCAGGTCAATCGTGCGGCTCGGCGCCTTGTTCGCACCGGTGATCGTCTCGGTGAATAGCGTTAGGCTGCCGCCAGCGACACCAGCGGTTCCGATTGCGCCGCTCGTGAACGCCGTGAACGCCGCCGGCGCACCTGGCGCTGCCGTCGTCACCTTGCCCTTCACGGAGCTGCTGGGAATGTTGAACGAACCGTTCACCAGCGCGGCCGTCGGCGTTGCGAAGTAGCCGACGAGCGAGACTGACGCGGCCGACGGGTTGACGTCCCACGCCGTCGTGATGTTGACGGACGACGGGAAGTCGTTCGTCGTGCCGTCCGTGATCGTGGGGATGCTCTGCGTGCCACCCGAGTTTACGGTCACAGTCAACGACGGCGACTTGATGGCGCTCAGGGAGACGGTGGCGGCGGTGGACGTGAGTCCGCCCTGCGCCGAGGCCGTCGCACTGACGATCGTGAGCGCGGCTACGACCGCGGGAAAAGCGCGAAGTCGAATCATGCAGGCCATACCAGTGAAGGGGTGAAGGCACAGGCACCCACGGTGCGCCGGCCATTGTGCCGCAGCTCACAACCGAGCTGATCCTTTCGGCGTCACTCGCGCGTTTGACGAGCAACCCATGCCACCGTCACCCGCCTCATCGTTCGAAGGCTCGATAGCCATGCGTTCGACCGCCGGCCAGCATGGCGATCCAGGGATCTTCCTCACATCGCGCGGCCGGCGCCGAAGACGCTCATCGCTGCGCGCGAATCTTGCGCAGAGAATGGGGCGTACCCTCCCCGAGGATTCAATCAATGGCGACAGCATCGAAGTCGTCAGGCAAGAAGGCGCGTCGAAAGACCACCGCGGCATCGAAGCGCTCCTCAACGCGGACCAAGAGCGCCGCCAAGTCGGCGACGGGTCCAAAGCGAAAGAGCTCGACGAAGGTCGCCGCCCGATCCGCCACGCGGAAATCCACCGCGAAGCGAACCGGGACTCGAGCCGCAAGAAAGCAGTCGCCGGTAACACGGATCAAACGCGTTGCGACCACCGTGCTCCATCAGGGAGCGACTGCGGCCAAGCAGGGCGTTCAGGCTGTCGCGGGTCTTGTCGAAAACGTGAAGGACCGCGTCACCACCTAACGGCAGTTCCACAACGTGAGAACGACAGGACGGCTCGAGCCGTCCTGTCGTTCCCTACGATAGTCGCGGGTCCGCGGAGTGAGATGGGGCGCTCGACACAGTGCCGGAGCGCCTGACATGTGTCTCCAGCCAGTCAGCCACCGCGGCGAACACGATTTGCCTGCCGTAATCGACCGTAACGATATGTCCATTGCCTTCGGTCCAGAGAAGGCGACGGTCAGGCACACGGAACAGGCTGAATGCGCGCTCCGCCGCATCCGGCGGAATGCGATTGTCCTGTCGCGACTGGACGACTAACGTCGGCGCCGACACCGCGGGGGCCGCCGCCCGCGCGCGATCGACGACCCGACGGAGCTCGAACACGAGACGCGGCGTCGCAAAGCCATAGGCGAGATTCCGCGCGGCCTCGATGGGGTCCCGGATCGAACGGTCGCCACCCCCACGCAAAAAGGGGAATAGCACACCGAGAATCCGATACAGGCCAGCTGCCCGCCGAAGTGTGGTTGGCATGCTGAGGTACGGTGCGAGAAGCGCGATCGCGCGAACATCGCGCGCGTCTCCGGCGAGAATCGTGGCTATCGCGCCGCCCATGGATAGGCCGATGATCGCCACACTCTCGTACCGGGCTCGAAGCGACGTGAGCTCTTCGCGAGCGAAGTCGATCCATTGATCAGCGCGACTGGCAGCGAATTCGTCGAGCGTTCGGCCGTGACCCGGCAACAGCGGTGCATGCACTCCCCAGCCCTGCGCGTACATGTGGTCCGCCAGGTACTCCAACGTCTGCGGAGTGTCGCCGAACCCGTGGAGGAGCAGAAGACCGTAGCGCCCGTCGGCCGGGAGATCGATCGGGGACGCACCGGCTACGATACCGTCTGGCCCCGGCGTTAGGCGCGCGCCCACTGTCTCGCGCGCGCGGCTGATCCCGCGCATGCGCACGAACAACACGGCGCCACCACCAACCAGCAGGAGCGCGAGCAGACCGGTCACGCCGCCTCGGCGCAGGACATCGACACGCTGGTCAGTACGTCGCGACGGTCGGATCGACGTCCACACTCCATCGATCGATGCCTCCCGTCAGATTCCACACACGCCGGACCCCACGCTCAACGAGGAACTCGGCCGCCGTTCTGCTGCGGAAACCGTGGTGGCAATACAGAACGATGTCCCGGTCTGGTGCGAGCTCCGCGATCGCGCCTCCGAGCTGGCCGAGCGGGATCAGGCGAGCACCATCGATGCGGGCGATTCGCCACTCGTACGGCTCTCGAACGTCGATGAGGTCGATCGGGTCGCCTCGTCGAACTCGTTCAGCGAGGTCGCGTGGCGTGATTTCCTGAACGCTCGCGGCGCGCCGGCCAGTCGCCGATGAGCGCGGCACACACAGCTCATCGTAGTCGATCAACGACTGGATCTCGCGCGTTCCACAGGCGGGGCAACCGGGGTCTCGACGCAGCCGGATGGTGCGGAAGCTCATCGCCATTGCGTCGACCAGCAGTAACCGACCCACGAGCGTGTCGCCGATTCCGAGAATGATCTTGATCGCTTCCGTCGCCTGAATCGTTCCGACGAGTCCGGGCAGGACACCGAGCACACCGGCTTCTGCGCAGCTCGGCACGAGGCCTGGTGGCGGCGGTTCCGGGAAGAGGCACCGATAGCACGGGCCCTCCGGAGTCGCGAAGACCGACGCTTGGCCTTCAAACCGAAGTACGCTGCCGTAAATGTTCGGCTTTCCAAGCAGTACGCACGCGTCGTTCGTGAGATAGCGCGTCTTGAAGTTGTCGGTGCCGTCGATGACCACATCATATGCGGCGATGACGTCGAGTGCGTTCGCGGCACTAAGCTCTTCATCGATCGTGTCGACCCGCACCAGCGGGTTGATGGCGCCGAGTCTCGCGCTCGCGGAAGCGGTTTTCCGCTCACCGACACGGTCGGTGTCGTGCAGGAGTTGACGCTGCAGGTTGCTCAGGTCCACCGTGTCGAAGTCGACAATGCCGATCCGTCCCACGCCCGCCGCCGCCAGATAGAGCGCTGCCGGCGATCCAAGTCCGCCCGCACCGACAATCAGAACGCTCGCGCGCTTCAGTCGGCGTTGACCATCTTCACCGACTTCCGAAAGCCCGATGTGGCGGCTGTATCTAACGAGCTCTTGCGGCGTGAGCGAGACGTCGGGAAACGGGACCTCGGCAGGCAGAGGCGTTGGTGGTACGCGGGCCATGGCCTAAGGCGAGTGATGGGAACCTGGAAGTTCCCAATATAGTCGGACGTACCCCTATCGTCTGTGAGTTACACCCGAGTGGGAGACAGGCTCGAGACAGACTGGAGTCAGTCGCGAATGTCGGCCGCCAAGTGTCCGGTCAAGGCGATGGGAACGTCGCCATCGAGCCGCGCGCCGTCGAGGCGATCGGCGAGGGCGCTTACCGACGAGACGTAAATGGTGGACCCGTCGCGTTCCGCCAGACCTTCGCCAACGAGCCGCGTGAGGACGAGCGACACCGACTCACGCGTCGCTCCCACGAGCTCACAGAGCAACTTGTATTGGGCGCCGCCAAGCGCGATGCGGCCGTCGTCCGTCGTGAACATCCGCGCGCGGGCAAGGTGCACGAGCGACGAGATCAAGCGTTGTTCGACGCTCAGAGTTGCGAGCTCGCGAAGCTTTTCGAGGAGGGCGGTGCGTTCCTCGACCATCTGCCCGACCAGAACGAGGGCCTGCTGCGGTTGCTCGCGGACAAATTCTCTGAATCTGGAACTGCTGAGGTGCAGTGTGTCTGATTCCTCGTCAGCGCGGGCGTCGGTGGCGTAGCGCGCATTGGCGCCGAGTCCTTCCCACCCGAACGTTTCGCCCTCTCGCGCCAACGCGGGAACAAAAGCCCGCCCGGCTTTTACTCGACTTCGAAGGACGATTCGCCCACGCACGACGATGAACATGCCGTCCGCTTGGGCACCACGTTGATAAACGACGAATCCTGCAGGCCAGGTTGCCTTTGCAGCGTACGCGGCAACGGCATCCGCCATGTCGCCCGGTAGTCGCTTGTCTCGACGTCTCAGTGCAGCATCCAGCAACTTCGTAGCTCGCATGCAGCAGACAATTGTTGCATGTCTGCAATGTCTGTTCCGTCTGGACACGACCTGTGTTCGGCGTTTGCTTTGAACAGCAACTTCTTTCTCACCCATGTCCGCGCCTCTTCCTACGGCTGATCGCCGCCCGGTATCAATGGTGGCGATCATCGGTAACGACGCCGTGCTCGACGCTGCGCCGGCTACCCCGGTGCAGATCGCGCACGCGTGTCTTCAACGAGGGTTCACTGTCGCGGTACCCGCAAGCTGGGGCGATGAGTTAGTCGCCTCGGAAGCGGTTCGACGCCTCGCATCGAGAGAGCGCGGGCCTGCGGTGATGTGTGTCTGTCCATTCGTCCGATCGCGCCTGCTCGCGCCGGGCCCCGACCTCGCTCCATTTCTCGTATCGCTCGTCGCGCCTCCCGTGGCGACGGCGCGATACCTTCGGGCCGCATACGGCGAGCACGGCGTCCACATCACTTATATCGGTGGCTGTCCCAGTGCCGACGATCCGTCGATCGATGAGCGCCTAACGCCCGACGCCTTCCTCGCGGATCTCGCCGATCACGGCATCGCACTCGCCGAACAGCCGTTGGTCTTCGATTCGATCGTCCCACCCGATCGCCGCCGCTGGTGCTCGCTCCCGGGCGGTGCCCCGACCGCGGAGGTTCTCTGGGGCGACAGCGACATGCGCACGTTGGTCGAGATCGACCGCGACGAAGTGTCCACCGATTTGGCTCAACACATCATCACCCACGAGCATGCGCTGCTCGACCTCGCTCCGGGTCTGGGCTGCGTGTGTAGCGGCGCCATCCGCTCGGCGCCCGCGCACGCTGCCCGCGCGACCGTCACCGCCGTCGAGCCGCCTCGCGCTTCCAAGCCGATTATTGACCCGGCGCCCATGGTTTCGCTTGATGCCCCGGTGGCCGAGCACGTTACGTCGCCGGTGCTGACCGCTGTGGCGTCCGCAGCGGCCGCCAGCGAATCGTCGTTGGAAAGCCAACTCGACGAATTGTTGGGAACCCCAATCGATCGCCCGTGGACGGACAGCGAGCCGGAGATGAAGCTGGTTATGGACTCCACGGTCGAGGCTGCGCTTCTCAACGGTGTTGCCCCCGACTTGGCGGATCGCGCGCCAACGGCTGGTGCGTCCGAACCCGAAGTAGTAGCCCCGCAAAGCCCGGCAACGCTTGCCGGACTCACGGAGGCCGCGAGCGACCACGCTGCGACCCCGCCGACAGTACCGGAGCCCGAGCCCACCCCGCCAGGCGCGTCGACGCCGGACGCCTCCGATGACCCGCCCGCGCCGACGACACCGGAACGAGCGCACGTTAGGCGCCGCACACCACCGCCGATGCCTATGCGCTACCCGACCTCAGCCATCCCCCGAGCGACGGCGAGCGACGGGAAAGCGCTGCCGCGTGCGTACGTTGCGAAGCGACGGACCCCATCCGCCGGAGTTCTGCCGATAGGCGAGGCTCCGGGAGTGGAGGAAGCGGAGACGCCGAGAGAACGGCAGAACGAGAGCGCCCCGCCCCCATCACCTACGCCGGCAGGCGTGGTCGGCTTCGAGACGACTGCGGCGACTGACGTCGAGGTCGCGCCGGAGCCGACGGATGGCGGTGAGCCCTCGCCCGCCCCGGAGACGCCGACCGTTGTCATCGGGGAGCCGCCGGGAGACCCCCGCGCCGACGAGTCGGAGACGCGGGCGCCCGAAGCGGCCGCCGCAGGAGACTCCCCGTCGGAACCGCCATCTGGCGCACCAGACGCAGAGCAGTCGTCCCGCCCTGACTCCAATGCGTCGG
>Ga0308176_10003258_pt1 | contig 10367 bp, 9 predicted proteins | sample PhyCR2_3_FD_203890 | JGI IMG/M metagenome (GOLD analysis project Ga0308176, IMG submission 203890) | Soil microbial communities from UC Gill Tract Community Farm, Albany, California, United States - DLSLS.C.R2 | ecosystem: Environmental > Terrestrial > Soil > Agricultural land | place: USA... | reverse complement strand
GTCGAGCCTGCCCAGGCGATGGGCCAGCAGCGACATCGCCCGCAGTGCGCCGGCGCTTCCCAGCACCTGCAGCGCGTGCCGGTACGCCTCCAACGCGGCCGGATAGTCGCCTTTGCACTGCAGGCAGAAGGCCAGGTTGCGCAGCGAATCGTCGTGCTTCGGATCGAGCGCGATGGTCTCGCGGTAGTGCTGGATCGCCTCGTCGAATTCCAGGCGCCGCAGATGGGCGCCGGCCAACAGGTGGTGGGCTTCCACCGACTGCGGCATGGCCGCGGCGATCTGGGCCAGGAGCGTCTGGGCCAGGCGGTTCTCGCGCTCGATGAGCTCCTTCAGGTCGTCGCTGAGCGGCAAGCGGGGCTCCGGTGTTGCGCCGCCCTTATGGAGATGCAAAGCCCGGATATGCAAGCCGAACGACCCTGGGAGGCGCCATGAGCCAGGCCCCGCGCGCCGCGAGCCTCGACCCCGAGGACTGGGACGCCCTGCGCGCCCAGGGCCGGCGGATGCTGGACGACATGTTCGACAACCTGCAGGGCGTGGCGGATCGCCCGCTCTGGCGGCCGCCGACGCCCGACCAGCGGGCCCGCTACCGCGAGGAGCCGCCGCGCGCGCCCGGCGACCTGGCGGACCTGCACGCCCAGTTCATGGCCGACTGCGCGCCCTGCGGCTCGGGCAACCGCCATCCGGGCTTCATGGGCTGGGTGCAGGGCGGAGGCACGGCCGTCGGCATGCTGGCCGAGATGCTGGCCGCCGGCCTGGACGCCAACCTGGGCGGCCGCGATCACATGCCGATCGAGGTCGAGCGCCAGGTGATCGCCTGGATGGCGCAGCTGTTCGGCTTCCCGGACAACGCCTCGGGGATCTTCCTCACCGGCACCTCCACGGCCAACCTTTGCGCCATGCTCATTGCCCGCGACCGCGCGCTGGGCGTGCAGGTCCGCGCCGATGGCGTGCGCGATCCGGGCGTGGCGGCCTACGCCTCGAGGGGCGTGCATGCCTGCATCGTGCGCGCCATGGACATGACGGGCCTGGGCACCAGCCGCCTGCGCCTGATCGAGACCGACGCCGATCACCGGATTCGCGTGCCCGCGCTGAAGGCCGCCATCGCGGCGGACCGCGCGAACGGCATCAAGCCGTTCCTCATCGTCGGCTCGGCCGGCACCGTTGACGTGGGCGCGATCGACGACCTCGACGCCTTGGCCGACGTGGCCGCGGCGGAGGGCGCGACCTTCCATGTGGACGGCGCGCTGGGCGCGCTGGGGGTGCTGGCGCCTGAAATCGCGCCGCGGCTGAAGGGCATCGAGCGGGCCGACAGCGTGGCGCTGGACTTCCACAAGTTGGGCCAGGTCCCCTACGACGCGGGCTTCCTGCTCTGCCGCGATCCGGAGGCGCACAAGCGCAGCTTCTCCTACGGCGAGGCGCCCTACCTGCGCCATGCCGAGCGCGGGCTGGCGGGCGGCGAGTGGTGGCCGTGCGATTACGGCCCGGACCTGTCGCGCGGCTTCCGGGCGCTGAAGGTGTGGTTCACGCTGCGGACCTACGGCCTCGACGCCATCGGCGCCATCGTCGCCCAGACCTGCGCGCTGGCCCGCGACTTGGCCGGCCAGGTCGGGGCGCATCCAGAGCTGGAGCTGATGGCGCCCGTCGGCTTCAACATCGTGTGCTTTGGCTATCGCGGGGGCGACAACGCCGCCATCGCCGCCGACCTGCAGGAAGCGGGCCGCGTGGCGCCCTCGACGACGACGCTCGCCGGCCGCACCGCCATCCGCGCGGCGATCATAAACCACCGCACCGGGCCGGCCGACATCGACGCCCTGGTCGAGGGCGTGCTGGCGCGGGGACGGGCGCAGGCGGGACGCGCCTGAGGTGGCCGAGCGGTTCGCCATCTACCACCCGCCGGGCCGCTTCGACCTGAAGCCCAACATGTTCGGCAAGGACGTGGCGAACCTGGAGCTGTTCCAGGCGCTGGCCCGGCATGGCGGGTTCTCCCAGCTGGACGTGCTGGGGGTGCGCGCCCCAAGCGAGGCCGACGCGGTCCGCGGGCTGTTGGGCGAAGCGTCGCCGGCCGCGCCGAAGATCGCGCCGGGGGTGATCTTCAGCCAAGGTCCGGTGGCGGAGGCCGGCACGCTGCTGCGCGGACAACCGGACCTCTACAACCTCGCCTGGCTGCGCCGCCGCGCGGTGGGCGACACGGCCTACAGCCTGATGGGGTTGGCCCACACCCTGGCGCCGCCAGCCATGCGCCGGATCATCGCCGACGCTTCCGTTGCGCCGACCCATCCGTGGGACGCCATCATCTGCACCTCGCCGGCGGTGCAAGAGGCGCTGGCTCGGATGTTCGACGCCTGGGAAGGCCACCTGGCTGAGCGCACGGGCGGGCGGGCCCCGCCGCGGCCGGCGCTGCCGGTGATCCCGCTGGGGGTCGACGGCGCACGGTTCGCGGCCCTCGCGGATCGACCCGCGGCGCGCGCCGGCGTGCGCGCGCGCCTGGGCCTCGGCGAGGGCGACCTGCTGGCGCTGTGGGTCGGGCGGCTGAGCTACTACGAGAAGGCCTTCCCGCAAGCGATGTTCCAGGCCGTGCGCCTGGCCGCCGAACAGTCCGGCGTGGCCATCCATTTCGCCCTGGCGGGCTGGTTCCCGCACGACAGCGACCGCGCGCGCTTCGAAGCATCGGCACAGCGGCACGCAGGCGCCGCCAAGGTCCACTTCCTAGACGGCAACGACCGCGAACTGGTGGGTGACCTGTGGGCCGGGGCTGACGTCTTCGTCTCGCTGGTGGACAACATCCAGGAGACCTTCGGCATCACGCCGATCGAGGCGATGGCCGCGGGCCTGCCGCTGGTGGTCAGCGACTGGGACGGCTACCGCTTCACGGTCCGTGACGGCGTCGAGGGTTTCCTGATCCCGACCCTGGGCGGCCCGCAGAGCGGCCTGGGCGTGGCCATCGCCCAGCGGCACGTGATGGAGGCGGTGAGCTACCAAGCCTATGTCGGCGAGGTGGCGCAGTACACCGCCGTGCACGTGGGCCGCGCCGGCGCGGCGATCGCCGAACTGGCCCGCGCGCCCAGCCTGCGCCGGCGGATGGGCGAGGCGGGCCGCGAGCGCGTGCGAACCCTCGTCGATTGGCCGATCGTGGCGCGGCGATACGCCGAGCTGGCCGATGAGCTGGCGGCGGTCCGCGCCGCAGCGCCGCCGCAGACCGCGGGGCGCCTGGACCCGGTGCGCGGGGACCCTTTCGTCGACTTCGCCGGGTTCGCGACCCAGGTGTTGGGCGTCGACACGCCGCTTCGCGCCGCGGCCGGCGCCACGGGCGAGGCGGTGACCGCCATCCCGCCCGACAGCCTGGACCTGGCCTTCCCGGGCCTGCGCGCCGACCTCGGGGAATGCGCCCGGGCGCTGGACCTGCTGGCGTCCGGCGAGGCGAAGACCTGCCGCGACGTCCTGCTGGCCTTCCCGGTCCAGCGCCGGCGCTTCGTCGAGACGGGCCTGGCCTGGATGGCCAAGCTGGGCCTCGTGGACTGGCTGGACTGATCCTCCGCCCGCATCCAACCGCCAAGGTCGCGCGTTCAACGCCTCCGAGCCCCTTATGTCGGGCTCCAGACGCAGGAGAGTTCACGATGACCCGGATCGCGCTCGTCATGGGGCTCGCGGCCGCGATGGCCGTCCCGGCGATGGCCGCGCCGACGTCTGCCCTGGCGAACTGCCACGACCGCAAGGTCGGCGGCACGGCGCTGGGCGCCGTGGCCGGCGGTCTCCTCGGCAATTCGCTGGCCCGCGGAGGCGGCCGTCTGGGCGGTACTCTGCTCGGCGCCGGCGCGGGCGCCGTCGTTGGCCACGAGATCGCCCGCAGCGGCTGCCACACGACCCGCGCCTACTACCGCAGCCCTCGCCATCGCAGCGAATATGCGGCCAACTACCACCACAGTGGCTACGGCGCCCAGCGCTGCCACTATGAGACGCGCTCGTACTACGACGCCCGCGGCAGGCTGGTGTACGCGCCAACCCAGGTCTGCAACTAGGCATGCGCATTCCCCGCTCCTTGAGCCTCGGCGCGGCCGCGCTGGCGCTCTGCGGCTGCCAGGGCGCCCATAGCGGCGCCGGCGGCGGCTCCGCCAGCGTCTGCGCGCCCTTCACGACGGCCAGCGCCGCAGCGCCGGCCGCCAACACGCCCGCGACCGCTGCGCCCATCACCTCGGCCGATCCGGCCGCCGCCACCGACGACTGCCTGCACCGTTGGGCCTATGCGCTGGCGTCCGCCAGCGACGACGCCGGCCACGTGGCCCAGGCGGTGATGGCAGCGTGCGAGCCTTCGCTCGGCCGCTGGAACCAGCAGACCGCGTCCGCGCCGGGCGATGGCGGAGCGCCCATCGAAGCGCCCAGCCTGATCACCGGCCGTCTGACCTCGCCGATCGAGCAGCACCTGGCCTTCGCCCAGGGCCGCGCGCAGTTCTACGTCGTGCAGGCGCGCGCCGGCCACTGCGCCGCCCCGCCGATGAAGGACGGTGTCCCGCTGGGCCTGACGCGGGAGTAAGCCGCCGCTAAGCTCGCGCCGATGGACGCGCGCGATCTCGTGGACGTGGCGATCGACGAAGACCCGAGGACGCCGTGCCTCTGGGTTCCGTCAGAGCTGTGGCCGGATTTCGTGGGCGCGATCCGCCAGCGACCCAATCTGATCGGCGCGGTGATCTATCGCGGCAGGACCATCCGCGAGGGCGGGCCGCTCACCGACATCACGACCCGCCGGCCGTGAAGCCGGCCGCCACCCTGATCGCAGCCCGCGGCCTGCGCGGGTTCGGCGACGGCTTCACCGCGCTCCTGCTGCCGGTGTACCTGAGCGGCCTGGGCTACTCGGCGTTCCGGGTGGGCGTGCTGACGACGGCGACCCTCCTGGGTTCGGCGGGACTGACGTTGGCGGTGGGCCTGCTGGGGCACCGCTATCCGGCCAGGCGCCTGCTGCTCGCCTGCTGCGGCCTGATGGCGGCCACGGGCGTCGCGTTCTCACAGCTGCATACGTTCTGGCCGCTGGTCGTCGTCGGCTTCCTGGGCACGCTCAATCCGTCGGGCGGGGATGTGAGCCCGTTCCTGCCGCTGGAGCAGTCGCTGCTGGCCCACGCGGGACAGGACTCGACCCGCACCCAACGGTTCGCCCGCTACAGTCTGACCGGCAGCCTGATGGGCGCGGCCGGCGCGCTCAGCGTGGGCGTGCTGGACCCGCTGCAGGCGCAGATCGGCTTGCCGCGCCTGATGCTGATCGAGGGCGCGTTCCTGCTCTACGGCGCGCTCAGCCTTGGCGCGGCGGTGCTTTATCGCGGCCTGCCGCGGGAAGACGAGACGGCCGAGGCGCCGCGCACGCCGCTTGGGCCGTCACGCGCGAATGTCTATGGGCTGGCGGCACTGTTCAGCCTGGATTCGTTCGGCTCGGGCTTCTTCGTCCAGTCTCTGTTCGCGCTGTGGCTGTTCCGCCGCTTCGGCCTGTCGCTGCCGGCGGCCGGCGCCTTCTTCTTCTGGACCGGCGCATTGTCGGCGGTCTCCCAACTCGCCGCGCCCTGGCTCGCCAGGCGCATCGGCCTGATCCGCACGATGGTTTTCACCCACATCCCGGCGAACCTCTGTATCGTGGCGGTGGCGTTCGCGCCGAACGTCTGGATCGCTTTCGCCCTACTGGTGGTTCGCGCGCTGCTGTCGAACATGGATGTGCCGGCGCGCACCTCGTACGTGATGGCGATCGTTACGCCGGCGGAGCGGGCGGCGGCGGCCGGCGTCACCAACGTGCCGCGCAGCCTGGCCTCGGCGTTCAGCCCGGCGCTGGCGGGCCTCTTGTTCTCGCTTTCCCCGTTCGCCTGGCCGCTGGTGATCGGCGGGTCGCTGAAGACCCTATACGACCTCCTGCTGCTCTGGCGCTTCCAGGCGGTGCGGCCGCCGGAGGAGGCCTAGCCGGCGCGGGCCGCAAGCGCCGCGCGCTTGACGCCCTCCGGCAGGGTCTCGAACCAGGCTTGCGGCGACAGCAGGCGGCGCACCCGTTCGCGCCCGGCCCGCGCCAGCGAGCGGCGCAGGGTGGCGTCGTCGCGCAGCCGGCGCAGGCCCATCGCCGCGGCTTCAAGGTCCGGCTCGGCCCAGCTCTGCCCGGCCGGATAGATCCCTTGCGGGTCCTTCACCTTGATCTGGGTCGAGGGGACCAGGATGGCGCTGTCGGGGTCCATGAAGTCCATCACGCCCGACCAGCCTGTCGCCAGCACCGGCGTGCCCAGCGCCATAGCCTCGGCCGGCGTGAGCCCGAAGCCCTCTGCGCGGTGCAGCGAGAGCAGCACGTCGGCGCCGGCGATCAGTCGTTTGACGTCGTCGTAGGCCCACGGCTCGTCGACGATGCGCACGTTGGGCGGCGCGATGGATTGCAGCTCGGCCAGCGCGTCGGGGAAGGCCGCGCCGTTGTGCGTCTTCAGCGTCAGCTGGGCGTCGTCGGCGGCGCCGAACGCCTGCGCCCACGCGGCGATGGCGCCTTGCGGGTTCTTGCGCGCCAGCGAGGAATTGAAGTCGAAGACCGCGACGCCCTGGAACTGCGCCCGCCGTGGGGTGGCGCGGACCCGGGCGTAGTCCGCCATCACCAGCGGATGCGGCACGACCCGCACTGGAGCGGCGGCCCCGCGCAGCGAATCCGCCGTGAAGCGGCTGGGCGCCCAGACCTCGTCGACCAGCGCCGCATCCCTGCCCCACGAAGCCGGCGCCAGCGGCAGCTCCCAGGCCCAGTAGCCGTACCGTGGCCCCACCACCTCGCGTGGCCCCAGGCAGGCCAGCGCCGCCAGCAGCTCGGGCGGGTTCAGGTGGAAGATCCACGCCGCCGCGCCCGTGGGGCCGCTCAGCGCCTTCGAGAAGTCGAGACGCCCGGCGGCGCCGATGTCCACGGTCTCGACCGGCACGCCCAGGGCCTCGAACGCCCGGACCGCCAACCGCGCCGAGGCGGCGATGCCGCTGGCCTCCGAAGCATATCCCACGACCTTGACGGCACGGCCCGACGGTGGGGCGCCGCGGCGGCGGACGCTGGCGCGAACATAGGCCTGGGTGGCGCGGTTGACGGCCGGCGCGGCGGCCTCGCGCAGGGATCGGGATGCGGTGCGCCGCCAGAGGGCCTGCAGCGCCCCCAGCACGCTCATGTGTCGCGTGTCCGCATGTCGCCGACAAAGATGCGCGCGACCGCATCGACGGGTAGGCCGGCGAGGGTTTCGGCGGTCCAGACGCCCTCCGCGCGCACCCAACGCACGCCGCGGGCGTGCAGCGCGATGGCGTCAGCCGGGACCATGGCGGGGTCCGTGTGGAAGCTGACCAGTTCGACACGGCCCGGCGCAGGTGCGGGGCCGGAGGCGGTGGCGAAGCGGCCGGCGCCGGCGTCGTAGGCGATCACGCCGGGAGGGATCGACTCGCCCTCGATTGTCTCGAGCACGCGCAGGTGCTGTACAGCCGGGCGCACGACGCGGGCTTCGGGCTTGCGGTAACGGCGCACGCTGACCTCCGCCAGGCGCATCAGCGGATGGCTGCGGACGTGCGCGGGCAAGGCGTCCAGCTCAACGCCGTAGGACGCGAGGCCGCCGGCCAGCAGCCAGCGCAGATAGCGTAGCCGCCTGACTGGCCCGGACAACGGATAGACCCGCTGCACGTCGGGCCGGTGCTCCCAGATCTCCAGGAAGAGGCGGATGAAGGGCGCCGAATACCCGGGCGCGGCCGCCAGGTAAGGCTCACGCAACGGCCCGGTCAGCTGCGCGGGCCAGTTCGCGCGGGCGCCTATCCCAAACCCGGGGCTGAGCCGTCGGGCCAAGTCGGTCGGCTCGGCGTTGCGCTCGGCGAACTGGGCGGCCTTCACCAGCAGCGCTGCATCGCCCGCGAGGCGTTCCAGCACCGATGCCGGCAGCAGGTCGGCCGCGAAGCGGCCAGCGGCGGCCTCAGGGCCCAGGCACCAGGCCAAGAGGCCATCGGGGTCCTTGGCGAACCGCTGGCGCAGGTCGCCGCGCGCGGCCAGGAGGGCCCGGCAGGCGCGCGGCAGGCCCTTCGAAGGCTCGCGCAGCCAGTCGACGGCGTTGGCGGCCCCGCCCCGCGGTTCGCGCCACGGCTCCAGCGCCGGGCTGCGGGCGCTGCCGCCGGCGCGCCGGGCCATCTGCCGCGCCGCCGCCACCGAGGCGGCGTCGACGCCCAGCACCTGGGCGTTGTCGGCGAACCACTGGTGGTAGGCCAGCCGGCTCTCGCGGGCGCTCATGTCGAAGGGCGCCGTGGCCGGGTTCTCCCGCCAGACCTGCTCCATCAGCCGGCTGAGGTCGGGCAGGCCCGGTTCGGCGGCGTCGGGATCGGGCGCGTCGAACCAGGCCTCGGTCTCGGCCGACAGGCCGCAGGCGAAGGGCTCTCCGGCGCGGGCGGCCCGCAATGCGCGCCGGCGCATCAGCGGCGTGACGGCCCGGCCGGAGGCGAAGCGGTTGTGCGCGTAGGGCGTCTTGGTCGCCGCAACGTGACCGTTCTTCAGGAGGGCCTGTGCGTAGTCGCCGAGCAGGTCGGCGAGCGGCGACCCGGCCTTCACCGACACTCGGTTCTGGTGCTTGGACAGCGTCCTTGGCCGCTGCGGGTCGAAGCCGGAGAAGTGGTAGAAATCGAGGGGCTGGCCGTCGATGGTCCATCCGGCCTTGGTCCGCGCCAGCTTGCGGCCCTCGACGTTCCAGTAGGCCAGGTTCAGGCCCGGGTGGCGCAGCACCGCCAGGCTGTCGACGAACCCCGGCGCGAGGTCCATCCAGCGCTGGTCGGTGAAGAGCCCGCCCTTCAGGTCCACGCGGCAGTCGAACTCGCAGCGGTCGGCCCACCAGGCCATCAGGTCGACGACCTTCGGTTCGGCCCGCGCCGCGCAGAAGCCCAGGTTGAACGAGCCGGAGCGCAGGATCGCCAGGTCGTTCGGCGAGGCTTCGCCCAGCAGCGGCCGCGTCAGGTGGGGCGTGAGCGCCAGCTGCGCCTGGCCTAGCCCGTCGCGCACGCGGTCCAGCGGATTGAAGACGAAGATGTCGGGATCGAGGTAGGTGGCCGAGGTCGCGCCGGGCGCGCTGAGCAGGCTTTTGAAGACGTAGGGCTTGACCGCCGTATTCAACTCGAGCGCTTCGTAATAGACGCTCATCGCCGCGAAGGGCGGGCCGAACTCGCGCGCGTCCACCACCTCGGCCAGGCCCGCCAGCGCCGGGATCGGGCCGTCTGTGGCCACAACGATGCGCCGCGCCTCGGGCTCGGCCGCCGCCAGGCTCTGCATCAGCGTGATGGCCTGAGCGGCGTAGTTGCGCGAGACGATGGTGAAGATGACGTCCAAGGCGATGTTCGTATGCTCAGGCCGCCAGGAGCTCGTCTAGCTTCTTGATGTCGGTCACGGGCGAGGCCACGCCGCCCTCCAGCCGCATGACCTTGTTGCAGTAGAGCCGCACCAGCCCCAGGTCGTGACTGGCCAGCACCAGGATGCCCGCGCGCTCCACCAGCTTCAGCAGGCGCCGATGCGCGAGCTTCTGGAACTCGGCGTCGCCGACAGCGATCCATTCGTCCATCAGCAGCACGTCGGCCTCCACGGCGGTGGCCGCGGCGAAGGCCAGGCGAGCCTGCATGCCGGCCGAGTAGGTCTTCACCGGCATCGCCAGGAACGGGCCCAGGCCCGAGAACTCGGCGATCTCGTCCATCCGGGCGTCGATCTCGCGCGAGGTGAGGCCGGCGATGCGGCCGCGCAAGCGGATGTTGTCGTAGCCGGTGGCCGTGGGATCGATGCCCAGGTTGAGGTCGAGCAGGGCGGCGATGCGGCCCTCGACCTCGATCGCGCCATCGTCGGGCTCGTAGGCCCCCGAAAGCGCGCGCAGCAGCGTCGTCTTGCCTGAGCCATTGTGGCCGATCAGGCCCAGCCGGTCGCCGGCTTTCAGTTCCAGGTTCAGGTGCGAGAGCGCGGTGACTTCGGTGGCGCCGTGATGCCTGTCGAGCTTCCCGCCCACCGTGATCTTGGCGACATACTTCTTCAGCGACTTGGCGTCGACGCCGTAGACCGGGAACCGCAGCGACAAGTCGCGGCAGGAGATGGAGACGGGCGGCGCCTTCATAGGTAGTGCACGATCCGCCGCCGGGTGCGGGCGAAGAGCCAGAAAGCCGCCGCCCAGCCGCCGGCCGCCATGGCCGCCAGGATGCTGTAGGTGTGCGGCGGTACCGTCGTCCCGAGCAGCGGCGCGCGGACCGCCTCCAGCAGGTGATAGAAGGGGTTGAAGTCGAGGATCCAGTGGTAGTCGGGCGGGATCCGGTCCGGCAGCCAGAACACCGGCGTCATGATCGCCGCGGCCTGGGTGACCGACTGCACCGCCTGCGGGATGTCGCGGAACCGCGCC
>Ga0308176_10003257_pt1 | contig 10367 bp, 8 predicted proteins | sample PhyCR2_3_FD_203890 | JGI IMG/M metagenome (GOLD analysis project Ga0308176, IMG submission 203890) | Soil microbial communities from UC Gill Tract Community Farm, Albany, California, United States - DLSLS.C.R2 | ecosystem: Environmental > Terrestrial > Soil > Agricultural land | place: USA... | reverse complement strand
CGCCGCCGCCCTGGCGGCGCGAGCCCCCGTGCATCTCGAAACAATCTAACCCGCCTTGGACATCCCGAGCAGACGCTTCCACTGCTCGGCCGGAACCGGAATCACGCTCAGACGGGACATCCGGACCAATCCCAGATCGGCGAAGGCCGGGTCCGCCTTGACCTCGGCCAGCGTGACGGGCCTCGCGAGCCGTTCGCCGGCCTCTACATCGACGACATACAGCCTGGGATCCTTGGCCTTGGGATCCGGATACGGATCGGAAGCCACCCGCGCCAGCCCGACCAGGGCCTTGTCGTCGCCGGAGTGATAGATGAACAGCCGGTCACCCTTGGCCATGCTCCGGATATGCTTGAGCGCCAGGGCATTCGACACCCCGTCCCAGACCGTCCGCCGGTCGCGGGCGAGCTGGTCGAACGGGTACGTATCCGCGTCGGTTTTCAAAATCCAGTAGTTGGCCACTACTTGATCTCGAAATCCTTGCTGCCAGCCGGCGAGCCGTCCACCGACACCTCGACCTTGTACTTGCCGGCCGGCCAGAGGCCCTTCTTGGAGATGTGGAACTCGGTGGCCGCGGGCCCGGTCGGCGCGATCGACTGCGACTGCTCCTTCACCGTCTGCCCGTCCTGGAAGGTCCATTTGGCGGCGAGCGTCTTGCTCGGTGCCGCGCCTTCAGTGGTGACCGAGGCGTAGATGGTGTCCTTCCGGCTGAACGTGGTGGCCGGTGCGGCGACCTTCTTCTCCGCGTCGATGCTCTTGCCCAGCTCGATGCCCTGCACCGCGAACGCCGGCGGGGCGGGGGCCGGCGCGGCCGATTCGGCCGGCGGCGGTGGCGGCTCCTTCTTCTTGCACGAGGCCGTCCCGATCACGACGAGTCCGAGACCAGCGGCCCACGCGAACCTGCGAGACCGAATCATGAGAGGACTCCTTGGCGGTCAGGCATCGGGGATCTTGAAGGTCTGACCGGGGTAGATGAGATCGGGGTTCTTGATCGTGTCCTTGTTCGCTTCGTAGATCTTCTTCCACTGGCTGGCATTACCGTAGAACTGCTTGGCGATCTTGGAAAGGCTGTCGCCCTTCACCACGGTATAGGTCCGGCCACTGGCCGGCGCCGGGGGTGCGGTCGAGGAGCTGCCGCCCTCGACATCGCTGAAATCGGCCTTCGGCTGCTTGTCGTCTGGCATCGGTGCCTCCACGTACGGGTCAGGCAACTGGTCCCCACCCCTCCCAGCTACACTATACATCGTTCCGGGTTCGCCCCCCAGCCCGGCGGCTCGCGCCGCGGCCGGAGCGTTCTCGTATCAATCGGATGGGCGGGTGCCGTTGCGGAGAGCCGGTAGTCAGGTTGGTCGGGTCTCGGGGCCGCTCGAAAGGTCAGGTGCTGGGCGAGTCTCTGCGCTCGATCTCGGTGACGCCCTTCACCTTGCGTACCGCCTTCAAGACCTTCCCCAAATGGGGCAAGTTGTCCACCTCCACGAAGATGGTGCCGAACACCGAGCCGTCCTTGGTGTGCAAGTCGGCGCCCCGGATATTGGTGCCGGTCTGGCTTACCGCCTCCATGATGTCGGCATAGAGCCCGCGCCGGTCCTCACCGCTTACCGCCAGCCGCACCGCGAAGGATTCGCCCGCCGTTTCCTGCCAGTCGATGTCCACCCGCCGCTCTTCTGCCGCCAGGGTGAGCAGGTTGGGGCAGTCCGAGCGGTGGATCGAGATCCCACGGCCCTGGGTGACGTAGCCGACCACCGAATCGCCCGGGACCGGCTGGCAGCATTGAGCGTAGCGCACCATCAGGCCGTCCACGCCCTGGATCTTGATGCCGCGACCAAGCCGGATCCGATCGATCACACGGCCGAACACCGTGGCCTTGGGCTCCATGATCTCGTCCGAGCCAAGATCGGGGTACAGCGCCCGGATGACCTGGCCGATATTCACGTCTCCCCGGCCGACCGCGATTTCGAGCCCGCGGCCATCGGCCAGCGAGAGGGTGGCGGCCGCCTTGGCCAGTCGCGCGTCGTCGGGCGGCTCGAGCCGGCGCTTCCGCACCTCACGCGCCAGGATCTCCTTGCCCAGGCCCAGGCTGACCGTCTCTTCCTCGTGATTGACCCACTGCTTGATCTTGTGGCGCGCCCGAGCGGTGCGCACATGGCTCAGCCAGTCCCGGCTGGGCTTGGCGCCGGTGCCGGTGAGGATCTCGACCGTGTCACCGCTCTTGAGCTCGCGGTGCAGCGGCGCGATTCGGCCGTTGATCTTGGCGCCCTGGCACTTGAGGCCGACCTCGGTATGCACATGGAACGCGAAGTCGATCGGCGTCGAGCCCTTGGGCAGCCGCTTCACGTCGCCCTGCGGCGTGAACACGAAGATCTCGTCCTGGTACAGGTCGATCTTCAGGAACTCGAGGAATTCCTCGGGGCTGTGGGTGTCCTGCTGCAGCTCGAGCAGCTGCCGGAACCAGCCGAGGTGATGGTCGAGCTCGTCGGGCTTGCCGTCCCGCTTGTACAGCCAGTGCGCCGCGATGCCGAACTCGGCGGTGCGGTGCATTTCCTGGGTGCGGATCTGGACCTCGAACAGCTGGCCGCCGGGGCCGAAGATGGTGGTGTGCAGCGACTGGTAGGCGTTCGATTTGGGGCTCGCGATGTAGTCCTTGATGCGCTCCTGGATGGGGGTCCAGTTGTGGTGGATGATGCCCAGCACGTGGTAACACGCCGGCACCGAGCGCACGATGACCCGGATGGCCATCAGGTCGTAGATCTCCTCGAAGCCCTTGTTCCGCCTCCGCATCTTCTGAAAAATAGACCACAGGTGCTTGGGCCGGCCGGTGACCTCGAAGCCGTCGATGCCGGCGCGCTTGAGCTCGTACTCGAGCGGGGTGCGGAGCTTGAGGATGGTCTGCTCCCGCTGGGCCCGCTTGGACTGCACCTGGTTCACCAGATCGCGATATTCCTCGGGCTCGAGGAACTTGAAGGCCAGATCTTCCAGTTCCGCCTTCATGCCCGCCATGCCGAACCGGTGCGCCAGGGGCGCGTAGATCTCCCGGGTCTCGAGCGCGATGCGGCTCCGCCGCTCGGGCGGCAGGTGCTCGAGCGTGCGCATGTTGTGGAGCCGATCGCCCAGCTTGATGATGATGACCCGGGCGTCCTTGGCGATCGACAGCAGCAGCTTGCGGTAGTTCTCGACCTGCTCCTCCGCCGAGGAGCGGAAAGTCAGGCTCGAGATCTTGGTGAGCCCGTCCACGATGCCCGCGATCTCGCCGCCGAACTCCTTGGCGATGTCCTCGGTGCGGACGTCGGAGTCTTCCACCACGTCGTGCAGCAGCGCGGCGGCGATGGTCGTGCTGTCGAGCAGCTGCTCGGCCAGGATGAGCGCCACCGCAATGCTGTGGGAGACGAAGTCCTCGCCCGACATCCGCTTCTGCCCGCGGTGGGCGGACGCGCTGAAGCGGAGCGCCCGCTCGATCAGATCGAGATCGAGCCGATCGGCATGGCGCTCGAGAATCGCCCGGAGGTCCGGAGCGAGGTCGGGCAAGGTGCCGGTCACAGCAGGCCGGCGCAGGCGAAACTCACGAAGCGATCTCCCGCGATGATGACATGGTCGTACAGGGGCAGGTCCAGCAGGCGTCCCGCCGCGGCAAGCTGCTGCGTCACGGCCCGATCTTCCGCCGAGGGGGTTGGGTCGCCGCTCGGGTGGTTGTGCACGACGATGATGCCCGCCGCGGCCTCCGCGATCGCGGCGCGGAACACCTCTCGAGGATGCACCAGGGAACTGTTGAGCAACCCGCGAGTAACCAGCACCTCGCGCAACACCTGACTCTGACTGTCCAAGGCCAGCAGGTGGAATTCCTCGACCTGCAGGTCCCGCAACCTGCCACGAAACAGGCGGGCGACGTCGTCGGGTTCCCGGATTCGCACGACCGGCGGCCGCTCTTCGCGCGCCAGCCGCGCGCCCAGCTCGAAGGCGGCGAGCAGTCTGGCCGCCTTGGTGGGTCCGACGCCGGGCGTCTTGAGCAGCTCCGCCCGAGGCCGGGTGGCGAGCCGCCGGAGCGAGCCTTCGCCGACCTCGAGCAGCCGCCCCGATACCTCGAGTACGCCGGCCGTGGCGCCGCCCGTTCCTATCAGGATGGCAACAAGTTCCGCGGTCGTCAACGCGGCGGGCCCGAGGGCCCAGAGCCGCTCCCGCGGGCGATCACCCGCGGGGAGGCTGGACGGCGAAGGGAGCATCCGCCCATAGTAGCGGCGGTGCCGACCGGCATCAGTGCCATTATGCTGCTGCGGCCCAACAATTTACGCCTGACGACGGTCACCAGGATCGGGCCCGGAGCGCGGCGGCCAGATCGGCCCCCGAAGCGTATCGCGCCTCGGGCTGCTTAGCCAACGCCCTCAGCACCACCCGCTCGAGCTCGGCCGGCAGGTCCGGGCACAGGGTGCGGAGCGGTGGGACGGCGTCCGCCAGGTGACGGGCCAGCACCACACCGCGGTGGGCACCGGAAAACGGCGGCTCTCCGCCGAGCATCTCATACAGGACGCAACCCAGGCTGTAGATGTCGCTCCGTCCGTCCAGGTTCTTCTCGCCGCGGGCCTGCTCGGGACTGGCGTAGGCGGCCTCCCCCAGCATCACACCCGTGGCCGAGAGTCGCTCACCTCCCGCCGTCTCCAGCACGGCCGCGATCCCGAAATCTCCCACCAGTGCATGCCCCGATTCGAACAGGATGTTCTCCGGCCGGATATCCCGATGGATCACACCCTGGGCGTGGGCGTAGGCGAGCGCATCCGCCACCACGGCCGCGATCGCCGCCGCCTCGGCCATGGGCAGCCGGACGTCCCGCCGCAGCCGTTCCCGAAGGGTCTCGCCTCGCACGTACGGCATCACGTAGAACATCCCCGCCGGAGAGGCTCCCGGCGGCATCACGCCGGAATCGTAAAGCTGCAGAATGTGGGGATGATAGAGCCGTGCGAGGATCCGGATCTCCCGCCGGAACCGGCGGGCATCGGTAGCGGTCGCCACTTCGGGGCGGAGCAGTTTGAGCGCAACCGGGCGATCGAAGCGGCGGTCGTGGGCCAGATAGACGATCGCGGCGGCGCCGCGGCCCAGTTCGCGCTCCACCTGATAGCGGGCGATGCCGGCGTCCTCATTCCGATCATCGAGATCCGCGCCTAGCCGCTCTTCTCGAAGCCGCTCTACCAACCGCTCCAGATCGCGCACCGCCACCCCCGGCAGCTCCTCGCGCGCGCGGGCCATGTACTCGCGGGCGGCGCGGGTGGCACCCGCCCAGTCTTCGGCGGTCGCCAGCGCGCGAACCAGCTCGGCCGCGGCACGCTCCGCCAGGGGATCGGCCAGCGCCAGGCGTCGCTTGTAGTCGATCTCCTCCGTGTGCCGTCCAGCGTGCTCCGCGCGATCGGCCAGGCCGCGGAGAGCGCGCTCATACTCCCCGGCCAGCCGCGCCCGTTCGCGCTCGACCCAACGGTCGAACTCGGGCGCTCCGGTGAGGAAGAACCCGTCCAGAAAGGGACCGCGATACACCGCGACGGCGCCGCTCAGATCCCCCGAGGCCAGCCGAGCCGCAAAGTCCGCGACGTCAGAGGTGACGGCGGCCTGATTGAGCCGCAGAGGGTCGGGGCCGGGGGCCAGCACGTCGGCCAGCAGACGCCGGAGGGAGTAGACCAGCTGCTCGAGCGCGTGACGCGCGTTCTCGGCCGCGCTTTCGGACCACAGGCAGGCGATCAGCTTATCGCGCGGGATGCCCCGCTCACCCGCCGCCGCCAGGAGGCCCAGGACCGCAAGCTGGCGCCGGGGCGGCGCAAGGTGCCGCCCATCGTCGCTAAGCGAAAGCCCGCCGAGCGTCTCGAGCCGGAGCATGAGCCTCGGATGAGGAGGACGTGAGGAGGGCGTGAGGGTCGACCGGTAGTCTAGGCCCCACAATTCGCATCGGGCAACGGAGGGCGGTGCGGCAGGGGCCGCCCGGAGGCGCCCGAGACACGCCTGAGGTACTTATGCGCACTGTTCGACTGCTGTCGCTCGCCGTGGCCGCTGCCTCGTTGGTGGCCGGATGCCAGTCGGGGGCGTCCAATCCTCTGGGGGTCGACCACCAGGCAACCAGTCCCCTGACCGTCGCGCCACGCTATGCGACGGTCGATGGCGGTCAGGCGATCAGGCTGACCGCGACCGTGGAGCTACCCAATGGCTCTCGGACCACTCCGGACGACGTGCGGTGGTCGACCGCGGATCCGGCAATCGCGGAAGTGGACCGGTACGGCACCGTGCATGCGCTGCAGGCGGGCCGAGTCCAGATCATCGCCGAGTGGCGGGACAGCCGGGCCTCGTCGCTGATCGTCGTGGCCGAGCAGGTTCGGAAGAAAGGCGACTGCCTGGCCCGTCTCGAAGGCGGCGCCACCTCGAGCGCGGCCAGCCCGTGCAGCTGAGCGGGCGGGCCCGGCAGAGCGGGTCGCCAGCAGCGGGCCCGCTCGAGCGGCTCATCGGCCAGCGGTGAGGGCGCGGAAGCCGGCTAGCGCCCCACCCCGTGGCACTTCTTGTATTTCTTCCCCGAGCCGCACGGACACGGATCGTTGCGCCCCACCTCGGGCACGGCAGTCGTGGTGCGGCCGACCGGCCCCAGCGAACTGCTGACCGCTGGAGCGGAACCTCGGGGTGCGGCAGGCACCGGCGGAACCCGTGGCGGTGGACCCATGAACAGGTCGTCCGCGCCGCCGGTGGGCGACGACGGATGGGATGATGTTCCGGGCGGGGCCGATGGAAAGCCGCCGCCTCCGGGGCCACCCGACGGACCACCGTCTGAGCGAAGGCCACTGGGACGAGGGGGTTGGCGCCGCGGCGGCTCCGGACTCTCCGCGCTCACCTGGATCTTGAGAAACCGCTCGGTGAAGGTCGACTGGATGTCGTGCACGAGGTCCTGGAACATGTCGAAGGCCTCACGCTTGTACTCCACCAGCGGGTCCTTCTGGCCCCAGGCCCGGTACTGGATGGCGTTCCGGAGCTGGTCCAGGTCGTACAGATGGTCCTTCCACCGCTCGTCGAGCACGTTGAGCATCACCTGCGACAGGACCTGCGCGTCCACGTCGGGGATCCCGATCGAGCGGCCGAAATCCGCCAGGTACTCGATCTTCCGGCGGAAGGTCTCCTCGCCTTCCGCCTTGGTGCGCTCCACCATCTTTTCGATGGTGGGCGTGGCGTCGGCATCGGTCAGGGCGTCCACCGTCACGAGGTACTGCAGCATGAGCGCCTCGCGGAGCCCGCCCCGGTCCCACTCCTCCGGATGCTCCGCCGTGACCATGAACTGGGTGACGGCCCGCTCCAGCGCCGCCTCGATCATCCGGCGCGCCTCGGCCTTGAGCTCCTCGCCCCGCTCGAGCGCGAACAGCCGAAGCGAGTAGATCACCTCGCGCTGCTGGTTCATCACGTCGTCGTACTCGAGCAGCCGCTTCCGGCTCTGGAAGTTCTGCAGCTCGACCCGCTTCTGCGCCTGCTCGATGGCCCGGGTGACCAGGCCGCCGGTGATGACCTCGCCCTCCTCCGCCCCGCTCTTGTCCATCCAGCGCGCGATCCGGTCCGACCCGAACAGCCGCATCAGGTCGTCCTCGAGCGAGAGGAAGAAGATGCTCTGCCCGGGGTCGCCCTGGCGGCCGGAGCGGCCGCGGAGCTGGCGGTCGATCCGGCGCGACTCATGGCGCTCGGTGCCGACGATCTGGAGTCCCGCCTCCGGCTGGGTCAGGTCGAGCGCCTTGTCGAGTTTGATGTCGGTGCCGCGGCCGGCCATGTTGGTGGCGATCGTGATCGCCCCCTTCTGCCCCGCCCCGGCCACGATCTCGGCCTCGCGCTGGTGATATTTGGCGTTCAGCACCTCGTGCTTGAGGCCCCGCCGCTTGAGCTGCCGCGACAGCGTCTCCGACACGTCAACGTTCACCGTGCCGATCAGGATGGGCCACTCGAGCGCGTGCAGCCGCTCGACTTCGGCGATGATGGCGTCGTGCTTTTCCTTGCGGGTCTTGTAGATCCGGTCGGCCTGATCGTCCCGGCGGATGGGCCGGTTGGTGGGGATGACGCTGACCTCGAGGCCGTAGATCTGGAAGAACTCGGTCTCCTCGGTCTCGGCGGTGCCGGTCATGCCCGCCAGCTTGTCGTACATGCGGAAGTAGTTCTGGATCGTGATGGTGGCGAAAGTCTGAGTCTCGCCCTTCACCTGCACCTGCTCCTTGGCCTCCACCGCCTGGTGCAGGCCATCGGACCAGCGGCGTCCGGTCATGATGCGGCCGGTGAACTCATCCACGATCAACACCTGGCCGTCCTGCACCAGGTAGTCCACTTCCTTCTCGTACAGCACGTGCGCCTGCAGCAGCTTGTGGATGATGTGCAGCTTCTCGCTCTTGAGCGCGTACTCCGCCTCCACGGTCCGCCGCTGCTCCAGCCGGTCGTGCGGGGACAGATCGGGGTCGTGATCGATCTTGTGGATCGCTTCCGAAATGTCCGGGACGATGAAAAGCTCGGGGTCGTCGGGTGACATGGTCTCCGCGCCCCGGTCGGTGAGGTGCACCGAGTGACCCTTCTCGTCCAGCACGAAGTACAGCGTGTCCTCGAGATCCCGCATCCGCTGCTGCTTGATGGGCAGCTTCCGGTCGGCGATCGCGTCGAGCTCCATCCGCTGCACCAGCTGCTTGATCCCGGGCTCGTTCAGCATCTTGAGCAGCCGCTTGTTCTTCGGCATGCCGAGCTGGGCCTGGTACAGCTTGAGGGCCGCCTCCTGCCGGGTCTTGTCGTTCTCCAGCAGCCTCTCCGCCTCGGCGAGCAGCGTGTTGGCCACGCCGGTCTGCTTCCGCACCAGCTCGCCCACCTGCCGGTTGAACTGGGCGTACTTGTCATCCGCCTCGTTGCCCACCGGCCCCGAGATGATGAGCGGGGTGCGCGCCTCGTCGATCAGGATCGAGTCCACCTCGTCGATGATCGCGTACGCATGCTCCCGCTGGACCCGCTGCTCCAGCGAGAACACCATGTTGTCGCGCAGGTAGTCGAAGCCGAACTCGTTGTTGGTGCCGTAGGTGATGTCGGCCAGGTAGGCCGCGCGGCGCTCGGGCGAGGACGGCTCGGTGTCGTCCAGACAGGCGACGGTGAGGCCGAGATACTTGAAGACGTGGCCCATCCACTGCGAGTCGCGCCGGGCCAGGTAGTTGTTGACCGTCACCAGGTGCGCACCGCGCCCGGTGAGCGCGTTGAGGTAGAGCGGGAGCGTGGCCACGAGGGTCTTGCCCTCGCCCGTGGCCATCTCCGCGATCTTGCCCTGGTGCAGCACGACGCCGCCGATGAGCTGCACGTCGTACGGCACCATGTCCCAGGCGAGCTCGTGGCCGATGACCTGGACCGTCGAGCCGAGCAGCCGGCGACAGGCCTCTCGGACCGTGGCAAAGGCCTCCGGGAGCAGCTCGTCGAGCGTCTCCGCCAGGGCCTTCTTGTACTTCACCTCCAGCTCGTGGGCGCGCTGCTCCAGCTGGCCGCGCTCCTCGGGGTCGGCACAGCCATGCTTGGCCGCGCGCACCTCGTCGAGCTCGGTCTTGAGCCCCGAGGTCTGCTCGGCCAGTCGGGCGCGGAATTTCGCCGTCTGGGCCTTGAGCTCGTCTTCGCTCAGGCTCCCGAGCCGCTCTTCCTGAGCATGGATGGCGTCCAGGACCGGCTGGATCCGGCGCCGTTCCCGGTCGAACCGGGTCCCGAAGACCGCGGTCATCAGATTCTTGATCATTCTGGGTCCAAATATAAGCGGTGGCGGACCATATACTCGGCCACGGCATCGGGGACCCAGTACCGGACGGGGAGCCCGGCCCCGGCCCGGCGGCGGATCTCGGTGGCCGAGATATCCACCGCCGGCACCTCGATGGACCCCGCGATCAGCGGCGAGGCCGGAATGGGGGTGCCGGGCCGGCCGAACACGACGATTCGCGCCAGTTTGGGCAGGTCGGCAGCCCGGTGCCAGGCCGAGAGCTCGGCCGCGGCATCGGCCCCGAGAAGCAGGGTGAGCCGGGCGGCCGGCTCCCGGGCCCGCAGCGCCTCGAGGGTGTCCACCGTATAGGAGGGCCCCGGCCGATCGAGCTCGGCGCGCTCGAGCCCGAAGCCCGGGCTCCCGGCGATGGCGAGCTCCAGCATCACGGCTCGGTCGGCCGCCGGGGCGGCATGGAGGCCGCGCTTGAACGGCTGCTCGCGGGCAGGCAGGAAGCGGAGCTCGTCCAGGCCTAGGGTCTCCTGCGCGACCCGAGCGACGATCAGATGACCATGGTGGACGGGGTCGAACGAGCCGCCGAACAGGCCGATGGACGGCATGGAGAGGCAGCAAGCGGTCATCCCGAGCGCAGCGAGGGATCTTCTCGGCCCGTTCCGGA
>Ga0308176_10003256_pt1 | contig 10371 bp, 8 predicted proteins | sample PhyCR2_3_FD_203890 | JGI IMG/M metagenome (GOLD analysis project Ga0308176, IMG submission 203890) | Soil microbial communities from UC Gill Tract Community Farm, Albany, California, United States - DLSLS.C.R2 | ecosystem: Environmental > Terrestrial > Soil > Agricultural land | place: USA... | reverse complement strand
ATGTTGCGTACGGACGACAGCCGGCGGCCCTGCTGCTCCAGGTGGTCGGCGACGCCCACCCAGATGGTGGGCACCCCCAGCAGGAACGTGACGCCCTCGGCCTCGATCAGCTCGGCGACGCTGGGCCCGTCCAGCGCCCGGCCCGGCAGCACCAGCTTGGCGCCCACCAGCGGGGCGGCGTAGGGCGTGCACCAGGCGTTGGCGTGGTACATCTGGGCGCAGGGCATCACCACGTCGCGGGCCGAGAAGTCGAAGGCGTCTGGCAGCGCCAGCGCCATGGCGTGCAGAACGGTCGAGCGGTGGCCGTAGAGCACGCCCTTCGGGTTGCCCGTGGTGCCCGAGGTGTAGCAGAGGCCCGAGGCCTGGCGCTCGTCGAGGTCCGGCCATTCGAACTGCGGCGAATTGGCCGCGACAATGTCCTCGTAGACCAGCGCATCGACGGGCGCATTTGCGGGAAGGTGCGCCCGGTCGGTCATGGCGACGAACGCCTTCACCGTCGGCATGCGCTCCTTCAGGGCCGCCACCTGGCTTGCGAAGGTGATGTCGAAGAACAGAAACGCGTCCTCGGCGTGGTTGGCCACCCAGACGATCTGGTCGTCGTGCAGGCGCGGATTGATCGTGTGCAGGATCGCGCCAATTCCGGTGACGGCGAAGTAGAGCTCGAAATGGCGGTGCGTCGACCACGCCAAGGTCGCCACCCGGTCGCCCGGCTTCACGCCCATGGCGACCAGCGCATTCGCCATCCGCTTCGTGCGCTTCAGGGCCTCGGCGTAGCCGTAGCGGTGGATCGGCCCCTCGACCATGCGGTCCACCACCTGCCGGTGCGGGTGGTATTGCGCGGCGTACTCCAGGATCGAAGGCAGCGTCAGCGGCCGGTCCATCATCAGGGCAAGCATGGGCGGATCGTCTCGTCGCGAACGGGGTCTGACAGGAACGCTACTCCATTGCGGCCCGCGTGCTTAGCCGCCGCGGCGGCGAATGCTGATGCGGCTCCATATCCGATTTCCCCAGGAGGCTGATCGCCCAGTGAGCTAGAGTTCCAGCCGGATTTCTTTGTAGTGGGTCCATGGATTCTCAATCGAGGGCGCAGCTCGACATCGTTGTCCCGGCGCGCAACGAGGCGCGAAACATCGTCGAGTGCCTTGAAGCTCTTCCCGCGGCTGGGCCGCAAATGGACCTTCGAGTCATCGTCGTCGCGAACGGCGAGGACTGGGAAACGACGTCGACCGCTGCATCGCACGCCTCTGCAATCTTCGAGAGCCAAGGCATGGAATTGAAGGTCTTTGGTCACGCAACACCTGGAAAAACACGCGCCCTGAACCTCGGCGACCGCCATACTCGGGGCTGCCCCGTCGCCTACCTCGACGCTGACGTGAGGCTCGCACCAGGAGCCTTGCACCACATCGGCGCGGCGCTCGACTGTTCGGAGCCCAGACTAGCTGGACCGCACCGAGTGTTGCGGCAGCCACTAGGCGTCATCGCCCGGAACTATGCACGGGTCTGGCGCAACCTTCCGGCGGTCAAAGGGCGGTTGATTGGAACCGGCTGCTATGCAGTCAATCCCGCTGGGCGCGCCCGATGGGGCGAATTCCCGCCCATTATCGCCGACGACGCTTTCGTCCAATCCCGATTTTGTTCGGACGAGTGGACCATATGTACGAACGCGCCTTGTGCTGTGACCTTCCCGGAGTGGCCCGAGTTGATCGTCGCCATTCGCCGATGGCGCGCGGGGAGTGAAGAATTGCGGCATCTGCCCGCGCACGGGACGGCAATAGGGTCCAGCGACCCCCGCGCCGGATGGCCTGCCAACCTTCGCTTCATCTGGAGCCATCCTGACTTATGGCGAAGCGTTCCGGCCTACCTGTTCGTGCAGGCGATCTCTAGGATGGGTCCTCCTCCGGGGATGGCCTGGACACCGCATCGAGCTGAAGGTTTCGGAAAGGCTCCTTGATCCCGGCGCAGCTCGTACTCGAAAGCGGCCGCGGCTCATTTCACTATTGTTGCTTACATCAGGCCATCGAACTCGCGAGCGGTTCCCGAAATGGGACGCTTGTTGATCTCATACACGGCTCGAAGAACCCGCGCCTTCGCGCGCCGATAGGCACCGCTCGTCGCGCCCTTATTCCAATAGTGAGTTCGACCCGATTTTGCTTCGTGTCGAACGATTTTCAGTTCGGGGAACAGCCGTGGTTGGCTCCTGACATCGCCGAAAATTCGAGTGCCGGGAATGATAGAGAACTCATTGAACCGGATGCGGTCAATCAAGTGGCCGTGCGCCTCCAGGAACATTGCCGTTTCCTCCAAGTCGGACGCCGTCTCGCCGGGGTAGCCTTTGAACATCGTGCAGCGAATGCTCAGTCCGGCCTCCGAGGCGTCGTGGATGAATTTGCTGTTACGCTCCACTGTGCAGCCCTTATCCATGGCATCGAGTAGACGCTGGCTTCCTGTCTCGAGCCCGAAACTTACCCGCCGCATGCCCGCGGAAGCCGCTGCCTTTAGTTCGACGCCCGAAAGGCCGTTGTCGACACGGGTGTCGACATGAACCGTCCCAATCCAACGCGCACCCGGGACGTGGCTCTGGATTTGAGCCGTGATACCCCTCAGCAAGGAGGGCTGCGAATTCAGTTTTAGATCCAAGAATAGGAAGTCTTTCGTCTGATGACGGCGAGCCTGCTCCTCTAACTCCGCCATTAGTGATTGTAATGTGCGTGATCGAAACGTACGGCCGCTCACCGACGTGATGTCGCTGCAGAACGTACAACGGTCCCACTGGCATCCACGCGTAGCCATTACAGGAACGATGCGGACCGGATATTTGTGCCAAGGAAAGTCCCTGAAATCCGGGATGGGCGCGTCTTCAAGCCTTCGCAAGGGTGGCGCCGCCGGCGTGTGGCGGCCGTCCGAAAGGGTAACACCTTGGAAGGCGAGCAGGTCTTCACCCTTCAGGATGGCGCTCACGATATGCGGAACGATCAGATCCGCTTCACCGCCATACACTGCGCTGACGCCGGGAATGCTGCCCCAGATTTGAGCCGTTTCCTCGTTATTGAATACGGGCCCTCCGAGAAGAACGGGGATACCCGCGCGACGCGCAGCCGAAGCAATCGCTGCCACGGACGCGAAGTGCTGCAGATAGGCCGACAGCAACACGATGTCGGGGCGCTGTTCGAGAGCATCTCGAACGAGTTGCAGGGTCTTGGGATCGGATCTGCTCCGCCACGCCCCGTGCATGTATCTAAGCATGTCGCGCGGCGCCCGAAAGGCCGGCGCAGTCGAGAGATGCATTCTCCGCGCGAGGTGATCGACCAACCTCTCCGGATGTTCTCTCGCTGCGACCGACACGTCGTACGCCAGGGGGGCCAATACCTGGACGCTGAATTCGGCTGCACGAAGCGCAGCCGTCAGCAGTCCAATCGCTAGCGTGGGAAAGGTCGAAAAATTGTTCAGGTCGACCACTAACACACGGTGGCCGCGACCGACCGGCGGCACGGCATTCGCACAAACCGACTCGCGCGCTGTCCTCATTTGACTCGGCGCAGAACGCCCCCCCGATGCCACGTCATTCGTCGCCTGAGTGTAGCAGGTCAACTGTCAACGTTCGATTGCGCGAACACCGAAGCAAGGCTTGTCGAATCGGGACTTCGCGTCGCGCCGCTTACCGACGCAGCCTGTTCTCTAGAAGGCCCTCAGTCTTCGGGGGTCTAGCGCCCCGCCGCTTTGGCCTTTGCCATCGCCTCGTCGTGGCGGGCGCCGGAAAGTTCGTTGGCCATCGAGTAGTTGCCCTCGTGGCAGGCGTGTTCGTACATCGGCAGCTTGGTGCGGAACCACGAGAACTCGCCGAGCCAGGCGGCCGAGAAGGCGGTCGGATCGACCACGGTGAACTGGTAGAGCAGCTCCTTGTCGGAGATGGGCGTGAAGCGCTCGATCACTTTCGAGGCCCCCGGGACAATCAGCGTGGGCGCCAGGCGATAGCGGTCGCCATCCGGCATGCCGACCGTCTCGACCACCAGGGTCTCGCCTTCGAAGTGGCCGATGGAGTCGCCCAGGCGGGACGTCAGCGCGGCCGGCGCATGGCCGCCCTTCAGTGGCACGATGCGCAGGTCGTCGCCGTACTCGACCAGGATCACCACCGCGTCCTTGGTGCGCAGGATCTGGATCTGGTTGTCGAGGGTGAAAGAAGCGAGCGGCGGCTGGCCCTGGCCCACCAGGCACCGCTCGGCGTTGATCAGGTTCTCGGGATTGTCCAGCGGCGGGCCGTCGGGCGGCGGGCCCTCGGCTTCCTTGCGCACGGCCGGCGTGTAGGGCAGCCGCCCGTCAGCGGGCAGGATCACCGCGCGCGTGCGCCGCTGGCCGCGCACGATCGGCAGGCCGTCGGAGAGGGGCACGAGCATCGGCAATTCGGGGTCCAGGCTGGCGGCGAAGAAGTCCGACCACGTCTTGCCGACGGCGGCGGCGATCGGCTTGGCGGCGGCCTCGGAGACGATGAGCGGCGGCGCGCCGGCCGGCGTCTCCATCGGCACGATGAAGTTGACCCGCCAGACGCCCTCCAGCGTGGGCTTGGGGTGAGCGGCCGGCGGGCGCGGCCCAGCGACTGCCGGCCCCACGAGGCCGACGACGCAGGCGCCAAGCAGGCCGGCGATCCGTCGTATCTTCATCCGCCCCCAGTCAGGCGTGGCGCCACAACTCAGCGTACGGCCTTGGCCAGCTTTTCGAGCGACTTCTCGAGCTTCGAGAAGCCCTGGGTCATGCAGGCCATGATGGCTTCGGCGTCGGCGCTGGCGTGGCCGTCGGCGGCGCCGTTCATCTTGCGCTTGCCGTTCGCCTTGTCGCGCACGCAGGCATAGGCGTCGCGCAGCCGCCGCCCGGAGTCCTCCTCCTCGGCGATGTACCAGCCCAGAAGGTTGCAGGTCATCGGGTCGTACTCGCCGTCGGCCATCTTCTGGCGGATGTCGCGGAAGGCGTCGCGCACCTCGCCGTTGTTGCCCCGCTCGGGCCCGATCTTCTCGATGTCGGAGAGATTCGGGTCGGCGTACTTGGCGAGCTGCTCGTAGGCCTTGGGGTCGCGCTTCTGCTTCAGGCCGTAACCCAGCTCCGACAGGCGGCGGCAGAACACCTCGCCGTGGCTGCGCTCGCGGGCGGCCACCAGGCGCAGCGTGCAGGCCAGGTCCTCGTCCGGCGTCACGGCGGCCCAGGCTTCCAGGTATTGCCCGGCATGGCTCTCGGCCAGCGAGATGGCGTTCAAGAGGCCGAGGTACGCCGGCTTCTCGGCGGTCGTGGTGGCGGCCATGGTCGTTCCTCCAACGGTTCTTGACTTCGTTGGCGAAAGCTAAGCGCCTTTTCGGGGTGGCCCGCAACGCCTCCGGCGAGCGACGTTACGTCAAGGACTAAGCCGCCATGCGCGCCTTGAACACGCCGTCGGGCAGCCGGCCGGCCCGGGTCGGATGGATGAAGAAGTAGTCCTTCCAGGGGCGGTCCATCTCAGCGGTGTCGCGCTCCTCCAGCCGGTTGCCGTTCAGCGCGAACATGCGGTAGCCGCGGCCCCGGAACAGGTCGACAACCTCGCCGGCCGTGCCCCCGAAGCGGGCCTCAAGCATCTGCGGATGGATCTCGATCAGCACATGTGGGCGGTCGCGGTCGAGGATGCCTTCGGCGCCCTTCAGCGCCTTCAGCTCGGCGCCTTCGATGTCCATGCGGATGAAGTCGACCTTGCCGATGCCGTGCTCGGCGCAGAAGCCGTCGAGGGTGACGACCGGCGTCGGCTGGATGTCGCGGCCGGTGTCCTCGAGGTCCGGGCGCAGCTTGCCCTCAGGCGCCTCCTCGGCGACGAAGGCGTAGGCGCGGCCCATGCGCCCGGTGATCTTGCGCGGCGTGACCAGCAGGAGCTCGCCCGGTTTGTCGGCGACGGCGGCGCGGACCGGGGTCACCTGATCGCGGATCCCGTGCCAGGCCAGCGTCGTCTTCAGCACCTCGATGGAGAAGGCCGAGGGCTCGATGGCGTAGATTTTCGCCCGCGGGGCCACGCGGGTCATGACGTAGGAGTGGCGTCCGTCGCTGGCGCCCACGTGCAGGCAGGTGGGCGCGCCCGACAGCAGGTCGGCGAGGTAAGGCGTCTCCGGCTCGTGCTTCTTCCAGGCGAGATTGCGCCGCCAGGCCCGGAAAGCGTGGCTGAGCACACGTAACGACGGCATTCGCCTTGCTTCTCCTGCGCCCGCCCAGCGCGCGTTCCTCTTAGGCCGCGTTGGCCACCTCACCAAGACGCCAGGGCGTCGCGGCATCCCCAAGGCTTGGCCGTCAGGCGGCGTCGCGCGCGACGGTCATCATGTAGTTCACGTCGGCGTCGTGGCTCTGGGACCAGCGGCCCGTCAGGGGATCGAACACCACCCCGAAGGGCCCGTCCACAGATACCGATTGGTCCGCCAAGAAAGCTCGCAGCTCCTCAGGCCTCAGGAACCGGCTCCAGTCGTGGGTTCCGACCGGCAGCCAGCGCAACACGTATTCGGCGCCCACCTTGGCCAGGGCGAAGGCCTTGAGGGTGCGGTTCAGCGTGGCCACGATCATCAGCCCGCCGGGGGCCAAAAGCTGGGCGCAAGTGCGCAGGAAGGCGCCCGGATCGGCCACGTGTTCGATCACCTCCATATTGAGGATCACGTCGAACGGCCGCTCGCCGGACGCCAGCAGCGCTTCGGCGGTGGTGGCGCGGTAGTCGATGGCGAGCCCCGTCTCGGCGGCGTGGGTGGCGGCAGTGGCGATGTTGCGCTCGGAGGCGTCGACGCCGGTGACGGCAAAGCCCAGCCGGCTCATGGGCTCGCTCAGCAGGCCGCCGCCGCAGCCGATGTCGAGCAGGCGCAGGCCCTCGAACGGCGCGCGGGCCTTGGGATCGCGGCCGAAGCGGTGCAGCGCCTGGTCCCTGATGAAGGTAAGCCTCACGGGGTTGAACTTGTGCAGCGGCGCGAACTTGCCCCGCGGGTCCCACCACTCGGCGGCGATCTTCGAGAACCGCTCGACCTCGGCCGGGTCGATGGAGGTGTAGGCGCTCATAGCGCCTCATGTAGCGCCGCGGGCCTCGCCCGGCGAGTGGTGCGTTGCAGCACGAGCCTCCCGCCGCTATGACGGCGCGCTCATTTGCGAGGGGGTGGCGGACGGCTGTGTCGCGGCTGGTGATGAAATTCGGCGGCACGTCGGTGGCCGACCTTGAGCGCATCCGCCGCGTCGCGCGGCTGGTGAACGCCGAGGTCGAGGCGGGCCATCGCGTGGCCGTCGTCGTCTCCGCCATGGCCGGCAAGACCAACGAACTGGTGGCGTGGACCGACGGCTCGGGCGCGGCCGCCCAGGGCCTGCCCGTCTCCGACGACGAATACGACGTGGTGGTGGCCTCCGGCGAGCAGGTGACCGCGGGCCTGCTGGCCATGACGCTGCGCAACATGGGCGTGCCCGCCCGGTCCTGGATGGGCTGGCAGATCCCGATCATCGCCGACGACGCCCACGGCCGCGCCCGCATCGACGACATCCCGCCGGACAACCTGGCCCGGGCCATGGACGGCGGCGAGGTGGCTGTGATCGCGGGCTTCCAGGGCGTCACCCGCGACGGGCGCATCGCCACCCTGGGCCGCGGCGGCTCGGACACCTCCGCGGTGGCCATCGCCGCGGCGCTGAAGGCCGAGCGCTGCGACATCTACACCGACGTGGACGGGGTCTACACCACCGATCCACGCATCGAGGGCAAGGCGAAGAAGCTGGCGAAGGTCTCCTACGAGGAGATGCTGGAGATGGCGTCCCTGGGCGCCAAGGTGCTGCAGACCCGCAGCGTCGAGCTGGCCATGGCGCAGGGCGTGCCGGTGAGGGTGTTGTCGAGTTTCGTTGAGCCTGGCGAAGCGCCCGGCCAGGGCACCATCGTGTGCGACGAGGAGGAGATCGTGGAAAAGCGGATCGTGAGCGGCGTCGCCTACAGCCGCGACGAGGCGAAGATCAGCCTCTTCGGCCTGCCCGACCATCCGGGCGTCTCGTCCACCATCTTCGGCGCGCTGGCCGACGCGAACGTCAACGTCGACATGATCGTCCAGAGCCACGCGCGCACCGCCGACACGGCGAACATGGAATTCACCGTCGGCAAGCGCGACGCCGCGCGCGCGGTCGAGATCGTGCGCAACGCCCAGGCCACCATCGGCTTCGACGACGTGGCGGTGAACGAGGACGTGGCCAAGGTCTCGGTGATCGGCGTCGGCATGCGCAGCCACACGGGCGTGGCCAAGACCATGTTCGGCGCGCTGGCCGAGAAGGGCGTCAACATCCAGGTGATCTCGACCTCGGAGATCAAGATCAGCGTCCTGATCGACGCGGCCTACACCGAGCTCGCCGTGCGCGCGCTCCACGCGGCGTATGGGCTGGACCAGCTCTAGCCATCGGCCTCCGCGTAAGCAGAGGCGCCCAAAAAGGGATGGAAGACGACCGCCAAGACGCCAAGAGTCCGCTGGCGAGGCGCCACCCTGCCCGCTGGAACGATCCCTTGGCGAGCCTTGGCGTTCTTGGCGTCTTGGCGGTTGTCTTTGACTGACTGAGCCTCCGCTTCGCGAAGGCTCGCCGGCTATAGGTAGAAGTCGAACATTACGTCGTCAGGGTTGGGCCGGACGCCGCCGGCAGAGGCGTAGAGGGCCATGCCGGCCGGGTTCGACGCGTTGGTGAAGACGAACATCTCGTCCCAACGGCCGGATCGGCCGAGCTCGGCGAGCCGGCCCAGCATGGCCTTGGCGATGCCGCGCCGCTGGTGGGTTTCGACCACATCCACCGAGTAGATGAAGAAGCTCACGGCCTCATAGCGGCGAAGGACGTAGCCGTAGATGAAGCCGACCGGCTCCTCGCCATCGAGCGCCACGACGTTCACGAGGTCGGGCTCGGCCAGCATGGCCGCGGCGCGCGCGTAGCCGAGCGGGCCTTCGTCGGCGAGCTCGACGGCCCGGACCAGCAGGTCCTCGTCGCCGGGGCCCAGAATGCGGATGTCCATGGTCAGACCTTGGCCGCCGAGCCCGTCAGGCGGAACGCGCCCCAGGCGCCCACCAGCGCCAGGGGGATCACCGAGACGAACACCCAGACCGAGGCCGCCCGGGCGGTGGCCGCCGTCAGCCCTTCGGAGAAGCCGACCAGGTTGGCGGCGACGCCGCTGATCGCTGCGCCGGCCGCAGCGCCCGTCTGGCGCACGGCGGTGATGCCGGAGGAGCCGATGGCGCGATCCTCGTCGCTGAGGGCGGCCAGAAGGCGGCGGCTCATGAACGCCCAGGAGAAGCCGAAGGCCGCCCCCATCAGCGCCCCGCCCATCAGCATCAGCGCCAGCGGCCCGTCGGACATGGTGAGGGCCAGCAGCAGCAGGCTCGCGGTCAGCATCACCGCGCCGACGCGAATCCAGCGCGCGTCCCACGCCGGGCCCACGTGCGATACGCTCATCGCCGCCACCGTCCAGGCCATGGACTCCGCGCCGATGGCGTAGCCGGCCCAGAGCGGGGAGAAGCCCCGCACCGCCTGCAGGATCGGCGGGCCGTAGATGGCGAAGCCCATCGAGGCGGCGGTCAGCGTGAACATGGCGAAGTAGCCCGCGCCGCAGATGGTGGTGAGGTCCCCGGCCCGGTGCGGAAAGAGCCGCACGCGCAGCCGCGCGTCGATCCACAGCACCGCCGCCAGCAGCGCCAGGCCCAGCGCGACGAGGCCCATCGAGCCCAGCGGCGCCTTGACCACATCGGCGACGGCGATGGCCGCGACGCCGGCCCCCAGCACGGAAAGCTGCGTCCAGGGGATACCCGGCCCGCCGTCGCCCCGGGCGGTCCCGGACAGCAGGAAGGGCGCGGCGGCGGCGAACGCGCCCGTCTGCGCGGCGAACAGCCAGAAGACGTCCCGCCACGTGCCGATCTGGACAACGACGCCGCCGAACAGCGGCCCCAGGATGGTGGCGATCCCCCAGATGAAGGTCACCGAGGCGAACACCCGCGCCCAGTGCCGGTCGGGGAACAGGAAGGCGATGGCGACCATCGCGAAGCCCGAGATCCAGCCGGAGCCCACGCCCTGGATCAGCCGCCCGGCCAGGAACACGCCGACGCCGGGGGCCAGCGCGCTCATCACGCAGCCGCCGGCCATGATGAGGGCCGCGATGGTGGTGGCCCGGCGCAGGCCGAACATCTCCGACAGGCGCCCGGCGCTGGCCCCGGCCAGGATCGCGCCCACGAAATAGCCGGCCGTCGCCCAGCTGAAGTACTGGTAGCCGCCGAGCTGGCGGCCGACGCTGGGCATGATTGTGGACGTCACCAGGCTGTCGGCGGCGTTCAGCCAGACGCCCAGGCAAATCAGGGCGAACCGGGGCAGCCGCCCGTCGGCGAGCAGGTCGCGCCA
>Ga0308176_10003255_pt1 | contig 10372 bp, 10 predicted proteins | sample PhyCR2_3_FD_203890 | JGI IMG/M metagenome (GOLD analysis project Ga0308176, IMG submission 203890) | Soil microbial communities from UC Gill Tract Community Farm, Albany, California, United States - DLSLS.C.R2 | ecosystem: Environmental > Terrestrial > Soil > Agricultural land | place: USA... | reverse complement strand
CACCGAAGGACACGCACCCCTGGATCCCACCGGCCGGCTGTGTGTCACCCGGGGCGACCGGCACCTCGGGCCGGCCCTGCCCGCCGACGTCGACCCTGAACAGTCCGTCCGGGTCGCCCTCGTCCTCCCCGCCTCCGTCCGGCTCGGGTTCACGGCCGCCGTCGTCCGAGTCCCCCTCGCAGGCGCCGTCGTCCCCGTCGCCCCCCACCGGGGCGCCGTCCTCCGGGCCCTCGACCGAGTCGCCCCCGACCCGGGCGCCGTCCTCCGAGCCTCCGTCGTCCCGGGCCCCCTCGTCCGCGCCCTCCGCGCCCGGCTCCGAACCGGCCCGGACCGCGACCTCGGGGCCGCCCGCCGGGACCCGGTCGGCGGCGTGACCGGCGGGCATGACAGGCTGTGCGCGGTGGGCGAACGCACCAGGGGGACTGCCGGGCCCGGCTCTGGGTACGAGGACAGGTGCAACAGTGACCGGCCGGACCGGGCCTTCCGAGAGAGACACGCATGACCGAGCACCTGGGCGGGGCAGTGATACCGATTGGTTTCGACGTACCCGTGGAGCCGCTGAGACGCGCGGCGCACTACACCGGCGAACCCGGATGCATCGCCGAGGCGCGGTCCTTCGCGGCCCAGTTCCTGGAGCAGCTCAGGCACGAGTGGTGCGCGGGCATCGACGGCCGGACCGACGGTGAGCTGCTCCTCGTCGTGAGCGAACTGGTCACCAACGCCGACCGGCACAGCAGCGGCCCGTACATCCTGGAGCTGGAGGGCACGGACGCGTCGGTCACCGTCGCGGTCTACGACAGCAGCGCGACCCTGCCCCGGCGCTATCCGAAGAATCCCGAGCGCATCGGCCGGCACGGTCTGGAGATCGTGCACGCGGTGGCGGCCCAGGTCACCGTGGAGCGCGTACCGGTCGGGAAGCGCGTGTGCGCGCGGGTCGAACTGAAGCGGTGAACTCTCCGGCGGTCCTGGACACGGGCTCCTGAGCGCGGTTGGACGGCCCTGCGGGGACTCGCGGGAAGGTCCTCGCATACGGCAGACGTGAGCCCGGGCGCGCCGAGCGCCCGGGCTCACGTCGTGGTGTCGTGTCAGGCGCAGCCGAGTTCGCCCAGCATCCCCTGGCGCAGCCGGGAGATGATCCGCTTGATCAGCCGGGACACGTGCATCTGGGAGCATCCCAGCCGCTCCCCGATCTCCGCCTGGGTCGCCTCCTCGACGAACCTCATGTGGATGATCTGCCGGTCGCGGTCGCTGAGCTCGTTCATGAGCGGGGCCAGCGCGTGGAAGTCCTCGACGAGCCGCAGGCCCTCCTCCTCCACGCCGATGAAGTCGGCGAGCACGGCCTCACCGTCCTCCGGGCCGTCCCCGGTGAGCGCGGCGTCCAGGGAGGCGGAGTTGTAGCCGTTGGAGGCGAGCTGGGCCTCGACCACCTGGCTCTCGGTGATGTTCATGAGGGTGGCCAGCTCGGCGACCGTCGGGTCCCGGTCCAGCCGGCTCGACAGCTCCTCGCGGGCCCGCGCCAGCTCGACGCGCATCTCCTGCAGCCGCCGAGGCACGTGCACCGCCCAGGTGGTGTCGCGGAAGAACCGCTTGATCTCGCCCACGATGTACGGCAGCGCGAAGGAGGTGAACTCGACCTCGCGCGCGAGCTCGAACCGGTCGATGGCCTTGATCAGGCCGATCATGCCGGTCTGGACGATGTCCTCCATGTCGTCACCGCGGTTGCGGAAGCGGCCGGCCGCGAACCGCACCAGCGACATGTTCATCTCGATGAGGGTGTTGCGCGCGTACTGGTACTCGTGCGTGCCCTCCTCCAGCTCCGTCAGCCGGCGGAAGAACTGGCGGGACAGCTCCCGGGCGTCACGCGGCGCGACGGCGGCCGGGTTCGCGATGCCGGGCAGTGACGCCTCTCCCACCCTCTCCTGCTCGGTCCTCCCGACGACCTCTGCCTCCGACCGGATCCCGGCGGTTTTCATTACCTCTCCCCACGTCAGTCACGGTTCGAGCCTGCCGCATCGGACGGTGGTCCGATCCCTGCCCATGTCTTGCGTGTCCCCCGCATACCCGTAATCCGGGTACGCATGCCTGCCCACGGTGCTCACGCGCCGGGTACCCCCGTCGACCCGATGCATGCCTGCCCAGGTCCAGCCGATTTTCGCGCCTGGGGGAATCGGAGCGCGGTCCGGCGGTGACGGCCGCTTCGGCCCCTAGGCTGAGAGGGTGACCGACCAGGTGAGCAACGAAGCCCGAGTGATCCCCCTGCGCCGCGAGCCCCGCCGCCCGGACGCCGGCGGCCCGGAGCCCGCCCGCCCCGGCGCGCCGGAACCGGCGCGCGCGGAGCCCCTGTGGCGCGATCTGGTCGGGGACGTGCTGCGCCGCGAGCGGAAGGCCCAGGAGCGCACGCTCAGGGACGTCGCCGATGCGGCCCGTATCTCCCTGCCCTACCTGTCCGAGATCGAACGCGGCCGCAAGGAGGCCACCTCCGAGGTCCTCGCGGCCGCCGCCCGCGCCCTCGGGCTCGGCCTCGGCGATCTTCTGTCGCGCACCCGGTCCGAACTGACCCGCCGCACGAGCGCGACGCCCCGCACCGCGCACCGGGCGCCGTACAACGGGCTCTGCCTGGCGGCCTGAGCGGACTTCGGCAGACCCGGTCAGCCGACCGGGCTCTCCCGCAGCCGCCGGAAGAACGCCCGGACGTCGCCGACGAGCAGGTCCGGTTCCTCCATGGCCGCGAAGTGCCCGCCCCGGTCGAACTCCGTCCACCGCGCGATGTTCTCGGTCCGGTCCGCCTTGTGGCGCAACGGGATCTGGAGTTCGGCCGGGAACAGGGCCAGGGCCGTCGGCACCGGGGACGGTTCGGCGGGTCGGGCGGCACGGCCGGTGGCGTGCGCGCGCTCGTAGTAGATACGGGCGGACGAGCCTGCCGTACCGGTCAGCCAGTAGAGCATCACGTTGGTGAGCAGCAGGTCCCGGTCGACCGCCTCCTCCGGCAGATCCTTGGAATCGGTCCATTCCCGGAACTTCTCCACGATCCAGGCGAGCTGACCGACCGGGGAGTCCGTCAGCCCGTAGGCGAGGGTGTGCGGGCGCGTCGACTGGAGCACGGCGTATCCCGTGCCCTCCCGCGACCACTCCTCCCACCGGCTCCACGACCTGAGCGTGTTCTCCCGTTCCCGCGGCCCGAGCGCGCCGAGCTCCTCCTCGGTGGGCCGGGTGGCCGCCTGGGCGCCGGGCAGCAGATTGAGGTGGACGCCGGTCACCCGGTCCGGGTGGGCGCGGCCCAGCTCGCGGGAGACGGCCGCGCCCCAGTCGCCGCCCTGCGCGCCGAACCGCTCGTATCCGAGCCGCCGCATCAGCTCCGCCCAGGCGTCCGCCACCCGCCCGGCCTCCCAGCCCGGTTCCGTGGTGGGCCCGGACAGCCCGAAGCCGGGCAGGCTGGGCACGACGACGTGGAAGGCGTCGGCCGCGTCGCCGCCGTGGGCCACCGGGTCGGCGAGCGGCCCGGCCACGTCCAGGAACTCCACGACCGAACCCGGCCAGCCGTGGGTGAGGATCAGCGGGGTGGCGTCCGGCTCCGGGGAGCGCAGATGCGCGAAGTGGATGCGGGCGCCGTCGATGGTGGTGGTGAACTGAGGCCACTCGTTCAGCCGCTCCTCGGCGGCACGCCAGTCGTACTTGTGCCGCCAGTACCGGGCCAGCTCCCGCAGATAACCGACCGGGACTCCGTACTCCCAGCCCGCGTCCGGCAGTTCCGCGGGCCACCGGGTGCGGTCGAGGCGGTCGTGCAGGTCGTCGAGGTCGCTCTGCGGGACCGACAGGCGAAAGGGCCGGATGCTCTCGGCGGGCGAGGAGGTCATGGTCGTGATGCTATGCGCCGTTCCGTTCACCCTCGCGCATTGTGTCCGCGGCCCCACCGATGAGTTCCGGGCGGACCATCGGTCGGTACAGGTGACCGCGTTCCACGCCCCCGGGAGGTACTCATGAACACCGACGGATTCACCACGTGTCTCTGGTTCGACGGCCAGGCCGAGGAGGCGGCGGAGTTCTACGTCTCCGTCTTCAAGAACTCCAGCGTCGGCCGGATCAGCCGCTACCCCGAGGGCAGCCCCGGACAGGCCGGATCGGTGATGAGCGTGGAGTTCACGGCCAACGGGCAGCAGTTCGTCGCCCTGAACGGCGGTCCCCAGTTCAGGTTCAACGAGGCGATCTCGTTCCAGCTCCACTGCTCCGACCAGCGGGAGATCGACCACTACTGGAGCCGTCTCACCGAGAACGGCGGCGAGGGTGGCCCCTGCGGCTGGCTCAAGGACCGCTACGGCGTCTCGTGGCAGGTGGTCTACGACCGGCTGATCGACATGGTCTGCGACCCGGACACGGAAAAGGCGGAGCGAGCCACCCGCGCCATGATGAGCATGGGCAAACTGGACGTCGCCACGCTGGACAAGGCGTACGCGGGGGAGTAGCGCCGCCGGTGTCCCGCGCCCGGCGCGCGCGCCGGGCGCGGCATGACTAGCGTTCTGTACAGGGGCGGACCGATGCGGATCAGCCGAGCGGAGAGGGCCGCGACCATGGCCGTGCAACCTGAGGGAACGCCCTGCTGGGCCGATGCGATGTTCGGCGACCTCGAGAGCGCCAAGAACTTCTACGGGGAGGTCCTGGGCTGGACCTTCGGCGAGTCGTCGTCCGAGTACGGCAACTACACCCAGGCCTACGCCGACGACCAGGCGGTGGCCGCCGTGGTGCCGCCCATGCCCGGTCAGGAGGGCCAGTCTCAATGGTGCCTGTACTTCGCCTCGCCGGACGCCGCCGCCACCGCGGAGCGGATCCGGGACAACGGAGGAGAGGTGCTGATGGAGCCGATGCAGGTCGGCGAGTTCGGCACCATGTGCCTGGCCCGCGAGCCCAGCGGCGCCGTGTTCGGCGTGTGGCAGGCGGGCAGCCACGAGGGCTTCGACGCCACGGCGGTGCCCGGCGCCTACTGCTGGGCGGAGGCCTTCACCCGCGACCCCGACCGCACGGACGCCTTCCTGACCGCCGTCTTCCCGTACCGGGCGAAGCGGATCGCGGACGACGCGATCGACTTCCGCATGTTCGACATCGGTGAGGAGACCGTCCTCGGCCGGATGCGGATGACCGACGACTTCCCGCCCGAGGTGCCGTCGTACATCAACGTGTACTGGACCGTCGACGACTGCGACGCGGCCGTGGCCCGGGCGACCAAGCTCGGTGCCGTCCTGCACTTCGGACCCATGACCAGCCCCTTCGGCCGGTTCGCGGCGCTCAGCGATCCGCAGGGCGCCAACTTCTCGGTGATCGATGTCAAGACCACCGAGGGCGAGATGCCGCAGATCGCGGACGGCTGACCGCCGGCCGGGGAGACGCCCGGTCCGGCGACCGCCGAGGCCGTGGCATGATCGGCCGTATGCGTGAACGTGTGGTGGCCGCGTGCGACGGGGCTTCGAAGGGAAACCCGGGACCGGCCGGATGGGCGTGGGTGGTCTCCGACGACGAGCGGACCGCGGCCCGCTGGGAGTCCGGCCCGCTCGGCCGGGCCACCAACAACGTCGCCGAGCTGACCGCTCTGGAGCGGCTGCTCACCTCCGTCGAGCCGGACGTGCCGCTGGAGGTCCGGATGGACTCCCAGTACGCGATGAAGGCCGTCACCACCTGGCTGCCCGGCTGGAAGCGCAACGGCTGGAAGACCGCGGCCGGCAAGCCGGTCGCCAACCAGGACCTCGTGGTGCGCATCGACGCGCTGCTCGACGGCCGGTCGGTCGAGTTCCGCTACGTCCCCGCCCACCAGGTGGACGGCGACCCGCTGAACGACTTCGCCGACCGCGCCGCCAGCCAGGCCGCGACCGTCCAGGAGGCGGCCGGCAGCGCGCTCGGCTCGCCGGAGCCCCCGCCCTCGCCCGACACGCCGGCGGCCGGGGCGGCGCGGAAGAAGGCACCCCGCCGCGCCGGCGGCGGGGCGACGGCCGGCTCCTCCCCCCGCACCATCAAGGCGAAGTTCCCCGGCCGCTGCCTGTGCGGCCGCTCCTACGCGGCCGGCGAGTCCATCGCAAAGAACACGCAGGGCTGGGGCCACCCGGAGTGCCGCACCGCGGACGCCTGACCGGCGGTCCCGCGTGGGCCGCGCCGGGCGTCAGCGGTCGAACGTGTAGAACCGCGTGTGGTCCAGCAGGTCCGACGGACGCACGTCGTTCCAGGGCTTCATCGTCTCGTTCAGATCGACGACGTCCGGCGTCCCGTCCGCCGGCACGTATCCCGAGTCCGGGTGCCGGCGCTGCCACTGGGCCCACAGCTTGTCGATGTAGGCGTGGTGCAGCCAGAACACCGGGTCGTTCGGGGAGACGCCGGTGGCCATCTGGCCGCCGACCCACACATGCACCCGGTTGTGCAGGTTCACCCCGCGCCAGCCCTCCAGGTGGTTGCGGAAGCCGTCCGAGGCGCTGTTGTACGGCGCCATGTCGTACACCGGCATCGCCAGCACCGACTCCACCTCGGCCGGCGTCGGCAGCTCGCGCACGCCGGAGCCGAGCGAGCGGCGCAGGAACGAACGGCCGTCCACCCGGACGCCGATCGTCCAGTCGCCGGTGGCGGCGGCGAACGGGCCGTCCATCACCCGGCCGTCCGAGCCGCGCCCGGTACCGCCCAGGAAGTCCGGCGCCCACAGCGAGGCGCGCACCGTGCGGTCGGTGCTCCAGTCCCAGTAGGGCAGCGCCACCGAGGCGTCGACCGACTGCAGCGCCCGTTCGAAGTCCAGCAGGAATCTGCGGTGCCAGGGCAGGAAGGACGGGGAGCGGTGGCCGGTCCGCTCACCCGTGTCGGTGTCGGACATGATGAAGCCGTTGTGCGTGCGGACGAACTCGTCGTAGCGTCCGCTGCGCTTGAGTTCTAGGACGGCGCCGGTGAACCGGCGCTTCTCGTCGGCGGTCAGATCGGCCTGGTTCTTGCGTACGGTCATGTGCGTGGCGCTCCGGAAGGTCCTGGCGGGGGCGGTCAGTTGGCGGGGAAGGGCAGCAGCCGGGCGCCCTGCAGCTCGTCCACCGCGGCGCGGGCGGCGGCGCGCGGGGTGGGCACCGGGTCGTAGTGGCTGACCACGCTGATCCAGGTCCCGTCGGCGTTGCGCATCATGTGCAGCTCCACGCCGTCGACGAACACGGCGTAGCCGTCGCCGTGTTCGTGGTGATGGCCGCCGCCGTCCGACGGACGGCCCTGTATCCGGCGGCCCTTGTAGACCTCGTCGAAGGAGTCCGGCGCGCCGTGGTGGTGTTCGGCGGCCGGTGCGGCGGGCGCGACGAGTGTGACGACCGAGGCCGTGGCGGCGAGAGCGGCCGCCGTGGTGAGCGCGCGGCGCCGGGTGAGTTCGGGCATGCGGGTCCTCCTGCGGGGGAGCGAGTGGTGACTCCGCATGCCTATCGGGCCCTCGGGGAGAGGGAGAAATCATTCGGAACCGGTTGGCTGTGATCCGGACAATTGACCACATGTCGTGCAAGGTTGAACCAAGATGATCTTGCTGTGGCGGCGACCCGTGTCGTCGCGGAACAGGGAATTCCTTGCCGACGTGGACGGGAACGCGGTGATCCTTCCCGTTGGCGGCCCTTCCGAGTGGCGCCGGTCACCGCGCCAGACTGGCGCGATCCGCAAACCCGCATCCGCGCCCGACTCCCTGCTACCCTGCGATCTCGTTCGAGCACGTTGAGTAATCGTCAGGGGTGTGCGCGTGAAGGTCGTCTGTGTCGGAGGCGGGCCCGCGGGCCTGTACCTCGCCATCCTGCTGAAGCGGCAGCACCCCTCCCACGACGTCACCGTCCATGAACGCGACCCGGAGGGCTCGACCTACGGGTGGGGCGTCACCTACTGGCGCGGACTGCTCGACCGGCTGCACGCCCACGACCCCGAGTCCGCACGGGCGATCGAGGAGAGCTCGGTGCGCTGGAACCAGGGTGTGGCGCACATCCGCGGCCGGGTGGCCCGGCAGCCCGGCGACGAGGGGCACGGCATCGGGCGCCACCGCCTGCTCGAGATCCTCGCCGGGCGCGCCCGCTCCCTCGGCGTACGGCTGGAGTTCGCCAGTGAGGTCCCGGCCGCCGCCCTGCCGGAGGCCGACCTGGTCGTGGCGGCCGACGGCGTCCACAGCGCGCTGCGCGCCCGGCACGCCGGCCACTTCGGCTCCCGGCTGGAAGAGGGCCGCAACCGCTATGCCTGGCTCGGCACCACCAAGGTCTTCGACGCCTTCACGTTCGCCTTCGTGGAGACCGGGCACGGCTGGATCTGGGCCTACGGCTACAAGTACGGCGACGACCACAGCACCTGCGTCGTGGAGTGCGCCCCGGACACCCTCGCCGGTCTCGGCCTGGACCGGGCGGACCGGGGCGAGGGGCTCGCGCTGCTGGAGAAGCTCTTCGCCGGCGTGCTCGACGGCCACCCCCTCATCGACCGCTCACCGGCGGGCGGCGGCGCGCCGTGGCCGGCCTTCCGCACCCTGACCAACCGCACCTGGCACCACGGCAACCTCGTCCTGCTCGGCGACGCCGCCCACACCACCCACTACTCCATCGGCGCGGGCACCACCCTCGCCCTGGAGGACGCCATGTGCCTCGCCGCCTCCCTGCGCCGGCACGCCTCCCTGCCCGAGGCCCTGACCGCCTACGAACGGCAGCGCAGGTCCGAACTGCTCTCGGCGCAGAGCGCGGCCCGCTACAGCGCCCAGTGGTACGAGAACCTGCCGCGCTACGTCGAGCTGCCCCCGCACCGGATGTTCGCCCTGCTCGGCCAGCGCCACTCCCCGCTGCTGCCCCACGTCCCGCCGCAGCTCTACTACGGCATCGACAAGGCGGCCGGCCAACTGGAGGTGCTGCGCAGGCTCAAGCGCTGGCTGGGCCCCCGGGCGGCCCGCGCCCTGCACGCCCGGTCGGCGGCCGACCGGCGCTGAGCCGGGGGCATTGGTGAATGGCCATTCACTCGATAGGGTGAATTGTTATTCACCAACGCTTTCACGCTGCCCACAGGAGCGCCGATGGACCAGCCGGCACCGACGTCCCAGCCCGGCACCGACGCCGCGCCGCCCCGCCTGCGGGACCGGCTCACCATCCCCGTGCTGGCCTCGGGCGGCATCCTCATGGCCGTCATGCAGACGGTCGTCGTCCCCCTGCTGCCGGACCTGCCGCGGCTCACCGGGGCATCGGCGGCCACCGTCTCCTGGATGGTCACCGCGACCCTGCTCTCCGGAGCGGTGCTCACCCCCGTGCTCGGCCGGGCCGGCGACATGTACGGCAAGCGGCGGGTGCTCATCACCGCGCTCGCCCTGATGACCGCCGGCTCCGTGATGTGCGCCCTGTCCTCCGACATCCGCGTGCTCATCGCGGCCCGCGCGCTCCAGGGCGCCGCCGCCTCCGTCGTGCCGCTGTCCATCAGCATCCTGCGCGACGAACTGCCGCCGGAGCGCCGCGGCTCGGCGGTGGCGCTGATGAGCTCCACCGTCGGCATCGGCGCCGCGCTCGGCCTGCCGCTGGCCGCGCTGGTGGTGCAGTACGCCGACTGGCACACCATGTTCTGGCTGACCAGCGCCCTCGGCGCGCTCGGCGTGACGGCGACCTGGTGGGCGGTCAGGGAGTCCCCGGTGCGCGAGCCGGGCCGCTTCGACGTGCTCGGCGCGCTGGGCCTGGCCGCCGGCCTGGTGAGCCTGCTGCTGGCGGTGTCGCAGGGCGGCCAGTGGGGCTGGGGCAGCCCCCGGGTCCTCGGACTGTTCCTCGCCGCCGCCGCGGTCCTCGTCCTGTGGTGGTGGCAGCAGCTGCGCACCGAGCGGCCCCTGGTGGACCTGCGCCTGGTCACCCGGCCCCGGGTGGGCCTGTCCCATGTGGCGGCCATGCTGACCGGATTCGCCTTCTACGCCAACTCGCTGGTGACCGCCCAGCTGGTGCAGGCGCCGAAGGCCACCGGCTACGGCCTCGGCCTGTCGATCGTCGCCACCGGCCTGTGCCTGCTGCCCGGCGGCGTCACCATGCTGCTCTTCTCGCCGCTGTCCGCCCGCATCTCGGCCTCCCGCGGCCCGCGCATCACCCTCGCCCTCGGCGCCGCCGTCATCGCCTGCGGCTACGCGCTGCGCATCGCCGACAGCCGAGACCTGTGGATGATCATCCTCGGCGCCACGGTGGTGGCGACCGGCACCACCCTCGCCTACTCCGCGCTGCCGACCCTCATCCTGCGCGCCGTCCCGGCCGCCCAGACGGCCTCCGCCAACGGTGTCAACGTCCTGATGCGCACCATCGGCCAGGCCACCTCCAGCGCCGCCGTCGCCGGCGTCCTCGTCCACCACACCAGCCTCGTCGGCGGTCTCCCGGTGCCCACCCTGCACGGCTACCTGCTGGCG
>Ga0308176_10003254_pt1 | contig 10372 bp, 5 predicted proteins | sample PhyCR2_3_FD_203890 | JGI IMG/M metagenome (GOLD analysis project Ga0308176, IMG submission 203890) | Soil microbial communities from UC Gill Tract Community Farm, Albany, California, United States - DLSLS.C.R2 | ecosystem: Environmental > Terrestrial > Soil > Agricultural land | place: USA... | reverse complement strand
TTGGTCGGCAGCTTGGGCAACCAATTGGAGGGACAAGGCTTCGCGCAGACGTCCGACGTTGCCGAGCAATATCCCCTGGTATGAGTATAGTGCGGCAAGCGGTTGCCTTGGGTGCCTCGCGAATTTTATGCCGCGGAGCAAAATCGCTTCGCGCCGATGGTGATCGTATGTCGGCACGAGCCCCGACAGGATAATATAGGCTCCCGCATCTTCGGGATCGAGTTTGAGAGTGAGGTTTGCCTCCCTCCAGGCCGCGTCGCGCATCGCCTGCGCCCGATCGGGAACATCGATGCTTTCGGAAGCCTCTGCGTAGGCTGCTGCCAGATTGTCATGACCGAAGGCAAATTCAGGGTGACGCGCGACCAGGTCCTGTGCGTTTTGAAGCATACGCGCCCAGGCGTCATCGTTCGCACCGCGCAGCATTTCGGTCGTCTGAAGCAAAGCCGTCAGCGCAGAATCATCGGTCAACGGCGGTTTTGCGTTTCGGGCAAAATCGATCATGTTGACGACGTCGGCAACGCGAGCTGCAACTTCGAGCGGAAGGTCCGACGCTTCCCGGCTGTCTCGCTTGAATCCCGTCGACCACAATGCCGCGCGGGTTGAGCCGTCCTCGATGCGAACGTCGACAAAGATATTGTGCTCCTCGTCGCGCAGGATCCCGGTGACGACCAAACCGGCCCGGTTCGCTGAACTAGCCGTGCCGTTTTCGGCCTGTTCTCCGACCAGCATCGTCTCGATCTGGCTGTCACCAAGCGCGTCGACGACTTCGTTGGGGATTCTTCGCGCCAGCGAGCGAGCATCCCCGGAATCGGTCAATGCTTCGAACGGCTGAACTGCGACCCGAAGAGAGCGATGGCCGGACGGCTGCTCGCGGAGCATCCAGAAGGCTGCGCCCGCCAGAACCAGGACGAGGAGCGCCGCTGCGGCCGCCCACGCGCGAAATCGGAAGCGACTGACCCGTCGGACAGCGCGCTCGACCGTTCGGCGATCTGCGCCAATGCCCGTTGACGTGAGGCGATAGCCGACGCCCGGAACAACGTCGATCGCATAGGGGGCATCCGGATAGTCTGCGGCAAGTTTGCGGAGCTTGCTGATGCAGCGATAGATGGCGTCGTCGCTGACGGACAGTCCGCGCCAGCAGCGGGCCACAAGATCGCTTTGTGAAACGACCGAGCCCCGCGCCTGGGCGAGTGCAACGAGGACCTGCATGACTCGTCGCTGCAACCGCTGGGACTGGCCGTTCCATTCGAATTCGCACTGGGCGGGCCGAACGCGGAGAGATCCGAGGTCGAAGTCCTCCTCCTGTGCCAAATCGATGCCGTGCACCCAGGTGGCGTCTTGCGTCGACTCGTACATGCGATCCCCGGCCAGCTTTCCCGGCAAGCCCGTCATAACATGGCCCACAGCAACGACGAAGTCAGACGAAGATCAGGCGGGATCGGACAAAGATCGGGCCGTGAATTCTAGCAACTTAGGTAGGCTTATGGCGGCTCCTAAGCGGGGGCTCTGAAAGGTCGCCTTGTTGCGGAAAGGAAACCGCCATGTCCGGCAGAACAATCAAAGTGACTCAAAAAGTCTTCACGCGAGTTGGCATATGCTTGCTCGGTACCGCCGCACTTACGCTACCTACTGCAACGCAGGCGGATGGGGAGCCCGGCTGGAACCCCGTGGTCATTAGGGGCGCCGGCACAACGAACCAGGCCGAGCTTCGTCTTGCCTACCAGGCAAGCTTTCCAAATGCCTCCCTTGATCCCTCCCTCGATCTCTTGGGAGCCGGCGCGATGGTCCCCGGCGATCCCTTGTTTCCCGACTCCAATCCAACACTTTCATTCGCGCCTGGCGAAGCTGTCGTCAGCGTCCACCGGCCGCCCGACTTGTCGCCAGACTACGTAGCGGCTGAGTCTCTCTGGGCGACCCCTGTCAATTTCGGGCCCGGATCAGTCCTCCGCCTCAGGGCGACGTACAGAGCTCCCGTCGGCCCGCTGCCCGGCGGAGGTTTTGCGATGGGCCTTATCGCCAGAACGGGCGGCAAAGATGACCTCCCGACCGAAACGAGCGTCGCGGTCACTGTCAACGTACGGCCAGGGTTCCTGGTCAGATTTGGCGCTGCAAACGGGAATGTTGACCCGGCGAGAGTCGTCCTCCCCGACGACGTCAAGAACGCCATCTTCTCGCCAACCGATCCACAGCCCTTCACGATCGACTTAACCATCGACCGGGTCCACGGCACAGCAACTGCGAAGCTAACCGTGATAGATCAGGTCTTCACTGTCCCATTCGTCCTTTCGGATTTTCTCGCAGATAGCGGCCCGACGATCACCGCCGTTGGGGCTGGCATCGCCGTGAATTCGAACGCTCCAGGCCAGACCGCGTCCGTGCACGTGCGCGACTTCCGGATCTACACGAACGTCGGCGGATAAGTCAGGTTGATCGGGGCGGAACGTTAGGCGGAATCAGGCCTGCGCACGCGGCTGGGGGGCAGGCCACGAAATCCTCTGGCACTTCCAAGCTCTACAAAGGGGAGCCGTCTTCTTACTTTTCGTGGCCTCGCCGCCGAGCTTTATTCTTCGTGGCCTGACCGCCACAGCGCGCCGGTCAGCGGCTCCAGCAGATATTGCAGCGCGGTGCGCGCGCGCACCTTTAGCACCGCCTCCGCCGGCAGGCCGGGCCGAAGCTCGCCCCGGCCGAGCACCGAGCGCACGCGGTTCAGCTCCGCCTCCGGCACCACGATCTCGGTCCGGAAATAGGTCCGGCCCGTCTTCTCGTCGGTGAAGCTGTCCGCGGACACGGTGCGCACCGTGCCGGTGAACAGAGGCAGCGAGCGATTGTGGACGCTGAGGAACCGAACCTGGGCCTTCTGCCCCGGAAAAGCATCGTCGGCGTCGGTGGGCTTGAGCTGCGCCTGGATCACCAGCTCCTTGCCGTCCGGAACGATGTCCATCAGCTTCTGTCCCGGGGCAACGACACCGCCGATGGTAAAGACCTGCAGTCCCACGACCTGACCCGTCGCCGGAGCACGCACCTGCGAATGCTCGAGCTGCTCTCGCGTCGCGACGAGTTTCGGCAGCACTTCGGAGATCTTGCTTTGCGTGTCCTTGAGGTCGCTTTCGACCTGCTCGAGCCGGTCGCGGCTGACGCTTAGCGATTGCATCCTGGTTTCGCCGATCCCCTCTCCTGCGCGTGCAAATTCCGCGGTCATTTGCGCTTCCTGGCCCTGGAGATCGGCCTGCGCGCGCTCGAGCGCGCGGACGCGGTTGATCGACGCAAAACCCTTCGCCGCGACACTCTTGAGGCCCTCCAGCTCCTCGCCGATCAGCCGCTGCTGCTCCTGCAGCGCCTCGCGCTGCTTCACATAGCCGCCCTGCTGCTGCACCAGCTGCTGGGCACGCTGGCCGAGAACCGATTGCTGTGCGGACACCGCCCCTGAGCGCGCGTGCATCTCGGAGCGCTGAAGCTGGAGCACCTGCTGGGCAATCTCGCGGTCGCCCGGGCTGAGCGTCGCAAATTCCGCAGGCGCCGCGAAGTCGCGCTGGCCGGTACGTTCCGCCAGCAGACGAGCGCGCTGCGCCAGTAGCGTCAGATAGTCGCTGGTCAGCGCGCGCTCGGAGGCTTTGAGCTCGGGCGCGGACAATTCGATCAGCACTTGGCCGGCAGTGACGTGCTGGCCTTCGCGGACATTGATCGCATTTACGACGCCGCCGTCCTTGTGCTGAACCGTCTGCCGGTTGCCCGCCACGGCGATCTGGCCGACGGCATTCACGCCTGCGTCCAGCGGAACGAAAGCCGCCCAGCCGAGGAAAACGACGAAGAAGGCAACGGCGATGGCGATCCCCAGACGGATTTCACGGGTGGGATTGCCCGCTTCGCTGTGCACCGGCGCGGTAAGAACAAGCGCCTCGCTCATGCGGCATTCTCCGATTTATTGGGGCCGGTCAGACGCGCGACCACGTCCGCGGCCGGGCCGAGCAGCCGCGGCTTGCCGTCCTCGAGGACCAGCAGGCGGTCGGCGGTCTGAAGCACGCCGCGGCGATGGGCGATCACGATGACGGTCGCGCGGCGCGCCCGGGCCTTGGCGATGGCGGCAATCAGCGCTTCCTCGCCGCTCTGATCGAGGAAGGCGTTGGGTTCGTCGAGCACCAGGATACGCGGGTCGCCGTAGAGCGCGCGTGCGAGCGCGAGCCGCTGCGACTGTCCCGCGGACAGGCCGGAGCCCATCAGGCCGAGCTCCGTATCGTAGCCCTTGGACAGCTGCAGGATGAGCTCGTGGACCCCGGCCTCCTTGGCCGCCGCCACCACCGCCTCATCGATGGCCTTGGCTTCGTCCGTTGTCGCGCCCTTCTGGAACCGCGCGATATTCTCCTTGACGGTCCCTTCGAACAGCGACGACTCCTGCGGCATATAGCCGAGATATGGGCCGAGCTCGTCCTGGTCCCAGTCGGTGATCCGCGCGCCGTCGATCCGGACCGTGCCAAGCGTCGGCTGAAGCGCTCCGACGATGATTTTCCCGAGCGTGGTCTTGCCCGAGCCGCTTGGCCCGATGATGCCGAGGATTTGCCCCGGATCCGCGCGGAAGCTTACCCCGACCAAGATCGGTCGGGCATCGCGGCCGCGAACGCCGATTTCCTCGACGGTGAGCACCCCCTCCGGTGCGGGAAGCGAGGTGTAGATCCGCGGCTCTTCGGTATTTTCGAGGGCGCGCGAGAGCCGCTGGACCGAGGCGCGGGCTGAGGCCAGGGGCGACCAGGCGGCGATGATGGCCTCGATCGGTTGCAGCGCGCGGCTGAGCAGCACGGACGAGGCGATGATCGCGCCTGAAGAAATCTTGCCGTCGATCGCGAGCAAGGCGCCGACGCCAAGCGCCACCGACTGGACGAACAAGCGGAAGAAGCGGCTGGACGCGGTGAGCTTGCTGCCGGCGAACTGCGCGTTGAGCATGTTGGAGAGCGCAATTCGCCGATGCCCGAGCTGGCGATCGACCATGGCGCCCGTCATCCCGAGGCCCTTCACGGTTGTGCCATGGGTAGCCGCAGCCTGCTGGCTATTGTGCGCCGAAGCCATTGCCGCCGTCGCGATCTCCATCTTCTTCTGGGTCGCGCGCTGATTGAAGTAGGCGAGGCTCACGAGGCAGATCGACCCAAGAATCGCAAGTATGCCGATCCAGAAGTGGAGCATGAACGAGACGAGCAGATAAACCGGCGTCCACGGCAGATCGAAAATTGCTGCTATGGCAGGCGTGCTCATGGCGGTGCGCACGGAATCGAAGTCGCGCATCGCCTGCCCGGCTGCGCCGGAATCGGTCGCCATCATCTGCTTCAGAATACGAGGCGCGATCAAGGCATCGACCCTCTGGCTCGCGCGTACAAGCAGGCGGTTGCGCACCATGTCGAGGGTGGAAAGGGTCATCAGCGCCAGCGCCAGCGCCATGGTCACGAACAGCAGCGTCGTCCTGCCGGCGGTCGGGACCACCCGGTCATAGATCTGCAGCATGTAAAGCGTCGGCGCGAGGTAGAGGACGTTGATCAGGAAGCTGAACACGGCTGCGGCGATGAAGTGCCGGCGGCAGTCGGACAGCGCATCCGAAAGCACGCGCGGCAGCTCGATGCCCGGGAGCCTCAACGGCGCTCTCCGGACACGCAACTGCGGCGTTGCGTGTGGTCAGATGTCACGGTGCACGACTCCCCTACTCCGAGCGCGGCTCCCCTTCGCCGCGCCTGCCCAAACAGACATTTCTCTATCAGAATCAAGGGAAAGTACGAAATCATCCCTTAGCGGGACATGACTGAAGCTCTGCAGCGGCCACCGATTGGGTGCGCCAGCGGGAGACCGGCTCCGTTAGAACAGGCCGGGAACGAGGCGGTAACGCACCCTTTGGGTAAAAGCCTCGTAGGCCTCGTCCTGACGCAGAAGCTTCTCCTCTTCGAAGATGCGCAGGAGCTGGAAGACAAAGCCGCAGGCGTAGACGGAGAAGTTCCACAGCGTCGGATTGGAGATCAGAAAGCCAATTTGCGTGATCACATAGCCCGCATACATCGGGTGACGGATGAAGCTGTACGGTCCCCGCGTTTGGACACCCCGGTTCGCGGCCACGACGCCGAATCGGCGGTTGAGTGCCAGCTTGCTGCTGATGCTCAGCGCCAGGCCGAACATCATGAGTGCCTGGCAGATCGGAATCACATGAGAGCCGGGGATCGGACGAACGAACAGCGGAAGCGCCGTGCCGAGAAAGCCGACGCAGAAGGCGTAAGGGCTCAGCGCAAGGCGCCCCGGCCTGCGGATAAGAATGAACAGGAGGACCAGCAGTTCGGAAATCACCGCGGTGATCAGGCCGGGATTCTGCGGCAGCGCGAGGGAGAAGGCGACCAGGTAAGGAGCCAGCAGCACGCAAAGGAGGAGGCGTTCCCCTACGTCAACCAGCAACGTCAGCTTCTTGTTTTCCACCTGTGCCTCCCTCGATCCCGCCTATTCAGATCGGGCCTTCGGGCGAGCGATTAACAGACGATGCTTTGCAATCTGGTAAATGCGAAGCGGCTAGCCCTCCAGGGCCGCCATCAGGCTGGCATTCCCGCCCGCTGCCGTCGTGTCGATGCAGGTCACGCGCTCGGTCGCGAAGCGGGCAACATAGTGCGGGCCGCCGGCCTTGGGGCCTGTTCCGCTGAGGCCTTCGCCGCCGAACGGCTGGCTTTCGACTACCGCGCCGATCTGATTCCGGTTCACGTAGAAGTTGCCGACACGCGCATGCTCCTCGACATAATCCCGGACGGTGTCGATGCGGCTCTGCAACCCTAGCGTAAGGCCATAACCCGTGGCGTTGATCTGCTCAACGACCTCGCTGAGGCGGTCGCCGGCGAAGCGGATCACGTGCAGGATCGGTCCAAAATTCTCACGATTCAAATCACTAAGCGACGAAATCTCATAGATCGCAGGAGCAACGAAGCTGCCGTTCGCGGCGTCGTTCGACAGAGGCAAACGAGCAATCCGCCTCGCATTCTTCTCCAGCCAGGCGAGGTGCTCGTCGAGCAGGCGTTTCGCGTCCTCGTCGATCACCGGTCCCACGTCGGTCACCAGATCGCCCGGGTCGCCGACTTTCAATGCCTCCGCGGCGCCCGCGATCATCCCGATCATGCCATCCGCGACGTCCTCCTGAACGAACACGACCCGGCAGGCTGAACAGCGCTGGCCGGCGCTCTGGAAAGCCGATGAAATGACGTCGCGCGTGACCTGCTCCGGAAGCGCGGAGCTATCGACGATCATTGCGTTCTGGCCCCCCGTTTCGGCGATGAAGGGGATGATCGGCCCGTCACGCTCCGCGAGCGTGCGGTTGATGAGCCGCGCCGTCTCGGTTGAGCCCGTAAATGCGACGCCGGCGAGCAGCGAATGAGCGGTCAGAGCAGCGCCGACGCGGCCGTCACCGGGTGCGAGCTGAATCACATCCTCGGGGACGCCCGCTTCATGGAACAGACCGATCGCCAAGGCACCGATCAGCGGAGCCTGCTCGGCCGGTTTGGCGATCACGGTGTTGCCGGCCGCAAGCGCCGCAGCAATCGGTCCAGTGAAGATCGCCAGCGGGAAATTCCACGGCGAGATGCAGGCGAAGACCCCACGGCCGTGCAGGCGCAGTTCGTTTTGCTCGCCCGTCGGTCCTGGAAGCGGCAGGGGACGCGTGAATTGCCGCCGCGCCTCGGAGGCGTAAAAGCGCAGGAAATCGACGGCCTCGCGCACCTCGAGAATTGCATCCGGAAGTGTTTTTCCGGCCTCGCGGATACAGAGCGAGTAGAATTCCTCGCAATGTTCCTCGTAGAGGTTCGCGGTGTGCTCGAGCAGTCGCGCCCGCGCCTCGCCACCGAGCGCGTCCCATCGGACCTGCGCGGCATGGGCCGCACGGACCATGCGATCGACATCGTCGCTACTTGCCTCGAAAAAGGTGCCGACTTGGATGCGGCGGTCGTGCGGCGACGTAACCGCCCTCGCCTGCCCATTCCCAAGTGTGGGCTTCGCAGTCCAGCTGCGGCTTTCGAGCGCTTGCAACCGCACCAGCAATGGCTCGCGCACGAGCGGATCCGACAGATCGCAACCGGCACTGTTGTGCCGTTCCGGCCCGAACACGTCGCGCGGGAGAACGATCGTCGGATTGCGCTTGGGCTCCAGCGCCTGGAGCTCCGCGACCGGGTCTCTGACCAGCTCATCCAACGAGACCTGCTCGTCCGCGATGCGATTAACGAAGCTGGAATTTGCGCCATTTTCCAGCAAGCGCCGAACGAGATAGGCGAGCAGCTCCTTGTGGCTACCGACCGGCGCGTAGATCCGCACCGGCGTCGGCGCATCGCCGATATGTCGCTCGAGCTTGCCGAGTTCCTCGTACAGCTCCTCCCCCATGCCGTGCAGGCGCTGGAACTCGAACTCGCGCTTGCCGGCGAGGGCCTTCACCTGGCCGATGGTGTTGGCGTTGTGGGTGGCAAAGGCGGGGTAGATAATGTCGCTCGCGTCGAGCAGCTTCTTTGCGCAGGCGAGATAGGAGACGTCGGTCGCAACTTTCCGCGTGAACACGGGATAGTCGGCGAACCCGCCGACCTGCGCCGCCTTGATCTCCGTGTCCCAATAGGCGCCCTTCACCAGGCGGACCATCAGCTTGCGGCCATGCGCCCGCGCGGCGTCCATGACCCAGTCGCACAAAGGTGCCGCGCGCTTCTGATAAGCCTGGATCGCGATGCCGAACCCGCCCCACCCGTTAGCGAACAGCTCGTCGTCCGCGAGAAGCGCCTCGAAGGCATCGAGCTGCAGCTCCAACCGGTCCGCTTCCTCGGCGTCGATGGTGAAGTGCACGTCCGCCTTCGATGCGATAAGAGCAAGCTCGCGAAGGACCGGAACGACTGCCGCGACCGCTTCGGACTGATGCGTATACTCGTACCGCGGGTGGAGCGCGCTGAGCTTCACCGAAATGCCGGGGGATTTGCGGAAGCCGTGCTTCGCATCGCCGGAGATGCGTTCGAGCGCGCCGCGATACGCCTGGGCGTACCGCTCAGCATCCTTGAAGGTCTTCGCCGCTTCGCCGAGCATGTCGAAGCTGTGGCTGAGACCCTGGCGCCGCTCGGGCTCGGCGCGCTTCAGGGCTTCGCCGATGGTGCGGCCGAAGACGAAGTTGCGGCCGAGGATCTTCATCGCCTCCCGCACCGCTGTTCGTACCACCGGTTCGCCAAGGCGTCCGACGGCGCGCCCGAATGCAGCTTTCCAATTGTCGGATCGGTCCTGGGCGTTCTCCAGAACCTTGCCGGTGAGCAGCAGCGAGAAGGTCGCGGCATTCACGAACGAGGAATCCGACCGCCCCAGCTTTTCGGACCAATCAGGGCCGGCCAGCTTGTCAGCGATCAGCTCGTCTGCGGTGTGGGCGTCCGGAATGCGCAGCAGCGCCTCGGCAAGGCACATCATGGCGATGCCCTCGTCTGATCCGAGGTCGTAGGCCTGCAGGAAGGCATCGACGCCCGATGGCTTGTGCGCCCGCACGCCCTTGACCAGCGCACGGGCGGTCGCCGTCGCTTCGCCAAGAGTCGCCGGCGCAAGCCGCGCCTGTTCCAGCCGCTCCATGACGACCTGCTCCTCGTCAGGCCGATAGGCGCGCCTCAGCGCGGTGCGGCCGATCGGGTCCACCGGCGCGGCGCGCGTTACGCGAGCTGGCCGTGGCAATGCTTGTACTTGCGCCCGGAGCCGCACGGACACGGCGCGTTGCGGCTAACCGGTGCTTCGACAACCCCGCCCTGGGGTTCACCCTGCGGGAGCGGCGGCGCAGGGATATTGAGCGGCGGGAGGTTCGACAGAACCGTCCCGGTGCCTGCATCGATGTCGGCCGTGTCGTCGTCCCCCGAAAAGGGATCCAGGTGCTGCGTGATGAACTCCGGCAGCACCGGCGGCGGGGCGGCCTCGAGCTGCAGCTGGGCACGCATCAGGACACGGGTGACCTCCTCGCGGATCGACACCAGCAGCCGCTCGAACAGCAGAAAGGCCTCCTGCTTATACTCGTCGATCGGCTTCTTCTGCGCATAGCTGCGCAAGTGGATCACCTGACGCAGCGCGTCGAGCGTCGCCAGATGCTCCTTCCAGTGGTGGTCGAGCGTCTGGAGGAGGATCTGCTTTTCGACTTCGTCCCAACGTCCCGCCTCGACGGTTTCGAGCTTGGCCGTCATGCTCTCGTCGGCGAGCGTCTGGAGCCGCTCGACGATCATTTGCGGCTCGACGGCCTCTTCCTCGAGCCATTGGTCGATGGGCGGCTGCAGGCCGAGCACGACATCGACGCTCTCCTTGAGAGCCGCGACATCCCACTGCTCCGGGTAGGTCCCCGGCGGGCAGCTCACCGCGACGACCGAAGCCACCGTCTCCGCGC
>Ga0308176_10003252_pt1 | contig 10375 bp, 9 predicted proteins | sample PhyCR2_3_FD_203890 | JGI IMG/M metagenome (GOLD analysis project Ga0308176, IMG submission 203890) | Soil microbial communities from UC Gill Tract Community Farm, Albany, California, United States - DLSLS.C.R2 | ecosystem: Environmental > Terrestrial > Soil > Agricultural land | place: USA... | reverse complement strand
CGCGCGCGCGTCGGCCGGCGGATCGATCACCGACAGGAACCGCGCCCCGCCGGCCTCGAGCAGCAGATGAGCACCGATCAGCGACGTCCGCAGGGCGGCGTCCCGGTCCGCCGCCGGGCCGGCGACGTTGGTGACCTCGATGCGCAGCCGGACCACCGGGCCGTCGTCCTCCGCGTGCAGCGACGCAACGGCCTGGAGCGGTGTCCGGCGGCGCACCAGCCGCCCGCCGGGTACCTCCTCGATCTCCTCGCCGCCCGCGACCTCGACGGCCACCGCGATGCCGTCGCACAGCGGGGAGAGGGCGAACGTCCCCAGATCGCGCTCGACCTCGACCGCCTCGTCCCAGCTCGTCTCCGGCCGGTCGTCCGCGACGCGCCGCTGGAGCTGCAGGAACCGCAGGTGCACCGTGACGGCCGCGGTCGGACCGTCCGGCCGGAGCAGGCAGTCGACGGCGAGCCCGGGTTCCTCCCCCAGCCCGGCCGCGGCGGCACCGGGCGGGCCGAGGACGCCGAACTGCCAGCGCACCTGGTTCTTCGCCGCGGTGGAGCGGTAGGGGTAGAGCAGGTACCCCTCGTAGAGGACGGCGTCGGCGGCGAGCCGGGCGAGGTCGAGGCTCATGCGCCGGCCCCCTCCCGCGTTCCGGGCGGCGCCGCGGCGCCGGCCTCGGCGAGCAGCGCGGTCACGGCGTCGTCCCAGCTGGTCAGCCCGCGGACGTGCCGGAAGTGCGCCAGTGCGTCGACGGCATCGCGCCCCAGCCGCACCCACTCGGTGCCCGGGAAGTGGCTCTCCATCAGTGCCCGCCAGACCGCCACCGGCAGCGCGTACCGCGCCTCGCGGTCCCACGGCACCGCGGCGACGGAGAAGCCGCCCGTCCCGCGGGTGAACACGGTGCCGCTGAAGAGGAACAGGAGAGGGATCGCGCCGTCCCGGAGCGCGTGCAGGTACGTGGCGCCGGCGACGTCGAAGTCGTAGGTGCACGGCAGCGGCAGGTCGATCACGGTCGAGCCGGTGAAGCCCGGGGCGACGGTGGAGGCGTGCAGCCAGGCGAAGGGCCGCAGCGTCTCGGCGAACCGGGTGCGGTCGCCGAAGAGGTCGAGCAGCCCGCGCTCCTCGGCCTCGTCGTAGCGCCGGCGCTGCGGCTCGATCCGGATCTGCGCCCGCAGCGCGAGCGCGTGCACCGGGTCCTCGCCGGTGGACCCGACCCGGATCCGGGCGATCAGGATGGGTGCGGCCGCGTAGGGCTCGGGGACGACGTCCTCGACGGCGAACGTCAGCTCGGTCATGGCGTTCCCACGGGCGTGCTCCGCGCCGCCAGGTCGGCGAAGAACGCGTCGAGCAGGGCGCGCGCCTCCTGGCCGCCGTCGAACCCGCGCCAGGCCAGCCGGAGGGCGCCGACCAGCTCGTAGCAGCGGTCGATCGGCACCAGGAAGGACCCGGGGACGCCGGCCGTCCGGTCGGGGCGCCGCACGAGAAGTGCCTCGACGTCGGGCCGGAGCGTGGCCAGTGCGGGGTTGGTGGCCACGATCGCGTCCCAGGCGCCGAGCGGGAGCTCGGACTCCGTGGCCCCGGCGGGCCCTGGGTAGAAGGCCACCGTGCGGTCCAGCACCGAGTTGCGGAAGAAGAAGGCCAGGCCGACCGGGATCTCCAGTTCGTCCCACTGACCGGAGCCCAGCGCCCAGCCGGGGAACGACAGGTACCGGTCGGGGACGGCGCGGTACCGCAGGTCCGCGTCCTCGGCGGTGAACAGCAGGTAGCAGGGGCGGCAGGTGCACAGCAGGCCCCGGCCGGCCAGGTCGACGACGTGCTGGTGCTGCTCCGCGATCGCCTCGGCGCACATCTCGCAGCGCTGCCGGGGGTCGGGCGCGGGGCGGACCGCACCGATCCGGGTCAGCACGGCCAGCGGGTCGGCCCCCCTCCCGGCCCCGGGCGCCGTCATGCGCCCACCGTCGAGGGCAGCGCGAGGGCCACCACCCCGTCGCGGACCAGCAGCGGCACCGGATCGAGATGCGCCGCGGTGCCGTCGAGCCCGCGGCCGGCGTGCCGGACGTCGTAGTGCGCGCGGCACCCGGGGCACCGCAGCACCGCGTCGCCGGCCGCGCCACCGAGCCGGCGCGCGACCGACCCGTCCGCCAGGCCCGCGCCGCAGGCCGGGCACCGGTCGCGGTAGGCGTAGAACTCCGCGCCGATCCGGAGACCCACGACCGCCGCGCCCGCGACGTCGAAGCCGCGGACCTCACCCGGCGCCAGGCCGCCGAGCCCGTCGACCGGGGTCCAGCCGGCCCTCCCCTCGGGACCGGTGGCATCCAGCCGCGAACGGAGCGCCGTCACCGGAATGACCCCGGCCGTCCCCGCGGCGGCCGGGGAGGCCTCCTCCACCTCGATCCCGCGCACCTCGGGCGCCGCATCGCGGATCGCGGTCTCCACCGCGAGCGTCAGGGTGACCGACGACGACGGGCAGCCGTCGCAGCTGCCCAGCATCCGCAGCCGCACCGTCCCGTCGTCGGACAGCCCGACCAGCTCCACGTCGCCCCCGTGCGAGCCCAGGTAGGGGCGGACGCCGTCCAGCGCCCGCGCCACCCGGGTGGCGACGGCGTCCGGGTGCAGGCCGTGCACCACCAGCAGGCTGGCGACCAGGTCGTCGGCGGCGAGCCGGTCCAGCAGCGCGTCGTCGAGCCGGCCCGCCTCGTGCACGATCTCCAGCAGCCGCTCCAGGCCGGCCCCGTAGAGGTCGACGACGAGCCGCACGAGCTCCTCCGCCCGCTCCCGCGCGACCCGCCCACCGGCCGACGCCGCCTCGAGCAGCGCCTCGATCCGCTCCCCCGTGGCCCGGAGGTCCGGGCCCGACGCCGCGTCCACCGCGACCTCCGCCGACACCGTGGCCGGCCCCGTCACTCGGCGGAAAGCGACTGGGTGGGTGAGTGGGTCAGGTCCAGCGTCGTCCCGTTCCCGAGGTACATGTGCACGCCGCAGGGCAGGCAGGGGTCGAAGCTGCGGACGGTCCGCATGATGTCGATGCCCTTGAAGTGCTCGCGGTCGTTCTCCTCGAAGATGGGCTGCCCCTGGACGGCGTCCTCGTACGGACCGGGCGTGCCGAAGCTGTCCCTCGGGCTGGCGTTCCACGGGGTCGGCGGGTACGGGTGGTAGTTCGCGATCTTCCCGTCGCGGATGACCAGGTGGTGGCTGAGGACGCCGCGCACCGCCTCGGTGAACCCGCAGCCGATGCCTTCCGCGGGCACCTCGAAGGACTCCCACGTCTTCGTGCGGCCGGCGCGGATCTCGACCAGGGCCTGCTCCGCGAAGTGCAGCGCGCACGCGGCGGCATAGGCCTGGAAGTACGTGCGGGCCCGGTTCCGCTCGATCGTGTTGCTCCAGCGGGGGATCTTCCACTCGAAGGTCACCGGGCCCTTGAGCGCGGTCTTCGGGAGGTTGATCTGCACGCTGGAGCCGGTCGCCTTGACGTAGCCGATGTCGACCAGCCCGGCCAGCGCCGTCGTCCACAACCGAGCGAGCGGGCCGCCGCCGGTGTCGAGTGCCAGGTAGTCCGTGCCGTCGAACCAGCGGGGCGACATCACCCAGCTGTACTTGTCGTCCAGGTCCCGCTTCTGCGGCCGCGGGTTGGTGTGCTGGTTCCAGGGGTGCCGCCGGTCGACCGGGTTGCCCAGCGGATCGCGGGCCACGAAGGTCTCCTGGCCCTCCCAGTCCTCGTAGTAGGAGCTGCCCAGCAGGATCCGGATGCCGAGGTTGATCTGCACGAGGTCGGTCGTGACCAGCTGCCCGTCGACGACGACGCCTGGGGTCACGTACATCCGGCGACCCCACTCGGACATGTCCCGGTACTCGAAGTTGCAGTACTCCGGGTCCTGGAACGCGCCCCAGCAGCCCAGCAGGATCCGGCGGTTGCCGACCTGCTCGTAGCCGGGCAGCGCCTCGTAGAAGAAGTCGAAGAGGTCGTCGTGCATCGGCACGACCTTCTTCATGAACTCGACGTAGCGCTGCAACCGGGTGATGTAGTCGGTCATCAGCTGGACGGTCGCGACGGTGCCCACCCCGCCGGGATAGAGCGTGGAGGGGTGCACGTGGCGGCCCTCCATGAGGCAGAACATCTCGCGGGTGCTCCGGCTGACCTGCAGCGCCTCCCGGTAGAACTCCCCGGTGAACGGGTTGAGCGACCGCATGATGTCGCCGATGGTCGCGTAGCCGTGCGCAGCGGCGTGCGGGCTCTCGGTCCGGTTGGCCTGCTCCAGCACCCGGGGAGTGGTCTCGGCGACCATCTTCTCGCAGTAGTCGACCCCCACCAGGTTCTCCTGGAAGATGTTGTGGTCGAACATGTATTCGGCGGCCTCACCGAGATTGACGATCCACTCACCGAGATTCGGCGGTTTCACGCCGTAGGCCATGTTCTGCGCGTAGCAGGAACAGGTGGCGTGGTTGTCGCCGCAGATGCCGCAGATCCGGCTGGTGATGAAGTGGGCGTCGCGCGGGTCCTTGCCCTTCATGAAGATGGAGTAGCCACGGAAGATCGACGACGTGCTGTGGCATTCGACGACCTCGCGGGCATCGAAATCGATCTTCGTGTAGATGCCCAGGCTGCCCACGATCCGGGTGATCGGGTCCCAGGCCATCTCCACCAGATTGCCGGTCGGCGTCGAACCGGTGGGGCGGGGCTTCGTCGCGGTCATCGTCTGCTGCCCTTCACCAGGTCCGCCGGGCGCCGGTCACGAGTTCTTGCGACGGACGCCGCCACTTGGGTTCCTTGTCGAGCGTGCGCGCGGTGACGCCGCGCAACCGCCGGATCGTCGACCCGTACATCCCCACCGCGGTCGTCGAGAGGATCCCGCCGGGGGGTTCGTCCATGAACGGCATGAACTTGTCGGGGAAGCCGGGCATGGTGCAGCCGATGCAGATGCCGCCCACATTGGGGCAGCCGCCGACTCCGTTGATCCAGCCCCGCTTGGGCACGTTGCACTTCACGACCGGGCCCCAGCAGCCGAGCTTGACGATGCATTTCGGCGAGTCGTACGCCGTCGCGAAATCGCCCTGCTCGTAGTAGCCGGCGCGGTCACAACCCTCGTGCACCGTCCGGCCGAACAGCCAGGTGGGCCGGAGCGCCTCGTCGAGCGGGATCATCGGGGCCTGGCCGGTGGCCTGGTAGAGCAGGTAGGTCAGGGTCTCGGCCAGGTTGTCCGGCTGGATCGGGCACCCGGGCACGCACACGATCGGGATGCCGGCCTTGGACTTCCAGCTCCACCCGAGGTAGTCGGGCACGCCCATCGCCCCGGTCGGGTTGCCGGCCATGGCGTGGATGCCCCCGTACGTGGCGCAGGTGCCGGCGGCGACGATCGCCGTCGCCTTGGGTGTCAGCCGGTCCAGCCATTCACTGGTGGTGATCGGCTGCCCCGTCGCCGGATCGTTGCCGAAGCCCGACCAGTACCCCTCGTCCTTGATCTTCTCGTTGGGGATGGAGCCCTCGACCACCAGGACGAACGGTTCGAGTTCCCCCCGATCGGCCTTGAAGAACCATTCCAGGAAATCGTCCGCCCCACCGGCGGGCCCGCACTCGAAGTCGATCAGGGGCCAATGGACGGCCACTTTCGGCAGGCCGGGCAGCGCGCCGAGGGCGATCTCCTCGACGCTGGGCTGGGTGGCGGCGGTGAGGGCTACGGAGTCGCCGTCGCAACTGAGCCCGGCATTGATCCAGAGCACGTGGATCAGGGTCTCTTCGGCAGCGAGAGCGGCCTCTCGGGTGGACGCGGACGGCATGTCGCCACGCTTCCCGGGGCCATTGCCCACCCGCGCAGGGTCACGACCCCTGACTTCCGCTGGGACCGGTTCTCGGTCTTCTTGTGCGGCCTGGGAATGTGACTACGCCCACACTCCTGGGCTGTCAACCCGATCGGGAACCGCTCGCGGTGACAGGTTCGCTGGTCCGGAGCCAGTCGTACCAGTCGGCCGTGCCCTCCCCCGTCGTCACCGAGAGCGGGAGCACCCGGACGCCGGGGTTCACGGTCCGGCAGTGGGCGGCGGGACGGTCGAGCCGGACGTCCACGTAGGGCAGCAGGTCGACCTTGTTGATCACGACCAGGTCGGCCGCCGCGAACATGTACGGGTACTTCAGCGGCTTGTCCTCGCCCTCGGTGACCGACACGACGACGATCCGGGCCGACTCACCCAGGTCGAAGAGGGCCGGGCACACCAGGTTGCCGACGTTCTCGACGAAGACCAGCGACCCGTCGGGCGGCCGGACCTCCGCCAGGCCACGCGCCAGCATGTCCGCGTCCAGGTGGCAGCCCGCGCCGGTATTGATCTGCACGACCGGCACGCCGGTGCTGCGGATCCGCTCCGCATCGATGCGCGTCTCCTGGTCGCCCTCGATGACCGTGACCGGCCGGACGGGCGCCACGTCGGCGATCGTGCGGCTCAGCAGCGAGGTCTTGCCCGCACCCGGCGAGCTCATCAGGTTGAGCACGACGATGCCGCGCTCGGCCAGCCAGGCGCGGTTGTGCGCGGCCAGGTGGTCGTTCTTGGCGAGCAGCGCCGCCTCGATGTCGACCACCTGCCCGTGCGCGTGGTCGTGCGCGTGGTCGTGCAGCCGGCCGGACCCGGCGGCCGCCCCGCCGTCGCACACCCCCACCCGGACGTCGGCCGTCCCGCATCCGCAGGTCCCGCACACGTTCGACCACCTCCCATCGCCCGGCGCCGCCCGGGCTCAGCCCGCCCGGTCGGCGGGATCCCCGAGAACGACCGACGCGACCGCCAGCTCACGGCCCGCGAGCACCTCGACGTCCGCGCTGCCGCAGTCGCAGAGGAGGACCAGGTCGGCCAGGACGAAGCGGGCCCCACACGTTCGGCACCGGGCCCGGCCCTCCGGCTGGTCGAACTCGAGTGCGGCCCCCTCGAGCGGCGTCCCCGCGGTGACGAGCTCGAAGCAGAACCGCATCGCGTCGGGCACCACCCCGGCGAGCCGGCCCACCCGCACCCGGACACGGGCCACCGGAGCGGTCCCGGTGCGCTCGGTGACCGCCGCCACCACGCTCTGGGTGATCGCGAGCTCGTGCATCGCACTCCTGCCGGTCGGGCCGGACGCTACGCCCGTCGCCCGGTCCGGGTCACCCTCCCGAACCACGCCCTCCCACGCCGGCGGTGTGGGCAGTTCGATCCCGTGCCGGTACGCCCGGGACCGCAGGAGCGACACGCCCGGGCGTAATTCGTAGGCCTGCGACGCGTCAGAACGGGTAGTCGGGAATCAGCGGAACGTGACCGCGCCAGCGGGGGGAAGCAAGATCGACTGGCAAGGAGACCACGTGCTATCCGACCGATCCCGCCCCGTGATCGAGGCGACCCTCCCGGTCGTCGCGGAGAACATCGAGGAGATCGCGACACGCTTCTACACGCACCTGTTCGGTGAGCACCCCGAACTGCAGGACGGCATCTTCAACCGCGGAAACCAGGCCGAGAAGACCCAGCAGCTGGCCCTCGCCGGCTCGGTCGCCGTGTTCGCCAGCTCGCTGGTCAAAGTGCCCGAGCAGCTGCCGGAACACCTGCTCTCGCGCATCGCGCACAAGCACGCTTCGCTCGGCATCACGCCGGCTCAGTACGACGTCGTCCACGACAACCTGTTCTGGGCGATCGTCGACGTGCTCGGCGACGCCGTCACACCCGAGGTGGCCGCGGCCTGGGACGAGGTCTACTGGCTGATGGCGTACGCGCTGATCAACCAGGAGCGCGGCCTCTACAGCGCCCGGGGCGTGCGCGCGGAGACCGTCTGGCGGGAGTGGGAGGTCGCCGAGCGGATCGAGGAGACCCCGGACGTCGTCACGTTCCGGGTGCGCCGCAGCGACGACCGGCTGGTGCGCACGTCGCTCCCCGGCCAGTACGTCACGGTGCAGGTGCCGATGCCCGATGGCGTGCGTCAGCCGCGGCAGTACAGCCTGACGAGGGCCGACGACGGCGTGCACCGCCAGTTCACCGTCAAGCGGGTACGCGGCGGCGCCAAGCCCGACGGCGAGGTGTCCAACCTGCTCTGCGACACGGTGCGCGTCGGCGACCGGCTGACGATGTCGCTGCCGTTCGGCGACGTCGTCCTCGACGACTCCGGGCCCGTGGTGTTCGCCAGTGCCGGCGTCGGCATCACCCCGATGGCCGGGATGCTCTCGCACCTGGCCGACGCCGGGTCGCACCTGCCGATCACGCTGCTGCACGCCGACGCCGACGAGGAGTCCTTCGCGCTGCGGCACCAGGTGCTCGCCGACCTCCACGAGCTGCCGGGCGCGTCCGCGCACGTCTGGTACGAGCGCGGCGCACACAGCACGCTGCCCGTCGACGTCCACGCCGGCCTGATGAACCTGAACCACGTCAAGCTCCCCGACGGCGCGACGTACTACCTGTGCGGTCCCGTGCCGTTCATGCAGGCCATCCGCAGCGCGCTGATCGAGCGGGACGTGCCGGCCCGCGACATCCAGTACGAGGTGTTCGGCCCCGACCTGTGGCTGGCGGATCTGGTCACCGAGGAGACGCCGGGCGCGACCGGCCGCCACGCAGCCGCCTGAGGCCCGCCCGAACCCCGAGACCACCGTCGTCCCGGCGCGCGCCGCCCCCCGTATCGGCCGCGCCGGACGCAGACCACAGGAAGGCGCGCGTGGACATCTCCGCGATGCGGGCCAACTTCGCCAAGGCCGCGGCGACCGGCGACGAGGCCCCGCTGTACTTCTACTCCCACCTGTTCCTGAGCCATCCCGAGACCCGGCAGATGTTCCCCGTGTCGATGGCCCACCAGCGCGACCGGCTCTTCCGGGCCCTGGGCGACGTGGTCGCCCGCGTCGACGATCTCGACGCGCTGGTGCCGATGCTGGAGCAGCTCGGCCGCGACCACCGGAAGTTCGGGGCGCTCGCGGCCCACTACCCGGCGGTGGGCTCCAGCCTGCTCGCCACGCTGGAGCAGTTCGACGACGAGTGGACGCCGGAGCTGGCCAAGGACTGGTCGGAGGCGTACACCCTCGTCGCCGAGGTGATGATCGCGGCCGCCGAGGAGGCCGCGGACCAGCCGGCCTGGTGGGACGCCGACGTCGTCGCGCACGAGCGGCGGACGATCGACGTCGCCGTCCTCCAGGTCAAGCCGCGGGCGCCCTACGAGTACCGGCCCGGGCAGTCGCTCTCGCTCGAGACCGACATCCGCCCACGGCTGTGGCGCTACTACTCGCCGGCGAACGCCCCGCGGCCGGACGGGGTGATCGAGCTGCACGTGAAGGCACGCGACGGCGGCCCGGTCAGCACCGCACTCGTGCGGCGGATCGGCGTCGGCGACGTGCTGCGGCTCGGGCCGCCGCTCGGTCACCTGACCCTGGACGGCGAGTCCGACCGCGATCTGCTGATCGTCGCCGGGGGCGTCGGCCTGGCGCCGGCGAAGGCACTCATCGACCAGATCGCCCGCGAGGGTCCGCCGCGGCGGGTCGACCTGTTCGCCGGCTTCCGGACGGAGGACCAGATCTATGACCGCGTCGACCTGCAGCGACTCGAGCAGCAGCATCCCTGGCTGACCGTGACGCTCGCCGTCTCCGAGGACAAGACCTCCCTCCTGGAACAGGGTGACGTGGGCGACGTGGTGATGCGCCACGGCCCGTGGAACAGCCGCGAGGTGTGCGTCGTCGGACCGGCCCCGGTGGTGGACGACACCGTGGCCCGGCTGCTCCAGCACGGCCTGCCCCAGAAGCGGATTCACAGCGAGGTGTTCGCCCCCAGCAGACCGGGGCCCGATGTTGACGGAGAGGTGACCGAATGACCACCAACGCCCACGAGTCCGACCCCGATGACCGGCGGATCACGCCGGCCGACCTGCACGGCGTGCGGTTCACCCGGGCGACGATGCTGCGCCCCGGCTACGTCGAGACCGAGGTGGACCGGCTGGTGAGCCGGCTGGCCGAGGAGATCGGGCGCCTCATCGGCGAGAAGGGACAGCTGCGCGACCAGGTGCGCGCGCTGCAGGCACAGGTGGACGGCGTGGTGGTGCCGGTGGCCCCGAGCGAGCAGGCCGTCCGCATCCTGGCGACCGCCCAGCAGACTGCGGACAACTACGTCGCGGAGGCGGAGGAGTTCAGTCGCCAGGTGACCGGCGAGGCGCGCGCCGAGTACGAGGAGCAGGTGCGCCTGGCCCGGGAGAACGCGGGCGCGATCATCCAGGCGGCCCAGGAGGCCGCGGCCAAGATCAGTGGCGGCGACGCGGACGGCGGCGACGGCGCGCGCACGGCGGAGCTCGAGGAGCAGGTCGCCTATCTCAAGGCGTTCGCGCAGGCCTGCCGCGTGCAGCTGCGCTCCTACCTGGAGGCCCTGCTGACCGACGTCGAGACCGAGTGGGGCCGCGCCGATCCCACCCTCCTGCCCC
>Ga0308176_10003251_pt1 | contig 10376 bp, 11 predicted proteins | sample PhyCR2_3_FD_203890 | JGI IMG/M metagenome (GOLD analysis project Ga0308176, IMG submission 203890) | Soil microbial communities from UC Gill Tract Community Farm, Albany, California, United States - DLSLS.C.R2 | ecosystem: Environmental > Terrestrial > Soil > Agricultural land | place: USA... | reverse complement strand
CGCCATCGTAAGTGGACATTTGCACACGTATGTGGGAAGCGGTGCGTTTTCGGGTACTTTAGGAACTATGCCGACCTCGGTTTGGCAGAACACCAACTACTTTCGAGACGTAGTATTTGCTCCGCAAAATTGAGCTAAGATCCCGTCGCATTCGTTACCAGTTTACGACGGGATTTTCTTTCAGGCCCCGCGTCGTATTGGGGCGAAGCATGATTAGAAGGGTCGGATGCATGCATCCGACCCTTCCGGCGCCTTCCAGTTGCGGGGCTTAACTTGAGCTCGAATGCTTATATGTAATAGGTCGGTTGGTGGAGGCGGCGGGAGTTGAACCCGCGTCCGAGAAAGTCCGGCATGCAAAGCCTACGTGTGTATCCAATTCCGGTGATTCGACGATGCTCTAAGGAACCGGCAAGAGCGAACATCGCCTAGTCCGATTAATCTCAGCCCATGACTACGGACCGAAGCCATGGAACCTATCCTGCAAAATGACACTTACTAGCTAACGCGCAGGCTCGTTAGCCGAAGCGCACAACCTAGTGTTTAATTAGGCTGCGTAAGCAAACTGCTGATTATTGGCAGTTATTGTTTTCCGATCGTTTTACGGGAGCTCGGAACCCGACACGCCTTCACACAACGATTCAATCCCGTCGAAGCCGTTGCGCCCCCAAATTTGAGATGTTTCCTTAGTTATTTTAACATCTTTTCATGCCTCTGTAACGCACGCGGGGGTAATCTTTTCCACTCCGGAAAACGTCACGTTATTAATGATAATTTGGTTCACCGGCTTGAGCGGTGCCGGAAAGTCAACACTCTGCCGAGCTGTCGAGAAAGAGCTTCAAAAACGGGGCGACCGAGTAGAAGTGTTGGATGGTGATCAGGTGCGCCAGAATCTGTCCAAGGGTCTAGGCTTTTCCAAACAGGATCGAATCGAAAATCTGATGCGCATTCACTACGTCGCGCAGTTACTCTCTCGAAATGGCCTCGTGGTGTTGGTAGCGGCCATCTCCCCTTACCGTGAAACCCGGGAGGAGATTCGAAGAACGGCCCGTTCGGAGTTTCTGGAGGTCTATGTAAAAGCCCCTTTGCACGTGTGTGAGCAGCGCGACCCGAAAGGGTTGTACCGGCAGGCGCGGCAGGGGCTGATTCCCGCTTTCACCGGGATCTCCGATCCATACGAGCCGCCACTCAATCCTGACGTCGTCTGCTACACAGAAACCGAAGACGTAGATGAAAGCTGTGCGAAAGTGTTGGCGAGGTTGAATGATCTGCTACGAAAGTCTTCCAATCGCGCTGAGAACGATGGAACCAACAAGATGCGCCTCTCCAACTCTCGTGCCACAGCCGAGTAGAGGCGATAATCGAACTCGTTTACCCGCTGTAATTGCCTGAAGAGAGTTGTTCCACATTGTGCTCTCAAGGTCCTCAGTCTTAACGACAGAGGAGTGGAGGTGGATCTGCTGACGTTGTGCGGACGATAATGCAAGGAGAGCTTAGAAAATGCCGGTTTGAGGAAGTACTCGGCCGCGGTCAGGCTTTCGTCGAAGCGGTCCACTAAGCCGGGAATAGCGCATTTCTGAGTGATGCGAATAGCCCGCTGTAAATCATCCCTGTCAGGCGGCCGGGTGAATCGTCCGCCGTTCGCCAGCAGATTCGTCTGTGCACTGAATGCATGATGAGGATGTTCCTGGAGGAGCGTTTTCAAGAACTGGGCGAGGCTGGCGCCTGCTGCGAGGCGGCCCAGCGGGCTCTCTTCGTTGACTACCTTTAGGTAAGTGTAAAGTGACTCCAACCGGTCGAGCGGGTGTCGGATAAAACAGCAGTCAAAAAGAACGGTGGAGGGCACCTCGGGCAGCGGATAACGAATGTGGTGGCTTGTGACGGCTCTTACGCCCGGATGATTAACCAGGAAGTTCGCTAGTTCCGCGGGACCTATAGCATCGCTTGCCGATTCCCGATGCACATCGTAAAAGCCATCATCGAATTCCCTTTCTAAAATAGAAACAATGGTGCTTCCAGCATTTTTCATCATGTGGTAATGAACGATGACGAAGCGGACGTCCGGGGAGGGAAGGACTATGTTACGTGCCATAATTCGCACGGAGGTTTAACCGGCATCTATTAAGCTTATCTGGAGATCAATACCCGCTACGCAGCTTCGATTGCGCGGCTGATTCTCAGATGCTCCAATAGGATTTCCTGCAAACATCCCAAATATGGTAGTTGCTCCCACTATTAGCCCAGCGAAAGAAACGAACTGGGAGGAGCAGCGGGAACGTTTGTTCCATGTGGTGCTTTTGGATGACGATGAGCATACGTACGATTACGTCATCGAAATGCTACAAAAGCTGTTCTTTTTGTCGCTTCAATTAGCCTTTTACCATGCCGTAGAAGTGGATACGACGGGGCGCACAATCGTAATGACCTGCGAACGTTTGCAAGCCGAATTCGCCCGCGACCAGATCCATGCTTATGGAGCCGATCCCAGAATGCCAAAGTCTACGGGATCGATGTCGGCAATTGTGGTTCCTGCGGGCCAAACGGGGATGGAATGATGACGGGCGCTGAGGTAGCGTACCGCCGCCTTTGCTGGTTAGTTTTCGGAGATGACGGTGGGAAAAGTACTTGAGATGTGGTCATGCCAGGAGAGGCAATCCTGATCGACAAAGCTCCAGACGATACCCATGCCCGCCGCCAGCACGCTCAGGATACTTCCAAAGATACGGTGGTAGCGGCGCTCTTGGGAAGGGGGATTTCCATCGAAATCAACAAGCCGCAGGCCGGTCAACCGCATCCCCAGCGAATCACGTCCAGCAAACGCCCACAGCAGACGGTAGAAGAGCGGGATGGTGATTAGAGCTACGGCCAGAAACGGCAGGACGTGTTTGTCAAGAACAAACCCGCCGCCGCAGCAGAGCCGGAAAACAAGTGCGGCAACAGCACAACCAGCGCCCATTAGTAAAGCGTCAATTAGGCCAGCTTGTATTCGAAGCGCTGCAGGCGCAACCGGCGCGTCACAGATGATATTGGACTGCGGCTGCGAGAGGACTTCTTCCTGCCCAAACAATTCCAGATGCCGCTGGCTAGTAGAACTGTTCTTGTTGGCGCGGGCCCGGCGGACCTCCACTTTCTCTGCCGACAGCGGCGCGGGACGAATGATTCCGGCAAATCGTGCCTGAATGGAACGCCGGCCGGCTTCTGTGGTGAGGGAATCGAACGGAATGACTCTCGAATCAGGGGTTACGCCCGTGAACAGGGGTTGCTGTGCCGGGTGCGTAACCACTTTCAATTCGGGAATATGTTCCGCCTCGTCTTCTGGGTAGAAGTCGTATGCCGGCGCTGTGGCGGTCGCGGCAATCGGATACGTGGCCGGAGACACACGAGACGGAGTATTTCTGATGCGCCGGCCGCAACGGCGGCAACGGTGATCGTCGTCTAAAATCCAAGTCTGACAATGCTGGCAAGTCATTGCGCGTTACATGCAATCATAGCTGGGATCCTTCCCCGACCCGCAACGCTTATAATAAGCTTGCTGCGCCGACGCAGCTCATGTTACGGTCTTCGGTTGAAGGTCTTTACACTGTTGCAGTCTTTCTTACCTTTCCTAGTTAACAGAAATAGTAATTTTTGTAAACAACATTTCTCATACTTTTTGTTTTTCCTGGTCTTCGGCTTGTTCTTCAATGTTCCGCCTGTCGCCGCCGCGACTGGACAGACCTTGCACTCCGATCTGCCTGCCAAAGATGAGATTCGTATGGAGGGCGTGACGAACGAGGCAAATGGGGCGTGGCACTATCTCCGCAGGGATGCCAAGGTGGAAACGACCGAGATGCTGATCACTGCAGACCAGATCGACTACAACTCCGATACGAATTGGGCCTACGCGCGCGGGCACGTTCACATGGAAGTGTTTGAGAGCGGCGACAAATTGGATGCTGACCATGCGGAGTATAACCTTAAGACGCAGGAAGGCAGGTTCTACGATATCAGCGGAACAACGCCACCAAAAATCATGAGCAGTAAGGGACTGCTGACGACGACCAATCCCTTCTACTTCAAGGCCCGGTGGGCCGATCGTATCAAGAATCGCTATATCCTTCATCATGGATTTCTGACTGACTGCACTGTTCCCAAGCCCTGGTGGGTATTCGAATCGCCTGTCTTTGATGTGGTTCCAGGAGAACGGGCCATTGCCAGACGGACCGTCTTCCGCGTGAAAAGCGTTCCCCTACTTTATCTGCCGTATTTTTATAAGAAGTTGGGCAAGAACCCCCGCCAGAGCGGATTTCTTACGCCGAATTTCGGAAATAGTTCCTATCGCGGCTACATGGTCGGGCTTGGCTACTACTGGGCCATCAATCCCAGCTACGATGCCACCTACGTTTTGCAGTACTTTACCATGCGCGGGCCGGCGCACACTCTTGATTTTCGCGGCAAACCAAACGATACCACCGATTTCAACTTCAGTCTGTATGGAGTGCAGGATAAGGGCCTCCAGTTGGGAAATGGCCAGAAACTGGACGAGAGCGGCGTTCAGTTTGAGTTGACCGCGCGCACACAGGTCGCGGGCTTTACAGGACGCCTGGACTACAACTATCTCAGCTCTTTTTTATTCCGTGTGTCATTTGCGAACTCGTTCGTGAGTGCTCTCAGCTCCGAGGTTGATTCGGTCGGCTACCTTCAGCGCCATTTCAAAAACGATTCCTACGCCCTCGATATTAGCTTTCAGCGAAACCAGCTATTTGAGAGCATCACGCCCACCGATCAAGTCACGATTCAAAAGTTACCATCAGTGGAATTCAGCAGCCGCGACCGGAAAATTCTGGGAGAGTCCTTTCCCGTCTGGTTCTCGTTCGATTCCAGTGGGCAACTTCTCGGCCGGCAGGAGCAGACGGTGCAAACTGGACTGGTCGTCCCGCGGATAGATCTAGAACCACGTGTCATGACGGAGTTCGATTTCAAGGGATTTTCGCTGGTTCCCAGCATGAAGTTCGGAGTCACCGATTATGGAAACTCGTACTCCGCCAATTCGATCTCCTATTCTTCAGGATGCTTTCCTGTGGCGGCCTCTAATCCGAATTGCAGCGCCTCTCTCAACGTCGCGTTGGCTAATGCAAATTTGTTCCGTCACAACGAAGATTTCAGTCTGGAGTTTGGGCTGCCAACTCTCGAAAAGGTATATACCCCGCCGAAGTGGCTTCATCTGGGTACTAAAGTGAAGCATACGATTGACGGGCGGGCCACCTATGAATACGTCACAGGCATTGAGAACTTTCAGAAGGTACTCAAGTTCGATGATCTCGATTACATATCGAACACTAATCAGCTGACTCTGTCGCTCACGAACCGACTTTACAAGAAAGACAAAAGCGGCCACGTCAGTGAGTTCCTCTCCTGGCAGGTCGCCTACGCGCGCTACTTCGATCCTACGTTCGGAGGTGCCGTTCAGCCCAACCAGCGCAATATGGTGTTAGCGGAAGTGGAGTTAACACCATTTCCGTTCCTCTATGGCCCCAGGACCTACTCGCCCGTCAACTCCTCGCTCCGTCTGTCGCCGTATAACTTTCTGTCCGTTGAGTGGCAAACTGACTACGACCCGATTTATCACAAATTCGTGGATAACACCATTGCCGCCACTGTCCGGAAAGGGCCCTACTTTGTATCGGTGGGAGACACCTCGATCAGTACCAACCCGTTGCTGATTCCGCAAGCCAATCAGATTCGTTTCGGGGGCGGGTACGGCAGCACCGTACGGAAGGGCTGGAACGCCGCAGTATCTGAAGACTATGACTATCTTCAGCACACGCTGTTGTACCAGTTTGGGCAGTTATCCTACAACACGAACTGCTGCGGATTCAGCATACAGTACCGCCGTTTCTCTTTTGGTACGGGTGTAGGAGCGCGGCATGAAAATCAATACCTGTTAGCTTTTCAAATCGCAAATCTCGGTTCTTTTGGAACGATGCAAAAGCAAGACCGGATTTTTTAAAGCCGCTTATTTATCCTGCTCTTGTGATGCAAGAGCCTGGTCGAGCAGAAGTGCAATATCGCGGCTCTTATGCTCAACTGACTGACGCAGATCGCCAAGTCGCTGCTCGGTCGCGCGAAGGCGGTCTGCCAGGTGCAAGCAGGCCAAAACGGCTGTCCGGGTCGAGTCCAGGTTACCCGCCCGGCGTGCGATCGACGACATTAATTCGTCGACCTCCTGCGCCAACTCCTGCGTCTGTGACGGACTGCCGGAGGTGGAAACCGTATACGTCTGGTTGAAAATGGTAACCCGGACAATTTGTTTGGTTGTGTCCGGCGCGTCCATGAAAAGGTCCTACTCCGCCTAGCTCGCGCTCAACAGATCCATTTGGCCGAGAAGTTTCTCGATACGGCTCTTTACCTGCTGGCGTTCACCGCGCAACTCCTCGAGCTCTTGGCTCAGCTCCTGTAGGCGCTGGTTCAGCTCGCCGTTTTCCTTTTGAAACTCGGCGGAAAGAGCCTGAGTCTCTTCACGTTCTGCTCTTAAGCCGTTCAACTCCTCCTGCGTCGAATGGAGACGCTCCTGGAGTTGCCCGTTTTCGGAACGAAGATTTCGTAAGAGCTCGACCGCATGCGTGATGCGTTGTTCCAAGCTCTCCAGAATGTTGATGCCGCCTTCTTGAACTGCTTCTTCCATAGTCAATCAACAATTATGGACTATTGCAATTGCGCTTTGTGCGCTGCCTTCGCTTTTTCCACCAGCGAAGTGAATCCAGTGGCATCATTCACTGCAATATCGGCCAATACTTTACGATTTAAGTCAATGCCAGCGCGCTTTAGGCCGCTGATGAATTTGCTGTAGGAGATCTCGGAAGTGCGGCAGGCCGCATTAATCCGCACAATCCAAAGCGACCGGAAGTTGCGCTTCTTCAGGCGGCGTCCGACATACCCGTAGCGTAACGCTTTCTCTACTGCTTCCTGGGCGGCGCGGTTCAGCTTTGACTTGGTAAGAAAAAAACCCTTCGCACGGCGCAGGGTCTTGTGGCGATAATCTCGCCGGTTGGTACCTCTTTTTACTCTTGGCACGTTTTCTCCTTAATAATCTGGAATTGCGTTAGCAGTTCACTTTTGAGAGGCGGCAGGCACGTGCAGCGCTCTGCTCCTACTCGTCTTACCTAAACTTGGAATGCTTAGTACGGAAGCATGCTCCGCAGCTTTGCCTGGTCTGCTTCGTCAGCGACGACGCCTTGACCGAGCTTGCGTTTGCGGGAGCGCGGCTTCGACGTCAAGATGTGGCGGGCATTGGCGTGGTGCCGGGTAACTTTCCCCGTACCCGTCTTCTTGAAGCGCTTGGCGGCGCCTTTATGTGTTTTCAACTTCGGCATTGTTTGGTCCAGAGAGTCCCGTTCCTTAGCGACGGCTTCATAAATCACAGGGCGTGATTCCGAACGAGGACTTCCCTGGACAGGATAACACAAGAGCAAGGTTTGCCGCTGGGGCAGGGGAGCGGCTGTTATTGATTGTCCTGATACTCTTCGAGCCAGGCCATCTGAATTGCCTCGAGTTTTCCCTCGGTGGATGCCGCCGGATCGTCCTTAAAGTTAGGGAGTTCCGTAATCCACTTGTGCAAATCTGTGAAGCGGATATGAGTCGGGTCAATCTCCGGATGGGCGTCGTAGAGGCTGAGGGCGATATCTTCGGTGTGGTCCCAGGTGAGTCCTGCCATATGTCCACTTCTAGCACAGAGTTAGAAGGGGCCGTTTTCGGCTGCTCATAGCCGCCCGGATATCAGGCGGTCCATAGCCACGGATGTAGCAAAGAACTGTTCATCTGGCGCGAAGTGGTACCGGCTCTCGATTTCTGCGATCAACCACCCGTCGTATCGAACCTTGTGCATCGCACCGCGGATTAGCGGCCAATTGTTGTCCCCCAGAAACAGATCTGTATATACGCTCTGGTGCCCGCACCGGCCGCGTTGTTTCAACACGTCCTTTACGTGAATTCGTGTAATTCTCGGACCGTGTATTTCAATCCACTGCTCCGCAAACCCGGTGTCGTGAATGTTCCCGACATCCAGATGTATTCCCACCCAACGGTTATTTACGTCGTTCAGAAACGTGGCGAACTCGCGGGGACTGAGCAGAAACTTTTGCTCGGAGCAGCAGTTCTCCACACCGATTCTTACCCGTGCGGCAGACGCATTTGCGCCCAACTCCTTCAGGGTTTCCACGCAGTGCGCATAAACGTCATTGTACGGATTATCTTCCGTCACAATTCCCGCAACCACCAGAATGGCATCTGTTTGGAAGATCTGTGCCGCCTCTAATTGGCGGTCTATATGGCGAAAAGCTGCTTCGCGCTTGCGCGGATCGCGGGCGCAGACGTTCTCGTCCCAATCGAGCGTATTTGCCACATTCGAGACCTGCAGCCCCGCATCCTGAATTTTCCGGAACACGGAGCGCAGATCGTTGTCACTGGAGGACATTTGAAACCAGGGCTGGCCGCCTAGCCACATCTCAATGCCGTCATATCGCGCGCGCTTCACAAGTTGGAGCCCATCCTCCAGGCTCATGCCTTTAGGGATCAACGTGTCGCCAATGGATTTTTTCACAATAGATCAATAAACCATACACCGACAAAGCCCCGGGCCCAGAACCGGTCGTTACTCGACCTTTGTGCCCTTCAGCGCGCCGCGCACCGCGGTATTCATCATGTTCTCCGCCAATGCCATAGTCGCTTTATTCAGAGCCTCAATTTTCTCGTTGATAATCCGGTGATCCGTGCCGTGATAAACACTTTGCAGTTCGCGCTTTGCTGACTCGATGGAGGCGCGCTCTTCGGGAGTTAGTGCATTCCAGGCCTCATTCCGTTGCGCCTTGTCGGTGGCGGCAAGGATGTTATCGGCTTCTATCCGGGCCTCGCGCACTTGCCGCTCCCGCATGTCTTCCTCGGCTTTCTCGAACGACTCGCGGATCATCGCCTCCACTTGTTCTTCGTTTAGTCCGTAGGAAGGCTTTACCTCGACGGTCTGCTCTTTTCCGGTGCGGGCGTCCCTAGCTGTGACGTTCAGGATTCCGTTTGCGTCGATAAGGAATCGTACTTCGATGCGTGCCAGTCCCGCCGGCATCGGCTCAAGGTCCTTCAGTTCGAACCGCGCGAGACTGCGGCAATCGCGTACCAGTTCACGTTCGCCTTGCAGCACGTGAATCAGAACGTTGCGCTGGCCGTCAACCGCCGTGGTAAAGCTTTCGGTTGCACTCGCCGGAATCGTGGAGTTCCGATGGATCAGCTTCGAAACCACTCCACCCATCGTCTCGATGCCCAGGGAGAGCGGCGTTACATCCAACAGCAGCTTATCTTCTACGTCGCCCGACAAAATGCCCGCTTGCACCGCCGCGCCTAACGCCACCACCTCATCGGGGTTCAGCTCCGTATGCGGCTTTGCTTTGAAAAGCCGTTCCACGGCGGCGCGCACCAGTGGAATCCGCGTGGAGCCGCCCACCAGGACGACTTCGTCGATCTGTTCCGGCGTTAGCTTGGCATCCTGCAGACAAGCGCGGCAGGGGCCTAACGTTCTCTCAACGACCGGAGCAATCAAGCGCTCAAATAGTTCGCGGTTGATTGCTCGCTGATAGACCTTCCGGCGGTACTCCAACTCGATCTTCGTTTCGGGAACAAAGGACAGTTCTTCTTTGGCTCTAATTACAGCCAACCGCAGCCGCTGCACGCCTTCCGGATCTTCGGAAAGATCCTGGCCCCACTCCGATTGCAAGTCTTCGAGGGCAATGCGGAGCAGCAGATTGTCTATATCATCCCCTCCCAGATGCGTGTCACCGTTCGTGGCCAGCACCTCAAAGATGCCGTCGTGCAGTCGCAAAATCGAGATGTCGAAGGTTCCGCCACCGAAATCGTAGACCGCGATGACGCCTTTGTTGCGCTTGTCCAGTCCGTAAGCCAAGGAGGCGGCAGTCGGCTCGTTTACAAGGCGCAGCACCTCCAGCCCCGCTAATCGTCCCGCATCCTTGGTGGCCTGCCGCTGTGCGTCATTGAAGTAAGCAGGTACCGTAATTACCGCTTCCGTTACCGGGGCGTCCAGTGCACGTTCGGCATTCTCCTTCAACTGCCGTAGCACGGCCGCCGAAATCTCTGGAGGCGTAAAGGTGCGATCGTCCAGCTTCAGCTTGATCACCGATTCGCTATCTTCGGCGATGCGGAACGGAAACAGCTTCAACTCGCTTTGGACATCCCCCACCCCGCGGCCCATCAGCCGCTTCACGGAGTAAACCGACCGTTCGGGATCTGTCAACAACATCTCGCGCGCCGCTTCTCCCGCAACCAGTGTTCCGTCTACGCGTAAAGAAACAATGCTCGGTACGATTTTTTGCCCGTTTGAATCCTCGATCACGCGCGGA
>Ga0308176_10003250_pt1 | contig 10378 bp, 10 predicted proteins | sample PhyCR2_3_FD_203890 | JGI IMG/M metagenome (GOLD analysis project Ga0308176, IMG submission 203890) | Soil microbial communities from UC Gill Tract Community Farm, Albany, California, United States - DLSLS.C.R2 | ecosystem: Environmental > Terrestrial > Soil > Agricultural land | place: USA... | reverse complement strand
GAGCTGGGGGTCGAGCAGGTCGGCCCGGGTCGCGCCGAACCGGGGCTCGGGCCGGACGGGCGCCGGGCCCGGGGCGGCCGGGGGCGGCAGTCGGGACTCGTCCGGGCCGAACCGGGAACCGCCGAACCCGGAGCCGCCGAAGCGGGACTCGCCGAAGCGAGGCTCGCCCGGCTCAGCGACCGGGGCCCGGAGGCGGGACTCGCCACTGTCCACAAGCGACCCGCCGGAGCGCGGCTCGACCAGATCCGCCCGGGTGGCGCCGAAACGCGGCTCGCCGCCGCCGAACGGGAGCCCGGCCGGACCCGCTGTGGAAGCGGGGAACCGCGACTCGCCACCGTCCCCACGGCGCCCGCCGAACCGGGACTCGCTCGTCGGCGCCGGCCGCCGGGACTCGCTCGTCGGCGCCGGCCGCCGGGACTCGCTCGTCAGCGCTGCCGGCCGGGAGTCCACCAGATCGGAGCGGGTCGCGCCGAAGCGCGGCTCGCGGCGATCGGCGCCGAACCCGTCGGGCGCGCGGAAGCCGGACCCGACGGCCGCCACCGCGTCCGGCGCCGGCAGCCCGCGCGGATCGCTCGGCCGAGGGGAGTCCCGAGGCGCCGACGACCGGCCGCCGTACCGAGGCGGCTCCGCCGTACCGGCCGGCGGCCCGACGTCGACGACGCGGTAGGTCTGGCGGTCCGGGTCGCCGGTGTCCTCAGCGGAGCGCGGAGCGTACGGGTGGCGGGCCGGTGGGTCCGGAAGCGGCGCGGGCGGCTCACCGGACCCGCGCGAGTGACGTCCCATCCCGCCCTCCCCAACCCGGCTCGGCCACAAAGGAGGAATGAGAACGCTTCCGGCGCCCGGAGAGCAAATCGTGTGGCGTAGCGTGACCGGCGTGACGGTGGCGGTGTCGCGCGAGGTCGGGCTCGACTTCGTCCGGGAGTGGGTGGAGTTCACCGACCCGGCCGACGCGGAGCACGTGATCCGGGCCGATCTCACCTGGCTGTGCTCGCGCTGGACGTGCATCTTCGGTCGCGGCTGCCACGGCATCGACAGCGAGCGGCCCGATGACGGCTGCTGCACGCACGGCGCCTTCTTCTCGGACACCGCCGACGAGAAGCGGGTCAACCGCGCCTCGAAGGAGCTGACCCCGGCCGACTGGCAGTTCCACAAGGTCGGCACCAAGCGCGGGATCACCGTGCGGGACGCCGTGGGCGACGACGACCGGCGCCGGCGGACCCGGACCGTGGACGGCGCCTGCCTGTTCCTCAACCGGCCCGGCTTCGCCGGCGGCGAGGGCTGTGCCCTGCACGCGCTGGCTCTGCGCACCGGCCGGCACCCGCTGGAGACCAAGCCGGACGTCTGCTGGCAGTTGCCCATCCGCCGCGAGCAGGACTGGGTCGAGCGCCCGGACGGCAGCAAGGTGCTGGTCTCCACGGTCACCGAGTTCGACCGCCGGTCCTGGGGCGAGGGCGGGCACGACCTGCACTGGTGGTGCACCTCGTCGCCGGACGCGCACGTCGGCGGCGAGCGCCTGTACGTCTCCTACCGGCCGGAGCTCGTCGCGCTGCTCGGCGAGCCCGCGTACGAGCAGCTGTCCGCGCTCTGCACGGCCCGGGTCGCCACCGGCCTCATCGCCCCGCATCCCGCCGGCGAGACCGGCTGAGCCGGCCGAGCCTCCGGTCAGGTCTCGAACTTGTAGCCAAGCCCCCGCACGGTGACGAGATGGCGCGGGTTGGACGGGTCGGGCTCGATCTTGGCTCGCAGCCGCTTCACGTGCACGTCCAGCGTCTTCGTGTCGCCGACGTAGTCGGAGCCCCAGACCCGGTCGATGAGCTGCCCGCGGGTCAGCACCCGGCCGGCGTTGCGCAGCAGCAGTTCGAGCAGGTCGAATTCCTTCAGCGGCATCGGCACGCTTCCGCCGTCCACGGTGACCACGTGCCGCTCCACGTCCATCCTGACCGGGCCGGCCTCCAGCGCCGCGGCCGCCGACTCCTCGGCCGTCTCGGCGCCGCGGCGGCGCAGCACGGCCCGGATCCGGGCGACCAGCTCGCGGGACGAGAACGGCTTGGTGACGTAGTCGTCCGCGCCGAGCTCGAGCCCGACCACCTTGTCGATCTCGCTGTCCCGCGCGGTAAGCATGATCACCGGCACCGTCGAGCGCTGCCGCAGGGTCCGGCACACCTCGGTGCCGGACAGCCCGGGCAACATGAGGTCGAGCAGCACCAGGTCCGCACCGGACCGGTCGAACTCGCTGAGCGCGTCCGGGCCGGTGCCGGCCACGGCCACCTCGAAGCCCTCCCGGCGGAGCATGTACGACAGCGCGTCGGAGAACGACTCCTCGTCCTCCACCACGAGCACGCGGGTCACGGGGTTCCTCTCTGGTCGGGCGCACCGGCCGGTACGGTCTCGGCGGCCGCCGGCGCCGCGCCGTCGTCACCGCCCGGCCGCCGGTCGGGATCCGAACCGGCAACGGGCAGCCGCAGCGTGAACGTGGAGCCCGAGCCCTCGACGCTCCACACGCTCACCCCGCCGCCGTGGTTGGTGGCGATGTGCTTGACGATGGCCAGGCCGAGGCCGGTGCCGCCGGTGGCCCTGGACCGGGCGGGGTCGGACCGGTAGAACCGCTCGAAGACCCGCTCCAGGTCGCGCTCGGCGACGCCGATGCCCTGGTCGCTGACCGAGATCTCGACGCACCCGTCCCGGCGGCGGGTGCCGACCGCCACCCTCGTGCCCGCCGGGCTGTAGGCGATGGCGTTGTCGACGAGGTTGACCAGCGCGGTGACCAGCTGGCCCTCGTTGCCCCGCACGCGCAGCCGGCTCTGGCCGCCGGACACCACCGCGATCCCGGCCGACTCGGCGGCCAGCCGGGTGCGGTCGACCGCCTCGGCGACGATCTGGTCCACGTCCACCACCGCCGGCGACGGCAGCGGCTCGGCGCCCTGCAGCCGGGACAGCTCGATCAGCTCGGCGACCAGCCGGCCGAGCCGGGTGCCCTCGTGCTGCATCCGGCCGGCGAACCGGCGGATCGCCTCCGGGTCGTCGGCCGCGTCCTGCACCGCCTCGGCCAGCAGGGTGAGCGCGCCGACCGGCGTCTTCAGCTCATGCGAGACGTTGGCGACGAAGTCCCGGCGGACGGCCTCCAGCCGGCGGCCCTCGGTGACGTCGTCGAGCAGCAGCGCCACGTAGCCGCTGTCCACCAGCGGCGCGACCCGGGCGCTGACCGCGATCGGCTCCCGACCGAGCCGGCCGCGGGTGTCGACGACCGTGTGCCTGACCTCGCCGTCGCGGCGGGCGGCCCGGGCCAGCCGGTGCAGGTCCTCGACGACGACGCGGCCGCCGCGGACCACGCCCATCTGCCGGGCGGCCGGGTTGGCCAGCACCACCTCGCCGGCGGGGTCGAGCACGACCGCCGCGCTGCGCATCACCTCCAGCACCCGGCGGGCCAGCAGGGGCGGGGTGGCGTCCGGCACCGGGGTCGGCACCGGCGCCGACGGCGCGGGCGGATCGGGGTGCCGCCGGTTGATCAGCAGGACCGCGACGAGGAGGCCGGCAACCAACCCGACCACCAGGGCGGCGGCGATTGCCAGGATCTCCACAGCACCGATCGTACGGTCGCCGCCGCCGCCCGCCGGTGGCTCACCGGCGCCTCCGAAGCCTGTCCGGCCAGGAGTTCATCCGGCGTATAGGCGTGGTTCACCGGCAGACCGGCCGGGTGATCCGGGCCGGACTAGGCTCCGTCAAGGAATCCCTGGGGAGGTGTGTCGGTGCGCAAGACGTTCCACGGGGAGCTCGACCAGATCGGTCGGATGCTCGTCGACATGAGCGAGGCGGTCGCCGTCGCCGTGGACGACGCGACGTCGGCGCTGCTCGACGCCGACCTCTCGCTGGCCGAGAAGGTGATCTCCGGGGACGCCGGGGTCGACCGGCTGCGCGACGACCTCGACGCGCGCGCCCTCGACCTGCTGGCCCGGCAGCAGCCGGTCGCGGTCGACCTCCGCACGGTGATCACCAGCCTGAAGGCGGCGGCCGACCTCGAGCGGATGGGCGACCTCGCCCTGCACATCGCCAAGGTGGCCCGGATGCGCTACCCGGCCTCGGCCGTGCCGGACGAGGTGCGCGGCACCATCCGGGAGATGGGTCAGGTCGCGCTCTCGATCGTGGAGAAGACCCGGCAGGTGCTCGAGGGCCAGGACATCTCGCTGGCCGAGCAGCTCGAGCGCGAGGACGACGCGATGGACGCGCTGCACCGGCGGCTGTTCGCGCACCTGCTGTCCGGCGAGTGGACGCACGGCATGGAGCCGGCCATCGACATCACGCTGATCGGCCGCTACTACGAGCGGTACGCCGACCACGCGGTCTCGGTCGCCCGCCAGGTGATCTTCCTCGTCACCGGCGAGCCGGCGCCGCTGCCGTCCTCGCTCGACAGCGGCGCCACCGAGACCGCGCTCGGCGTCTGAGGCGGTCCCTACCGCCCGACCCGGTGCAGCGCGTCCGGGGTCAGGTCGGCGATCCGCGGGTAGCCGTCGACGGCCATGATCAGATCGGTCTCCGCCAGCAGGCAGCGCAGCACGTGCTCGATGCCGGCCTGCCCGCCCACCGCCAGCCCGTACGCGTACGGCCGGCCGACGCCGACCGCGGTCGCGCCGAGGGCCAGCGCCTTGACCACGTGCGCGCCGCCGCGGACGCCCGAGTCGAACCAGACCGGGACGTCGCCGGCTGCCGCCACCACCCCGGGCAGGCAGTCCAGCGCCGGCAGCCCACCGTTCGCCTGCCGGCCGCCGTGGTTGGAGCAGTAGATCCCGTCCACCCCGGCGTCGACGGCCCTGCGGGCGTCCTCCGCCGCGCAGATTCCCTTGAGCAGCAGCGGCAGTCCGGTCAGCGACCGCAGCCAGTCCAGGTCGGCCCAGGTCAGCGCCGGGGTGCCGAACAGCGACGCCCACAGCGCGGTGGCCGCCTGCGGGTCGACCTCCGGCGGCGCGGCCAGCTTGGACCGGAACACGGGGTCGGTGAAGTAGTTGGCCAGGCACAGCCCGCGCAGCTGCGGGAAGCTGGCCAGCGTCAGGTCGCGCGGCCGCCAGCCCAGGGTCAGCGTGTCGAGCGTGACGACGATCCCGGCGTAGCCGGCGGCCTCGGCCCGGTGCACGAAGCTCTCGGTCAGCTCCCGGTCGTCGGGCGGGTAGAGCTGGAAGTAGCCGGGGGTGTCGCCGAGTGCGGCGGCCACGTCCTCCAGCGGGTCCTGCATGAGCGTCGAGGCGACCATCGGCACGCCGGTCGCCGCGGCCGCCCTGGCCGTGGCCAGGTCGCCGTGCCCGTCCGGGTCGCACAGCGCGATCACCCCGACCGGCGCCATCAGCAGCGGCGTCGGCAGCCGCCGGTCGAACAGCTGCACCGACAGGTCCCGCTCGGCCGCGCCGACCAGCATCCGGGGCATCAGCCCCCACCAGTCGAACGCCTCGACGTTGACCCGCTGGGTGCGCTCGTCGCCGGCACCGCCGGCCACGTACGACCACAGCTCCGGCGAGAGCGTCTGCTCGGCCCGCCGCTCCAGGTCGGCCCAGGACATCGGCAGCTCGGGGCGGACGCCCTGGAGCCCGCCCAGGTACGTCGCGAACTGCCAGTCACCGTAGTTGGCCACCGTGACCCGCCTAGCGGCCCTGGTTCTTGACCGCCTCGATGGACGCGGCGGCGGCCTCGGGGTCGAGGTAGTCACCGCCGGCCTTGACCGGTGCCATCTTCTCGTCGAGGTCGTACCGCAGCGGGATCCCGGTCGGGATGTTCAGCCCGACCACCTCCTCGTCGGACAGTCCGTCGAGGTGCTTGACCAGCGCCCGCAGCGAGTTGCCGTGCGCGGCGACGAGGACGACCCGGCCGAGCCGCAGGTCCGGCACCAGCGCGTCGTACCAGTACGGCAGCATCCGGTGCACCACGTCGGCCAGGCACTCGGTGCGCGGCAGCGTCTCCAGCAGGTCGGCGTAGCGCGGGTCGCCGGCCTGGGACCACTCGCTGCCGTCGTCGAGCGGCGGCGGCGGCACGTCGTAGGACCGGCGCCAGCGTATGAACTGCTCGTCGCCGTACTTCTCCCGGGTCGCCGACTTGTCCAGGCCCTGCAGCGCCCCGTAGTGCCGCTCGTTGAGCCGCCAGGACCGGCGCACCGGCAGCCAGCCGAGGTCGGCGGCGTCCAGGGCCAGATCGGCGGTGCGGATCGCCCGGCGCAGCAGGGAGGTGTGCACCACGTCCGGCCGCAGCCCGGCGTCGCGCATCAGCTCGCCGGCCTGGATGGCCTCGGCCGTGCCCTTGTCCGACAGGCCGACGTCGACCCACCCGGTGAACAGGTTCTTCGCGTTCCACTCGCTCTCGCCGTGCCGCAGCAGCACCAGGGTCGCCGTCACGGGTTCAGCCTATTGCCGGGTCATCTCCGCCAGGGCGGTGAGGGTGCGCCAGTTGCGGGCGGTGGCGGCGACCCCGAGCTTCTTCAGCGCACGGTCGACCGTGGGCCGGCCGGTGCGGTCCTGCCAGTCGACGACGACCTCCTCACCCCGGTGCGCGACCCGGACCGGTGCGTAGTCCGCAGCCAGGAAGGCCTCCACCCGCTCGGCCTCGGGCTCGCCGGACAGGTGCAGCACGGCGACCAGGTTGGGGTGGTCGGCCGCCGCCTCCGGGAACGGGTTCCAGTCCAGCACCTCAGCCAGCTGCCGGCCGGTGCGCATCATCACCGGGGTGTCCACGCCGAAGTGGTCGAGGATCACGTCGTGCACGGCCTGGCCGACCTTGGCCGGCGACCGCAGCGTCGAGCCGAGCACGACATTGCCGCTGTTGACGTACGTCTGCACGTCGGTGAAACCCTCGGCCGCGAGCGCGTCGCGGAGCTTGGGCATCGACACCTTGTTGTGCGAGCCGAGGTTCACCGCGCGCAGCAACGCCACCCAGGTCGGCATGGGTGCGACCCTATGCGTCGGGATCGGCGAAGCGGGCGAACGCGCGGAGGTTGGCCAGCGATTCCCCGCGCTTGACCCGCCAGGCCCATTCACGCTTGATCGAATCGCCGAAGCCCAGCCTGAGCATCGTGTCGAAGTTCTCGTCCGCGTACGTGAGCACGGCGCCGAGCAGGCGGTCGATCTCGTCCGGGGTGACCGCGGCCAGCGGCAGCCGGCCGACCAGGTAGACGTCGCCGTCCCGGTCCAGCGACCAGGCGACCCCGTACATCCGGCTGTTGCGCTGGAGCAGGAAGTCGTATAGCTCAGCCCGATTTTCGTCCGCGTGCCGCATCACGAACGCCTCGACCAGGAGGGCGTGATCCCCAACGACCAGCCAGCACGGCGTCGCCAGCCGGTGCGTACCGGGCAGCGAGACGAGGTAGGACCCCTCGCCGGTGCGCTCGAACTCCAGCTCCCGGTCGATCAGCGTGGCGCGGATGACCTCGTCCAACTCGGCCCGCGTCATGATCCCCCCACCGCCGCCGCGAGCGGAGGGCTGCCCCGGTCGGCCAGCGCGCCACGATAGGCGACCAGCAACCCCTCGGCGGTGCGTTGCCAGGAGAACCGCTCGGCGTGCCGGCGGGCCGCAACCGCCATCCGGGACCGCAGCCCGGGCGCGGTGACCAGTCGCTCGAGCGCCGCGGCGAAGTCGGCCGGCCGGTGCGAGTCGACCAGCAGCCCGGACTCCCCGTCCCGGACCGCGGTGATCAGCCCGCCCACCGAGGCCGCGACGACCGGGGTCCCGCAGGCCTGCGACTCCAGCGCGACGAGCCCGAACGACTCGGTGTGGCTGGGGACGACCGTGGCGTCGGCAGCCCGGTACCAGTCGGCCAACCGGTCGGCGCGGGCCGGCGGCTCGAACCGGACCAGGTCGGTGATGCCGAGCGCGGCGGCCAGCTTGTGCAGCGACTCGGGACGGTCCAGCCCGGTGCCGCTCGGGCCTCCGACGATCGCGACCTGCAGCCGTCTGCGGAGCTCCGGCCTCCGCTCGAGCAGCGGCGGCACGGCCCGCAGCAGCAGGTCCGGCGCCTTGAGCGGCTGGATGCGCCCGACGAACAGCAGCAGCACGGCATCCGGAGGCACCCCGAGCCGGGTCCGCGCCGCCGACGCGTCGGCCATCCGGAACAGCTCCAGATCCACACCCGGCGGGACCGTGACGACCTGCTCGTCCCGCGCGCCGTACAGGCTGCGCAGCTGGTGGGCCTCGTCCGCGGTGGAGGCGACCAGCCGGTCGGCCTCGGCCGCGATCCGGTCCTCGCCGACCAGCCGGGCCAGCGGCTCCGGGCGGTCACCGTCGGTCAGCGAGGCGTTCTTGACCTTGGCCAGGGTGTGCGCGGAGTGCACCAGCGGCACCGCCCACCGGGACCGCGCCATCCGGCCGACCTGGCCGGACAGCCAGTAGTGCGAGTGCACCAGGTCGTACCAGCCCGGCTCCCGGGCGGCCTCCACCCGCAGCACCTCGGAGGTGAACGCGCACAGCTGGGCGGGCAGGTCGGCCTTGTCGAGTCCCGTGTACGGGCCGGCGACCACGTGCCTGACCTGCACGCCCGGGCTGAGCTCGACCACCGGCGGCTGCGTGCTCGAGGTGGCCCGGGTGAACACGTCCACCTCGACGCCCATCTCCGCGAGCCGCCGGGACACCTCGAGCACGTAGACGTTCATCCCGCCGGCGTCGCCCGTGCCCGGCTGGTCCAGCGGCGAGGTGTGCACCGACAGCGTCGCCACCCGGCGCGGGCGGGAGAGCGAGAACGGAACCACCGCACGACCCACCGGCACAGTCACCTCCGCAGATCCCGGGACTCGCGGGCGCACGCCGCCCAGAAAGGCCCAACAGTCGGCTTGCCCGAAACCTGCCCGACCCAGTCCGAGGGAGATCTGCGTCACCTGGGCGGGGGACTACCGCCGGCGCGGCTCCCCGCTGACCCGGTCGGAACCGACCCGGTGGCGGGGTCCGGCGATGCTCGCCCCCTCGTTCACAGCGCGACCCCGACCAGGCGCGGCTCCGGCCGCAGCTCGACGCCGAACCGGGTCGCCACGCCGTCGCGGACCTCGCGGGCGAGCGCGACCAGGTCGCCGGCCCGGCCCCCGCCGCGGTGCGTCAGCGCGAGCGTGTGCTTGGTGGAGATCCGTACCGCGCCGACGCCGTAGCCCTTCGGGAAGCCGGCCCGGTCGATCAGCCAGGCCGCGGACAGCTTGCGGCCGCCCGCCGCCGGCCAGGACGGGTACGGGGTGCCGGGGGCCAGCCGGGCCTCGAAGGCGGCCAGCGCCGCCGAGTCGAGCACCGGGTTGGTGAAGAACGAGCCCGCGCTCCAGGTGTCGGGGTCGGCCCCGTCGACGACCATGCCCTTACCGCGGCGCAGCTCGAGCACTGCCTCGCGCACGTCGGCGAGCGGCGCGACCTCGCCGACCGTGCCGACCAGCTCCGCATACCGCAGCGGGCCGGACTTGTCGCTCGCGGCGAGCGCGAACACGACCCTGGTCACGACGTACCGGTCGGTGTGCTTGAACAGCGAGTCCCGGTAGCCGAACCGGCACTCGGCCGGGCTCAGCTCGCGAACCACGCCGAGCTCCCGGTCGTACGCGTCGACGCGGGTGATCGTCTCGGCGACGTCCTGGCCGTACGCGCCGACGTTCTGCACCGGGGTGGCGCCGACCAGGCCGGGGATGCCGGACAGCGCCTCGATCCCGGCCCAGCCCTCGGCGACCGCACGGGCGACGAGGTCGTCCCACGACTCGCCGGCTTCGACGGTCACCGTGCGGGTGTCGCCGTCGGCGTCGACCACGACACCGCGGGAGCGGACCAGCACGACCGTGCCGGGCCAGCCACCGTCGCCGACGACGAGGTTGGACCCACCGCCGACCAGCAGCATCGGCTCGCCGCGCTGGTCGGCGGACCGTACGGCCTCGACCAGCTCGGCCGCGCTGCCGGCCTCGACCAGGGTGCGCGCCGGGCCACCCAGCCGCAGCGTGGTCAACCCGGCCAGCGGCACCCCGGATCGCACGTCCATCCCGTCAACCCTACGGGTGCGCGGCACACCCGCCGGAGCGGCGGCGTCTCCCGGCGGCCCGCGCCAGAGGTCCTCGCACCGCTTCCCGCCCGGAACCGCTGAGGCGGAACACTAGGATCGTGCGCCGTGAGGAAGGCGCAGCGGCTCGCCGCCGGGCGGGCTCGCGCGCTCGGCCTCTCGACCCGCGGCACCACCGCGGCGAACCGGCTGCGCCGGGTCGACCGCTGGATCGTCGGCACCCAGTCGGCCCGGTTGCGGGACGCGGTCGACCCGCTGGTCGTCGACCTCGGCTTCGGGGCGAGCCCGGTGACCACGGTGGAGCTGGCCGCCCGGCTCGCCGACGTGCGCAAGGACGTCCGGGTGCTTGGGCTGGAGATCGACCCGGACCGGGTCGCCGCGGCCGAGGCCAGCGCC
>Ga0308176_10003249_pt1 | contig 10379 bp, 12 predicted proteins | sample PhyCR2_3_FD_203890 | JGI IMG/M metagenome (GOLD analysis project Ga0308176, IMG submission 203890) | Soil microbial communities from UC Gill Tract Community Farm, Albany, California, United States - DLSLS.C.R2 | ecosystem: Environmental > Terrestrial > Soil > Agricultural land | place: USA... | reverse complement strand
CGGGTCCTCGAGGTCTATGCCGTTGGCCACCATCCACCAGGTGATGGCCCGGTACTGGGCGCCGGTGTCGAGGTAGCTCAGGCCGAGCTGGGCGGCCACGGCCTTCGACGTGCTCGACTTGCCCGTGCCGGAGGGGCCGTCGATCGCGACGATCACGGGCTTGGCGGTCGGGGCGCCGTTTTCCACGGGGGACACCTTCCTGGTGCGGTGCGGGGGCGGGGGGGCCGGAGCGCGAGAGCGCCCTGCACAAGGTTACTGGGTACGGGTGACCCGAACGGACGGCCGCCTTCCTACTGCCGCAGCGCCCAGCCCCGCTCACGCAGCGCCTCCTTCAGCCCGGGCGCGGCCTTGGGCTCGACCAGGAGCTGGACGAGACCGGCCTGCTGCCCCGTCGCGTGTTCGATCCGGACGTCCTCGATGTTGACCCCGGCCCGTCCCGCGTCCGCGAAGATGCGGGCGAGCTGGCCGGGCTGGTCGTCGATGAGGACGACGACGGTCTCGTACACGCGCGGCGCGCTGCCGTGCTTGCCGGGTACCCGCACCTGGCCCGCGTTGCCGCGGCGCAGCACGTCCTCGATGCCCGAGCCGCCCTCGCGGCGCTTGTCCTCGTCGGAGGACTGCAGGGCGCGCAGGGCGCGGACGGCCTCCTCCAGGTCGGCGGAGACGTCGGTGAGCAGGTCGGCGACCGGGCCGGGGTTGGCGGAGAGGATGTCGATCCACATCCCGGGGTCGGAGGCGGCGATCCGGGTCACGTCCCGGATGCCCTGCCCGCACAGTCGTACGGCCGCCTCCTCGGCGTGCTCCAGGCGGGCCGCGACCATGCTGGAGACCAGGTGGGGCATGTGGGAGACGAGCGCCACGGCCCGGTCGTGGGCGTCGGCGTCCATGACGACCGGCACGGCCCGGCAGTGCGAGACCAGTTCCAGGGCGAGGTTGAGGACCTCGGTGTCGGTGTCCCGGGTCGGGGTGAGCACCCAGGGGCGGCCCTCGAAGAGGTCGCCGGTCGCGGCCAGCGGGCCGGACTTCTCCCGGCCGGACATGGGGTGGGTGCCGATGTAGGCGGACAGGTCGAGACCGCGCGCCTCCAGCTCGCGGCGCGGGCCTCCCTTGACGCTGGCCACGTCCACGTAGCCGCGCGCGGCGCCGCGGGCCATGGCGTCCGCGAGGACACCGGCCACGTGTGCGGGCGGGGCGGCGACGACGGCGAGGTCCACCGGGCCGTCGGGGGCCTCGTCGGTGCCGGCGCCCAGCGCGGCCGCCGTGCGGGCCTGCTCGGGGTCGTGGTCGGTGAGGTGGACGACGACGCCCCGCTGGGTCAGGGCGAGCGCGGCGGAGGTGCCGATGAGCCCGGTGCCGATGACGAGTGCGGTTCTCACTGGGCGATGTCCTTGCGCAGGGCGGCGGCGGCGCCGAGGTAGACGTGGGCGATCCGGGCGCGGGGCCGGTCCGACTCGATGTGCGCGAGCACCCGGACGACCCGTGGCATGGCGCCCTCGATGTCCAGTTCCTGGGCGCAGATCAGGGGGACGTCGACGATCCCGAGCTTGCGGGCGGCGGCGGCCGGGAAGTCGCTGTGCAGGTCGGGGGTGGCCGTGAACCAGATGCTGATCAGGTCGTCGGCGGTGAGTCCGTTCCGCTCCAGGATCGCGGTGAGCAGCGCTCCGACCTGCTCGTCCATGTGACCGGCCTCGTCCCGCTCCAGTTGGACGGCCCCCCGGACCGCTCGTACCGCCACGGCGCTGCTCCTTGCTGACATGCGTTTGGATCCTGGCCCGTCCAGCCTAGTCATGCCCTGAGCGGCCGGGCGCGCGGCGCCCGCCCGCTGAGACGCGGGGCCGACCCGGTGACGGCCGTGTCTCCCCTCCCGCCTCTTCCTTCGACAGGAGCACCTTTGGTGCAAAGATGTCGCAAATCATGGCTTTTCTTACTGCCGATGTTCGGAGTGACGACATGACCTACAGCACGACGCGGCGCACGGTTCTCGCGACGGGCGCGGCGGCGCTCACCACCGGCTGCGGGGGCGGCGGCGGCGGTTCGACGGGCGCCTCCTCGTCGCCCGGCGGCCAGGAGCTGGCGAGCACGAGCGACATCCCCGAGGGCGGCGGCAAGATCTTCAAGGAGCAGAAGATCGTGGTCACCCAGCCGTCGAAGGGCGACTTCAAGGCCTTCTCGGCGATCTGCACGCACGAGGGCTGCACGGTGAGCAAGGTGGTCGACGGCACCATCGACTGCCCCTGTCACGGCAGCAGGTTCCACATCGCCGACGGCTCGGTGGCGCACGGCCCGGCGACCCGGCCGCTGCCCGCCGAGACGATCAAGGTGGAGGGAAATTCGATCCACCTGGCGTGAGCGGCCCGCGTACGCTCCCGGGATGCAGCCCGAGGACCTGGTACGCGACCACACGATCTACGCCTGCGTCATGGGTTCGCGGGCCTTCGGCCTGGCCACCGAGGCCAGTGACACCGACCGGCGGGGCGTCTTCCTCGCCCCCACTTCCCTGTTCTGGCATTTCGCGAAACCGCCGGCGCACGTGGAGGGGCCGGGCGAGGAGCGGTTCTCCTGGGAGCTGGAGCGGTTCTGCGAGCTGGCGCTGCGCGGCAACCCGAACATCCTGGAGTGCCTGCACTCCCCGCTGGTGGAGCACACGGACGACACCGGCCGCGAACTGCTGTCCCTGCGCGGCGCCTTTCTCTCCCGGCAGGTGTACGACACCTTCACGCGCTACGCCCTCGGCCAGCGCAGGAAGCTCGACGCCGACGTGCGCACGACGGGCGCCCCGCGCTGGAAGCACGCCATGCACCTGCTGCGTCTGCTGATGAGCGCCCGGGACCTGCTGGGCACCGGGGAACTGCGGGTCGACGTCGGCGACGAGCGGGAGCCGCTGCTGGCGGTGAAGCGGGGCGAGGTCCCCTGGCCGGAGGTCGAGGCCCGCATGGCCCGTCTCGCGGCGCAGACCGAGGAGGCCCTGCACGGCACCCCGCTGCCGCCGGAACCGGACCGCGCGCGCGTGGCCGGCTTCCTCTTCCGGGCACGCCGGGACTCAGCCCGACGGGCGGACGCGTACGACGAAGTCGTGCAGGGCGTCGTGCGCGCTTGAGGCGTCGGGCAGGGCTGAGGCGGCCTGCGCCTCGTCGAGCACGGCGTGCAGCCGCTCCACGTCGGCCTCCACGCGCGCGTGGTCGATGTCGGCGGTGCCGTGCTCGCGCTCGGCCTTGGCGGCGATCAGCTCGGGCAGGTAGGCGGGCGCGTCCACCTGGTCCAGGAGGGTGGGCAGATGGGCCTGCACCTCGCCGCTGCGCATCAGATGGATGCCGGTGAGCAGCACGCGGAACGTGTAGAGCAGCGGCTTGAGTTCGCCGGTCTTGTCGAACAGCCGCCACTGGGTCACCGCGAACCCGCGGTAGTGGTGGGCGTGGTGGCTGGTGAGGACGCCCGGCGTGAGGGCGGCCAGTTCCCGGTGCTCCTCGGAGGTGTGCGCCACGAGGGGCGAGAGGAGCTGCTCCAGCACATAGCCGTTGCGCCGGAGCATCAGCCGGGCGAACTTGCGCACGTCGTGGGTGACGAGGTCCATCTCGACGCCGAACCGCACCCAGGTCCGCGACCGCGTCTCCTCCGGCTCGCGCAGCCCGACCAGGTCCGCGGCGGGCAGCAGATGGGCGCCGCGCAGGTCGAGGTCGGAGTCCTCGGAGGGGAACCCGTACAGGTGGGCTCCGGAGACGGTCGCGAACAGCAGGGGGTGGGGCTGCTCGGCGATCACGGACGTCAGGTCCATGTCGAGGTCGTCGATCACGGGCCTAAGCGTCCCAGAGCGCTCCCAGCGCCAACAGGTCGCCCCGGTACTCGATCCGCCCGGCCCAGTCGGCGGGCCAGGCGTCCGCGCCGAGCCAGGCGCCCGCGAAGGCCCCGGTGAGGCAGGCGATCGAGTCCGAGTCGCCCGAGGAACAGGCGGCCCGGCGCAGGGCGGTGACGGGCTGGTCGGGGAAGAGCAGGAAGCACAGCAGCCCGGTGGCGAGGGCCTCCTCGGCGATCCAGCCCTCGCCGGTGGCCAGGCAGGGGTCGGTCTCCGGGGAGACGGTGCGCACGGCCTCCTGGAGGCGGCCGAGCATGTCCAGGCACTCGTCCCAGCCGCGCGCGATGAAGTGCTCGGGGCCGGGATCCTGGGAGCGGGTCCACAAATCGCCGAGCCAGGTGTGGTCGTAGCGGGTGCGGTTGTCGTAGGCGTAACTGCGGAGCTGCCCGACGAGCCCGGCCGGGTCGGTGCCCCGGGCGAGCAGGTGCACGGCATGGGCGGTCAGGTCGGAGGCGGCCAGGGCGGTGGGGTGTCCATGGGTGAGCGCGGACTGCAACTGGGCGGCGCCGGCGCGCTGTTCCCCGGTCAGGCCGGGGACGAGGCCGATGGGGGCGACGCGCATGTTGGCGCCGCAGCCCTTGGAGCCGACCTGGCTGGCGTCCTGCCAGCCGCGACCCTCCTCCTTGAGCAGGTCGCACGCGGTCAGGCAGGTGTTGCCCGGGGCGCGGTTGTTGTCCGGCGACAGGTACCAGTCCACGAACTCCTCGCGCAGCGGCCGCTCCAGCCGCTTCGGGGCGAGGTACCCGCGCTCCATGGCCGTGCGGAGCCCGCGGCCGAGGGCGAGGGTCATCTGGGTGTCGTCCGAGACGAAGGCGCGCCGCGGCAGCTCCATCTCCCGCCAGGGGCCGCACTTGGCGAGGATCGAGGGGACGTCGTTGAACTCGGTCGGGAAGCCGAGGGCGTCCCCGAGGGCGAGGCCGAGGAGGGAGCCGGTGGCGGCGCGTTTGCTCGGGCGGGTGGTGGTCATGCGGGGCTTCCTTCCCGGGACGGCCGGAGCAGGGGCGGGTGCAGGGCGGTGGCGGGTCCCGCGCGGTAGAGGGCGGCCGGCTTGCCGCGGCCGCCGGTGAGCCGGGCGGCGCCGGGGACGGGTTCGACGAAACCGGGGGTGGCGAGCACCTTGCGGCGGAAGTTGGGCCGGTCCAGGGCGGTGCCCCACACCGTCTCGTAGACCTGCTGCAGCTCGCCGAGGGTGAACTCGGGCGGGCAGAAGGCGGTGGCGGCGCGGGTGTTCTCCAGCCGGTCGCCGACGCGTTCGTGGGCGTCGGCGAGGATGCGGTCGTGGTCGAAGGCGAGCGGCCCCACCGAGCCGTACGGCAGCCAGCGGGCCTGGGCCGCGTCGCCGCCGCCGCGGGGTTCGGGGGGCTCGGGCAGCAGCGCGGTGAACGCGACGGAGACGACCCGCATCCGTGGGTCGCGGCCCGGCTCGCTGTAGGTGCGCAACTGCTCCAGGTCCAGCCCGGAGACGTCGTCCAGGCCGGTCTCCTCGGCGAGTTCGCGCCGGGCGGCCGTCTCCGCCGACTCGTCGGGCAGCAGGAAGCCGCCGGGCAGCGCCCAGTCGCCGGCGTACGGCTCCTGCCCGCGCTCGACCAGCAGCACATGCAGCGCGCCCTCGCGGACGGTCAGGACGGCGAGGTCGACGGTGACGGCGAAAGGCTCGTAGGCGTGCTTGTCGTAACCCCGTAGCACGGACACCCCCTTTAATAGTCACTGCGACTATAAAAGGGGGTGTCCGGAAGCACAACCTCTTTAGAGGTCGACCTCCTGCAAGAGCATCCCGACCTCGGTGTTGGACAGGCGGCGCAGCCAGCCCGACTTCTGGTCGCCGAGGGTGATCGGGCCGAAGGCGGTGCGCACCAGCTTCTCGACCGGGAAGCCGGCCTCGGCGAGCATCCGGCGCACGATGTGCTTGCGGCCCTCGTGCAGGGTCACCTCGACCAGGTAGTTCTTGCCGGTCTGCTCGACCACCCGGAAGTGGTCCGCGCGCGCGTAGCCGTCCTCCAGCTGGATGCCGTCCTTCAGGCGCTTGCCCAGGTCGCGCGGGATGGGGCCGACGATGGCCGCGAGGTACGTCTTCTTCACGCCGTACTTCGGGTGGGTCAGCCGGTGCGCCAGCTCGCCGTGGTTGGTGAGCAGGATGACACCCTCGGTTTCGGTGTCGAGCCGGCCGACGTGGAAGAGCCGCGTCTCGCGGTTGGTGACGTAGTCACCGAGGCACTGGCGGCCCTCCGGGTCCTCCATGGTGGAGACGACGCCGGCGGGCTTGTTGAGCGAGAAGAACTGGTACGACTGCGTGGCGACGGTCAGGCCGTCGACCTTGACCTCGTCCTTCTCCGGGTCCACCCGGCGGCCCTGCTCCAGCACGATCTCGCCGTTGATCTCGACCCGGGCCTGCTCGATCAGCTCCTCGCAGGCGCGGCGGGAGCCGTAGCCCGCGCGCGCGAGCACCTTCTGCAGCCGCTCGCCCTCCTGCTCGGCGCCGGGGAAGGTCTTGGGCGGTTTGACGTCCTTCTTGCCCGCGTACCGCTCCCGGTTGCGCTCCTCGACCCGGGTCTCGTACTCGCGCGAGCGCGCCGGGGCCGAACGGCCGCCGCGCTGCTGGGACTGCTTCGGGCCGCCCTTGGCGCCGCCGCGCGCGGCGCCGCCGCGCCCGGACTTGGGGCCCTCCTGGGAGGCCGCGGGGCCCACGTCGTAGCGGCGCTCCTCGGGGCGGGGCTTGCGGGGCCGGTCCTGCCCCTGCTTCTGGTCCCTGTCGTTGCCGGCACCGCGGTAGTTACCGCGCCCGCCGCTCTTGCCGCTGCCGCTGCTTCGCATCAAGGTTTCCGTCTTAGTCGTCTGCGTCCTGACCGCCGGGCGCGTCGGGCGCGTCCGGGTCGAACGACGGGACTCCCTCCTGGGTCTCGGCCTCGATCGCCTCCGCCTCCGGGAGGAAGGGCGCGAGCTCCGGAAGTTCGTCCAGGCCGCGCAGGCCCATCCGCTCCAGGAAGTAGTTCGTCGTCCTGTACAGGATCGCACCTGTTTCGGGTTCCGTGCCCGCCTCCTCGACCAGACCGCGCTGCAGGAGGGTGCGCATCACGCCGTCACAGTTCACTCCGCGCACGGCGGATACACGGCTGCGGCTGACCGGCTGGCGGTAGGCGACGACCGCGAGGGTCTCCAGCGCGGCCTGGGTGAGACGGGCCGTCTGACCGTCCAGGACCAGCCGCTCCACGGCGGGCGCGTACTCGGCACGGGTGTAGAAACGCCAGCCGCCCGCGACGAACCGCAGCTCGAAGCCGCGGCCCTGCACGGTGTAGTCGTCGGCCAGCTCGCGCAGCGCGTCCCCGATCTGCCGCTTGGGCCGCTCCAGGATGCGGGCCAGGTGTTCCTCGGTCGCGGGCTCGTCCACGACCATGAGGACCGCTTCGAGGGCGGGCTTGAGGTCGAGCCCGGCGACGGCGCGAAGGCCCGCGGGCGCGTCGGTGGGCACTTCGGTGGCGCCGTCAGGGGCCTCGGTGGTCCCGGCGGGTGCCTCGGTGGTCTCGCTCACGCCTTCTTCTCCTCCTTGGGCTCCTCGGGCGGCCGGTCGAACTCGTCGGTGACCATCGGTGACGCCTCCGTGTCCCCGCCGGTCCAGCGCACCAGCAGCTCCCCGAGGGCGACCTCCTGCTCCAGGGCGACGGCCTTCTCCCGGTACAGCTCCAGCAGCGCCAGGAAGCGGGCCACGACGGTGAGGGTGTCGTCGGTGTCCTCGACCAGCGCCCGGAAGCTGGCCTCGCCCAGTTCCCTGAGCCGCGCCACCACGATCCCCGCCTGCTCCCGCACGCTGACCAGCGGGGCGTGGATGTGGTCGACGTAGACCTGCGGCTTGGCCTTCGGCTGCATGGCCTTGACGGCGAGCCTGGCGAACCCCTCGGGGCCGATGCTGATGACGACCTCGGGCAGCAGCTCGGCGTGCTGGGGTTCGAGGCCGACGGTGCGTGGGTGGCGGCGGGCCTCCTCGTCCAGGCGCTCGTTGAAGATGTCGGCGATCCGCTTGTAGGCGCGGTACTGCAGCAGCCGCGCGAAGAGCAGGTCCCGGGCCTCCAGCAGCGCGAGGTCGGCCTCGTCCTCGACCTCGGCGGCGGGCAGCAGCCGGGCTGCCTTGAGGTCGAGCAGCGTGGCGGCGACGACGAGGAACTCGGTGGTCTGGTCCAGGTCCCAGTCGGGGCCCATGGCCCGGATGTGCGCCATGAACTCGTCGGTGACCTTGGACAGCGCGACCTCGGTGACGTCCAGCTTGTGCTTGGAGATGAGCTGGAGCAGCAGATCGAACGGCCCCTCGAAGTTGGCGAGCCGAACCTTGAAGACACCGTCGGCGGCGGCGGTCTCCCCGGCATCACCGCCTGCGGCCCGCCCGGCCCCGGAACCGGCGGCGACGCCATCGGACGCCGGTTCCTGCCGGGCCGACGGCCCGGGTTCGGCGGTCTCCGGTGCCTGAGCGGTGTCTCCCCCCGCCGCGCCCGGCTCCGCCGCGGGCTCGCCCGCTACCGGTGGTTCGGGTTCGGTCGGGGCCGGGTTCGGAGCGGTGTCCGGCGGGGGTGTCGGCGCGGGCTCCGGCGGAGCCGTGTGCGGCTCCGCGGGTTGGAGGTGGGGCGTGCCAGGTCCACGGCCCAGCGCACGCCTGCGGCCGGCAGCGGGGCCGGAGGCGGGGGCGTCGTTCGGGGTCATGGCCGTCGCAGGCTATCGCTTTGCGCCCGCTCGGCCGACTACCGACCCCGCAGCCGCCGCACCAGGATGCTCGCGTCCCCTCGGGACTCCAGGTCGGCCAGGACCACGGCGACCGCCTCGCGGACGATACGGCCGCGGTCCACGGCGAGGCCGTGCTCGCCCCGCAGGACCAGTCGCGCGTGTTCGAGGTCCATCAGTTCCTCGGCGGACACGTACACCGTGATCTTCTCGTCGTGCCGTTCGCGCCCGCTGGGCCGCCGGTTCGCCGCCCGCCCGCGCTTGCGCGGCTGCGCGGCCGCGGAGGCGTCGGCGGCGGCCGAACCCTCGGGCGGCGCCTGGCGCCGGGACGGCCGGGTGCGGGACTCGGCGGTCTCGGCGTCCGCGTCCGCCGCGGCGTGCTCCGCGCCCTCTCCGTCACCACCCTGGACGGGCACCGACGGCGGCGCGTCCTCGGCGGCCACGCCGTCCCTCTCCCCCGCGGGAGCCGGCACCCGGGCCTCGCCGTTGGCCCCGCGCCGGGGAGTGGACGGCTGGAGCGCCATCCCCCCTGTCGTACGGAACAGTTCGTCGGCCCCGGGCAGACTCACTCGGCGTGACACCGGGCGAGCACCTCCCTGGCGAGCTGGCGGTAGGCGGCGGCGCCGACGGAGTTGGAGGCGTACGTGGTGATCGGCTCACCGGCGACGGTGGTCTCCGGGAAGCGGACCGTGCGGCCGATGACCGTGTGGTAGACGTGGTCGTCGAACGCCTCGACCACGCGCGCGAGCACCTCACGGCTGTGCACCGTGCGCGAGTCGTACATCGTGGCGAGGATGCCGTCGAGCTCCAGGTCGGGGTTGAGCCGCTCCTGGACCTTCTCGATGGTCTCGGTCAGCAGGGCCACACCGCGCAGCGCGAAGAACTCGCACTCCAGCGGAACGATCACCTTGTGGGCGGCCGTCAGCGCGTTGACCGTGAGCAGGCCCAGCGAGGGCTGGCAGTCGATCACGATGTAGTCGTAGTCGTCCATCAGCGGCTTGAGCGCCCGCTGCAGGGTCGACTCGCGCGCGACCTCGGAGACCAGCTGGACCTCGGCGGCCGACAGGTCGATGTTGGAGGGCAGCAGGTCCATGTTGGGGACCGCCGTCTTCAGCAGGACCTCGTCCGCCGACATGCCCCGCTCCATGAGCAGGTTGTAGACGGTGAGGTCGAGCTCCATGGGGTTGACGCCGAGACCCACCGACAGCGCGCCCTGCGGGTCGAAGTCCACGAGCAGCACGCGCCGGCCGTACTCCGCGAGCGCGGCACCCAGGTTGATGGTCGACGTGGTCTTGCCGACGCCGCCCTTCTGGTTGCACATCGCGATGATCTTCGCGGGGCCGTGGTCGGTCAGCGGGCCGGGGATCGGGAAGTACGGCAGCGGGCGTCCGGTCGGACCGATGCGCTCACGGCGCTGGCGGGCCGCGTCGGGCGCGAGCGTGGCCGCGTACTCGGGATCGGGCTCGTACTCGGCGTCGGGGTCGTAGAAGTGCCCCTCGGGCAGTTCGTCGTAGACGGCGAATTGGTTGTGGGGCGCGCCACTTCCGTCGCCGGCCCTGGCGTTCACGTGATGGCCATCCATGCTGTGGTGTGCTGTCCGGACCGTCTGCGGACCCGGAGTCTGGTGGGCTGCGAAGGTGCGCACAGCGACGGAGCCGACAGCCTCGAATCCCGCGGAACCGGCCTGGCCCCGTACCGGCATTCCTGGTTGACCACCCCCGGGAGTAAATGTCGACTCATTCACAAGTCGTCTTACCTCCTTGGTGACCAGGAAACTTCTAGACAAGGTCAGCGTGGCACCATGCCGACGGTTGGCGACTCTATG
>Ga0308176_10003247_pt1 | contig 10382 bp, 8 predicted proteins | sample PhyCR2_3_FD_203890 | JGI IMG/M metagenome (GOLD analysis project Ga0308176, IMG submission 203890) | Soil microbial communities from UC Gill Tract Community Farm, Albany, California, United States - DLSLS.C.R2 | ecosystem: Environmental > Terrestrial > Soil > Agricultural land | place: USA... | reverse complement strand
ACGGCCGAGCGGCAGGCCGTCATCGCGTCGACCAACGCGGCGCCGGGCGAGGACTGGGTCATCGTCACGCGCGGCATCAAGCGCGAGTACGACATGGGTGGCGAGATCGTCCGCGCGCTGCGCGGCGTCGATCTCGCCATCCGGCGCAACGAGTACGTGGCGATCATGGGACCGTCGGGCTCGGGAAAGTCCACGCTGATGAACGTCATCGGCTGCCTCGACACGCCCAACGCTGGCGAGTACTGGCTGAACGGCACGCAGGTCTCGTCGATGTCCGACGATGCGCTCGCTCGTGTCCGGAACAAGGAGATCGGCTTCGTCTTCCAGACGTTCAACCTCCTGCCCCGTGCGAGTGCCCTGCACAACGTGGAGCTGCCGCTCGTGTACGCCGGCGTGCCCGGCGACGAGCGGCGGCGCCGCGCCAAGGAAGCGCTGGAGCGCGTGCAGCTTGGCGCACGACTCGATCACCGGCCCAACGAGCTCTCCGGCGGCCAGCGGCAGCGCGTCGCGATCGCGCGCGCGCTGGTGAACAACCCGTCCATCCTCCTCGCGGACGAGCCGACGGGCAACCTCGACTCCGCCACGTCCGAGGAGATCATGCGGGTGTTCGAAGGGCTGGCCGATCAGGGGCAGACGGTCATCATGGTCACCCACGAACCGGATATCGCGGCGCACGCGCGACGCATCATCGTGCTGCGTGACGGTCTCGTGGCGAGCGACGATCGGCGCTCGACGTTCGTCGAAAAGCTCGGTCTCCCCGCCTGACGCGAGCGGCGCTTCGTCGCCGGCCGCCCTTCGTTCGCTCAGGCTCCCACTCGCGGTTCCCATCGCATGCCCTTCATAGAGGCCATCCGTCTCGCGCTGCAGCAGATCTGGGTGCAGAAGCTCAAGAGCTTCTTCACTCTGCTCGGCGTGATGATCGGGGTCACCTTTCTCATCGCGGTCGTGTCGATCGTCGGCGGCATGAGCCGCTACATGACCGATCAGGTCGTCGGCAAGATCATGGCGGTCAACTCGTTCGAGCTGCGCAATCGCCCGAACATCAACCTCGGGGAGATGTCCGAGGAGCGGTGGCGCGAGCTGCGGCGGCGCCCACGCATCCGAGAGACCGACATCGAGCCCGTCGCCGAAGCGCTGCCGCCGGACGTGAAATGGGCCGCGGTGGGAAACGACAACATCACGGCAGAGTCGAAGTACATCTCCAAGCCGCGCCAGGTGAACGTCTACACCGTCACCGAAGACTACTTCGACGTGAAGAAGATGGCGCCGGTGAGCGGCCGTCTCTTCTCGCCGCAGGAATACGAGCGCGGCATGAACGTGATCGTGATCGGCCAGGACGTCGCGAACTACTTCTTCCCCAGTCTGGATCCAATCGGGCGTGAGCTGATCGTCCGCGGCATCCCGTACAGCGTCGTCGGACTGATGGAGAAGCAGGGCAGCGCGTTCGGCATCTCGTTCGACAAGTTCATCATCGCGCCGCACAAGTCGCCGCTGAATCGCTACGTGAACGCACACGGTGTGATCGACGCCGTGATGATCCAGACGCCGAGCCGCGAGGGCCTGCTCTCGGCCATGGAAGCGGTGCGCCAGGTGATGCGGGCCCGGCACCACCTCCGCCCGAGCCAGAAGGACGACTTCGAGCTGGAGACATCCGACTCCGCGCTCGAGTTCTGGAACAAGATCAAGAGCTATCTCGTGTTCGCGGGCGTCGCCCTGCCAACCGTCGGGCTCGTGGTCGGCGCCATCGTGATCATGAACATCATGCTCGTGGCGGTCGCGGAGCGGACCCGCGAGATCGGGATCCGCAAGTCGCTCGGCGCACGCCGTCGCGACATCATGAGCCAGTTTCTCGTCGAGAGCGCGACGCTGAGCACCGTCGGCGCGGCGCTCGGCGTGGCCACCGGATTCGCCTTCGCGAAGTTGATCGCCGCGGTGACGCCCCTCCCTGCCGCGGTCGAGCTCTGGTCCGTCATCCTCGGCATCTCGATCGGTGCTGGCGTCGGGATCATCGCCGGCGTGTATCCGGCGAGCCGAGCGTCGCGGCTCGATCCCATCACGGCACTGAGGGCGGAGTAGGCCATGGCGATCAACCGGCTGCACATCCTGAAGGAGGGCGTCACGATCGCCCTCGATTCCATTCGGGCGAACAAGGTCCGTGCCGGACTGACGATCCTCGGCATCGCCGTCGGCGTGTTCGTCGTCGTCGTGATCTCCGGCGCCGTCCACGGGATCAACGCGAGCGTCGCCAAGGATCTCGAGAGCACGGGACCAACGACCTTCTTCGTGTCGCGCTTCCCCATCTCGTTCGAGGCATGCGACGGCACGGACGAGACGTGCAAGTTCTTCCGAAATCCCAAGCTCACGTTGGCGGACGTCGATGCGCTCGAGCGCATGCCATCCATTCGCACGGCGGGCGGTCGCCTCGATACGCAACGCCAGATCAACTACAAGGATCGCCGCGTGACCGGTGTCTCGGTGAACGGTTTCACCGGCAACTGGCAGCAGATCGACGGCGGCGGCGACATCGTGCCCGGCCGCAACTTCACGAATGCCGAGGCGATGTCCGGAGAGCGCGTGGTCGTGATCAACGACGAGCTGGCGACCCAGCTCTTCGGTGAGTCCGATCCGTTGGACAAGATGATCGAGATCGGCGACGAGCAGTTCAAGGTGCTCGGCATCTACCACTATCAGGCGAGCTTCCTCTCGGGTGGCAACAAGCCCCGCGCGATCATCCCCATCGAGGCCGCGCGCCGGCACCTGAAGACGTCGTGGGCGGACATCGGCATCGCCGTGATCCCGGCCACGGGCACCTCGCGCGCCTCGGCCATCGACGACGTGATCGCGGTCATGCGGGCACGACACGCGCTGCGTCCCGGCGTGGACAACGACTTCGCGATCATCACGCAGGATCAGCTGTTCGACGTCTACAACAAGATCTTCGGCGCCTTCTTCCTGGTGATGATCGTGCTGTCGGCGGTCGGGCTCATCGTCGGCGGCGTCGGAGTAATCGCGATCATGATGATCTCGGTCACCGAGCGCACGCGCGAGATCGGCGTGCGGAAGGCGTTGGGCGCCACCAGGGGCACCATCCTGTGGCAGTTCCTCGTCGAGGCGGTGACGCTCACCGGCATCGGCGCGATCATCGGGCTCGTGTTCGGAACGCTGGTGACCTTCCTGATCAAGGAGACCACGCCGGTCGCGGCGAGCGTTCCTCCGATCGCGGTAGTGGCGGCGCTGCTCACGAGCTGCGTCACAGGCGTGTTGTTCGGCATACTCCCCGCAGCGAAAGCGGCGAAGCTCGATCCGGTGGTGGCCCTCCGGTACGAGTAGCACGGGCGTCTCGGCGGCCACCGGAGCGCGTGCGAAAGGCTGACACTTTCCGGGCGAGGCGCCCGTAGACCCGGGACACCCTCTCGAGGCGCTCGCCGACCATGCCGTTCCACGAAGCCATCCGACTCGCGCTGCAGCAGATCCGCGTGCAGAAGCTCAAGAGCTTCTTCACTCTGCTCGGCGTGATGATCGGGGTGATGTTCCTCATCGCCGTCGTGTCGATCGTGACCGGGATGAGCAAATACGTGGAGGAAGATTTCGCCGGCCGGATGCTCGGCGCGAACACCTTCACCGTCCGCCGCTTTCCATGGTTCGGGAACAACGTGACGGAGGACGAGTGGCAGGAGTGGCAGCGCCGTCCGCGGGTGTATCACAGCGACGTCGCCATGATTCGCGACGCGCTGCCCGCCGGCACCAACTACGCCGTCGAGAGCCAGGAGAATCTCAGCGCGGTGAGCAAGTACGCGCGGCCGCGGAACCTCGAAGCCCACGCCGTCGAAGGCGACTACTTCCTCATCAAGAAGCTCGACCTCTCCGACGGGCGCATCTTCTCACCACAGGAAGCCGAGCTCGGGACGCCGGTCGTCATCGTCGGCGACGGAGTCGCACAGTACTACTTCGAGGGGCTCAGCCCAATCGGCCGCGAGCTCCGAATCGCCGGAATGCCGTACACGGTGATCGGCGTGATCGAGCATCAGGGCAGCCTGTTCGGCCAGTCGCTCGACGAGACCGCCTTCGCGCCGTTCAACTCGCCACTGCACCGCCTCACCAATCCGCGAGGCGACATCGATGGGCTGATGGTGCAGGCGCCGAACGCGGTCATGATGGACGAGGCGATGGAGACGGTGCGCGAAGTGATGCGCGGCCATCGACGTCTGCATCCGGGCACCCCCGACAACTTCGTGATGGAGACGTCGGCGTCGGCACTCGTCTCGTTCGAGAAGACCAAGACGATCATGACGATCGCCGGCACGGCGCTCCCGGCCATCAGCCTCGTCGTCGGCGGGCTGGTGATCATGAACATCATGCTGGTCGCTGTCGCCGAGCGCACGCGGGAGATCGGCGTGCGGAAGTCGCTCGGCGCGCGGCGGAAGGACATCCTCCGGCAGTTCCTCGTCGAGAGCGCCACACTCAGCACGATGGGCGCGATCCTCGGCATCGCGATGGGGCTGCTCGGCGCCAAGATCATCTCGTGGACGACGCCGCTGCCGGCCGCCGTCGCCCCCTGGTCGCTCGTGGTCGCGACGCTTCTCGGCACGGTGGTCGGCATCACGTCCGGCGTGTATCCGGCGCGCCGCGCCGCGTCGCTCGACCCCATCGACGCGCTTCGCGCGGAGTGAGCCATGGTCATCTTCACCGCGGCAACCCAGGCGTTCGAAGGCGTCGGCATCGCGCTCGACTCGCTGCGCGCCAACAAGGTCCGCGCCGCGCTCACCATCATGGGCGTCGCGCTCGGCGTCTTCGTCGTCGTCGCGATGTCCTCGGTCGTGAAAGGGATCAACGAGTCCTTCCGGCGTGACCTCGAAGCGTCCGGACCGACCTCGTTCTTCATCTATCGACGGCCGATCGGTGGGTTCACGCGTCCGCCGGAATGGACGCGGAGCAATCCTGGCATCTCGATGGACGAGGTCCGGATGCTGGAGCGCCTGCCGAACATCAAGGCGGTCACGGCGCATCTCGGGATGCGAGCGTCGTTCAAGTACAAGGACCGTGTCATTCCGCAGGCGGGGATGGAGGTCTACACGCCCAACTGGACCGACGTCGACGGCGGCGACATCTACCCCGGCCGCAGCTTCACGTTCGCCGAGAACTTCAAGGCATCGCGCGTCGCGCTGGTGAACGACAAGCTCGCGGAGCAGCTGTTCGGCACGTCGGAGCCGATCGACAAGGTGATCAAGATCAACGACGTCGAGTTCACCGTCATCGGCCTCTATCACTACACGGCGAGCCCCATGGGCACGCCGACGTCGGGCGGCCAGGGCGATCAGCCCAAGGCGATCATCCCATACGAGACGGGGCGACGCTATCTGGACATGTGGCTGCGCGGAACAGACCTGATCGTGAAGCCACGCACCGGCGTGACGACCGAGGAAGCGGTGGACGACGTGACGTCGGCGCTGCGCGTGCAGCGCGGCTTGCGTCCGAGCCAACCGAGCAACTTCGAGATCGTGACGCAGGACCGGCTCTGGTCCATCTACACGAAGCTGTTCGGCACGTTCTTCGTCGTGGGTCTCGCGCTGTCCTCGGTCGGCTTGCTGGTGGGCGGCGTGGGTGTGGTGGCGATCATGATGATCTCGGTGACCGAGCGGACGCGCGAGATCGGCGTGAGAAAGGCGCTGGGCGCGACACGCTGGTCGATCCTCTGGCAGTTCCTCGTCGAAGCGGTCACCCTCACCGGGATCGGTGCCTCGGTCGGGCTCGCGCTCGGCATCGCGGTCGCGATCGGCGTCCGGACCGCGTGGCCCGCGGTACCGGCCACGACCTCATGGGGCACCGTTGGCGCGGCGCTCGGGATCAGCGCAGTGACCGGCGTCCTGTTCGGCATGTTGCCGGCGATCCGCGCCGCGAGACTCGATCCGGTGGTGGCTCTGCGATACGAGTAGGGAGCCGAATCGACGGTGGACTCGGCCACGGGATGCTTCGGCGTCCCGTGGCCGTTTTCGTGGCAGTGCGTGCGCCTTGATCTGGGCTCGACACCGGGTGCCTTCCACTCATCGGCCTCGTGGCCGAGCCCTATATTCCGCCGACATGCCAGCCTCCGAAACCACGCCCGTCACCATTCTCGCCATCGCCGCACATCGCGATGACGTCGAGCTCACCTGCGGCGGTACGCTCATCAAGGCAGCGAAGCGCGGGCAACGGACGGCGATCGTCGACCTGACGCAAGGGGAGATGGGCACGCGCGGATCGGCGCAGCTTCGCGGGGAGGAGGCAGCGCGCGCGGCCGAGGTGCTGGGAGTGTCGGCGCGGGAGACGCTCGCGCTCCCCGACGCGGGAATCGAGAACACGCCGGCGACGCGCGAAGCGCTCGCTCGCATCATCCGCAAATACCGTCCGCGCGTGGTGATCGCGCCCGCCTCCGAAGGCCGGCACCCCGACCATCGGGTGACCGCGGGGCTCGTGCGCGACGCGTGCTTCGTGGCCGGGCTCGCGAAGGTCGCGCCGGAGATTCCCAAGCATCGCCCGCTCAAGATCCTCCACTCGCTCACCTACCGACAGGATTTCACCCGTCCGACTTTCGTCGTGGACATCAGTGACGAGTTCGAGCAGAAGCTGGCCGCGGTGCGCTGCTACGCCTCCCAGTTCGACGGAGAGATCCAGGCCGGCGAGGTGTTTCCCAACGGCGAGCCGCTGTACGACGTCATCCGTCACTACGCCGCCACCTACGGCTCGCTCATCCGGACACGCTACGGGGAGCCGTACCTCACCACCGAGATGATGCGCGTGGACGACGTGAGCGCGCTCGAGGTATCCACGTTTTGAGCGACAGCGGCAACCGCCCCGACCACGAGGTCACCTACGGCTCGTACCTCGCCCTCGACGAGCTGCTCGCGCTGCAGCACCCGCGCTCCGCTCCCGAGCACCCCGACGAGCTGCTCTTCATCGTGGTCCACCAGGCGAGTGAGCTCTGGTTCAAGGAGATCCTCCACGAGCTGGATGGTCTGATCGACGCCTTCCAGCGCCGCGAGGCGGAGTTCGCGCTCTTTCGGATGGGCCGCATCAACGCCTTGATGCGCATCGTCTCCGCGCAGCTCTCCGCGCTCGAGACGCTCCCTCCGCAGCACTTCGCCGAGTTCCGGCGACATCTCGGCAGCTCGAGCGGATCGCAGAGCGTGCAGTTCCGCGCGATCGAGGCGGCGTCTGGTCTCCGCGAGCCGCATTTCATGCAGGTCCTCGCGGAGCACGGCGACATTCCGCCGCTCGTGCAACGCGCACTCGGGCGACCGACGCTTCAAGACCTCTTCCTCGAGCTGTTGCGCGGTCAGGGAATCGAGCTCGAGGCACTCTACGTCGGCGAGCGGCCGACGACGCTCTTCTTTCTCGCCGAGGCGCTGCTCGAGTACGAACAGCAGTTCGGGCTCTGGCGCTTCAAGCACGTGCAGCTCGTGGAGCGCGTGCTCGGTCCGATGACGGGCGGGACCGGCGGTACCCTCGGCGCGAAGTATCTGGCCCGCACGATCGATCAGAAGTTCTTCCCGGCGCTGTGGGCAGTACGGGCTCGGTTCTACGGCGCGCCAACACGCGGATGATTCACGACATCTCGGTCGCCGTGCGACCGGGCACACCGGAATGGCCGGGCGACGTCCCGTTCCAGTGTGGGTGGACCGCACGGATGAGCGAGGGGGGGAGCGTCAACCTCTCGAGCGTGACGTCGAGCCCGCATGTCGGGACGCATGCCGACGCTCCTCTACACGTCCGCGACGGATGGCCCGCCACCGATCTCCTTCCGCTCGAACCATTCCTCGGCACCGCCCTGGTGGTGGACGTGAGCGCGAGCGGAGCGGGGAGTGGGGTGGTGGGCCTCGCGGCCGACGATCGTCTGCTGGAAGGCGTCCAGCGGCTACTGCTGCGCACCGGACGATCCATCGCGACCGGCACCTTCCCTGCCGATTGGCCAGTGCTCGACCACCGGGTTGCGATGCGCCTCGTGGAGCGCGGGCTGAGATTGCTGGGAGTCGATGCGCCCTCCGTCGACGAGCGGGAGAGCAAGGCGCTGCCCGTGCACAATGCATTGTTCGCCGGCGGAGCATGCGTGCTCGAGAATCTCGATCTCGCCCAGGTGCGCGAGGGGCGCTATGAGCTGATCGCGCTGCCCCAGCGTCTCGTCGGCCTGGATGCGGCTCCGGTTCGGGCCGTGTTGCGCGAGGTGAGCGCGTAGGGGCTGGGGGCCGGCGATCGCCGCCGCCCGGACGGACTCGCGCCGAGCAAGGCTAAATCGTTAAGTTGGAAGCGTATGCCCGAGCCCATCTACCTCGATCACGCCGCCACGACGCCTGTCCGCGAAGAGGTGTTCGCCGCGATGCAGCCCTTCTTCGGCCCGCGCTTCGGCAACCCGTCGAGCGTGCACCGCTGGGGCCGCGACGCGCGCACCGCGCTCGACGAGGCCCGCGAGCGCGTCGCCCGATGTCTTGGTGCATTCCCGGACGAGATCGTCTTCACCTCGTGCGGCACCGAGGCGGACAACATGGCGCTGATCGGGGTGTGGCGGGCGCGGCACGGCGAAGGCCGGCCAGGCGCTGCGTCCACCCCGATCGAGCACAAGGCGGTCCTCGGCGCGCTCCATCAGATCGCGAAGGAAGGCGGCGACGAGCGGTTGATCGCCGTCGATGCCAGCGGCCGCGTCGTCGACGAGTCGTTCGACCAGCAGGTGCGCGACGACGTCGCCGTCTGCTCGGTGATGTGGGTGAACAACGAGATCGGCACGTTGCAGGACATCGGCGCGCTGGCGGCTCGGGCCAAGTCGCGCGGCGTGGTGTTTCACACCGATGCGGTGCAGGCCTTCGGCAAGGTCGAGGTGGACACGCGCGCGACTCCGGTGGATCTGCTCTCGATCTCGGGACACAAGATCGGCGCTCCCAAGGGAATCGGCGCGCTGTTCATCCGGCGTGGCACACCGATGGAGGCGCTGATGTTCGGCGGCTCCCAGGACCGCGGCCGCCGGCCAGGCACCGAGAACGTCGCGATGGCGGTCGGACTCGCCTGCGCGGCCGAGCTGGCAGTCGCCGAGAGAGCGGAAGAGTGGAACCGGCTCGAGCGGCTGCGCGATCGCTTCGAGGCGGCGCTGCTCGCCAGAGTCCCGGACGCGATCATCCATGGTCGCGGTGCGCCGCGGGCGCCGCACATCACCAACGTGTCGGTGCCGGGCACGGAGAGCGAGTCGCTGCTGATCGCGCTCGACCTTCGCGGCATCGCGTGCTCCGCCGGTTCGGCGTGCCAGAGCGGAAGCGTCAACCCGTCGCACGTGCTGGAGGCGATCGGTGTTCGCACCGATGTGGCGTCGGCGGCGCTCCGGATGAGCTTCGGTGTGCTCACCGACGAGGCGGGCATCGATCGCGTGGCCGAGGTGTTTCCCGCCCTGGCCGAGAAGTCTCGGCGTCTCGCCACGGCGTGATCGCGTGACCCGCGATCGCGTGTTGGTGGCGATGAGCGGCGGCGTGGACTCGTCGGTCGCCGCCGCGCTGCTGGTGCAGCAGGGCTACGACGTCGTCGGTGCGACGATGAAGCTGTTCTGCCACGGCGACGACGTTCCCGACCGACCGTGCTGCTCGCTCGACAGCGTGAACGATGCGCGCCGCATCTGCGAGCAGCTCGGGGTGCCGCACTACGTCCTGAACCTCGAGAGTGCGTTCGGCCGCGACGTCGTGCACGACTTCGTGAGCGAGTACGCGCGCGGTCGCACGCCGATCCCGTGCGTGCGGTGCAACACCTTCACGAAGTTCCGTGATCTCGTCCGCACCGCGGACAGGATCGACGCGCGGTGGATCGCGACCGGGCACTACGCACGCACGATCGACGGCACGCTGCATCGCGGACTCGATCCGGCGAAGGATCAGTCGTATTTCCTCTGGGGAATCGACCGGCGCGTGCTCGCCCGCATGCTGCTGCCAGTCGGTGGGCAGACCAAGGCGGAGACGCGCGCGGTGGCGCACGCCCTCGGTCTCGAGCTGATCGCCGAGAAGCGTGAGAGCCAGGACATCTGCTTCGTTCCGGATGGCGATCACACGCGCATCATCGCGCGTGAGCTGGGCGCCGACGCTCCCGCACTGGCGCGCGGTCCCGTCGTGCTGCGCGACGGGACGGTCGTGGGCGAGCACGAGGGCTTCGCGCACTTCACCGTCGGCCAGCGCCGCGGACTGCCCGGCGGGTTCACCGTGCCGATGTTCGTCGTGGCGATCGAGCCGGCGACGCGAGCCGTCGTGATCGGGCCGCGCGACGAGCTGCTCGGCCGCGGCGTGATCGCGCGCGAGGTGAACTGGCTCGTCGCGCAGCCGACCGTGGGAGCCGAAGTGCAGGTGCAGATCCGGCACCACTCCCGTCCGGCGACCGGCGTC
>Ga0308176_10003246_pt1 | contig 10382 bp, 13 predicted proteins | sample PhyCR2_3_FD_203890 | JGI IMG/M metagenome (GOLD analysis project Ga0308176, IMG submission 203890) | Soil microbial communities from UC Gill Tract Community Farm, Albany, California, United States - DLSLS.C.R2 | ecosystem: Environmental > Terrestrial > Soil > Agricultural land | place: USA... | reverse complement strand
AGGACATCCACCGGGTCCGCGTCATGGCGCGCTTCACGGCCCGGGGGGTTCCGGCACAGAGCGCCGCGCGTGTGGCGCTGTCCATGGACACCGACCGGCTGCGCATCGAGACCGACACCGACCGCAAGGCGGACGCAGCATCGCCGGTGCGTCACGACACCGTGGAGGCGATCTGCTCGGCGTCGCTCTCGCTCGACGCCGAGAGCCTGTCGCGGCTCTACCAGCGCGCGCTGCGCCAGCACGAGCTGGTGACCGCGTGGACGGACGTGTTCGCGCCGGCCCTGCGGGCCATCGGCGACCAGTGGGGCGGTGGCACCCTGGGCGTCGAGTGCGAGCACCTCGCCAGTGAGGTCCTGGCGACCGAGCTGCGCAGCGTCATCCGCCTCAACCGACCCCGCGCAGGCGACACGGACGTGGTTCTCGCCTGTGCCGACGAGGAGCAGCACCACCTCCCGCTCCTCGCGGTCGAGGCGGAGCTCGCCAGGCACGGGGTGGGCGCCCTCGGTCTCGGCGCGCGGGTGCCGACCGAGGCGCTGGAGCACCTCCTGATGGCTCGCCGGCCCTCACGGCTGTTCCTGTGGGCCTCGATCACCCGCCAGGTCGACGAGCGGCTCTGGAAGGTGCTCGCGGACGTGTCGTGGCCGTTCGTCCTCGTGCTCGGCGGCCCGGGGTGGCCCGCCCGGCTGCCCGGCACGCCACCGACCGTGGAGGTGGCCAGGGTCGACGACCTGGCGGCAGCCACCACGAGGCTCCTGGGCGCCCGGCCCGCCGGTGCTACCGTGCGGACATGACTCCGCAGGAGCTCGAGAACCTCGCTCACCTGCGCCGGGCCCGCGACCTGATCGACCGCGACTACGCCCAGCCGCTGGATGTCCCCACCATGGCGCAGCGGGCCCTGATGTCCCCCGCCCACTTCTCCCGCCGCTTCCGCGCCGCCTACGGCGAGACCCCCTACAGCTACCTCATGATGCGCCGTATCGAGCGCGCCATGGCCCTGCTGCGCGAGGGCGTGAGCGTCACCGACGCCTGCATGCAGGTGGGCTGCACCTCGCTCGGCTCGTTCAGCTCGCGGTTCTCCGAGATCGTCGGCGAGAGCCCCACGGCCTACCGCCGCCGGGAGCACCACGCCGTCAACGCCATGCCGGCGTGCGTCGCCAAGGTGCGGACCCGCCCGGTTCGCGGCAGATCGAGCACGATCGGAGAAGCAGCGGGCGGCACGGCTGCCTAGGGTCGGGGCCATGAGCATCGCGCTGCAGTACTGCCACATCACCGTCAACGACGTCGACGAGTCGATCGCCTTCTACGGCGGCGCACTGGGCCTGCAGGTCCGCAACGACGTCGCCTCGGGCGGCTACCGCTGGGTCACCCTCGGCAGCGACGCCCAGCCGGGCCTGGAGATCGTCCTGTCCGAACCCCATGCCGGCCGCTCGCAGGCCGACGGCGACGCCCTTCAGGAGCTGCTGACCAAGGGCGTGCTGCCCAACTACGTCTTCCGCTCCGAGGACGTCGACGCCACCTTCGAGACGGTCCGGGCCTCGGGGGCCGAGGTCCTGCAGGAGCCCATCGACCAGCCCTGGGGACCGCGCGACTGCGCGTTCCGGGACCCCTCGGGCAACACCGTACGGATCGCCCAGGCCCCGACCGGCCAGCACTGAGGAGCCCGGACGCCCGGCACTTCCGGCTAGCGGACTGGGGCACCGCCCTGGGGCGCTGCGAGGTGCGCCTCCAGCTCGGCTGGGCAGGGGTCCGCGGAGCCCAGGCCGATGACGATGTCGAGCAGGCTCCGCACGGGCTCCGCCCTGCTGAACCCGGGATCGCTGAGGCCCGCCACGATCCGCTCGGCCACGACCGCCAGCTTGATGTTGTGCTGGCTGGAGTAGGCGCGCAGCAGGTCGAAGGCCGAGTCCTCCTCGACCCCGAAGCTCAGCATCAGGGCGCCCTTGGCCTGCTCGATGGCCGCTCGGTGCTCGACAGAGGCGGCGACCGCAGCCCGGGCGCTGTCCCGCAACGGCTCGGTGAGGTCGACGACGAAGCCGGACAGCCGCTCGACGGCGCCGCCGGCCGACGCCTCGCTCTGACCGACGAAGATCAGCCGGCGGAGGTGGTCGTCGGCGTCGCGCATGCGGTACACGCACGAGTACGGCCCAGGCTCTCGGAGGTGGTCCTCGAACCTCGCCATCATGACCGGCCGGTCCTCCTCGACCATCCGGTCGAGCATCAGCTCCGTGGTCGGCTCCGCGCAGGCACCCAGCCCGTGCAGCGCCCGCAGGCCGGGCGACCAGCTCCACCGACCCGACCCGGCCTCGTAGCGGAAGTACATCGTCTGACCATCACTCTGAACGGCATGGGGCCCCACCGTTCCTCCTTCAAGACCATCCATCCCCTGGGATCTCTCAAGCGAGAAAAGGCCACTGTTCGACCAGCTCCACGATAGGGCGGTCCCTGATGGGCCGACAAGGGCGCTCCGCGCGCTTCGGGTCGGTGCGGCCGCGTCGGCGCCCCGCCGACAGGTGGTTCGTGGGGCCGGCGAGGCGGCCAGGCTCAGGCGGGCCAGGCCTGCCGACCGGGCCCGGCGACGTCCGCCAGCTCCTGGCAGAGCCGCTCGGGGTCGCGGAAGACCCACGTCGCCCCCGCCTCGCGCAGCTCGGCCTCGCTGGTGCCGCCGCACTCGAGCCCGACGGAGCGCGCACCGATGGCCTGCGCGGCCTGGACGTCCCAGACGGTGTCGCCGACGACCAGCACCTCCTTGGGGCGCAGGCCCATGCGCTGCACCGCCAGCTCGACGAGGTCGGGGCTGGGCCTGGACTCCTCGACGTCCTCGGACGTCACCACCACGTCGAGGTCAGGGTGCTCCAGCACCTCGAGCATCGCCTCGAGGTCGCGGCCGCCCGTGGACGAGGCCAGCGCGACCGTGACGCCCTGGTGGTGGCACCACGACAGCAGGTGGCAGGCGCCCGGGAGCTCCTCGACGCGCTCGTGCCAGGTCGCGAAGAGCACGTCGTGGGCCTTGACGAGGTCCTCGTCGCGCCGCTCGTCGCGGCCGTCGCCGAGGATGTGCGGCATGAGCTTTTCGGGCCCCATGCCGACCGCCCGGTGCAGGCTCGACATGGGCACCACGTGGCCGGCGAGCTGGAACGCCTGCCACCACGCCAGGGTGTGGATGTAGGTCGTGTCGACGAGCGTGCCGTCGAGGTCGAAGACGATGCCGGCGGGCACGCGCAGTACTGGCTGTCCGGACATCTCGCTCACCGGCGCTCGTGCCTCGGGGGCGGGGGGTGGATCATCTGGTACCTCGGGGTCCGGCGGCCAAGGCCGCAGCGACGGTGGTCGGGGGCTCTGTGCCCACGTCCGCCGCGCTCAAACGTGCACGTCCGCAGGTCTACCCGTGGGTGTCCCTGACGCCGAGGGGGCGCTGCCACCCACCGCTGCCCCGGAGGGTGATGCGGCGCCCGTCCCAGTCGAGGTCGCCGACCTGGCCCCAGGGCACCTCGTGGTCGTCACGGTGCCACCAGTGCAGGAGCCGGGCAAGGGCCCACGGGCCCTGGTCGGGCAGGGTCCGGTACCCGAGCCCGCCGCCCAGGGTGCGTGGCCCGAACACGACCGAGCCGACGCGCAGGCGCCCCACCTCGAGGCCGCTCCGCTCGAACGCCTCGGCCCGGACCTCGAACACCGTCCCGAGCTGGGCACCGCCCTCGTCGACGACAGCGACGCCCAGCAGCTCGCTCAGCAGCCGGGTCCCGTCCGGCCGGTCGTGCTCCGCGTGGTCGGCCGCCCGGTAGGTGGCCGCGCCCGCCAGCCGGTCGTCGCCCGCCTTGGCGCCGGGGATCCGCCCGATGACGTAGCGCCGCAGCCACTGCTCCAGGCCGGCGGTCTCGTGCAGCAGGCGCTCGGCACGGTCGCTGACGGTGACCGCGGAGCCGATGTCCCGGACGTGGGACATCGGCACCATGAGGGGCTCGGGGCGTTCGCGCCGGTCGAGGCGCCGCCACACCGCCACGATCCAGCGGCCCAGGCGTCCCGGTTGCCTGGGCCCGAGCGCGCCGGGCCCGCTGACCAGTCCCACCACCACGAGCCCCTGGTCGTCCTGCCGCAGCACCACGTCGTCGACATTGCCCAGCAGGGCGCCGCTGGGGCCGACGAGCTGGTGGTCCATCAGCCGCAGGCCCAGGTCCACCCTGCGGGGCGCACTCGCCATCACTGACCCGCCTTCGTCACGAGCATCAACGGGATCGCCGCCACCGACGCGACCACCACGAGCACGAGGTAGACGACGCCCAGGCCGTTGGCGAGCCGGCCGTTGGCGTGCTCCCCCATGTAGGTGCGGTCGTTGGCGACCACGAGGATGGGGAAGTACGTCAGGGGCAGGGCGATGGCGCTGAACACCACGGAGTACTCGGTGAGCATCACCGGGTCGACCGTCGTGAGCAGCAGCGCGACGGCGCCGATGCACGACAGGAGCACGACGGAGTGGAACCGGGCTGCGCGCAGGGGCTCCACGTACTTGCCCCACTGCCAGCCGAGGTACTGGGCGATGCTGTAGCCGACGGAGAGCCCGGTCTCGCACGCCGCACCGAAGGTCGCCGCGAAGAAGCCCAGCAGCAGGAAGGCCAGGCCGACCTTGCCGAGGGCGAGCACGACCGGCAGGCCCACCTGGCCGAGCGTGTCGACCGTGATGCCGCGGGGGAGGAAGACCAGCGTCGTGCAGGCCGCGATCGCCAGGGACAGCAGGCCGCCGAGCGGGAAGCCGATGAAGACGTTGGCCCGCATGGTGCCCAGGTCCTTCGCCGTCCACTTCTCCTCGACCCCGCCGGAGCTGAAGAAGAAGACCTCGTAGGGCGTCATCGCCGCACCGAAGAGCGCGATGGCGTAGTAGAGGTAGACGGGGTGGGACTCGTTGGCGGGCACCGTCGGGTGCACCGCCCCCTGGGCCAGGCTCGCCCAGTCTGGGCCGAGCGCCCAGACCGCGATGGCGAAGGCCACGAGGGAGAGACCCGCGAGCCCGAACGCGTTCTCGAGCACCGCGAACTTGACCCGCCACAGCACGATCCACACCGCGGCACCGGCGACCGGCATCCACAGGAACCGGTTGACGCTGGTGGCCAGCTCCAGGGCCAGGGCGACACCGCCGATCTCCGCCGCCAGGGTCAGGAACGTCACGAGCATCGAGGCCACGAGGTTGGTGAGCCCGACCCGGGGCCCGAGTCGCTCGCGGACGAGGTCGAAGGTGGCGCGACCGCTCACGGCGGCCACGCGTCCGCTCATCTCGGCGAAGACACAGATGCCCAGGACCCCGACGACCACGACCCAGGCCAGTGACATGCCGAACCGCGACCCGACCAGGGCGTTGGTGACCAGGTCACCGATGTCGACGAACCCGCCGATGGCCGTGAGGATGCCGAGCGCGACGGCGAAGACCCGTTTCACCGCAACGCCTCCCGCGCCTTGGTGAGCTGCGAGGTGCTGTTGTCGAGCTCCTGGAGCGCGGACCGCAGGGCCTTGTCGTCGTTGCGCCGCAGGGCGATCCGGGTGTGGGCGAGCGCGTCGTCGGCGTTGCCGAGGAGGGTCAGCACCTGGTCGCGCAGGCGGTCCTGGTCGCGGCTCGGCGGGTCGACCACCCCGAAGCTCGTCTGGACACCGCCCATGGCGTTCTCGCTGTCGGTGACCACCGTGTCGGCGTAGGCGCTGGTGGCCCTGCCCGACAGGAGGCCGTCGACGGCGAGACGGGCGGTGGCCGTCTCGCTGCTCGCGGACTCCAGGGCGCTCTTGGCGTTCTGCTCGAAGGCGCCCTGGTCCACGGCCGGCGCGATGCAGCCGCCCATCAGGAGCGCCGCGCAGCCGGCGACCCACCAAGCCGGTCCCCGCGCCCGCATCACCGCCTCCGGAGCAGCGTGGCGGCGAGCACGGCCAGCATGACCAGGAACACCAGCCAGGCCGCGCCGAGGGCGAAGCCGTCGCTCACGGCGCCCGCCTGGTCCCGGTGCCCGCCCTCATGACCCCGGTCCTCGCGACCCTGCACCGGCGGCCAGACGGGCCATCTGCCGCGGCACCTCCACCAGGACCTCCCGGGCGAGGAAGCCCAGGGGCGCGACGTGCTCGGACGCGGCACGGCCGGCGGCCTGGTGCAGGGACACGGCCCAGACGGCCGCGCCCTCGCTGGACAGCCCACGCCCGAGCAGTCCCAGGAGCACCCCGGCCTTGACGTCACCGGAGCCGGCCACGCCCAGGCCCGGGAGGCCGCCGGAGAGGGCCCAGGCGCTGTCCTCGCCGGGTGTCGCCACCACGGTCTGCTCCCCGCCCGTCACCACGGTCGCCCCGCTGCGGTCGACCAGCTCGACGCACGCCTCGACCAGCCGGTCGTGCACCTCGTCGGCGTCCCGGCCGAGGGTCTGCGCGAGCTCCGACTCGTTGGGCGTCAGGACGGCCCGTCCGCCGAGGTGCGCCAGGCCGTCCGGGTGCTCGGTCACGAACGCCATCCCCAACGCGTCGACCACCACCGGGCAGTCGAGGTGCGGGACCACCCGCTCGAGAAGGGCACAGGCGCTCTCCGGCGACAGCAGGCCGGGCCCGAGGAGGACTGCGTCGCAGTCCGCCGCCAGCTCGAGCACCTGCTCGGCCGCCTCGGGGGCGATCTCGCCGTCGTCGGTCTCGGGCAGCGCCGTCACGAAGGCCTCGGGCAGCGCAACACTCGTGGCGACCGCCACGCTGCCGACGGTCGCGACCTGCGGCTTGCCCGCGCCGGCCCGGACTGCCGCCTCCGCGGCGAGCAGGACGGCACCCGGGGTGTGCCTGCTACCGCCCACGACGACCACCCGTCCGCGCTGCTCCTTGCCGCCCGAGGCGTCGGGCAGCGGCCAGCCGGCGAGGGCGGAGTCGTCGAGCTCACGGACGTGGCGGCTCACGGCACCGTGCCCCGGCCTGCGTGCTCAGGCTCCACGGTCGGCTGCGTGCCCTCTGCCTCGACGGCGGCGGCGGAGGCGTAGTCGACCAGCTCGGGCACGCCACCCGGCCCGCGGTGGTAGGTGGTCGTCGACCCGTTGGGCATCGGCACCTTGGCATCCAGCGCGAGGACCGCCTCCTCGTCCATGCCGTCGAGGACGTAGCGGAAGCACGTGATCACGGCCTGGTGGGTGAAGATCCAGAGCCGGTCGGTGGCCGGCCGGGCGCCCACGTCCCGCAGGAAGGACCGCACGCGCAGGGCCACGTCGCACCAGCTCTCCCCTCCCGGGGGCCGGTAGTAGAACTTCCCCACGTGCTCGCGGCGGGCCGCCTCGTCGGGGTACTCGGCCCGGATACCCGTGCCGGTGAGCCCGTCGAAGACCCCCAGCTCACGCTCGCGCAGCCGCTCGTCGTGGTGGACCGGAAGCCGCAGCTCCGCGGTCTCCAGGGCCGTCCTCGCCGTGTCGGCGCTGCGCCGGTACGGCGAGCTCGCCACCGCCGTGGGTACGGCGGTCGGGGGCAGGTCGGCGAGGTGGCGGCCCAGGGCGCGGGCCTGCTCCACCCCGGTGTCGGAGAGCGGGACGTCGGCGTCCCTGGCGTCGAGGTCCAGCCGCGCCGCCCCGGCGCCGCGTGCGGCCCGGTCGGCGAGGTTGCCCACGCTCTCACCGTGGCGCACGAGGACGAGGCGGGCAGGGCCGAGTCGCAGCATGTCCAGCATCTCGCTCAGCCCTCCCGCGGCACTTCGCCGCGCCAGCTGCCGGTGGCCTCCTGGTTCTTCTCCACGAGCAGCCGGAACCTCTTGAGGTCGGCCGTCGCCCGGCGCTCGACCACGCCGAGGGTGTCCCCCACGTGCTCGACGAGACCCTGCGGGTCCATGTCGAGCTGGAGCGACACGTTGGTCCTGCGGTCCTCCACTCGGTGGAAGTCCACGACCCCGGCGTGCCGCACCTCGCCGTCGGCCTTCCACGCGATGCGGACCTCGGGGATCTGCTCGGTGATGGTGGCGTCGAACTCGCGGTGCACCCCGGCGATGCTGACCTTCCAGTGCAGGTGGCGGTCGTCGAGCTGGGTGACCTCGTCCACCCCCTCCATGAACAGGGGGAAGTCCTCGAACTGCGTCCACTGGTTGTAGACGGTGGTGATGTCGCTCGCGACGTCGATGTTCGCTTCGGCGGTGGTCACGGGTCTCCTCTCGTCAGGCGGCAGGGGGATGTCAGGCTCTTTCCTGTCGCTACCCGGTCCCCGTGCCGACAAACGCCCGTGCGGCGGTGCGCCGGTTTGGCACCGGAGTGGTGGGGCACCACAGGACCGGCACGACGGCTCGAGGCGAGAGGAGGCCCGCATGATCCATATCGGCACGTCCGGCTGGCGCTACGCCTCGTGGCGTGGCGACTTCTACCCGACGGGGCTGCGGCAGCGTGACGAGCTGGCCTACCTCAGCCGCCTGCTCAGCGCGGTGGAGGTCAACGGGTCGTTCTACTCGCTGCAGCGACCCAGCAGCTACGCCGCGTGGGCTGCCCAGGCGCCCGAGGGCTTTCCCTTCGCCGTGAAGGGCGGCCGGTTCATCACGCACCTGCGCCAGCTGGTGGAGGTGGAGACGCCCCTGGCCAACTTCTTCGCCTCCGGCGTCCTGGCGCTCGGCGACCGGCTGGGCCCGGTCCTGTGGCAGCTGCCGGCGCGCACGGCGTTCGACGAGGACCGGCTCGCCGCGTTCTTCGAGCTGCTGCCGCGCACCACGGACGCCGCGGCGTCGCTCGCCGCCCGCCACGGCCCCAACCTCACCGGTGACCGTGTCCTGACGACCGCCCCGGTGAGCAGGCCGATCCACCACGTGCTCGAGCCACGCCACGAGAGCTTCCGGTCGTCCCAGGCAGTGGACCTGCTGCGCGCGCACGGGATCGGCACCGTGGTGTCCGACAGCGCGGGCACCTGGCCGATGTTCGACGCGGTCACCTCGGACGTCGTCTACGTGCGACTGCACGGAGACACCGAGCTGTACACGAGCGGGTACTCGCCCGCGGCCCTGGCGACGTGGGCGGACCGGGTACGCGGCTGGGCCGACGAGGGCCTCGACGTCCACGTCTACTTCGACAACGACGCGCGGGGCCATGCCCCGCACGACGCCCGAGCCCTGCTCGAGGCGCTGGGCCTGGCACCGGAGCCGGTGGACCTGCCTCCCCTCCGGCAGGTTTCGGCGCGTCCTCGGCGGGTAGGTCCGTGACAGTCGCGGTCGAGGAGACCGCGCGTCCAGCACTCGTTGAAAGAACAGGATGGACATGAGCGAGACATACGGAACCACCGGCACCGAGCAGTTCGACACCCCCCGTGACCTCGGCGCAGTCGAGGTCACCCCGGGCGTCACCTCCGGCGCTGCCGACACCGCCTCGAGCGGCATGTCCGGCTCCGCCACCACAGGCGGCACCTCCGGCGGCTCCTCGGGCAGCTCCGGCACCACCGACGTCGCCAAGGACGAGGCACGCGCCACCGGCCAGCAGGCCAAGGAGGGCGCACGGCACGTCGCCGAGGTCGGCAAGGACGAGGCGAAGAACGTCGCCCAGGAGACGGGCCAGCAGGCGAAGGAGCTGTGGCAGCAGACCCGCAGCCAGCTGATGGAGCAGAGCGCCCAGCAGCAGACCCGGGTGGCCGACGGCCTCCGCTCCCTCAGCGAGGAGCTGTCGGGCATGGCCCGCGGCTCCGAGCAGCAGGGCGTCGCCAGCGACCTGGCGCACCAGGCGTCGCAGCGCATGGGCGACGTCGCGAGCTGGCTCGACCAGCGCGACCCCGGCTCCCTGGTGTCGGAGGTCAAGCAGTTCGCTCGACAGCGGCCCGGCACCTTCCTGGCCGCCGCTGCGGTGGTCGGCCTTGTCGGCGGCCGGCTGAGCCGGGGCCTCGTGGCCGAGCACCAGGACCAACAGGGCGGCAGCTCGTCCACCGGCGGCTCCGCCGGTGAGGGCTACACCGCCACCGCCCCGGTCCCGGTCGACCACAGCACCGCCGGGTACTCCGCCTACGGCTCCCCCACCGGCACGGTCACCCCGGCCGCGCCGCACCCCGTCACCGACCCGGTGGTCGAGGCGGGTGGCATCACGGGGGTCGACGGTCCCGTCGGCGGGACCGCTCCCGAGGCGGGCGAGCTCCCCCGATGAGCCACCAGGACCCCCGGCTGGACGACCCGTCCAACCGGTCGTTGAGCAACGTCGGCGACATCTTCGCCGACATCAGCCGAGACCTCTCCACCTTGATCCGGCAGGAGACGGAGCTGGCCAAGGCCGAGCTACGTGAGTCGGCCACCCGGGCCGGCACGGGCGCAGGGATGCTCGGAGGTGCCGGCGTGGCCGGACACTTCGTGCTGCTCTTCCTGTCGATCGCCCTCTGGTGGAGCCTCGGCAGCGCCATCGGGCGCGGCTGGTCCGCCGTCGTGGTCGCGGTCATCTGGGCCGTCATCG
>Ga0308176_10003245_pt1 | contig 10382 bp, 7 predicted proteins | sample PhyCR2_3_FD_203890 | JGI IMG/M metagenome (GOLD analysis project Ga0308176, IMG submission 203890) | Soil microbial communities from UC Gill Tract Community Farm, Albany, California, United States - DLSLS.C.R2 | ecosystem: Environmental > Terrestrial > Soil > Agricultural land | place: USA... | reverse complement strand
CAGCAGATCATCCGTCAGCGCATCGACCGTCACGCCAAGCGCGGCATCTTCGGCGGGATGTTCCCGGCGCAGTTGGGCGGCGATCGGCGTCATCTCGCGGCGCGCGGCCTCGAGCGTCACGCCCTCGCGCAAGCGGCCGATGACCGACAGCATGTGCACCTCGCGCCGATCGAGATACGAACCGAGCACGCTGATCGGCATCAGGACGTCGACGCGCGACTGCGGGAACGCGAAGTGCTCATCCATCACGCCGATCACGGTGTAGGCCTGATTGTCGAGTGTGACCGTCTTGCCGACGACGCGCGGATCACCCTGGAAGTCGCGCTCCCAGAAAGCATGCGACAGAATCACCGTCGGCGTCGCTCCGCGTTTGTCTTCGCCCTCGAGGAATCCTCGGCCGAGCATCGGAGTGACGCCGAGGGTCGGCAGCAGATTCGCGGTCACGGCGCCGACGTCGAGTCGCTCGACACCGTCCGGCGCGCTGTACCACGCGTTCCAGATCGGGAAGAAGCCCGCGAGCCGGCTGAACGACCGGCTCCGCTGGCGCCAATCGTAGTAGTCGCCCACCGAGACCTGGTATCGGTGGTTGTTTTCCCTGGGGTTGTCCGACCAGACCGCGACGAGGCGATCGATCTGTCGATAACGGAGTCCATGCAAGAGCACTGATTCGACAATGCTGAACACGGACGTCGTTGCGCCGATGCAGCAGGCGAGCGTCGCGACGACGATGGTCGTGAACGCGGCACTCCGAGAGAGGGAGCGCACGGCGAAGCGCAGATCGGCGGAGAGCATGAGCGAGGATCCTCCGGAGTCGGATCGGTAGCGTCGCATCCAGCGCGCGTCGCGCAGAGCGCCGAGGCATCGTAGACGAAGACGCATGGCGCCGGCGGAGGACGGATCGGCCTCCCACGCATGCGTCGCTTCCGCGATCCACTCGGCGAGCCAGTCATCGCGCTCGCCGAGTGGCAGCGTGCGCGCGACGAGTCGGAGCAGCGCGACGCCTGGCGGATCGCGTCGCTTGTCCCGGGTCATGTCGCGGCCGGCTCGGCGCCAGGCGCGAGCGTTCGCACCAGGCCGGGAAATTGATCTGTCGCGGTGGCGAGCGCCTGGCTGCCGGCGCCGGTCAGCTGGTAATAGCGTCGCGGCGGCCGACCAGCGTCGCGCGCATTGGTCACGGCTTCCCACCGCGCGCGAACCATTCCGGCGTCTTCGAGGCGCCGGAGAATCGGATAGACGGTCCCGCTCTTGAGCCCGGACGCGTCGATGATGTCGAAGCCGTGGCGAAAGCCGCGACTGACCGCGAGGAGCACGATGGCGGTGGGATAGGTGATGCGCATGGGTCTCTCTATCGATCTCTACATAGGTAGAGTGCGATCGAGGACGGCGCGGTGTCAAGCGACTTTACGGATTTCGTACGCGCCGTCATCCTGAGCCGCGCGCAGGTCACGGAACCGCGTACGCTCCCTCAGGATCACGGACGATCACTCGGTCTCAGGAATCGCGATCCACGCCAGCGCAGCCAGCAAGTACGCTCCGCCCGCCATCGCGAACGCCGCGCTGAATCCACGCGTCGTCGCAACCGCGCCCACCGTGAATGGCGCCGCCGCGCTGGCGATGCGTCCCAGATTGTACGTGAAGCCCTGCGCAGTCGCGCGCACGGACGTCGGATAGATCTCGGCCGTCACGGCGCCGAAGCCACTGAAGAAGCCCGTCCCGAAGCACGCCACGAACGGCCCGAGCACCAGTAGCACGATCGGAGAGTGCGTCGCTCCGTACAGCGGCAACAGGATGCTTGCGAGAATCAGGAACGTCACATAGACGCGCTTGCGTCCCATCGCATCACTGATGAAACCGAACGAGACGTAGCCGATCCACATGCCGATCTGCATCGCGACCACGAACCACGACATCGTCCGCGGCGTGAGTCCAATCCCGCCCTGCGCGGCCGGCAGCGAGAGATAGGCCGGGATCCACCCGTTCAATCCCCACCAGCCGAACAACGTGCAGGCGTTCATGAACGTCACGGCGATCGTGAAGCGGAGCATGCGGCCGCGAAAGATGTCGGCGAACCGCGTCGTCTGTTGTCGATCGGATGACGTCGCTCCCGTCGCGCGCGCACGACTCGCCTTCCATTCCTCGGGCTCTTCGACGCTTCGCTGCACCCACACCGTCAGGAGCGCGGGCAGCACACCGACGAAGAAGACCGCGCGCCAACCCCAGCGAGGCAGCACGATGCCCACCACGATGGCGGCAGCCGCGAAGCCGATCGCCCACGCGCTCTGCATGAATCCCAACGCGCGGCCGCGCAGTTTCGCGGGCCACGTCTCGGAGACGAGCGCCGCACCGCTCGCCCACTCACCGCCCATCCCGAGGCCCAGCAGCGCGCGGAAGAGCGCGAACTGCCAGAGGTTCTGCGAGAGCCCGCACGCCGCCGTGAAGATCGAGTACAGCAGGACGCTCGCGATGAGCGCACGCGTGCGCCCGAATCGATCCGCGATGTGGCCGAACACCAATCCACCGACCGCGCCGCCGAGCAACGTGATGGATCCGAGCGCGCCGGCCTGCGCTTTCGTGAGCCCGAGATCCGCGATCACCGACGCGAGCGTCAACGAGAACAACATCACGTCGAACGCATCGAGCATCCAGCCGAGCGATGCGGCGACCAGGGCTTTGCGCGCGGCAGGCGTCGCGACGCGCCACCATCCCAGAAAGCCCGCGTCCTCGACGGGTGCGGCAGTCAGTGCAATCGACGTATGCGCCTCGCGAAGTGGTGTTGGCGCGCCAACGTACCACTCGGCCCTGCCCTACGATAGGCTCTCAGTCGCAGATGACGGAGCCCGCCACCAGAAAGACTCCCGGCTCGTTGTGCGTTGAGCTTTCACGATCACGAAACAAGTCACAAGTCCGTCGACGTGTCCGTGCCGTTGTCCGTCGGCGGCCGCTGTTGTGTGCTGTTGTTCTTTGGCTAGCGCGGGAATGCGTTCGTCGGCAGCGCCTTCGTGATCTTCAACGCGTTGGCGTAGTAGACCTTCTTCAACACGCTGTCGGGGAGATTGATGCCATACAACTTCCAGAATGCGTGATACGGACGATAGTAGTCGAAGTAGTCGTCGGCCGTCTCGAACACGCGCCAGTAGTACGGGTACTCCTCGGGTTGGAAGGAGTCCTTCCCGAACAGGATGCGATCCTGATACTTCACGAAGAAGTCGTGCGCGCCGCGCGGCTGGCGGCCGATGTCGTACAACACCGCACCAACTTCGGTGTACACGTTCGGCATCGCGTCGAGCATCTTCGAGAGATGCGGCAGATCGTTCGCGTGCCAGCCCATGTGCGCCGCAACGAAGGTCGTCTTCGGATGCTTGCGGAACAGGTTGTCCCGTTCCGTCATCAGCTCCTCGAAGCTCGGATAGCGATCCTGCGGATAGCGTCGCTCCGGGAAGAGCGATTGCTCGAGCCAGCGCTCGTTCGTGTAATCGAGCGGCTTGAAGAACTCTTCGGGATCCGCGGTGTGAATGAACACCGGAATACCGAGTCGCGCGCATTCGTCCCAGATGGGATCGAGCTCGGGATCGTCGATGCGAAGACGCGACCCGTCCGGCTTCTTCACGGAGAGGCCGAGGCTCTTCGGAATCTCGCCGACACCCACCGCGCCCGCGGCGACGTCTGCATCGAGCTGCTTGATGGCCTTCTCCGCCCAGCCGGGACCGACGTTCTGGAAATTGATGCCCGCGAGAATGCGAACGCGATTGCGCATCTTGTCCGATGCCTTCACGGCCGCGAGCGCCCGCTGCAGCCGATCACCCGAGAGATTGTCGGCCGAAACCATCATGCCGACGTTGAGCGCGTCGAGCGCGCGACCGAGACTGTCGAGTCCCTCGGCGGAGAAGATGAGCTGCTGTGGATGGCCGTGGTAATCGATCGCCGGGTATTTCGCTCTCGGCACGAGGTGCTCGGCCGTCACGAGCGTTGATTTCGGCCGATAGTCGAGGATGCTCGGCGGCGGATTCTCGGGCGGCATGCAGCTTCGCGGGCGAATCTCCGTCATGCCGGCGGGACACTGTTCGCCAGGCGCGATCTGCACGACGCGTCCGCCGCGGCCGCCGCCTCTTCCCTGGGCGTGCGAGACCGTGGCGATGAGCGAGAGGCCGACGAGAGCTGCGAGGACGGGCACGACGCGCATGGATGCTCCGAGGAAGGGGCTGCCTCGGCAATATACGGGTCGCCGGAATCGAGCGCTGGCTTGCCGTCGTTACAGCTTCACACGCGCATCCGTGGCCGCGCGCACGATCTCCCACAACCACTGCGCATACGCCTCGGTTCCCGTCCACGGAAAATCAGGACGCCACTGATCCGACGGCTGATGGTAGTGATCGAACTTCCGCATCGCCTCGTCGTGCTGCGCCGGAGTGTAGCCACGCCACGTCTTGCCCGGAATCGGAAACACGATCGGCACGCCGCGCTGTGAGAAGACGTACACATCGTTGATCGGACGCGGCGGCGACGCAGTCGTCGTCCAGCCATGCACATGCGCGAGTGAGTCGGCGATGCGCGACCCAGCGTTCGGGGGAACGCCACCCATGATCTGCCACTCGAGGGCTTCGCCCGCCGGAGAGCCGGCGTCGACCCCGATGAGTAAACGCATACGATCGATCATCGTGGCGGCATCGGGGCGCGCGGCGAGCGCCTTGGAGCCCAGCAGACCCTGCTCCTCGAGATTGAAGAACATGATCACCAGGGGGCGATCGCCTGGGGATTGCACGAACCGGCGTCCGACATCGAGAATCATTCCGATCGAGACGGCATCGTCGAGGAAACCGTTGTAGATCGAGTCGCCCGTCGCATCCGGCTGCCCCACTCCCAGATGGTCGAGGTGAGCGGTCATCGCGACGACGTCGCCGGTCGTCACGCCATGCTTCGCCGGCAGCATGCCGACGACATTGAGCACTGTGTCGCGCGGACGCTCCGGTGTCGTGACGGGCACGAGCAACGAACTACCGATTACGGGACGCGCGCCGAGTCGCGAGAGCTGGTCGGCGAGATAGCGGGCGGCGCGATCGGCGTCGGGCGTCCATGGTCCTCGCCCGCGCATCGAATCCGCGGAGAGCGCGCGGGCGATGTTCGCGATCGCGATCGTGTCGGCGCCGCGCGGGGCCTGCGCGGCGGCCATCGAGTGGGTGGAGTGCGCGCAGGCACATGCAATGAGCACGGCCGCGGCTCCAGCGGAGCGAGTCGTCAACGAGCGGTTCATGGCGTGGATGTCCCTCAAGAAGTCTACCAGCGCCCCACCGCAACGACATATTGACATTCTATACGAGAGAAGCGACCGTCCCTCAATGGCCACGAACCTCCTCCAGGGCACTCTCGACCTCCTCATCCTCAAGACGCTGACGCTCAGCGAGCTGCACGGGCTCGGAATCTCACGCCGCATCGAGCAGATCACAGACGGCGCGTTCCACGTGAAGCCGGGCTCGCTGTTCCCCGCCCTGCATCGCATGGAGGAAGCGGGCTGGATCGAGGCGACGTGGGGCGAGTCCGAGAACAACCGCCGCGCCAAGTACTATCAGCTCACGAAAGCCGGACGCAAACAGCTCAAGGAAGAAACGGACGAGTGGTCGCGGATCTCGCTGGCCATCGCGACGGCCCTGCGAACGTCCTGATCGCGGCTCAGCCTGCGGCAGCTGCCGCCGCCGCGGCATCCTGGTCTCGCTTGCGCTTCATCAAGCGGAAATCGGTCTCCGACGTCGAGTTGGTCGGCATCACCGTGGACGCGAGGCTGATCATGCCCCGCCCATAGCCTTTCAACTGGTTATGCCACTTCACGGCACCGGTCATGGGATCGAGGCACCACACCTCGCCGCGGTTCGTCGCGTAGAGCGAGGTTCCGTCCCACAGCACCGCGACATAGTCGCTTCCGCCGAGCGGCGTGGCCCACACGGTCTCGCCGGTGGCGGCGTCCAGGGCAATCACGCTGTCCTTGATGCCGACGAAGAGAAGCGACATCGGAAGCTCCGCGCTGAAGGTCGAGTAGACGCTGATGTAACGGAACGATGCGCGGACCAGCGGACATTTGTCCAGCAGGAGTACATGGCGCAGCCGACCGACCCGAGCAAGATTCACGACACGACTCCGACGACTCCTTCCGGCGACTCCCATGAGAGCTCTCGTAATCACGCTTGCCGCATCGCTCCTCGCCACCGCGGCCACCGCACAGAATCCGACGCTGCCCAGTGAGACACCGGCGAAGTTCACGCCAGCGCGTTCGACGTTCGACTTCGACCGGCGCGAGGTAATGATTCCGATGCGCGACGGCGTCAAGCTGCATACGGTGATTCTCGTGCCGAAAGGCGCATCGCGCGCACCGATGCTGCTGACGCGAACGCCGTACGACGCGAACGCGACCACGACCTACGCGCAGAGCACGCATCTCGCGTCGAACCTCAACGGTTACGACAACGCGCTCGCGGTGATCATTCCCGGCGGCTACATCCGCGTCGTTCAGGACATTCGCGGCAAGTACGGATCCGAAGGCGATTACGTGATGAATCGCCCGCTCGTCGGGCCACTCAACCCGACGAAGGTCGACGAATCGACCGACACGTACGACACGATCGACTGGCTCGTCAAGAACGTTCCGGAGTCGAACGGCCGCGTCGGCGAATTAGGAATCTCATACGACGGCTTCGAGCCGCTCATGGGCATCGTCAATCCGCATCCGGCGCTCAAAGTCGCGGTGCCGATGAATCCGATGGTCGACGGCTGGATGGGCGACGACTGGTTCCACAACGGCGCGTTCCGCGAGCAGAACATGCCCTACGTCCTCGAACAGGAGGCCACACGGGACAACTCGGCCAAATGGTGGACCGATCATTTCGACGACTACGACGTGTACATGAGCGCCGGGTCCGCGGGTGAGCTCGGCCGGCGGCACGGGCTCGAGCAGGTCGGATTCTGGAACAAGATCCTCGCGCATCCGAGCTACGACTCCTGGTGGCAGCAGCAGGCCATGGACAAGATCCTTGGCGCGCGTCCGCTCAGCGTGCCAGTGATGCTCGTGCACAGCCTCTGGGATCAGGAAGACATCTATGGCGCGATGGCGGTCTATCGCGCGATCAAGCCGAAAGACACGAGCAACGACAAGGTCTTTCTCGTCATGGGTCCGTGGCATCACGGGCAGGAGATCGAGAACGGCAGCACGCTTGGCGCGCTCGACTTCGACAGCAACACGTCGCTGTACTTTCAGCAACAGATTCTCGGTCCGTTCCTCGCGCACTATCTCAAAGACGATGCGCCGCGAGCGGACGTCGCGCCGGTGAACGCGTTCGAGACGGGAACGAATCGCTGGCTTCGCTTGAACGCATGGCCATCGGGATGCCCGAGCGGCTGCACCATCCAACCGACGCCGCTGTACCTCGGCGCGGGATTCACCGCGAGCCTCAACACTCCGGCCACGGGCACGCCGTTCGACGAATACACGTCGGATCCCGCGAAGCCGGTTCCGTTTCGTCGTCGTCCGATTCAACCGATCGGCTACGACAACGGACTGACGTGGCCCGAATGGCTCGTCGACGATCAGCGTGAGGCGTCGGGGCGGACCGACGTGCTCTCGTACGAGACCGATGTCCTGAAGTCGCCCGTCAAGATCGCGGGAGCGCCAACCGCGAATCTCTTCGCGTCGACCACGGGCACGGACGCGGATTGGGTCGTGAAGCTCATCGACGTCTATCCGGACGAAGTCGGCGGCCAACCGAAGATGGGCGGATATCAATTGCCGATCGCGATGGACATCTTCCGCGGGCGATATCGCGAGGGTTTCGCGACGCCGAAAGCGATCACGCCGAACGCGCCGCTGCTCTATCGCTTCGCGCTGCCGAATACGAATCACGTCTTCCTGCCGGGGCACCGCATCATGGTGCAGATCCAGTCGAGCTGGTTTCCGCTCTACGATCGCAATCCGCAGACGTTCGTCGAGAACATCTTCTGGGCGAAGCCGAGCGATTATCGGAAGGCGCAGCATCGCATCTACCACGAGACGGGGCACGCGAGCTTCGTCGAGCTACCGATCGTGACCGGGACGGAGAGGTGATCCGCGGGGACAGGTGCAGCCCATTGCGGACTCGCCGCCAGTAACATAGATAGTCTATGTCACGGGTTCGATGACGGTCGACCTTCGCCTCTGCATCGCATGCGCGCGCTGCTCGAATTCTTCCGACGCCTCCGGTTTCTCGTGCTTCGCGATCGGTATTCCGCCGAGCTCGAGGAGGAGATGCGACTCCACGTCGAGCTGCGCGAGGCGCGGCTGCGCGAGGCCGGCGCGGCGCGCGATGACGCAAGACATCTGGCGCGACGTCAGTTCGGACACCGCGACACGATCCGTGAACGCAGCCGGGATGCGTGGGGATTTCGATGGGTCGAGCATGCGGCGGCGGACGCCCGCTTCGCGCTGCGCCGGCTGCGGCGTCGACCGGGGTTCAGCATCGCGACGATATCGGTCGCTGCGCTCGGCATCGGTGCGTCGACGGCGGTGTTCAGCGCGACGGACGCGACGCTGCTTCGGCCACTGCCCTTCCTGCGGCCGTCGGAGTTGGTGACACTCCCCGACATCTACCTGCCATTCAACCCCGGCATCGTTGGGCAAACTCCGCCGCACAACCTGGTTGACATCAACGATGTCGCCGCGATGCGCAATGTTTTCAGCAGCGTCGCTGCATTTGCGTCCGGCGGGCTCAATCTCTCCGATGCCAGCAATCCGCAGCGCCTCCGCGTCGGCGTCGTGACGACGCAGTTCTTCGCGACGCTGGGCGTGCATCCGCAACGCGGCCGCGACTTTTCTCCCGAAGAAGGTCAGGCGGCGAGCAGCCACGTCGTGCTCCTGTCCGATGCGTTGTGGCGCTTACGATTCGGCGGCGCCGACATGCTTGGAAAGTCGATCGAGCTGAGTGGGAACCGCTACACGGTCGTCGGCGTGATGGAACCCGGCATCTCCTTCCCGGGCGAGTGCGATCTCTGGATTCCGCTACCGATCCCGACGACGATGGAGACGTTCGCGCCCTTCCGTGGCTTTCTCCCGACTCGCGTGATCGGGCGCGTGGCGCCAGCCGTCAGCACGCAGTCGGCGTCGGCAGCCGTTCTGGCGAGATGGGTGCAGCTTTTCGCATCGCAGAAGCAAAACGATCGTATCACGGCGCTCATGGGAGAGCTTCGCCGAAACGGCGCGGCACGGCCACTGCGCGATGATCTCGTGGGTGACACCCGGCAGGCATTCGCGCTGCTCGCTGCGGCGACAGCACTGCTACTCCTCATCGCCTGCGCGAATGTCGCCAATCTTCTGCTGTCCGATGCGGCCGCACGCCGCCGCGAGGTGGCGCTTCGGGGCGTACTCGGCGCGAGCCGCGGACGTATCGTGCGACAGCTTCTCGTCGAGAGCTTGATGCTCGCGTTCGCCGGAGCCGTCGTGGGTGTCGCAATTGCGCCGGTCGTCTTCAGCGTGTTGCGAAACCTCACGCCGGCGACACTGCAGGGCGTTGCCGTCGCGCATCTCGACACGCGAGTTCTCTTATTCGCGACGGCTCTCGCCGTGTTCACGGGGCTCGTCTTCGGGCTGTGGCCGGCACTCGGCGCCGCGCGCACCGATGCCGCTGATACGATCAAGTCGGGCGGGATCGGAACGACGGCGGCGCACGTAGGGATCACGCGTCGCGCGCTCGTGATCGCCGAGCTGGCGCTCACCGTGATGCTGCTGGTCGGCTCGGGCCTGATGCTCCGCAGCTTCGAGCGTGTCATGTCGCAGGCTACGGGGATGAATCCTGAGCGCGCCGGAACGTTGGAGCTGACGTTCGCCGGACGATCCACGCGCGCCGCGCGCCTGGCCCGCATTCATCCAATCCTCGAGCGTCTGCGAGGGGATCCGGCGATTCAAAGCGCCGGCGTCGTGAATGATCTGCCGCTGCGCGGCGGTGGTGGCGGCATCGCGATCAGCATCGAGATCGAGGGCCGGCCGAAGCCCCAGGGTGTCGACGACATGGTCTTCTCGCGCTATCTGATGGCAAGCGGCGGCTACTTCAATGCGCTTGGCATTCCTTTGCTGCGCGGTCGCACGTTCACCGCGAGCGACGATTCGCTCGCGCCGCGTGTCGCGGTGATCAATCTCGCGATGGCGAACAAGTGGTGGCCGGGCACGGATCCGATCGGACGCGTGTTTCACCTGAGCGGCGACACCGTGCCCATCAACGTCGTAGGCGTCGTTGCCGACGTTCGCGAATCAGGGCTCGAGAACGATGTGAAGCCACAGATGTTCTTCCCGATCGACTGGCAGACACCGCCGAACCTCGCGGTCGTTGCGCGCAGCAGCCTTCCGCCGAGCGTGTTGCTCGCACGTATGACCG
>Ga0308176_10003244_pt1 | contig 10384 bp, 9 predicted proteins | sample PhyCR2_3_FD_203890 | JGI IMG/M metagenome (GOLD analysis project Ga0308176, IMG submission 203890) | Soil microbial communities from UC Gill Tract Community Farm, Albany, California, United States - DLSLS.C.R2 | ecosystem: Environmental > Terrestrial > Soil > Agricultural land | place: USA... | reverse complement strand
CGGACGACGGCTCCTGGTCGGCCGCCGTCGACGCGACCTGGCGGTTCGCGGGATTCGACCGGGAGCCCGCCCGCGCGGAGGTGACGGTCCGGTTCGACCGACAGGGGGACCACGTCGCCGTGGAGGGGGTCGGCGGGGGTGGCCGCCGCTCGCCGCTGTGGATGACCACCCCGCTGCAGGTGCGTCGCACCCCGTCGACGCTGGTGATGGTGGCCGGCTCGGCCCACGAGGCCGACGAGTACGCCCTGCGGGCCCGCACCGCCGTGCCCGTCGTACGCCGGGTCCTGCCGCAGTGGCGCTCGGGCCTCGTCGTGGAGGTGCCGGCCTCCGGGCACGCGCTCGACTCGACCCTGGACGCCGACCCGGGGGAGTACGCCAACATCGCGGCGGTCACCTCGACCGTCGACGGGTCGACGGCGAACGGGAGCCCGGTGCACGTCTTCGTCAACCCCGACGTCTTCGACTCCCTGCGCCCTCAGGGTGCCCAGGTCGTGATGAGCCACGAGGCGGTCCACGTCGCGACCGGCGCCGCCACCAGCAGCATGCCGCTGTGGCTGCTCGAGGGCTTCGCCGACTACGTGGCGCTGCGCGACGTGCCGCTGCCGATCACCACGACCGCGGGCCAGATCGTCAAGCAGGTCCGCAAGGACGGCCCGCCCGCCCACCTGCCGGGCTCCGCCGAGTTCGACACCACCACGACCCACCTCGGGGCCACCTACGAGAGCGCATGGCTCGCCTGCCGGCTCCTGGCCCGCGCCGGCGGGGAGGCGGCGCTCGTGCAGCTCTACGAGCGCGTCGACCAGGGAACCCCGCTGGGCACCGCGCTGAGGTCGTCGTTCGGCCTCAGCGTCGGTGAGCTGACCCGGCGCTGGCAGCAGGGCCTGTCAGACTTGGCTTCGTGACCCACGGCGACCGGCGGACGTCCCTGGTCGTCCTCGTGGTCGGGGCCGTCGCCTTCGTGGTCCTCGCCGTCTGGCTGGTGCCCTGGCACCCCGTCCCGGGCGGAACGCCGAGCCCGGCGACGCCCCGGTCGGTGTTCACCGCGGGTCAGATCCGGGCCGCCGAGGACTTCTCGTCCTGGGCCCGCGCCTGGAGCTGGAGCTCCCTGGCCGTCTCGCTGCTGGTTGCCTGCTGGCTCGGCTTCACGAGCCTCGGCACACGCCTCGTGGACCGGATGCGCGGTCCCTGGTGGGTGCGGGTCGTGCTCACCGTGACGGCCCTGGTGCTCGTCGGGCGGGTGGTCACCCTGCCCTTCGCGGTGCTGATGCACCGGCTCCTGCTCGACCACGGGCTCACCCACCAGTCGTGGAGCGGGTTCGCGGCTGACCTGGTGCGCACCGAGGTGGTGACCATCGTGACGACGTCGATCGGGCTGGTGGTCCTCCTCGCCTGCGCCCGTCGCTGGCGGCGCGCCTGGCCCGCGGTCGCGGGCGGGCTGCTGGCCCTGCTCGTGCTCGCCGGGTCGTTCGTCTACCCGCTGGTGGTCGAGCCCCTCTTCAACTCCTTCACGCCGCTCCCGGCCGGAGCGCTGCGCTCCCAGATCCTCCGGCTGGCGGACCGGGAGCACGTGCACGTCGACGACGTGCTCGTGGCGGACGCCTCGCGGCGCACGACGACCCTCAACGCCTACGTGTCCGGCTTCGGCAGCACCAGGCGGGTCGTCCTCTACGACAACCTGCTCAACGACCTGCCGGACGACCAGGTCCTGTCGGTGGTCGCCCACGAGCTCGGCCACGCCCGGCACGACGACGTGGTGATCGGTTCCCTGCTCGGGGCCGCCGGCGCGCTGGCCGGCGTGGGGCTGCTCGGCCTGGTCGTCGGGCCGCTGGGACGGCGCCGCCCGATGGGCGACCCGGCCCTCGTGCCGCTGCTCCTCGCCCTGCTCGCGATCGGGACCGTGCTGGCCGGCCCGCTGCAGAACGCCGTCAGCAGGCAGATCGAGACCCGGGCCGACGTGGACTCGCTCGAGGCCACCCACGACCCGCAGGCCTTCATCGCCATGCAGCGCCAGCTGTCGCTCAAGGCGCTCGCCGACCCCACCCCGCCCGCCTGGTCGCAGTGGTGGTTCGGCAGCCACCCGACGACGCTGACCCGGATCGCGATCGCCCGCCAGCTCGGCGGGTCGTGAGCCGGGCCGCTCAGGGGCCGTAGAGCGCCGCGACCTCGTCGCGGAGCTCGCGCATCACCACGTTGCGCTTGAGCTTCAGGCTCGGCGTGAGCTGGCCGCCCTCCTCGGTCCACGCGTCGGGCAGGATGGTGAACTTGCGGATCGACTCGGCCTTCGACACGGCCTTGTTGGCCTCCTCGACCGCGGCCTCGATCTCCGCGCGCAGGTCGGCGTCGTCGACGAGGTCCCCGAGGTCGCCGCTCTTGCCGTGCGCCTCGGCCCAGGCCGGGAACGACTCCGGGTCGATGGTCACGAGTGCTCCGATGAACGGCTGGCCGTCGCCGACCACGATGCACTGGTCGACCAGGGCGTGGGCGCGCAGGCGGTCCTCGAGCACGGCGGGTGCGACGTTCTTGCCGCCGGCGGTCACGAGGATCTCCTTCTTGCGCCCGGTGATCCGGACGAAGCCCTCGTCGTCGACCTCGCCGACGTCGCCGGTGTGGAACCACCCGTCCCGCTCGAGGGTCTCGGCGGTGGCCTCCTCGTTGCCCCAGTAACCGGCGAAGACCTGCCCGCCCCGGAACAGCAGCTCGCCGTCGTCGGCCACCCGCACCGCGGTGCCGGGCAGCGGCCGGCCGACGGTGCCGATCTTGGTGGCGTCCGGGAGGTTCGCGGTCAGCGCCGCCGTGGTCTCGGTGAGGCCGTAGCCCTCGAGGACCGTCAGGCCGATGCCGCGGTAGAAGTGGCCGAGCCGCTCCCCGAGCGGCGCGCCGCCGGAGACGGCGTACAGGCAGTGGCCGCCGAGCGCGTCGCGCAGCTTGCCGTAGACGAGCCGCGAGAAGACCGCGTGCCGGGCGCGTACGGCGAGCGAGGGCCGGCCCCTGTCGAGGCCACGCGACCACGCGATGGCCGTCTCCGCGGCACGGTCGAAGATCTTGCCCCGGCCGTCCGCGGTGGCCTTCTGGGAGGCGGTGTTGAACACCTTCTCGAAGACCCGCGGCACGGCCAGGATGAAGGTCGGCCGGAACTCCTGGAGGTCGGCCAGGAGGTTCTTGATGTCGGCGCTGTGGCCCAGGCGGGTCCGCGACTTCACCGCACCGACCTGGATGATCCGGGCGAACACGTGCGCCAGCGGCAGGAAGAGCAGCGTCGAGGCACCCTCGGTCGTGAAGAGCCGTTCGAGCTCGTCGACCGCGACGCCGAGCTCGAACATGAAGTTGCCGTGCGTGAGCATGCAGCCCTTGGGGCGGCCGGTGGTGCCCGAGGTGTAGATCAGGGTGGCCAGGTCCAGCGGGGTCGCGGTGGTGCGCCGCTCCTCCAGCACCTCGTCGGAGATGTCCTCGCCGAGGCGGCCCAGCACGCCGACGGCGTTGTCGGCGAGCGACCAGACGTGGTTGAGGTGCTCGAGGTCGGCTCGCGCCTCCGAGACGCGGGCGACGTGCTCTGCGCTCTCGGCGACCACCGCGCGGGCCCCGGAGTCCTGGAGGATCCAGGCGATCTGCTCGGCCGACGAGGTCTCGTAGACAGGGACGGTGACCGCACCCGCGAACCAGATGGCGTAGTCGAGCAGGGTCCACTCGTAGCGGGTCTTGGAGATCAGGGCGACCCGGTCGCCCGCCTCGATCCCGGCCGCGACGAGACCCTTGGCGACCGCGCTCACCTCGGCGAGGAAGGTCGCCGAGGTGACGTCCTCCCAGCCCTCTGCGGTGTGACGGCTGAAGACCACGCTCTCGGGAGCCTCGTGGGCGTTGTTCACCACGTCGTCGGTGAGGTTGCCCGTCGCCGGGACCTCGATCGTCAAGGGCGTGGAGAACTCACGCACGGATGCCTCCTCGGGGGCTGTTCCTCGGGTGGCCGTCACGGTCGACGGCGCGGCTGCTGCACACCAGGAACGCGGGTCAACGACGGAGGTTACCGCTGCGGCTCGGTGCGGCCGTATCCGGTACGCTCGGCCCCCGACGCGACCAAGCAGCAGGGGCACGGGCCCCGGGCGGCACCGACGGACAGGGGAGCCCCATGGCCGAGCAGACGACGTCCTCGATCGAGATCGAGGCCGCCCCCGCCGACGTCATGGCCGTCATCGCGGACTTCGGGGCCTACCCGCAGTGGGCCAAGGGGGTGCGGACCGCCGACGTGGTCTCCTCCTTCGAGTCCGGCGACGCCAGGGGCCGCGCCGAGCGCGTCTTCTTCGAGCTCGACGTCTCGCCGATCAAGGACGAGTACACCCTCGCCTACGAGTGGGACGGGGACCGCACGGTCACCTGGACCCTGGTGGAGGGCAAGATGCTGCGGGCGCTGGACGGTGCCTACGTGCTCCAGCAGCGCGCCAGCGGCGTGACCGAGGTGACCTACCGCCTCGCCCTCGACGTCTCCATCCCGCTGATCGGGATGCTCAAGCGCAAGGGCGAGAAGATCCTGATCGACACCGCGCTCAAGGGCCTGAAGAAGCGCGTCGAGACGCTCGCCTGAGGCGGGCGGCGACCGGCAGATCGTGCGCATCCTCCTGTTCACCGGCAAGGGCGGGGTCGGCAAGTCGACCGTCGCCGCAGGCACGGCCGCCCTCGCCGCGGCCGGCGGGCAGCGCACGCTGGTGCTCTCCACCGACCCCGCGCACTCGCTTGCCGACGCGTTCGGGGCCGTCGTGGGCCCCGAGCCGACGCGGGTGGCCGAGGGGCTCTTCGTCCAGCAGGTCGACGCCCAGCTCCGCTTCGAGCAGTCGTGGTCGGAGATCCAGCGCTACCTGCTCTCGGTGCTCGACGTCGCCGGCGTGGACCCGCTGGCCGCCGAGGAGCTGACCGTCATCCCCGGTGCGGAGGAGGTGCTCGCGCTCCTCGAGCTGCGACTGCACGCCCTCTCCGGCGACTGGGACGTCATCGTCGTCGACTGCGCGCCGACCGCCGAGACGCTGCGGCTGCTCGCCCTGCCCGAGGCCCTCGGCTGGTACATGCGCCGGGTGCTGCCGGTCGAACGCCGGGTCGTGAAGGCCCTCAAGCCGGTGCTGACCCGGGCCGCCGGCGTACCGATGCCGGGGGACAGCGTCTTCGACGCCGTGGAGCGGCTGCACGCCGAGCTCGACGAGGTGCAGGCCCTGCTGTCGGGCCCCGGGGCCAGCGTCCGGCTGGTGCTGACACCCGAGAACGTCGTGCTCGCCGAGGCGCGGCGCTCCTACACCACGCTCTCCCTCTACGGCTACCGCGTCGACGGGGTCATCGCCAACCGGGTCTTCCCCGACGGTGGGGGCGATGACTGGCGCGCCGGTTGGGTCACGGCCCAGGACCGCGTGCTCACCGAGGTCGCCCAGTCCTTCGCCGGGCTCCCGGTCTGGAGGTCGGTCTACCGCACCGGCGAGCCGGTGGGTGTCGACACCCTCGCCGACCTCGCCCGCGACCTGTACGACGGCGACGACCCGGTAGCGCCCACCGGCGGAGCCGGGCCGTTCCGGGTCACCCGGAACACCCGCGGAGCCGTCCTCGGGCTGGCCCTGCCGAACGTGACCCGGGCCGAGGTCGATCTCGCCCGACACGGCGACGACCTCGTCGTGACCGTGGGGTCGTATCGTCGTCTCCTCACCCTGCCCGCCGGTCTGTCGCGGCACCGCATCGCCGGGGCCCGGGTGGACGACGGAGAGCTTCAGGTGAGGTTCGAGGCGACAGGGCAGGAGCAGTGACGTGAGCGAGCCGGACGATCCCGGTGGGCGGGACCCCGTGGGCAGCGTCTCCGAGGAGGCGTTGAAGCTGTTCGGCGCGCTCTCGGACTGGGCGCGCGACCACGGCTCCGACCTCGGCCAGGGCCTGAGCGGGCTCGCCGACCAGGCGGCCGCGTCCGTGCGTGACGTCGACGAGCACCTGGCCACCGGCGCCCCCGAGTGCACGTACTGCCCGATCTGCCGCACGGTGCACGCCGTACGACAGACGAGCCCGGAGGTCCGGGCACACCTGGCCGTCGCCGCGTCGTCGTTGCTGCAGGCTGCCGCGGGGATCCTGGCGGCAGCTGCGCCCGCCGGCGCCCGGGAGCGTGGCGGGGTGGAGCGGATCGACCTGGATGACGACATGGACGGGGCCTGGCCCGAGGAGGACGACGAATGACGCTGGCCTGTGGGATCGACGTGGGCGGCACCAAGATCGCCGGAGGCGTGGTCGACGAGGACGGCACGATCCTCGAGGAGCTCCGGGTGGAGTCCCCGGCGACCGATGCGGAGGCCATCGAGGAGGCGATCGCGGGCCTCGTCGGTGAGCTGAAGTCCCGGCACCGGATCGAGACGGTCGGCGTCGGCGCGGCCGGATACGTCGACAAGGCGCGCGCGGTGGTGCTGTTCGCGCCCAACGTCGCCTGGCGCAACGAGGACCTCAAGGGTGAGCTCGAGAAGCGCGTCGAGCTGCCGGTGGTCATCGAGAACGACGCCAACGCGGCCGCCTGGGGCGAGTTCGCCTTCGGCGCCGCCCGCGACGCCGAGGACCTGCTGCTGGTCACCGTCGGGACCGGCGTCGGAGGCGGCCTGGTCCTCGACGGCGAGGTCTACCGCGGCGCCAACGGCGTGGGCGCCGAGATCGGCCACATGCGGGTGGTGCCCAACGGCATCCTGTGCGGCTGCGGCAAGCACGGCTGCTTCGAGCAGTACGCCAGCGGCTCGGCGCTGGTCCGCGAGGCGCGGGCGCTCGCGCTCAGCGGCGCGATGATCGCGCAGGGCATGCTGCGGCGTGCCGAGGGCGACCTGAACCGGATCACCGGCCCGCTCGTCACCGAGGCGGCGCAGGACGGCGACCCGGGCGCGACCCAGCAGCTGGCCGAGCTCGGCCGGTGGCTCGGTGAGGGGATCGCCTCGCTGACCGAGGTCCTCGACCCCGGGGTCGTGGTCGTCGGGGGTGGCGTCAGCGAGGCCGACGAGCTCCTGCTCGGCCCGGCCCGGGAGGCGTTCGCCGGCCAGCTGGTCGGGCGGGGCTTCCGGCCGATCCCCGAGATCCGCAAGGCGCGGCTCGGCAACAAGGCCGGTCTCATCGGCGCCGCCGACCTGTCGCGGAGATAGCGGTGCCGCTGTTCATCGGGGTCGACGTCGGGGGCACGAAGGTGCTCGCCGCCGCGGTGTCGACCTCGGGCCGGCTGGTGCGCACCGCGCGGCGGTCGACCCCGGGCCGCAGCGTGGACGCCACCCTGGTGGAGGACGCGCTCACCGAGGCCGTGCGCGACGTCGCCCGGGGCCGTCGGGTCGACGGCGTCGGGATAGCCGCGGCCGGCTTCGTCGACGCCGCGGGGGAGCGGGTGATGTTCGCGCCGCACCTGCCGTTCCGCGGCGAGGAGCTCCGGGCCCGGCTGATGGAGCGGTGGGACACCACGGTCGTGCTCGACAACGACGCCAACTGCACCGCCCGGGCCGAGTGCGCGTACGGCGCGGCCCGGGGCGCCCGCGACAGCATCGTCGTCACGCTCGGCACCGGCATCGGCGGCGCGGTCGTCATCGACGGCCGCGTGCACCGCGGGACCAACGGGATGGCCGGGGAGTTCGGGCACATGCAGGTGGTCCCGGACGGGTTGCCCTGCGAGTGCGGTGGCCGGGGCTGCTGGGAGCAGTACTCCAGCGGCAACGCGCTGGCCCGCTACGCCCGCGCCCGGCTGGACCGCTCGGCGATGCTGCAGGAGCTGTGTGAGGGCGACCGCGACCAGCTGGTGGGCCCGATGGTCACCGCCGCCGCCGAGGCGGGAGACCCGCTGGCGCTGGAGGCTTTCGGCTCCGTCGGCGACTGGCTGGGCGTGGGGGTGGCCAACCTCGTCGCGGCGTTCGACCCCGACGCGGTCGTGGTCGGGGGCGGCCTCTCGGCGGCCGGCGACCTCCTCCTGGACCCGGCCCGGGCGGCGCTGGGCCGCTCGCTGGTCGGCGTCGGCCACCGGGTGGTCCCGCCCGTGCTCCGGGCCACCCTGGGGCCCGAGGCCGGCGCCGTGGGGGCCGCCGACCTGGCCCGCACCGTCGTGCGCGGCGAGGGGCGCTGGGTCAGGAGCGCCGGTAGTCGGGGACGAGCTCGACGGCGAGCTGCTCGAGGAACAGTCCCACGTCGGTGACGATGCCGCGGGCCTGCGACGAGCCGCGGTCGGCCAGCTTGGTGACGGTCGCGGGGTTGATGTCCACGCAGACCAGCGGGATCGAGGCCGGGAGGATGTTCCCGGTCGCCACGGAGTGGAGCATGGTGGCCACCATCAGGCAGAAGCCGACGTCGGTGAGGTGGGCGCGCATCGCCCGCTGACCCTCGATCACGTCGGTGTAGACGTCGGGGAGCGGGCCGTCGTCGCGCACAGAGCCGACCAGCACGAACTCCTTGTCGTGGGTGACCAGCGCGTGCATGATGCCGCCGGTCAGCACGCCGCTGTCCACGGCCGCCCGGATCGAGCCCTCCTTGCGGATGGTGTTCAGCGCCCGGATGTGGTGCTCGTGCCCGTGCTCCACGCCACTGCCCATGGCGAGGTCGACACCGAGGCTGGTGCCGTACAGGGCGGACTCGATGTCGTGGGTCGCGAGCGCGTTGCCGGCGAAGAGCACGTCGACGAAGCCGGCGTCGACCATCGCGACCATGGCCGGCGCGGCTCCGGTGTGGACGACCCCGGGCCCGCCGACCCACAGGACCTTCTTGCCCACCGCCTTGGCCTCACGCATCCCGTCGGCGACCTGCCGGACGAGCACGGCCTGGGGCTTCTCGGAGGAGACGTCGGACTCCATGAAGCCGAAGCTGCCCGCGGTCTTGTCCGGTCGCGGCACGCTCACCTGGACCCCCGCGGCGCCGCACACCACGAGCATCCCGGCGCGGACGTCGGACATCGGCAGCGTGTAGACCCGGCTGGGGGCGCCGTGCGGGTCGCGCTCGAGGACCAGGCCGCAGTCCATCTCCGGGTTGCCGACGTTGAGCCAGCGGCCGTCGACGCGGACCCGGGTCTCGAGGTTGGTGGTGGAGTAGAAGCCGTCGGGGAAGACACCGTCGGTCAGGGCGGCGGCAACGTCGGCCTGACCGGGGTCCACCATGTTGACGCCGCGCGTCTGCAGCCGCATCAGCAGCCGCTGGAGCGCCTCGTCGTCCTCGGCCGTCACGGTGATGACGGCGTGGGACGTGTCATCGGTCTCCCGGCCCACGTCGAACCTGTCGATCGTGTAGTCGCCGCTGTACTCGCGGATGTCGTCCAGCACCCGGGACAGGATGCCGTGGTCCATCAGGTGGCCGCTGATCTCGACGGTCTCGCTCTCACTCACGGGGCGAGCCTATCCACACCAGCCCTCCGGCTGGCCAACCCCGACCCCCGGTGGCGGTCCCTTCAGACGCGCGCGCCGTCGTCGCCGGGGTCGCGTGGCTCGCGGGGCATCTGGATCACCAGGTAGACGAAGCCGCCGACGAAGCCGGCGACCAGCAGGTAGCCCAGCCAGGCGGGGATGTGGAAGCCCACCAGCAGTGCGACGAGCAGGAACGACGGCGAGCCGAACACGCCCGTCCACGCGGCGAACCGGTCGGGCGTGAGGTGCGGCAGCGGCGGGGGCGGTGGGGGGACGTAGCGCTCCTCGTCCTCGGCCACCCAGGCTGGCTCGTCGTCCTCGGGACCCGCGTCCGGCACCTCCTCCGGCGCGTCCCGGGGCTCGTCGGGCTCGAGCTCGACGCGGTCGCCGTAGTTCTCGACGATCGAGCGCCAGGCCTCGTCCTCGCTGTCGGGCTGCACGGGACGAGGGTAGGTGGTCGACGAGCCTCGGACCACCGCGCCTACCCGGAATCCGGGGGCGCCGGCGGCCCGGTCGCGCTAGACGGCGGTGACCCGGGCGACGAACTCGGCGCTCTCCTCGAAGATGCGGGGCGCGTCGTTGTCCAGCGTGGCCACGTGGAAGCTGTCGTCGAGGATCCGCTCCTCGACGTCGCGCGAGCTGACCGCACCGAGGACCGTGGTGCTCGAGGAGGCGTCGATCACGTGGTCGACCGCGGACCGGAAGTACAGCAGCGGCTGGGTGACCCTCGGCAGGTCGGGCACCACCGACTGCCACATCTCGAGCACCGCGGCCAGGCCGCGCAGCGGGAGCCGCGGGTAGCCCACCTCGTCCTGACCGGGCTTCTTGATGTCGTTGACGATGCCCTTGAGCGAGGGCACCACGCGCTTGAGCAGCGGCAGGGCCTTGAGCTCCGCCCGGGTGCTGGAGACGAACGGGTTGACCAGCACCAGGCCCGCGACGTCGGTGCCGCGCTCCTCGGCGAGGCGCAGCGCCACGGAACCGCCCATGGAGAGGGCCCCGACCACGACCGCGTCGCTGGTCGCCCGCAG
>Ga0308176_10003243_pt1 | contig 10388 bp, 8 predicted proteins | sample PhyCR2_3_FD_203890 | JGI IMG/M metagenome (GOLD analysis project Ga0308176, IMG submission 203890) | Soil microbial communities from UC Gill Tract Community Farm, Albany, California, United States - DLSLS.C.R2 | ecosystem: Environmental > Terrestrial > Soil > Agricultural land | place: USA... | reverse complement strand
CACTGTACTCACGCTGCCAATCTGCACCGGCACGTTCCACAGTCGCTCCCCGGGCGGCTCGTCGCTGCCGACGCGAAACTGCTCCTGCCGCAACGTAATACGGCGCTGGCCCTCCTCGCAACGCGCATCAACCTCGATCACCGGGAAACCCGGCTGTGTTGTCCAATCGGAGGCGATCCTGGCCACAGGCTTGCCCGACGCCTTGCCCAGCGCTACCCACAGATCAGCCGAGGTCGCGTTCGAGTATCGATGCTGCAGGATGTAGACACGGATGCCGTCGCGAAACGGCTGCTCACCCAGATACGCCTCCAGCATGCGCAGTACGCCGTTGCCCTTCTCATAGGTGATGCGAAAGTCGATGACACCAAAGCCCCTGATGATATCGGCGACGGGTTGTTGGATCGGATGCGTGCTGCTGCGTGCGTCGAGATCCATCGCCAATTCCCGCCGCTCGTTGGCCCGCAACCTCAAATGCCACTGCGGATTGAACCGGTCGCTGCCCTTGAAGGCCATCCATTGGGCAAAGCTTTCGTTGAGCCACAGGTTGTCCCACCAGGCCATGGTCACAAGATTGCCAAGCCATTGGTGTGCCATTTCGTGAGCTGCAAAGACATATACGAGCTGCCGGGTCAGCTCGGGGCTGCTTTGCGGATCGACGAGCAACCGGGTCTCGTTGTAAACGATCGCGCCCCAGTTTTCCATCGCGCCGCGGAAGCCGCCCGGCATAGCGATCTGGTCGAGCTTGGGCAGCGGGTAGCGCGTGCCGAAGTAGTCATTGTAGTAATGCAGCAACTGCTTGGTCGCATCGAGCGCGTAGCGGGCCGAGCCTTGCTTGCCAGCCGTCGTGACAATTCCGATTTGCGTGCCATCGCTTGCACCGGCCAGCCGCTCCATGTCACCGGCAACCAGCGCGAGCAGATAGCTCGCCATCTTCGGCGTCGTCCCGAACGCCACGCGCTGCAAGCCCCCCGCGAGCGGGCCACTCTTGATAATCGGCATGTTCGAGTACGCCGCATACCCGCCCGGCAGATCGACCGACAGCCGGAAGCGCGCACGGAATGCGGGCTCGTCCCAGCACGGCAGCAGCCGCCGTGCTCCGGTGGGCTCCATCATCGTCGCTAGCAGTAGCTTCTCGCCCGAAGGCGTTGGGTACCGATCGATGTACAGGCCCTCCGGTGTGCTGTTGATGACGCCGCGCCAGGTCATGGCCAGCGCGTAGCGCCCCGGCACAAGCGTCTTGGGTAGCGTGAAAGCAAGCGTCTGCCGATCTTTGTCGACCTGCGGCGCATCGAGGCCGATGCGGGCGAGGTCGTGCCCCTCCAGCGCGGCAGAGTCGATCTCGATGTTCAGCGCGTTCATGACGATCTTCGAAGTCGCGTGTAGTACCTCGATGCGGATCGTCTGCGACCCTTGGTACGTGCGGCTGGCGATGTCCGGCACGACATGCAGCGCGTACTCGATCGGCACCACGTCCTTTGGCAGCTGGCCCGGCGTGTTCGCGAACAAGAAGGGCGCCTCTGCCTTCGCGAGGGTCGAGACGACGGTGAGGATCAGGATCATCAGACAGCAACTGAAGCGGCTCATGGCAACTCCGCTAAGCGAACATTCCTTCTGCGCCCCGATGCAGCATGCCCATTTTCTTGCGGCGTCGTCACCTCACCCTTTTGATCGTAAGGCGCAAGGCAAGCTGATGATCGCCACGTACATCCAGACAACTAAGTCGTGCCGATCGCCGACTACTTAGCCGAGGCATCGGAAGCGCATTGCGAACGCGAGGCACGAGACCCTGTACCGCAATGATGCAAGCGCGCGCAAGAGTCTGGCGAACCGTTGCGCGCAAGTGTCGAGTTACTCTACACCGGGATACAGCTTGGGACAGTGTCGCCCACGCCGCACCGATTGGCGACCGACGTGTTCTGGCCAACGGTCATGAGCACGCCGCCAGGGCTGTAAATCCGGAACTCATTGGTCGCTGTATACGTTTCGCCATCGGGCGCGAGCTCGATCATTGATGTCACCTGCGTGAAGCTCGCAAATACATGACCAGCGCCGAAGACAAAGTACGTGAACGTTCGAACGAACGTCCGATGGCCCGTTCGTGCCCACTCGCCCAGACCAACGCTGCGGTCTTGAGTCGTACTGTTCCACTCCATCGCCTGCCCGGTACCCGTGTAGGTGGCCATGGAAAGGAAAACCGGCGGTACCCCCGGCGGTGGGTTCGGTATCATCACCCTGGACAACCAGGTACCCTCGATTGCGACATCGTTGTTGGCATTGTCGGCTTCTTTGGCCATCACGCCACTCGTCATCGCTACAAATCCGACTACGTAAGCGAATCTCAACAGCAACGTTCTCATCTCGTTCTTCATTGCGATCTCCTTTTGAATGAGCAAGTAACGCCCGGGCAGAGCTTGCTTCCTGCCACCCGCTTATCCGCTCGGGAGTCGACGCTACGTTGCGCTTGCACGAAAGAAAAAACCCCACCTCTGCGGGTAGGGCCCTGGGTCGGTAAGGCTAATGGAAGTCGTGGCTCGACTATCTGCTCTTCCCCAGCACCTTGGCCATCATTTGGGGCCTGTCGTGCGCGTCGAGTTTCTGAAATACTTGTTTGATGTGATAAGCAACCGTATTGATGCTGACGCCCAGGGCATCGGCAAGCTCCCGGTTGGATGAGCCCTTCGCCAGACCTACGGCGACTTGCCGTTGTTGAGGTGACAATGCAAGGCCGCTCAACGCATCGACAAACTTCAACAGCATGGGCTCCTGTCGGTTGATCCTTACGGCGATGTGCGAATGAGTCTCCAGCGGCGCATCGGAGATCGAGTAGGCACGAAGCACAAAGCGGCCCCACGCATTGTGGAGAACGAGGCTCGGCGGTCCGACCTCCCGGCCACACGTGACATTCTGAAGCCGCTCGGCGAGACGCAACAAGACCGGCCGTGCCGCTTCCTCGATACCTGACAGCATCTGGTCGGGGCCGATCTTGCCCAGCGTCGCGAGCGCGAGCAACCTTTGCGACACCGCGGATAGCTGGCGGATGCCGCCGTCTGCCCCAATAAGGAATACGGCGTCGTCCTCCGTATCAAGGAATTCCTTCGAGTCGGCGACGGGCTGGCCCAGTTGCGATACACCATGCCCGAGGTAGGGCATGATCGAAGACAGTTCCGATCGCTCGGCGCCTGAGAATGCGGGCGCCGACTTCGGCCGGTATAAGCTAAGTTGCCCGATTGCCTGGCCTTGTTCCCTGACAATGCCGTACAGGACGTGGTGTGCATCAAGAGGCCGGAACACTTCGTTGTAATACGCAGATTGCTCCCATGCAGCAGATGGTGACACCCCGATCACTGGCTCCTGCCGCTGGACACGCGCCGTGAATGCGCGTCTAAACGACGATTCGCGGGCATCGTAGTACCGGTCGAAATAAAGTTTCATGGCCGGCGCCGGTAGCAATCGCTCCGCATACAAACTCGTCATATCGCCGTAGGAATTGACCCAGAAAAAGCCGGCCGAGTCAGCGCCAACGAACTGCCTCACGGCTTTGAGTAGCCTAGGCATCAACTGCTCGCTCGAGAGACCGAGGCAACAGAGCTGGCGGATGTGAACCCGGTCGCTGGCTTGCGTCACAACTATCTCACTCGCGAACCTATTTCCCGGCCACTTCGCGTCCCGAGGCTGTCGCACCGATACGCCCGGATCGGACGTGAGAACCCGTGCAGTTGCAAGTCTCCCAGATCCTCTGCTTCGACCAGGGCCTCCACCTCTGAGAATACGCGTTGCGACAGAAATATTTGCCCCCCGCGCGCGTGTTGGCAAAGGCGACAGGCGAGGTTGGTCACCGTGCCGATGGCGGCGTAGTCAACTCGTCCCTCGAAGCCGATTGCACCCACTGTCGCAAACCCCTTGTCGATTCCGATCGCGAGCCCAAGATCGACGCCACGCTTTTTCCAATTTGCAGACAGGGTCAGCGCCGCGTCACGCATTGCGAGCGCGAGGGATACGGCCTTCTCCGCTGGCTTCTCCACAGCGACCGGATCTCCGAGGATTACCATCATGGCGTCGCCGGTGAAGCGCTCCAATGTGGCTTCATAGTCGACGATGATCCTGCCCATCGCCGCATGGTAGGCGGCGAGCGCGCGCATGACCTGCTCCGGCTCCGAGCTCTCGGCAAATGCAGTAAAACCGCGCAGGTCCAGATAAATGACGACGATCTCACGCCGATGACCGTGCAGCGGATCGCCGGCGGCGCCACTGATAATCAGCTCTGCGACCTTTGGCGAGAAAAACCGCTTGAGCCTGGACAATCGCTCGACTTCGGCGACCCCTCGCGTGACGCGTTGCTCCAGCGTCGCGGCCCAATCGGCGAGCTCCAAGGCTTGGCGTTGCATGTAGTCGTGCATCCGCTTGATGCGCAACAAGGAGCGGACTCGCGCCAGAAGCTCCGGGTGGTTAATCGGCCGAGACAGGAACTCGTCGGCGCCGACTTCGAGTCCCCTCACGCGTTCTTCCTTGGCATCAAGCGCAGTGACCATGACGACCGGGAGCGTGGCGAAGCGGGTGTCTTGCCTGATGCTACGGCAAACGTCGTAGCCGTCCATCTCGGGCATGACGACGTCGAGCAAGATCAGATCGTATGGGTCTCGGGAAAGCGCTGAAAGTGCTTCTGGACCCGACGTACTCGATCTCATTTCGTACCCTTGCCGCTCGAGAAGATCGCACAGCAGCTTGGCGTTGTCGGCCGTGTCGTCCACCACAAGGATGCGGGCCGGGTGCTGGTCTGCGCGCTCGCTCATCGTCCTGCTTCCCTCGCTAAACGAAGAGGTTGTCTGCCCGGCCGGTGGGCGCAGATCGCGATCGGATCGCACAAATGATCCCTATGGCCATGCGCATCACCACCATAAGCCTTCGCCGTTGATAGCGATACGACGTCGCAGCCTTCGCGCTGCAGGCGCAACGCCATGATCTCGCGGGCCTCTGGCGCGTCATCGACCACAAGGATGGGCGGCGGGGTGTGCATGGGGTTCCTTGCTCTCCCGCAGTCAACCAATGAATTCGCGCACTTTCCGGAGCAACTGGCGAGGACTGAACGGCTTAGCGACGTAGCCGTCGCATCCCGCTTCGCGCGTCTTGGCCTCGTCTCCCACCAAGGCGTAAGACGTAACGGCGATGATCGGGATATGCCGCGTCGACGTGGCGGCCTTGAGTTGACGGGTGGCCTCGTAACCGTCGAGCACCGGAATCTGGATGTCCATGAGGATGAGATCGGGGTGCTGGTCCAAGGCCATGGCCACTCCTGTTGCGCCGTCGGTTGCCTCGATAACTTCGTATCCGGTGGCATTCAGCAGATCGCGTAATATCTGTCGGTTGTCCTCGGTGTCTTCGATGACAAGAATGCACTTCTTCACGCGGCTGCCCTCTGTTCTTCGACGCTTACCGGCAAGACGATATGGAAGGTCGAGCCCGCACCAAGCCTCGACACCACCGAAATCGTTCCGCCATGCATCTCGATGATACGGCGGGCGATCGCGAGACCGAGACCGGTGCCGCCTTTTCTACGGGTGCTTGACACATCGACCTGCTGGAATTCCTCGAAGATCCGAGGCTGGTCAGCGTCAGCGATACCTGGTCCCGTATCGCGCACGTCGACGCTGTACTTGCCGTCGGTGGCCGTTGCGATGACCTCGATTCTTCCCTGGTCGGTGAACTTGATGGCATTGCCCACGACATTGAGCAGCACCTGTGCCAAACGCCGCTCGTCGCCCCGTCCGGTCGGCAAGCCGTCGGCGATCGAGCATTCGAGCCCGAGCCCCTTAGCTCGCGCAAGCGATTCGGTGTTCGCCAGCGTCGATTTCACCAGGGCGGACATCGAATATGCCTCGAGCGTTAGTGTCAGCTGACCGGCGTCCATCTTGGACAGGTCAAGAACGTCGTTGATGAGTCCAAGCAAATGTTTGCCGTTGTGCTGCACGCGCTCGAGCACGCCTTTGACGCGGTCGTCCAGCGGACCGTAAATTCCGTCGAACAGCAGCTCCGAATACCCGAGGATCGCATTGAGCGGTGTTCTCAGTTCGTGACTCATATTGGCGAGGAATTGCATCTTGTCCTGGCTGGCGATCTCAACCTGCCGGCTCTTTTCCTGGATCTCGTCAAACAAGCGGACATTTTCAAGTGCAATCGCCGCCTGATCGCCGAACGTCTGCAGCAGCGCAATTTCCCGGTCGTTGAACGGGCGTACATCCAGCCGCCGCAGCAAAATGGTGCCGAACGGCTGCCCCTCCCGGTAGAGCGGAGTGACCAGCATCGTGCGGTGACCGAAGCGCACAGCAAACCCATGGCTCAAGGGGTACTCGCCTCCCTCGGCTAGCATGTCACGGACGTGGATCGTTTTCCGCTCCAGCAGGGCGCGCCCGGACATCGAGGCTCGGCTGATGGGCAGCATGTGCACGTTACCGATCTGGCTGCGCAGCGAGCCCTGCGACGCAACGTGGCGGAGCTGATCGTGGTCGGCGAGGTGAATCGACGCCGCGGATGCGTCGCAAAGGCGCGCGGCGCGCTCGGCAATCGCATTGAGCACTGGCTGCACGTCGGTCGGTGAACTCGAGATCACCCGCAGGATCTCGCTGATCGCAGTCTGCTGCTCGAGCGAGTTCTTGAGCTCGCGAGTGCGTTCGTCAACCTTGTGTTCGAGGCCCGCATACGACTCACGCAGCTTTCCCGTCATGCGGTTGAACTGGTTCGCGAGGGCCTCGAGTTCGTCGCCGGTACGCACCTCGATCTGCTGCTCGAGCTCGCCGGCGCCGATGCGCCTTGCGCCTTCCTCGAGCGTCCGTATCGGCCGCACCATGCCGCGCGCCAACGCCAGCGCGCCTCCCGCGGAGATCACCATCCCTGCCAGGAGCAGAAGCGCTGTACGCACGATCGAAGCGTACAGCTGCGCGTATACCTCCGATAGCGGCTGCTCGACAAAGACGTACCAGTTCAGCGATTCGATCGGAGCCGCGGATGTCAGCACGGATGTGCCGGCCAGGTCGGTCGAGACCATCGCCGGCTCGTTGGGGGTTTGTTTTCCGGTGGCAGCTTTGACGTGCGCCAGGTGCGACAGGTTTAGTTTGCGTAATACTGCGCCGATATCGGGATCCGCGACCAGGAAACCGTTGCCATCGACGACATAGGCCTTGCCTTTCTCCCCGATCTTGATTCGCCATACGACGTCCCAGATGAACTTGAGGTTCACGTTGGCAATAGTCACCGGCCCCGTGTCGCTGCCGGAACGAATGGCAATCGTCATGTAAGGTTCGGATTCCTTCCTGAAATACACCGGCGAGAACCACGGCCGTCCTCGTTTGGCATTGGGAAACGCCGGCTCCCGGGATCGGTCCTTGCCCGAGTTGATCTTGTCTGTGTCGACGCGCGAGACGGCGATTTGCTCGCGGCCAGCTGCATCGAGCTGCGCGATGTCGGTAACTTCGGGCGCCTGGGACAAGAGGTTGAGGAATTCATTACGGCGCGCGTCGATATCGCTCGCTTCGAGCTGCGGCAGCGCCGCATAAGTGAGCTGCTTGACGATTTGCTCGACGTATTGCTCGATCCGTGATGCCGCCGCTACAGCCTTCTCATGCTGCAGGCTAGCCAGGGCCGACTTGTTTTCCTGGTATGAAGAGATGACGCTGATCGCGCCGGACGCGAGCAGCGCGATCGTTACCAGCGACAGGATGAGCAGCAGGTATCGGCGAAACAGCCGGCCGCGGTACCGTTGCTGCGCGTTTGTACCCATTGCTTCGGCGAGCGGTACGCCGGCGGTCGCGTTTTCCCTGACCTGGTTCTTGATCGCTCGACCTGCGAACGCGCTGGGTTCCATTTCGCGTTCAGACATCGTGCAGTTCTTTATCCGCCAACTCGGCTCAGACAGCCTGCGCCGACGGGCAGACGCACCCTCGTCGATTCATCACCGAATTACCTCGTCCGCACGCCGCAGCAAGGATTGCGGCATAGCGAGACCGAGCGCCTTGGCAGTCTTGAGATTGACGACTAGATCGAATTTGGTCGGCTGCAGAACTGGCAACTCGCCCGGCTTGGCACCTTTGAGGATGCGGCCCGTGTAAACACCTATCTGTCGGTACACATCGGCGAGGTTGGTCCCATAACTCATGAGTCCGCCGGCTGCGGCGAACTCCCTGAATTCGTAGACGGTAGGGACCTTGAACCGGGCGGATAGTGCGACTAGCCGATCGCGGTGATTGTTGAAAAACGGTGAATTGGTGACGACAAGCGCGTCGGCGTGCCCTTCTACGAGCTTTGCGAACGCGGGCTCAAAGTCTTTTTCGCTGTCTACCCAGAGCGGAACGAGGCGAACGCCTAACCCCCGCGCTGCTGCCTCGGCGTCGTTCAGTATCGCTACCGCAAAGCGGCTGGGTCGGTTGTTCAGGATTGCGATGGTAACGGCGGAGGGAATTGCCTCATGCAGCAGTTCGATACGCTTCCCTTCCAGCCGCTGCGTGAAGATGCTCACTCCGGTGAGGTTGCCGCCCGGCCGGCTGATGCTCTCGACAAGCCCATTCATCGCGGGATCACCACCCACCGAGAACACCACGGGAACGGTCGCTGTGGCGGCCTTTGCCGCAAAGGCGGCGGGCTCGCCACCCGTCGCAACCAGCACGGCGATCCCGCTGCGCACCAACTCGTTGGCAAGCTCCGGCAGACGATCGAAGTGACCGTGCGCCCAACGATATTCGATCGCGACGTTCGTGCCCTCGACATATCCGGTTTCATTCAGCCCCTTGCGGAACCCTGCCAAATATGGCTCCCACGGAACGGGGGAAGCGCTACAGAGAAACCCGATCACTGGCACTGCCGGCTTCTGCGCACGAGCGACGAGTGGTACGGTGAGGAGTCCACCCGCAACGCCGCCAATGAACGTCCGCCGGTCCATTCTTCATATCTCGTCGACGAGTCGAGGTCCACCCATACTACCCGTTCCGCCGGGGGGTTCGGGCTCGCCGGCGGGTGACCGCTTTCCGGATATCTCCGTGCAACGCCTCAAATGTCTCAAGTTGGCCGGTGACCGCCGTCCACGCCTACCTGCCGAACGTCTCCGCCCCCTCCGAAGCGGTCCGCCGATCTCCTGTGATCAAGGATAACGGGTGGCGGACCTTGCCAGTGAGCAGCAGATGATCTGACGGTGTCCGTTAGATGAAATGTCGCTCTTTACACGTCACGCCAGGCGCGTGGCTACCGCGCGTCAGAACTGCAGTGCGAAGTGGATCAGGCGCGCCTTGCCGAAGTAGACGACACCGAGATAGAGCTTGGGCGCAATGAGCCGGATCTCATCGCGGATGTGCTGTGCGACGAACGATGTCTGCGAGTAATCGAGCACGATGCATTCCTTCTCGTCGAGCCAGCTCGGTCCCTTGTAGACCTTGGCGATGATCGCGTTGAGGCCGAAGGCGAGGATGCGATTCTTGAGCGTCCCCGTCTTGGCGTCGAAATTCTTCCCCTGCCAGGCGAAGTGATTGATGACCTCCGCGATGTCGGCGGTGAACTTGGTGCCCGGCGCGATGATTGCCGTACCCTGCGCCTCGCCCTCGGGGATGTCTCCAGCCGGACTGTTCCTGAAGATGTCGTCGAGCTGCGCCTGGGTGGAACTGAGCAACTGCTGCACATCGTAGGTCATGATCCGCTCTCCTCGGTTGGCTTCGATTTGCCCGGGGGCCCTAGGCAAGCTTTCTCTGCAGCGTCAGGTATTCCCGGCCGGCGGCGATGGCCAAGGCCGTCGTGTTCAGCACCCAGTCCGCTTTGCTCTTCCGCCATGTTTCCCAGCCTTGCGGAAGCTCTTTGTGGACGAACATCGACGCGAGATCGGTCACCGACAGTGCGGGCTCGCCGTCGCGCTTGGGAGCCCCGGGACGGTTCGCGAAGAATGCGAACAGCAGCCCGAACTCGCCGGCGGAAGCGACCAGATGATCGTCGCCGAGCAGCTTGGTGAGCTTCTGTTCGACATCGCGGTGTGCTTCCACGGCATGCGCATTCGTCGCGCCGAGCCGGGCCATCACAGCCGGGCCGATCGCGGTCACGAAGGAATGGAGATCGGCGAGGAAGAGCATAGCGGTGGATGGCCCGAACACCTGGGAGTTCGGATCGCGTTGCAGGTTCTGTGCGATGAAGCGGCCGACGTCCGTGCGTCTCACGAGACCATCACGAGCCGCGGCGCAGAGCCTCGCAAAGTCCTCCATGCTCAATCGTCCGGAGCCCGGCGTCTTCGGATTGCCCTGCAGGATGCCGCTGTGGCCGAAGTGGGAGCCTTGGGACCCGGGCAACTCGAGCGAGAACAGGCCAACCGGCACTCTCGTGCTCAGCGCACCCGCCGCTTCGCGCAACGCCAGATGGTTCCCACT
>Ga0308176_10003242_pt1 | contig 10389 bp, 5 predicted proteins | sample PhyCR2_3_FD_203890 | JGI IMG/M metagenome (GOLD analysis project Ga0308176, IMG submission 203890) | Soil microbial communities from UC Gill Tract Community Farm, Albany, California, United States - DLSLS.C.R2 | ecosystem: Environmental > Terrestrial > Soil > Agricultural land | place: USA... | reverse complement strand
GCCCGCTGCGACGGCGGCTCGAACCGCAGCGTGTCCCAATGCACCCGCACCAGGTCCATCGACATCGCGCCCGCGCCGGGCGGGTAGAGCGCCCGGCACATCAGGGCGCCGATGATGCTCGCGTGCTCGGCCGACGCGCCCGGCCAGAGGTAGCGGCCGGCGATCGCGCGCAGCTCGTTCAGCGCTTCGTCCACGCCCGCCTGCCCCCTGGCCAGCCGCCGCAGCACCTCGACGGCCTCCGGGTGCGCCGCGACCTCGGGCATGGGCGGCGCGTCGGGTCCCCCCGCCGGCGCCGGCGCACCCGCCGGCGGACCCGCCGGCAGAGCCGCGGCCCCGGCGCCGCGCAGGTCCACGAACTCGGCCAGTTCCAGTTTCGCCTGGTGCTCGGGCGCGACCTTCCCGTCCACCGACATCCCCTGGAAATAATGCCGCTGCCACCCCTGCCGCCGCACCTCGGCCTCGCCGGTGTGCAGCCCGCGCAGGAACGTGCCGCGCTGGCGGCGCCACTCGTGGTAGCGGCGGGCGCTGTCGGGGTCGGCGTCCATCCCGCGGACGCTCGGGCGAAATCGCTCCAGGTCGCCGCGCCGCTGGGGCACGATCATGCAGACCGGCTCGTCCTTCTCGAACGTGACCCACTCGTGCTTGCGCGTCATCTTCCAGTTCATGGTGAACGTGGCCACCGACCAGTCGGATTCGACCAGTCCCTCCAGCGGATACACGCCGTCCTTCGGCCAGTTCGACGGGCCGCGGGCCAGCAGGTTGTAGCCGCTCGGCGTGCGGAAGAGGTACGGGATGTGCCAGGTGATGACGCCTTCGCCGAAGTGGCTGAGCACGCCGCTCTCCATGGAGCCGTCCAGGATCTTGATGCGGACGCATGAAGGGTCCCACCCCCCGGTCCAGATCGCCTGAAAGGGGTGGGCGTTGAGCATGAACCACCCGGCCTGGTTGGCCATCAGCAGCGGCAGGCAGCGGTAGGCGAAGCGCTGCTGCGAGTCGTCCATCCACTGCCGGGCGCGGGCGGCCGGGACGAGCTTGAGGTCCGGCCACGCCGCCACGCGGTAGGCGATCAGCTCCGGCGTGTCGATCTCCTTCGGGAGCGATTCCAACCGCTGCTCGTCAATCGTCGTGGTGATTTCGTCGGGCATATCGATCGTCCAAGGCCACCGGCGAACGTACGCGGCAAGGGCGGCCGGGGTCAAGCGAAATCGAGAGCGCGTCGGCAACAGAAAAGGCCGCCTCTGCGGAAGGCGGCCTTTTCTGAAATCTGAACCCACAATGAGCGCGGCAGCGTTAGAACGGGATGTCCGCCTCCTTGAACTTCAGCTCCTCGCCAAACGGTTGCTCGGCCGACTTGCGCCGGCGCTCCGATCGGCCTTCGGCCTTCGCTTCGCCGCGGCCGGGGTTGGACCGCCAAGGGCGCTGATCCGTTTCCGATTCCCCGCGAGCGCCGGCGGCCGACCCGTTTCCATTACCGGTGGCCTCCCCCTCCCCGCGCCCGCCGACGAACTGAAAGTTCTCGACAACGACGGTCACCTTGCTGCGCTTGCCGCCGCCGTTCTTGTCGTCCCAGGAGTCGTACTTCAGCCGCCCCTCGATGAACAGCGGCTTGCCCTTGGTGCAGTACTGGTTGATGACCTCGGCCTGCTTGCCGAAGGCGGTGCAGTCCACGAAGAGCGTCTCTTCCTTGTCCTCGCCCTGCTGGGTGCGGTAGCGGCGGTTCACCGCCAGCCCGAATTCCGCCACGGCCGTCTGGCTCGACAGGTACTTGGATTGCGGGTCGCGCGTGAGATTCCCCATCAGCAGCACTTTGTTGAAGTTCATACAAACCTCGCGTGAGTTGTGCCCCGGGAGGATCACGAAAGGCTCCCGCGGCGATGGTAAAAGAAAAGGGGACGGTCACGCCGGAGCGGTCACCGACCGGGCCGGGTGACCGTCCCCTGGAGAACTGTCGTGGGCTTGGAGGCAAGCCCGTCGAAGCAGCACTCCCGCGTGGGTGAGGGAGTACGTTGCGATGCACGCATTTCGCCGGCGGGTCGAGCCACGACACCCGACCCCCTTGCCTCGCCGAACCCTCCCGCGCCGTCCGGACCGCGGCGCCGGGCGGCGCGGGCTCGGGCTACGCCGCGGCGGCGGCGGAGGGGAGCCGGCCCTTGACGTACTCGATGCACTTCTGGAGGACCTCCGCGGGCATGTCCTCCCACACGTCAACGCCGGCCTTGGCAAACCACTTGTCCGTCGTCCCCTCGGGCAGGCGGACCAGTGCGAGCAAGTCCTTGATCTCCCGGATCTGCTCCGGCGTGGCGAGCCTCACCGTGCTCGCCTCGCGCTCCAGGATGTTGGTGTCGTAGCGGCGGCGGATCGCGTCGTAGCTCCACTCGAACACGTCCTCGTCGGGGAACTGCTCGATCCGCGTCTTGACCACGCGGGCATTCCGCCGCTTGCCCTTCTTGTGCAATTCGACAACCAGGTCGAACCAGTAGTCGAGCTGGCGCCAGCCGTCGAACGTGTAGCCGAGCTTAGAGAGGTTCGGGCCGTACTCAGTCTTGGCGTGGGCGGTAATCACCACGTTCATGTCCAGCGCCATGATGAGGTTGGCCAGGCGCTTCATTTCCTTGTTGGCCGCCCCGTAGTGGCGGCCGAAGTCGGAGCCGACCTTGGCCTCGCACTTCTCCAGCAGGTCGTTGTAGACGGTGGTGATCGGGTCGATGACCAGGGTGCGGTACTCGTGCTTCTCGGTGAGGAGCGCCTTGACCTCAGTAATGACCTCGTGAATGTCGGTGGTCTGGAAGACCGACGAGCCGGAGGCGGTGATGAGCTTGTCGTAGTTTTCGGCGCCCCGCTCGCAGTCGATGATGTAGGAGTTGGGGAACTGGATCGCCGCCGTGGTCTTTCCGACCCCGGCCGGCCCGAACATGAAGAGCTTGAGCCGCTTGGTAACGGCCTCCGGCTTTTTGGCACGCAACACGGCAGATCTCCTGAAACGACTTTGCCGGCGTATTGATTGTCTGGCGACGTGACCCACACCGGCAGGGGGCACGTCACCGATTTAGGTATTAGTTAGGTTTAAACAATAGCAATCGCGGCTTGTTTAATCAATATTAAATTCGGGAATTTTTCCGAGTTTTCAACAGACTCATCGATAGCCGCAAGCTCTCGTTACGACTAGTGTTAGACGTACAACAACAATACGTTTTCCACATCCTGCTGGATCGGCCCGAAAACGTCCGCACCCAGGCAAGTTTTAGGACCATGGCACGCGGCGCGGATTCGACTTGCAGCGGGCACGCAACAGGGTAGTTTGACGCTCGATCATCTGGGCTTTGGGAGGCAATCCGATGGGAAGCGACGCGTCGAAGCGGCGGACGGACACCGCCAACGTCCACCTCAATGTCCTCGGACAGGAGCGGACATTCCCCATCGAAGTCGGCCTCGGCGAGCGGCGCGTGATGGAAATCCTCCCGGCCGCGCGCGAGTTCGCGCACCAAACCACCGCGGCGGCGGTCGAGCAGGCAAGAGCCGAAGGCAAGCAGATCTCCTGCAAGGCCGGCTGCGGCGCCTGCTGCAGGCAGCTCGTCGGCATCTCGGTGGTCGAAGCACGGGCCGTCGCCGACGTCGTCGCCTCAATGCCCGATGAGCGGCGGCGGGAGATCGAGGCCCGGTTCGCGTCGGCGGTCGAAAAGCTCGAAGCGGCCGGCCTCCTGGCCACCTGGATGCCCAAAGGCGACCGCGCGATCATCGGTAAGGACTACGGCAACCCCCTGCTCACGCGCAAGCAGGCCGCCCACCACTATTTCAAGCAAGGCATCCCCTGCCCGTTCCTGGAAAACGAGTCGTGCAGCATTTACGAGCAGCGGCCGCTGGTCTGCCGGGAGTACCACGTGACCAGCCCGGCCGAGAACTGCAGGAAACTGTACGAAGTGTCCGTGGACGCGATCCCGCCGCCGGTTTACATGTGCCAGCCGCTCTCCCGGACGGCCAGCGCGATGGCGGGGACTCAGCCGGTGACGATCCCGCTGGTGCTGTCGCTCGAATGGACCCGCGTCCACGGCCGCGAACTGGAGACGCAGGTGGACGGAATGGCGCTGTTCACGGAATTCCTCCGCCAGGTCGATGCGCAGTGGAAGCAACCATTCGCCGAACGCGACACCGAAGCGGGGATGGGCTGAGCACGGTCCCCTGCTCCCCTCGATTGTCAGGTCGCTTCGGACGCGTTGGCAAGCTCCCCTTCGGTCCGGTCCCGACTGATCCCCGGCTTCCGACGCAACAACGCCGGCGGCCCGGCTGGGGCCTCCAATCAGCCTTCGACTTTCGTCCCGCACTTGGGGCAGAACTTGGAACCGGCCGGCAGCGGCGCGCCGCAGTGGGTGCAGAACTTCGGCGTCGCCGGCGCAGGGCTCGCCGCCCCCGGCGGCCGAACCGGCGCCGGCTGCGCGGTCGGCGTGGCCGCGGCGGCGCCGCCGCCGCGCGGCTTCGCCGCGGCGGCGTTGGTGCCGTCGAACACCACCGAAGTCGTAGAATCGGTGTTGATCCAGAACTCCTGCTCGAACGGCTGCCCGCCGTACGCCGTCTGAATCCGGTACTTGCCCTCCGGCAGCGTCTTGCTCTGCCCGAACTGCCCCGTCGCCAGGAAGTGGCCGTCCTTGTCAAGAAGCGTGAACTGCTCGGGCATGCCGAGGACGGCCGACCGCAACTGCTCCCGCAGCTCCTGCCCCTGGCTCGCCGGCCAGTACTGACCGTGCCCGTGCTCGGCGATCGCGTGGAGCTGCTGCACCCAGTCCGGCCTTCCGGACACGTCGAACCCGACCACGTGGAAGCGGACGCCGCTCATTTTCCCGATCGCATCGGCGGCCTTGACCGGGTCGCGGCGCGGGACCGTGTCTTCGCCGCCGTCGGTCAGCAGGACGATTGTGATCGGGTTGTCCTCCGTCCCGCCCGATACGTCCTTGGCGGCCTGTTCGAGGCTCAGCGCCAGCGGAGTCTTGCCGCGGGCCTTGAGCGTCATGAGCTTGGCCTCGAACTGTTTCAGGTTCAGCGGGCCCATGGGGATTTCGAGCTGCGTGTCCTCGTCCGCCCCGGGGTCGATGGCGAACTTGCGATGCCCATAGACGCGCAGCGCCACCTGCGAGTTGGCCGGCAACTGCCTGACCAGCTCGCCCACCGCCTCGCGCGCGACGGCGAACTTCTGCTTCCCCCCCATCTCCTCGATCATCGACCCCGATGCGTCCAGGATCACGTACAGCCGCGCCCCCGGCGGCGCCACCGCGCTGGTCTTGAGCGTGCCCGGCCCGCCGTGCTTCACCTGCGTCGCCAGGCTCGGCGTCGCGCGGGTGAGGAACAGCAGCGCGAAGCTGGTCGCCAACCGGGGGTCTTCCTCCTGGCTCTTGCCCTTCCAGCTTCCGTCGGGCTTCTGCGAATCCACCAGGTACCGCGCGCCTTGGGGGTACCACTCGTGGCTGCCAATGAATTCGGTGTCGAGAATGCGGCCGACGCGCTCGAGCGAATAGATATAATAGAAATTCCAGGTGCTCGATTTCGGGTTGGTGGTAACGGAGAAGTTCTTGTCCAGCCAATCCACCCCGCGGTCGATCGCCGCGTCGTCGGCCGGGTCCTTTTCGCCGAGCTCGTGCCGGTTGATGGCGACGGCGCAGATCCCGGCGCAGGTCATGCTGCCGTACGACGTCGCCTGATCGTGGTAGGCCCAGCCGCCGTCGCCGTCCTGCCGCTTCCGGTAGGCGTCGAGGTTGTGCTGCCAGACCTGCGGCGGGAGCGTGATCTGCGACCGCGACGCCGAGTGGAGGCCCAGCACCGCGAACTGCGACACGGAATTATCGCCATCGTCCCCCTTGTTCCACGGCGCGATGCGGTCCAGCTTGTCCAATGCCGCCGCCGAGCCGTCGAGCGGGACGCCGCCGGACACCTTCAACACCCGAATGTCCGCCTGCTGCTTGAACAAGTCCGCCGGGACGCGCGGCGTGTACGTCCAGGTCCCCTGAGGCCCCTGCCCTTCGAGCAGGTACCGCGCGGCCTGGCGCAGCTTGGGCAGGTAAACCGGGTCGCCGTAACCCTCGATCAGCATGCACAGCAACCCCGCCTGGTAAACGCCCAGATTGGGTACTTCGACGCGTGCGAGGTATTGCTTCAGCGCCGCGTCAAAGTCCGGAAACTTCTTATGTGCGTCGGCGTGGACGAGGGCGAGGCAGCACAGGACGTGCTCGGGGCTTTGTCCGAAGTGGGAAAGGTTGCCGTGGAGGTCTTCCTTCTTGAGATAGTTCCAGAGGAACTCGGCGCCGCGGTCGATGGCGTTGTTGACCCGCTCGGCCGTGAGTCCGACGCCGGCGATTCCGCGCGGCGTGCGCTGGTTCCTGGGCCTGACCGGAGCGGCCGGCGGCCTCGTGCCCACCGCCGCCGGCGGTGGTGCGGGCCGGGCCGAGGCCGGGGGATTGAGCGGCGCCGCCGCGGGCGCCGCCGCTACGGCGGGCGCCACCGCTGCCGGCGGCGCAGGCGCCGCAGGCGCCGCGACGGGCTTCAGATCCACGACCTTACTCGCCCCCGAACTCACGCCCGAGTACGCCAGCCGCGGGCGAACTTCGCTGGCCGCGACACGGTAAACGACGTCAAACGTCCGCCGCTCACCGGACGGGATCCAGACCAGTTCCGTCGCCGGATGAACCTCGGTCGACGTGACCGCGTCGTAGGGGCTTTGGCTTCCCGACATCGAGACGTACTTGAGCTGCTCCCTCGCCTGGAAGAACTCCCCCTTCTTGCTCCCCGCGTTTTCCACGGTGAACGTGAGGACGAGAAACGCCTGCCCGCCGCCGGCCTGCGCGCCGCCGACCGCAGGAGTGAGTTTCTGGTCCGCGAGATAGACTTTGAAAATCGCGTCGCCCGCCACCGCCTCGCCCGGCGGCTTCGGCAGCGCCGGCCGCTGCCCGGCCAGCGCGAGCACCAGCGGCTTGGGGTTGATGAGTTTCATCTGCACGAGGGCGTTGGGGAAGTCGCAGCGCAGCTCCAGCGACTGCGCTTCGGCCGGCGCCAGGAAGTACACCCAGTCGCCGGTCATCACGTCCGGCAGCATCCGCGGCAGTTCCGGCAACCTCGACTGCGGCAGCGGCGCGTACGTGTACTGGCTGTCAACGACCAGGTTCATGTACTTTCGCCAGTCCTTCCAATCGACGAACGCGCCCTTCTTGATCTTCGTGCCGGGCTTGGCATTCGGATCAAAAGCCGTCGCGTCGGCGTCCATCATCGCCATGCTCTGGCCGCGGAAATCGATCCCCACCAGCGCCATCCCCGGCGGCACCTGGACGCCGGGAAGTTGCGGATTCTTTTCGACCCCGAACGCCGCCACCTCCACGACCTCGTTCTTCTCCGGCCCGGCGGTGGGCTTGCCCTGCTCGACCTTCGCCGGGTCCCCGACCAGCGGCACCGCGAAGTGCCCGTGCATCAGGTCGTAAAAGCGCAAATCCAGCGACTCGACATTGCCCGCTGGCAACTCGAACACCAGATTGCCGCGCGCGGTGTCGCCCAGTGCCGGCAGTCCAAAGTCCTTGGTCTTGATGTGGCCGGGGAGCTTCGTCGCCGCCGGGTACAGGCGGACAAGCCGCTTGCCGTCCAGCACCAGGTAAATGTGGTCGGAAAGCTCCGGCACCTTGTAGCCGACGGGAATGTCCTTGTTCTCCGCCGTCACTTGCACCGGCAGCACGTTTTCCCAGGTCGTGTTGAGCACGAGGAACAGCCGGCCCTCGGGCGCGCGCAGGTCGCCGTAGTGGTCCACCAGTGCGGCGTTGGCGATCGTGACTGCCACCGCCCGGTTCGCCGCCTCGGCCCGCACCGGGATGGTCTTGCCGACCTCCAAGGCGGCGCCGTTCGCCGCCACCGTGGCAAAAAGCCACGCCACCAGCGCGACCGCTGAACAAACCCACTGCCGTAAGCTCCCTATGGAGGGCGTGCCGCAATTTCGTCCCATCTCTTTGCCTTTCATATCGACACACGTTTCGCCCTAGCCCTTGAACCCCCCCCTCAACAGCCCTGAAGTAATTGCATCTCTCAACTCCTTGAACTTGATGAGCTCCTCCTGCATCCCCATAAGGTTTTCCTTTGCCCCCGCCGGGTTCCCGGGGTGTCTGGAGGCCCATTCTTCGATCTGCTTTTCGCTGGCTTGCCTGAGTTCGTCCTTCGTGATTTTGGTGCCCAGCGTTTCGTTATACTCCGCAATTTGCCGATCGACTGCGTCTTCGGTCAACGCCTGGTTGTAGCCGTCGTCCATCACGCCGACGGTCTGCCCGCTGCGCCCGTCCACGCGCCACCAGGCCCACCGCCCCTCGGCCGCCGACGCCAGCACGAGCACGTTCCCCGCCGCCAGGTCCGCCTTCGCCCGCGCCGCGGCATCGGCGGGCAGGTTCAGCTTCGCCAGCGCGGCGTCGCCGCCCGCGAGCTTGATCATCACGGGCGCCGAACCCTTCTTTACCGCCGCCTCGAACACGCCGATCGCGTTTTCCCCGTCCGCCGCCACGGGCAGCGCCAGTTGTTCCGCGAGCGTGTCCGAGACGCCCCGGGCCACGCGCGCGCGGAACGCCTGCTCCGCCGGCACCGCCGCTGCCGTGCTGGTTGCCGCCAGGTCAATGGCCGAGCGAGCGACCAGTTCGCCTCCCGCCGCCTCTTGCACCCAGCGGCGGTGCTGAATCACGTTCGGCTGATCGATGAACGTCCGCCCGAATGCCGGGTCCAACCCGCCCCGGATGATGGCGACCAGCGCCGTGGTCGTGTCGCGCCGTAGCAACCGGCTCCGTCCCTTCTCCAGCATCGCGGCGCCCGCCGCGCCGCCGTGCGCGACCGCCAGCCATATCGGCTTATCCCTCAACTCCTGCCGCGCCATCTGCTCGTACTCGAAAACCGGCGGCAGCTCGCATGGCTGGAGCAGGACCTGTGTCTGCCCCAGCAGCATCAACGCCCGTCGCAGCTTCTGCCCCTCGGTCAGATCCGGCGCCTGCTTTACGCCCGCCGCCCGCGCCGCCGGACCGATCAGGTCGAACACCTCGCGGCGCATCGTCTTCGCTCGCTCGCCGGGCACGCGGATTTCGTACTCGATCCACTCGGCCGTGAGCACGGCGGATGGCTTGGCGGGGCCGGAATTCTGTGCGCCGGTCAGTTGCGAACCGAACCCGCCGAACGCCGACCCCGCGGGTTTTGCCAGGATTCCGGCCGCCTCCACGTGCGGGTGGCGGTCCACGTCGCCGGCGGTGGTGAAAGACGAGTCCATCATCGGGCGGTCGCCCAGGCGCAACACCGGCAGGTAGACCTCGACCGCGACCAACGCCGCCTTCAGCCTCTTGCGCGCCGCCTCGTCGGGCGCCAAGTCCTCCTCCCGCACCGATTTGCCGATCATGTGTGTGAAGTTGATTGGCCGCCCGAGCACCTCCGCCGGGCGGAGCGTGCGCTTCAGTACGACATCGGTCTGGAGCTTGCCGGCCTTGAACGACTCGATGACCGCGCGGAACTCCACCTCGTGACAGTCCCGCGCATCCAGCGGCAGCCGCCCGAACGCCACGAACGGGACCGTCCGCGCCGGCTGCGGCGGCGTAACCCCGGTGACGTCCAGGTCGATCCACTTGCCCGCCTGCTGGCGCTGGACCCACCAGTAGTCCGCCACCGCCGCCGCCAACCGCGCCTGCTCGTCGGCCGAGTCGGCCGCGAGTCCGCCCAGGGCGGTCACGATCTGTTCCGATCGCGCTCGCACGCGTTCGCGCAACTGCTGCAAGGCGGTGTCGGGAGTTGGTTGCGCCGGCTCGTGCGGCAATGAGAGAATGCGCTGGAGCAGTTGCTGCGCCTGCTCTTTCGTCAGCGTGGCGTTCGCCAGCCGCACCTCGTAGCCGGCGCTTTGCAATATTTCCGCCAAGAGCAGCGAGCGGTCCAGGCTGTTTCCCGCCCGCTCCATCAGCACGCCGGCCGAGCCCCGCAGCGCCCCGCGGTACGGCAGCGGCGCCGTGTTGTCGCGGACCCACGCGAACAGCCCGTCGGCCTCGCGGCCGGCGGCTTCGATCACCGCCTGCGGGTCGAACCGGTCCCGCGGCAGCTCGCGTACGGTCTTTTCAAGTCCCGTGTAAGCCTGCTCCAACTCCGCCACGCCCGCCGCTCCCGGAGGCGGAGGGTCTGCCGCCCGTGCGCCGACACCGGCGCCGGCGAGAAGCTCCGCCGCAACTGCAATGACTGCGAGCTGCGCCAAACAACGCTTCGTACAACACGGCGTCCGCACCATGGCCGACACCATTTCTCCCCCCGCACGCCGCCCCGCTTGTTGCCGGCGTTGCCGACTTCATCCAATGATGAACGATCGCGCCGCGGCATTCCAGGCCCGCAGCGCCAGAAAGTCCAGCCGCAGACCCTTGAGGT
>Ga0308176_10003240_pt1 | contig 10390 bp, 10 predicted proteins | sample PhyCR2_3_FD_203890 | JGI IMG/M metagenome (GOLD analysis project Ga0308176, IMG submission 203890) | Soil microbial communities from UC Gill Tract Community Farm, Albany, California, United States - DLSLS.C.R2 | ecosystem: Environmental > Terrestrial > Soil > Agricultural land | place: USA... | reverse complement strand
CCCGGCGCCGCACCCACGCAGCCCGGGCTCGGTAGCTCGACGATCATCGTCTGGCCCGTGGCGGGATCGGCGACGACGAGGTGCACGTCCGAGTCGGACTCGAGCTTCTGGAGGAGCAACCGCACGTGGATGCGATAGGCGTGCATCTCGGCACCCGGCATGCGCGTCCCGAGACGGCCGGGCGGCCTGAGGCCGCGCAGCGCGTGGACGCTCGACGAGCGCGGCACGTAGTCGACCTCGACCGCACCGGGATCGCTGAGTGTCTTTTGCGCCCAGGCTTCCGTGCCGCACGTCGCCGTGTGAGTGCCGCCGGCTCGATGGCAGAGGTAGCGCAGCCCGCCGTAGAAGATCGTCTGCGTGTCGGCGGAGGTCACTTCGGATGCTCCCGGCTTCGCGCAGTCCCAGCCCTGGCCTGCCGCGTCGTACCAGACGTAGGAATGATGATCGGAGGGGCAGCTGTGTGCGGAGTGGCACGGCGCACGGTGGGTGCCCGCCGACAGCCCGACTCCGGTCGCGACCAGGCCGAGCACGAGCACGCCGGTCACGACCAGAGGGCGCTGCATGTCCTTTCAGGACAGTAGTGAGCGCTCCGGACGCGTCAAGCGCCCGCGCGTCAGAGATCCGCGAACGCGAGAAAGGTCTCGCGTGCCGCAGCGCGCGCGAGCGCGAGATGAGTCAGGAGCATGCGCTCGTTCGGCGCGTGGATGTTGCCCGAGGGAACGTCGAACCCGGTCACGACCGCCGGGATCCCGAGGCGCTCGAGCAGCGGCACGATCGGCAGCGAGCCGCCGCTCCGAAGGAGCAGCGGCCGATGCCCTGTCGCGCGCTCGAAGGCGCCGGCGGCGAGCGCCACCGCGCGCGAGTCGGCCCGGACGAGGCCGGGGTCGCATGACGCAACGACCTCGACAGTCAGGTCCGCGGTCTCGGGCAGGCCCTGCCGCAGCAGGCCCTCCAGGATCGGCACCACCCCCTCGACCGTCTGGCCCGGCGCCAGCCGCATCGAGAGGTTTGCGCGCGCGGACGCGGTGACGATCGTCTTCTGCAACACCGGGGAGCCGCCCTCGATGCCGTTGACGTCGAGCGACGGCAGAGCCCAGGTGCGGAGATAAAACTCGTCCGCCGCACGGCGGTCGGAAGCCGCGGCGCCCTGCGACTCGAGCGCGGAGACGCCGCTCGGCAGGGAGCGCCATGCGTCGAGCTCGGCCTCGGACGGTGGAAGAACGCCGGCCTGCAGCGGCGCGGGCAGCCGGCCGTCCCGCGGGACGACGTTGCCGAGCGCGGCGATCAGCACGTGCAGCGCATTCAGCGCGGCGCCGCCGTACACACCGGAATGGAGATCGCGCACGCCGGTTCGCATCTCGACGTGCAGATAGAGCGTCCCGCGCGTTGCGATCGTGAACACCGGCGTCTCCTCGTCGAGCATCGCGGTGTCGAAGATGACGCACGCTTTCGCGGTACCCGCGTGCGTGTCGAGGAACTCCACGATCGACGTGCCGCCGATCTCCTCCTCGCCGTCGCAGCAGAAGCGAACGTTGACGGGAAGCTCTCCCGCCGCAGCCAGATCCGCGGCCGCGCGGAGGAGCGCCCAGAGCTGACCCTTGTCGTCCGCGACACCGCGGGCGTACAGCCAGCCGTCGCGGACCTCCGGCGTGAATGGATCGCTCGACCACGCTTCGAGCGGCGCGGCCGGCTGGACGTCGTAGTGGCCGTAGCAGATGACGACCGGCGCCGAGCCTGCGTCGCGGCTCGCCGGGATCAGCCCGTCGACGAGCGGCCGGCCGCCCTGCTGCAGCAGCGTCGCCTCGCCCCCGGCACGCTCGACGAACTCCGCGATCCAGCCCGCGGCCGCGTGCATGTCGCCGGCATGGTCCGGGTCCGAGCTCACGCTCGGGATGCGCAGGAGCTCGACGAGCTCGGCAAGTTCGGTTGCGCTCAGCAAGGTTTCGCCAGCCACAACCCCAGTTTTCACTAGATTGCGCGACGGCGGTGGGTCATACTGGCGCTGCGGCGCCGCCGCCTCGACCCACGAAAGGACGGGATATGCGCAAACTCTCGAGGGCCTCGATCGTCCTTGGCCTCCTGGCACTCGTCGTCGTCGCTGTTGCATACGGCGCGAGGAGCCACAAGTCTGCGAGCGACACGCTCGTGTTCGGATCCTCGGCTGATCCAGTGGCACTCGACGGTGCGCTGATCTCGGACGGCGAGTCCGGCCGCGTCATCATCCAGATCTACGAGGGGCTCGTCGCCCTCAAGCCCGGAACGACGAATGTCGTGCCGTCACTCGCAACGAGCTGGAAGGCGTCCGCGGGAGGCAAGTCGTGGACGTTCTCGCTGCGCAAGGGCGTCAAGTTCAGCGACGGGACGCCGTTCAACGCCTCGGCGGTGTGCGCCAACTTCAACCGCTGGTACAACTTCACCGGGTCGTTCCAGAACCCGAGTGCCACCTACTACTGGCAGACCGTGTTCGGCGGGTTCAAGACGTATGACCCGAAGTCGGGCGCGCCCAAGGGCAGCCTGTTCAAGAGCTGCAAGGTCGTCAACGCTTCGACTGCGACGATCAACCTCACCTCTGCGTCGGCATCGTTCCTCGGCGCACTCTCGCTTCCGTCGTTCTTCATGGAGAGCCCGACGGCGATGGCGAAGTACGGAGCCAACCAGGGCTCCGTCGACGCCGACGGCGTGTTCCACCCGACCGGCACGTATGCGACGGCGCATCCGACCGGCACCGGGCCGTTCATGCTGCAGTCGTGGACGCGCGGCGACAAGCTCGTCCTCGTCCGCAACCCGAACTACTGGGGCAAGCCCGCGCATCTCAGCACGCTGATCTTCAGGCCGATCGCGGACAACGCGGCCCGGCTGCAGGCGCTGCAGAACGGTGAGATCCAGGGCTACGACCTCGTCGAGCCGCAGGACATCTCGACGATCAAGAGCGACAGCAACCTGAAGCTGCTCTCGCGGCCGCCGTTCAACGTCGGCATCGTCGGCATGAACCAGTCGATTGCGCCGATGAACAACCTGAAGGTGCGTCAGGCCGTCGCATACGGCCTCGACCGCCAGTCGGTCGTGAACGCGTTCTACGGCGGGCGCGGCGTCGTCGCGAAGGAGTTCCAGCCGCCGAGCCTCTTCGGCTACGCGAAGAACGTCAAGACCTACGCGTACAACCCGGCGAAGTCGAGGGCTCTGCTCAAGGCGGCCGGCCTGAAGCTGCCGGTGAAGATCAGCTTCTGGTATCCGACGAGCGTCTCACGCCCGTACATGCCCGACCCGGCGAAGAACTTCCAGGCGTTCTCGGCGAGCCTGACGAAGGCCGGATTCAAGGTCGTGCCGCACGCTGCCCCCTGGAACCCCGACTATCTCGGCGGCGTCCAGGACGGCAAGGCGCAGGTGTACCTCTACGGGTGGACCGGCGACTTCGGCGACCCGGACGACTTCGACGGCGTCTTCTTCCGCACGCCGCAGAATCAGTGGGGCTTCCACAACAAGGCGATCTTCAGCATCCTGACGAAGGCGCGCGACGAGCCGACGCTCTCGAAGCGGATCGCCCTCTATCAGCAGGCGAACCGCATGCTGATGGACTTCCTGCCGGGCGTGCCGTACGTGCACACGAGCCCGGCCCTCGCGTTCACGAAGAACGTGAACGGATACGTCCCGAGCCCGGTCGACATTCAGCTGTTCTCCAGCGTGTCGATCGGCTAGATCGCTCTGACCGCTCGGGGGGCCGGCCGCGCGCCGGCCCCCCGAGGCCTCTCCCACCGCAGCCGAAAGGGGTCCCCGCAGCCAGATGCTCCGGTTCGTCGTTCGCCGTCTCCTTCTGCTCGTCCCGATCCTGCTCGGCCTGTCGATCCTCGTATTCGTCTGGATCAGGGCACTCCCGGGTAGCCCGGCACAAGCCCTCCTCGGCGAGCGCGCGACGCCGCAGACGATCCACCAGATCAACCACCAGTACGGCCTCGACAAGCCGATCTACGTCCAGTACTGGCGCTACCTGAAGGAGACGTCAGAGCTGAAGCTCGGCACGTCGATCACGACGCGGCAGCCGGTCCTGACGGAGATCGGGCAGCGGTTTCCCGCAACGGTCGAGCTGTCGATCGCAGCCGCGCTGTTCTCGATCCTGATCGGGATCCCGCTCGGGTTCTTCGCGGCGAAACGACACCGAACCCTCTTCGACCATGTCTCACTCGGGATCTCGCTGCTCGGGATCTCGATCCCGATCTTCTTCCTCGCGTTGATCCTCAAGTACGTCTTCGCCGTGCGGCTCGGATGGCTTCCGACCGTCGGTCAGATCTCGGTGCTGATCAACATCCCGCACCCCACGAACTTCTACATCCTCGATGCGCTCCTCGCGGGCAACATGGGCGCGCTCTGGGACGTCGTGCAGCACCTGATCCTGCCGGCCGTCGCACTGGGCTCGATTCCGCTCGCGGTGATCACGCGCATCACGCGTGCGGCGGTGCTCGACGTCCAGAACGAGGACTACATCCGGACGGCACGCGCGAAGGGCCTTGCGCCGCGCATCGTCGATCTCAGGCACGTGCTGCGCAACGCGCTCCTCCCCGTCTCGACGATCGTCGGCCTGCAGGTGGGGCTCCTGCTGTCGGGCGCGATCCTCACCGAGACGGTGTTCGCGTATCCCGGCATCGGCTCGTGGCTCCGGCAGGCGATCAGCGACCGGAACTACCCCGTGATCCAGGGCGGCATCCTCTTCGTCGCAATCATCGTCGTCTTCGTCAACCTTTTGGTCGACATCTCGTACGGCCTCATCAATCCGCGCATCCGTCTGGGAGGGAAGTAGGCCGTGTCCGTCGCCGAGCTCGAGTCGAGAGAGGTGATGATCGAGGCAGCGGGCGGCGGCCTCTGGTCGGATGCGCTACGGCGGCTCCGCCGCAATCCGGGCGCGATCGTCGGCGCGGTTCTCGTCGCGATCTTCGTCCTCGTCGCACTCGCCGCGCCGTTGCTCGCGCCCCACGATCCCCGCGCACAGGACCTCAACCTGATCATCAAGGGCTGCTGCCCCGGTCCGTCGTCTCACCACCTGCTCGGCGTGGACGATCTCGGGCGCGACGAGCTCTCGCGGATCATCTACGGGGCGCGGCTCTCGCTCCTGATCGGCATCGTATCCGTGTCCGTCGGGCTCTCACTCGGCATCGTGACCGGAGCGATCTCCGGGTTCTTCGGCGGCTGGATCGACGGCCTGCTGATGCGGCTCGTCGACATCATGCTGGCGATCCCCGGCTTCCTGATGGCGATCGGGATCGTGGCGCTGCTCGGGCCGGGCCTCTTCCAGGTGATGATCGCGATCGGCATCGTCAACGTGCCGATCTTCACGCGGCTGTTGCGTGGATCAGTGCTCGCGCAGCGCGAGAATGACTTCGTGCTCGCCGCGCGCGCCGTCGGCGTGCGGCGCCGGACGATCCTCGTCTCGCACGTGCTGCCGAACGCCATCTCGCCGGTGATCGTGCAGGGCACGCTCGCCCTCGCAACGGCGATCATCGACGCCGCGGGGCTCGGGTTCCTCGGCCTCGGGCCGCAGGACCCCTCGACGCCGGAATGGGGCAACATGCTCACGGACACTGTCCGCTACCTGCAGACGGCGCCGTTCCTCGCCATCTTCCCCGGCGTTGCGATCGTGCTCTCGGTGCTCGGCTTCAACCTGATCGGCGACGGGCTCCGCGAGGCGCTCGACCCGAAGCTGAGAGGGCGCGCGTAGTGGCCCGCTCACCCCTGCTCGTCGTCGACGGGCTCGAGGTCCGCTTCTGGACGGGCCGAGGGATCGTGCACGCCGTGAACGGCGTTTCGTTCGACATCGCGCCGGGCGAGACGCTCGGGATCGTCGGCGAGTCCGGCTGCGGCAAGAGCGTGACCTCGCTCGCGCTGCTCGGGATCCTGCCGCGGGCGGGACGCGTGACGGCGGGCAGTGCACGGTTCGACGGCGCCGAGCTGACAGGCATGAGCGACTCGGAGCTGCGGCGCGTACGCGGCCGGCAGATCGCGATGATCTTCCAGGACCCGATGACGAGCCTGAACCCGGTGCTCACGATCGGCCGCCAGCTGCGCGAGCCGCTCGAGACGCATCTCGGCCTCGGCAAGAACGAGGCGCTCGATCGCGCCGCGGAGCTGCTCGACCAGGTGGGCATCCCCAGCCCGAAGGCGCGGCTGAAGGACTACCCGCACCAGTTCTCGGGCGGCATGCGCCAGCGCGCGATGATCGCGATGGCGCTCGCCTGCGAGCCGAAGCTCCTGATCGCCGACGAGCCCACGACCGCGCTCGACGTGACGATCCAGGCGCAGATCCTCGATCTGCTGCGCGAGCTCGTCGCCGAGCGCGACACCGCCTTGATCATGATCACGCACGACCTCGGAGTGGTCGCCGGGATCTGCGAGCGGGTCGAGGTGATGTACGCGGGTACGTTCGTCGAGAGCGGGAGCGCGGAGCAGATCTTCGAGCAGCCGCGGCATCCGTACACGCTCGGGTTGCTCGAGAGCGTGCCGCGGCTCGACACCCGGCGACTCGCTGCGCTGAACCCGATCGCGGGTCAGCCACGCGACATGCTGCAGGCTCCCGCATCGTGTCCGTTCGCCCCCCGCTGCCGTTTCCGCGCAGCCCGTTGCGACGCCGAGCTCCCGCTGCTGCACGAGCTCGAGCCCGGACACGCAGCCGCCTGTTTCTATCCGGTCGACGCCGACGCGTGGAGTCGCTCGCGACTGGCGGACTCGGCATGAACGCACCGCTCGTGGAGGTCGATGACCTGCGGGTGTGGTTCCCGATCCACAGCGGCGTCGTGCTCGACCGTCACGTCGGCGACGTCAAGGCCGTCGACGGCGTCTCCTTCTCGATCGAGCGCGGCGAGACCGTCGGGCTCGTCGGCGAGTCGGGCTGCGGAAAGTCGACGCTCGGACGCGCGATCCTGCGCCTCTACGCGCCGACGAGCGGCCGCGTCCGCTTCGAGGGTCAGGACATCACGCGGGCGTCCGAGACGACGTTGCATCCGGTCCGGCGGAAGATGCAGATGGTCTTCCAGGACCCCTACGCGTCGCTCAACCCGCGGCACTCCGTCGGCCGGATCGTGGGCGAGCCGCTTCGCGCGCACCGCGTCGCCTCCGGGCGCGAGCTCGGCGGCATCGTCGCGCGCCTGCTCGACGTCGTCGGGCTGCCCGGCGACGCGGCGAACCGCTACCCGCACGAGTTCTCGGGCGGCCAGCGGCAGCGGATCGGCCTGGCGCGCGCGCTCGCGCTGAACCCGGACTTCGTCGTCTGCGACGAGCCGGTGTCCGCGCTCGACGTCTCGATCCAGGCGCAGATCGTGAACCTGCTCGAGGACCTGCAGCGGGAGTTCCACCTGACCTACCTCTTCATCGCCCACGACCTCGCGGTCGTCCGGCACATCTCGACGCGGATCATCGTCATGTATCTCGGCAAGATCGTCGAGATCGCACCGGCGGACGATCTGTACGAGAACCCGCTGCATCCGTACACGATCACGCTCCTCTCGGCGATCCCGATCCCGGATCCGGCCGTCGAGCGCACACGCCGCGCGATACGCGTCGAGGGCGACCTGCCGAGCCCGGCGAATCCGCCTGCCGCGTGCCGGTTCCACACGCGCTGCCCGTACGTGCAGCCGACCCGCTGCGCCGACGAGGAGCCGCAGCTGCGGCAGGTCGGCGGGCACGCCGTCGCGTGCCACTACGCGGAGGACGTGAAGGCGGGCCGGATCACCCCGGCGTGAGCGTCGTCCGCCGGCCGGTCAGACGCCGGTGAGGATCGTCGTCACCCGCGCTGCGAGATCCTGCGGGCTGAACGGCTTCTTGATGTAGTCGTCCGCACCGGCCGCCATGCCTTCGGCGACGTCGCCGTCGCTCGCGCGCGCGGTCAGCAGCACGACGGGGATCTCCGCGGTGTCGCTGCCGGCGCGGATCGCGCGCAGCACTTCGATCCCGGAGGTCTTCGGCATCATCCAGTCGAGGACGGCGAGGTCGGGCCGGTGTTCGCGCGTGAGCCGCAGCGCCTCCTCTCCGTCGCGCGCGACGACGACGTCGAACCCGGAGCGCGTGAGGCGTAGCCGGACGAGCGTGAGGATGTCCTCGTCGTCGTCCGCGACGAGCAGTACCGGCACCCGGCCGGCCGTGTCGTCGGTGAACCACAAGGGGTCGACCATCTCCTCCCTATCGGCGGTTTTCCGATCCCGCAAGAGGTGGTCGCTCCTCCCCGTTCCGGGGGTCGGCCTGGGGCTGACCCTCGTTTTCCCTCCGTGACCCGCGGACCGGCCGGCGCGAAGCACCGGCCGGTCGCAAGGGGCTGCTTACGGGGCCAGCTGGACCTGCGTCGCGTGGCCGCTGAAGACCAGCGTCGCACCGACCGGGACGATCGGGACGATCGCATCGGTGATCGTGATCCTCACGTCGCTCGTGTGCCCGTACGTACCCGACGAGGGAGTCGCCACCTGCACGGTTGCTGTCTCCGCTCCGCCGAGGATCTTCACGCCGGTCATGGTCAGCCAGCCGCCGCCGACGCTCCAGCCCGCAACGTCGCCGGCGTCGTGCAGCGCGCCGTTCGGGCCGCCGCGGCCGAGATGGATGCAATCCGTCTCCTGGTAGTCACCGCTCTGGCCGCCTGGATCGAGCTCCGCCCAGATCCAGAACCCGTTCGTCGCATCGTTTGCCGAGATCTCGACCTGGTACACCGCACCCGCACCGTAGTCCGCGCGCGCAGCGGCGGTCGAGCCGAAGAACGCCGCAGCCGCTACGAGGCAGACGGCCGGCAAGACGAATCTGTGCCGCATCTCTCCTCCCTCTCCACGAAAATTGACGCCGAGATGGTCAGACTCAACTGACTCTCCGGGATGCTGACACGATGAGACGCGCGATGTCAACGCCCGGCAAAGCGCCACCTCCAAGAAGTCGAAAGCCCCGTTTCCGGGGCTTTCGGAGAGCGGATGAGGAGACTCGAACTCCCGACCTTCTGCATGGCAAGCAGACGCTCTAGCCAACTGAGCTACATCCGCACGAGGCGCAGTATAGCCGCCGTCAGGCGAGGCCCAGGCGGGCCGTCATCGCCCCCGCCACCGCCTGCAGGCCCGAGAGCGGGCGGATCATCACCGTGAAAACGGCGATCCCGCCGGCGTCGTTCTCCTCCAGGATGTCGACGCCCTGGAGCTCGCGGTCGCCGACGTTCGCCTCGAAGAAGAGGATCGTCGTACGGCCGTCGCGCCACTCGTTCGTGTAGCGGAAGTTCTCGAAGACGGTGGCGACGAGGCGCAGGATCCCCTCCACCGTCTCCTTTCCTTCATACGGCTTGTGCACGGCGGGGCTGCGGAAGACGACGTCGTCGGCGAGGGTCGCGAGTGCCGCGTCGTGGTCGTCCGCCTCGATCGCGGCACGAAATGCATGCGCGGCGGTCATGCCGCGTCGAGCGCGTCGTTGACGAGCCGGTCGGCGAGCTCGTTGTGGGCACGCTTCACGTGGCGATACTCGACGCTCTCGAGTCGGCGCGCAAGCGTGGTCGCCTCGAGACAGAGCCCGCGCAGCGCTTCGTTCTTCACGCGGTACTCCCCGCGCATCTGCTTCACCATCAGCTCCGAGTCGGAGATGACCTCGAGGCTCGTGACGTGCATGTCGACAGCTCTGCGAAGCCCTGCAATCAGACCGCTGTACTCCGCGACGTTGTTCGTCGTCGATCCGATCGCGTGCCCTTCCGCAGCGAGCACCGTCCCGTCGTCCGCCTCGAGCACGAACCCGTACGCCGCCGGGCCGGGGTTGCCGCGCGCCCCGCCGTCCGTGAAGAGCCGCGCCTTCAACTACCTATTGCGGCGCGGGATGCTCGGCGTTGTCGATCTGCGCACGCTGCAGCTTGCCGCTGTAGTCGACGTAGACCGACTTCCACTCGGTGAAGAGGTCGAGCGCCGCCTGGCCGGCCTCGCGGTGACCGTTGCCGGTCTGTTTCGTGCCGCCGAACGGCAGGTGCACCTCGGCGCCCGTCGTGCCCGCGTTGATGTAGGTGATGCCGGTCTGCAGGTCGCGCATCGCCTTGAACGCCTTGTTCACGTCGCGTGTGTAGATCGACGACGAGAGCCCGTACTGGACGCTGTTCGCGGCGTCGACCGCCTCCTCGAACGAATCGACGGGGATGAGCGCGGTCGTCGGGCCGAAGATCTCCTCCTGCGCGATCCGCATTTGCGGGTCGACGTCGGCGAACACGGTCGGCCGGTAGTAGTAGCCCTGGCCCTCGACGCGCTCGCCGCCGGTGAGGAGCTTCGCGCCTTCGTCCTTGCCGATACCCGTGTAGGAGTGGATCTTCTCGACGGCGGTCTCGTTGATCACCGGACCGATCTCGGTGTCGTCCTCCCACGGCGGGCCGATGCGCATCCGCTCGGCACGCGCGACGAGCTTCGACTGC
>Ga0308176_10003239_pt1 | contig 10391 bp, 5 predicted proteins | sample PhyCR2_3_FD_203890 | JGI IMG/M metagenome (GOLD analysis project Ga0308176, IMG submission 203890) | Soil microbial communities from UC Gill Tract Community Farm, Albany, California, United States - DLSLS.C.R2 | ecosystem: Environmental > Terrestrial > Soil > Agricultural land | place: USA... | reverse complement strand
TTTACGGCGCCGGGCACGGTCTACCTGACCGGTCCTTACAAAGGCGCCCCGCTGAGCTTTGCCGTGGTCACGCCGGTCGTGGAGGGCCCGTATGACCTCGGAAACGTCGTCAACCGCATCGCGGTTCGCGTCGATCCTTCGACCGCTGCCGTCAGCGCAGTGTCCGACCCGCTGCCGCAGATCATCGACGGGATCCCGTTGCGGTTGAAGTCGGTTCTGGTCTACCTCAACCGCAAAGATTTCACCCTCAACCCGACGAACTGCAACCCGTTCAACGTGACCAGCAGGCTGAGCGGGGATCAGGGGGCGATCGCCGAACCCAGCATGCACTTCCAGGTCGCCAACTGCGACACGCTGGAATTTGAGCCGAAGCTGAGGACGAAGCTGAAGGGCTCGACCAAGCACCGCGGCAACCCGGCGCTCACCGCGACCCTCACCCAGGACCCGAGCGGCCAGTCGAACATTCGGCGCGTGGTCGTCGCCCTGCCGCGCACCGAGTTCCTCGCGCAGGACCACATCAGGACCGTCTGCACCCGCGTCCAATTCGCCGCCGACCGGTGTCCCGCCGGTTCGATCTACGGGCGCGCGAGGGCGATCACCCCGCTCCTCGACCAGCCCCTCGAAGGCCCCGTCTACCTGCGCTCGTCCAGCAATCCGCTGCCGGACCTGGTGGCGGCGCTGAAGGGGCCGGCTTCGCAGCCGATCGAGATCGACCTCGTCGGCAAGATCGATTCCATCCACGGCGGCATTCGGACGACCTTCGCCGCGATTCCCGACACGCCGGTGTCGAGCTTCTCCCTGACGATGCAAGGCGGCAAGAAGGGCCTGCTCGAAAACTCCCGCAATCTGTGCAAGGGCGCGGGCCGCACCCGCGTCAAGATCCTCGGCCAGAACGGCGACCGCGCCAATCAGGCACCGCGGCTGGCGACGGGCTGTGGCAAGAAGGCGCGAAAGAAGCACGCCCACCATAGGAGGGTCGCGCGATGAGGCGGCTGCACCTTCTCGCGGCGCTGTTCGCGGCCCTGGCGCTTGCAACCGGCGGTGCCGCCAGCGCAAGCGCGGCACCGACCGATGAATTCCAGCGAACGGGACAGCTCGACACGGCTGCCATCCCCGGATTCGAAAACCCACGGGACATGGTCGTCAACCAGCAGAACGGCAGCATCCTCATTTACGAGCGCGCCCAGATCGACCAGTTCAACGCGAGCGGGGAGCCGGTCGACTTCAGCGGGCTGGGCTCGCCGAGCATCAGCTTCGGTAGCGGCAACGCGATCGAGCTGCTGGTCGACAACGGGACCGGCCCGACCCAGGGCAACATTTACGCGATCGAGACTTCCGGCGGCGGTTGGGCGGGCCCGAGTTTTTATTCGTTCACCCCGGATGGGGAGCCGATCCCCGGCACGCCGGTCGAAATCTTCCCCAAGACGGGCGGCGAGCTTGTCGCCGGCTTCGTACGGCCCGACGGCAACCTGCTGACGATCTCGACCCCCTTCTACAGCGAACAGGACAGCGCCGCCGTCTTCACCCCCTCCGGGACGATGGTCGGGAAACCGGTGCCCTTCACGGGCAACATGCCCGCCTGCTGCGCCCCGCCGATGGAGATCTTCGACGAAGCCGGGCACTTGTACGGGCCCGGCAACCAGGGCGAATACTGGCGCTTCAAGCCCGAACCCGACGGATCCTTCACCCTGGAGGGCAACATCGGGATGCCCGCTTCCTACGGAGACGGACCGAACGCGATCGACCCGTCGAATCAGGATTACCTGCTCCGCGCCTCCTCTGAAATTCGCGGCATCGCCTACACCGATCCGCTGGTCAAGGGAACGCCCTACAGCCTCATCAGCGGCCTCGAGCCGGTCAACGAGGCCTACGCGCTCGACGGCACGGGCGAATACCTCTACGTCGGAGAAGGCGGCGGGCTCGTGCGGATCTACCACCGGCAGCCGCCCAGCCCTCCGAGCGTGCTCGGGCCGGTCGCGGTCGAAGGCATCCGCACCTCGCGCGCAACGCTGCACGCCGAACTCGCCAGCAACGGCGGCGACACCACGTATTACTTCGAATACGGCACCGATGCGAGCTATGGCAGCGTGACCCCGTCAGGGCAGACCCCGCGCAGCTTCGACCCGGCAGTCGTCGAAGGCTCGATCGAAGGCCTTCAGCCCGACACCTTCTACCACCTGCGTGTGGTCGCGACGAACTCCGCCGGCACCACCTACGGGCCCGACCGGGTCATCAAGACCTACCCGATCTCCAGCGGAGGCGCGAACGACCAGTGTCCCAACGCGCTCGCACGCAAGCAGACCAGCGCGCAGCGGCTTCCCGACTGCCGTGCCTACGAGCTGGTCAGCGCGGGCGACACGGCGGGATACGATGTCGAGTCCTATCTGATCCCCGGGCAGGAACCCTTCCCCGGCTTCCCGGCGGCAAGGGACCGCCTTCTCTACGCGACTCACGCCGGGGCGATCCCCGGGCCCTGGAACGCGACCAACAAGGGCCGCGATCCCTATCTCGCAACCCGCACGGCCGATGGCTGGGTCACCGACTACAAGGGGCTGCCGGCCGACCTCGGCGCCGCCTCGGGCTCCTTCGCCTCCGAACTGGGCGAAGCCGATTCCACTCTCGACACCTTCGCCTTCGCCGGCCCCGATCTCTGCAGCCCCTGCTTCGAAACCGGCCTGGAAACCGGCCTCCCCGTTCGCCTGCCCAATGGCCAGCTCGTTCAGGGCATGGCCGGTTCGCTCAATCCCGGGACCAGCGCCGCAAGGCCGGAAGGCAAGGTTGCGAAGTACTTCTCGGCCGACGGTCGGCAGCTGATCTTCGCCTCGAAATATGCCTTCGAGCCAGGCGCCAACACCGACGGCACCAGCCTCACCGTCTATGAGCGCGACCTCAGCGCCGGCACCACGCGAATCGTCTCGCGGGACGAGAACGGGGGGGCGCTCAGCGGAGGCGGAATCTCCGAGCTTGATCTTTCCGCCGATGGCTCCCGGGTGATCGTCGGCAAGGGGGTCAGCACCGACTCCGACGGCAACGAATACGTCCACCCCTACATGTACGTCGGATCCGCCGCAAAAGGCGTCGATCTGGCACCCAACTCCACCTCCGGAGTCCTCTACGGCGGGATGAGCGCCGACGGCTCGGTCGTCTACTTCACGACGCCCGACCAGCTCCTGCCGGCAGACGAAGACACGAGCGCGGACCTCTATCGCGCCGCCGTCTCGGCCGCAGGCACGCTGAACCTCGGTCTCGTGACCGGCAACAGCACCTTGGCCTGCGACCCCGTCGCCAACGCCAACGGCCCGCACTGGAACACGACCGGCGCCGCGGCCAACTGCGACGCGGTCGCGATCGGCGGGGGCGGCGGCGTCGTCGGCGAAGGCGGTGGGATCTACTTCCTCAGCCCCGAGACCTTCGGCGGCGAGGGAACCGCGGACCAGCCGAATCTCTACGTGGCGGCCCCCGGCAGCGCCCCGCGCCTCGTCGCCACGCTCGAGCCCGACAACCCCCTGGTCCTCGATTCCGTCGCGAACTCTGCGACGCGGCGCACCGGCGACTTCCAGGTGACCGCGAACGGCGCCTTCGCGGTCTTCACCAGCGCCCTTCCGCTGACCGGGATCGGGAACTTCGGCTTCCGCAGCGTCTTCCGCTTCGACGCTGGAACCGGCCACCTCGCCTGCTCGTCCTGCGACACCACCGGAACCTCCGACGACACCCTCGCCGGCAATGCCGCGCTGGCGCCGGCAGGGCTCAGCGTCCTCAAGAACGGCAGCGTCTTCTTCACGACGCCCTTCCCGCTCGTCCTCAACGACGCCAACGGCCGCTCCGACGTCTACGAGACGACCCCTTCGGGCGCCCAGGAACTGATCTCGTCCGGCACCGGCTCGTTCGACGCCGGCCTCCTGACGGTCTCCGCCGACGGCACCGATGCCTTCTTCTTCACCCACGACACGCTTGCGCCCGAAGAAGACGAGAACGGCCAGCTGATGAAGATCTACGACGCCCGAGTGGGAGGCGGCTTCTTCAAGCTCCCGCCGGCGGTTCCCTGCAAAGCGTCGGATGAGTGCCACGGCCCCTCTTCGCCGGTGCCGCCTCCGCCCGACGTCAAGAGCTCCGGCAAATCGACCGCCGGCAACGTCGTGACCTGCCCCAAGCGCAAGGTCGCGCGCCGCCACCACTGCGTCAAGCGCAAGCACAGGAAGCACGCGAGGAAGCACAGGCACGCGAAGAAGCACCACCACAGGCACGCGAAGAAGAACCACAAGAAGTCCGGCAAGGCAGGGACGCGGAAGGGAGGCCGTCATGCGTAAGGCAATCTTGGCCCCGCTGCTCGCAGCGCTCGCGCTGGCGGCTGCCGTGGCTCCCGCGCAGGCGGCGCTGCAGGTCGAAGGCTTCGAAACCCTTAGCTCGAGCTCGGTGGCCGGGGGCCATCCCGACCTGCGCACGAAATTCAAGCTGAACGGAGCCGGCGCGCCCGAAGTGGCGAAAGACATCACCTTCGACGCGCCGCAGGGCATCTACGGCAACCCGTCCTCGCTCGGCAAGTGCTCGGCTCTCGACGCCGCCCTCGTGCAGTGCCCACCGCTCGCCCAGGCCGGGCTGATCACGGTCCACGCCAACTACCTCGGCGACCCGAACTACCTGCTTGGGACGGCTCCGGTCTACAACGTGAACACCGCCGGCGACGAAGCCGCTCGATTCACCTTCAACGTGCCTACCCTGAACATCCCGATCGCGATTCTCGTCGGTGTGCGCTCCGCGACCGACTACGGACTGCGCTTCACGGTTTCCGGCATCACCCAGAACGCCCCGCTCTCGGAAGTCGACATGACCTTCTGGGGCTTTCCCGCCAGCAACACCCACAGTGCCGACCGCTTTCCGACGGGAAGCATCTCTGACCCGGCCGGCTGCCCCGGCCAGGCGGACACGAGCTGCAACGCCGGCACCCCGGAACGGTCGCCGCTTCCGGTGCTGCCGTTCACCGGAAACCCATCGGTCTGCGGGCGGCCGATGCCGACGAACCTCTACGTCGAGACCTACCAGCAGCCTGGCGTGTTCGCCCATGGCGAAGCGTCATATCCGCTGACGACGGAATGCGAGCGCCAGACCTTCAAACCGTTCGCCCAGGCGCGTCTGACCACGCAGGCGACCGACTCCGCCTCCGGCATGGAACTCGAATTCAACATCCCGCAGGCACAGAGCAAAGCTGCGGCGCCTTCGCAGCTCAAAGCGGCGAAGCTCGTCCTTCCTCCTGGGCTGACCGTCAACCCGGACGCCGCTGACGGCCAGACGGCCTGCTCCGATGCGGACGCGAAGCTCCACCAGGAAGTCGCGTCGAGCTGCCCGGACAGCTCGAAGGTCGGCAACTTCATCATCGAATCGGAATCCCTTCCGGGCCCGCTCACCGGCTCGCTGTACTTCGGCGAACCGGTGCCCGGAAACCAGTACCGCGTCTACATGTTCGCCGACGGCTTCGGCATCCACGCCAAGCTGATCGGCAAGCTGCTCCCGGACCCCCACACCGGTCGCCTCACGACCGAATTCAGCGACCTGCCACAGCTGCCGTTCGAAAAGTTCAAGATGAGCCTGTTCGCATCGGATCGCGGCGTCTTCGCCACTCCGATCAACTGCTCCATCCACACGATCGAGACCGATCTCGTTCCCTGGAACCCGACCTCGGCGGACCAGAGCTCGCTCTTCGGGCTCAACATCAACGAAGGCCCGAACGGGGCGGCCTGCCCGGGTCCGGCCCGGCCGTTCAACCCGCGGCTCGACGCCGGCACCTCCAACTCCAAGGCGGGCAGCTTCTCCAACTTCACCCTGAAGCTCGACCGCGACGACGGCGACCAGTTTCTCGGCGATCTCAACTTCACGATGCCGCCAGGGCTCACCGCCTCGCTGCGCGGCATCGACTACTGCTCGGAGGCGGCCATCGCTGCCGCCGCGCAGCGGCTCGGGCGGGCCGAGCAGGCGCAGCCCAGCTGTCCGGCGAGCTCGATGATCGGCACCACGAACGTCGCCGCCGGGCCGGGCAGCCACCCCTTCCATGCCGTGGGCCGGATGTACCTCGCTGGGCCCTTCAAGGGCGCGCCTCTCAGCCTCGCCGCGATCACTCCGGCGATCGCCGGGCCCTACGACTACGGCGTGGTAGTGGTGCGGGTCGCGATCAGGGTCGACCCGCTCGACGCTCACGTGATCGCTGTCTCAGACACGATCCCCTCGATCATCGGCGGGATCCCGATCCGGATGCGCTCGATCCAGGTCAACCTCGAGCGGCCGAGCTTCATGATCAACCCCACCAGCTGCCAGCCGAAGGCAGTCGCCTCCCAGGGCGTCGGCGACCAGGGGACGGTGGCCGACTTCAGCTCCTACTTCCAGGCCGTGGACTGCGCGGAGCTGCCGTTCAAGCCGAAGATGACGATCCGAAAGCTCGGCAAGGGCGGGACGGGCAGGTCCAAGAACCCGCGCCTGGAATTCCGGCTGCGGACCCGGCCCGGCGACGCCAACGTGAAGTGGGTCGCCGTGACGCTTGCACGCGCGTTCTCGGTCGACCAACGCCACCTCGGCAACATCTGTTCCGAGAGCGAGCTCGCGTCCACGAAGTGCGCCGGGCGATCGGCGATCGGCACCGTCTTCACCAGGACCCCGCTGCTCGACCAGCCGCTCTCGGGCAAGGCCTATGCCGTCTCCGGCAAAGGCGGCCTGCCACGGCTCGCCTTCGTGCTCGACGGGCAGGTGCCGCTGATTCCGCGCGCCGAATCGTCGTCCCGCCGGGGGGCCCTGCGGACGGTGGTCCCGGTCGTCCCGGACGCTCCGATCGGCGATTTCCGCCTCGTCCTCTACGGAGGGAAGAAGGGCTACCTCGTCAACACGCGCAGCCTCTGCGCCCGGCCGCCGGTCGCGAAGGTTCAATACGTCGCCCAGAACGGCCGCAGGCGGATGCAGAGGGTCAAGACGCACCTTCCCTGCGGCAAGAAGAAGGCGCATAAGCAGCACACGCGGCACAAGGGCTGAGTTAGACGCTCAGGAGGCTCGCGGGGCGAAGCGGGTGCCCCTCCTCACTCGCCTGACTGGCTCATCCGTCACGGCCGTCCGAGAAGATTGCGGGCCAGCGGCGCAAAACGTTCAGAGGGGCACCCGGCCCCTCCTCTCGAACCGCGGGACGGCTTCATCCCCCGCAAGCCATGAGGGCGACGCGAGCTGCTGCCCCGTTCGCGGTCTCGCTTTTGAAGCTTTGAAGCTTCCGTGGGAGCGGGGTCGGCAGGGCCCCCGAACGTTTTGCGCCGCTGGCCCGGCAACTATCTCGGACGGCTGGCGACGATCCAGCCAGTCAGGCGAGTGAGGGGGCCCTGCCGACCCGCTCCTGCCGAACCTAGAGCGCTTCTTGCCGCAACCCGCAGTAAGGACAGTCGCTGACGTCCAGCCCGATCAGCTGGTCGCAGCGCCGGCAGGCCCGGAGGTTCTCGGGGCTGCGCGGCAGGGACGAGGCCGAGGGGGCCAGGGGCAACACCATCGCGACGGGCTCCATCTCCTCGCCGGTCTCGCGGTCGACGTAGTGCCGGCCGGGCTCGGCGTGGGCGAGCGCCTCGCGGCCCGAGGCCCTGGCGCGCATCCGGAAGAGCTGCTTCTCGTTCATCGCCGCGAAGACTATTAGCTTGGACGGCTCGGATGCGTGTTCTCATCTTTCACGGATACATGCTGCGCGGCACCGGCAGCAACATCTACAACGTCAACCTTGCCTCGGCGCTCGTCCGCCTCGGCCACGAGGTCCACCTGCTCTGCCAGGACCGCGAGGTGCGGGTCGACGGCGTCTCGATCCACAACCCCGACATCGACGGCCTGCTGCCGGTCTACGTCAAAGACCCCTACGAGGGGTTCGAGGTGAAGGCCTTCCCCGAGCTGAGCGACGCCGAGCTGGAGCGCTACCTCGCCGCCAACGTCGCGGCCGTGCGCGAAGTCGCCGCCGGGGGGATCGAGGCCGCCCTCGCCAACCACCTGGTGATGGGGCCGGCGGTGCTGGCCCGCGCCGGCATCGGTTCCTTCGCGGCCAAGATCCACGGCTCGGCGCTGGAGTACACGGTGAAGCCGCACCCGCGTTTTCGGCCCCACGCGCGGGAGGGCATGGAGGCGGCCACCGGCGTCCTGGTCGGCTCGCGCCACACCGCCGAGTCGCTCTGGGCGGCGCTGCCCGAAGTCGAGGGGCTCGAGGGGAAGACGCGGCTCGGCCCACCGGGCGTCGACGTCGCCGAGTTCCGCCCCGGCGGCGAGCGCGAGAAGTTGGTCGCCTTCGTCGGCAAGCTGATCGTCTCCAAGGGCGTCGACCTGCTGCTGGCGGCCTGGCCACTGGTGCGGGCCCAGCACCCTGACGCGCGCCTGGAGATCGCCGGCTTCGGCGCTTACGAGGAGGCTCTGCGCCGCCTGCTGGCGGCGCTGGAGCGGGGCGACCTCGAGGCGGCCCGGCGGGTCGCCGCGCTCGGTTGGGCGCCGGAGGGGGGCGAGGAGCGGCCGCTGCCCATCCTCTCGGCCTTCCTCGCCGACCCGCCCCCCGGATACGCGGAGGCGGCCCGCGCAGCCGCGGGCTCGGTCGAGTTCGTCGGCAGGCTGGAGCACGACGAGGTCGCCGAGCTGCTGCCGCGCGCCGAGGCACTGGTGATGCCGAGCACCTTTCCCGAGGCCTTCGGCATGGTCGCGGTCGAGGCGGCCGCGTGCGGGGCGCTGCCGATCTCGGCCGGCCACTCGGGGATGCGCGAGGTCTCCCGCCGGCTCGCGGCGGCGCTGCCGCCGCAGGTCGGATCGCTCGTCTCCTTTCCGGTCGGGACGGGCGCGGTGGAGGCGATTGCGGAGCGACTGAGCGCCTGGCTCTCGCTACCACAGGCCGAACGCGAGGACGCTCGCGCGGCGCTGGTCGAGGCCGTTGGCCGCCTCTGGAGCTGGGAAGGCGTGGCCCGAGGCGTGCTCGCCGCGGCCCGCGGCGCGCTCGGGGAGCTGCCCCTCGCCGAGTAGTCTGGAAGGGCGGCGTCGGGCCTTGTGCCGACCGTCGCATGAGGCGGCGAAACCTCCCGCCGCCGCTTCAATAGAATGCCCGCCCGCCCCATGTACGGCCGCCTCCCGATAGCGAAGATGCTCGCCGCGACGATCGCCCTGACCGTGGCGATCTCGGCGGTGATGGTCTCGATCAACTGGGACGGCCAGGAGGCCTCCACCGCCGCTCCGAAGATCGACGATCTGCTCAACGTGATGATCGTGATCTCGTCCTTCGTCTTCTCGCTGGTGATGGTGATGCTGTTCTACGCGCTGTGGAAATTCAAAGCGAAGCCCGGCGACGAGTCCGACGGCGAGCCGATCCACGGCAACACGCGGCTTGAGATCGCCTGGACGCTGATCCCGACGATCATCGTCCTCTTCGGCGGCGGCTACAGCTGGAAGGTGCTGCACGACATCGAACAGCCGCAGGCGAACCACCTCACCGTCGACGTCTTCTCGCAGCAGTACGCGTGGAGCTTCGCCTACCCGGGCAAGGGCTACAAATACGTCGAGGGCGAACTGCACGTCCCGGTCAACCGGCAGATCCAGTTCAAGATGCATGCCCAGGACGTGATCCATTCCTTCTGGGTCCCGGAGTGGCGGATCAAGAAAGACAACGTCCCCGGGATCACCACGACCGCGATCGTCACGCCCGACAGGGTCGGCACCTATCAGCTGATCTGCACCGAGCTGTGCGGCTTCGGCCACGCCACGATGCGGGCCAAGGTCGTGGTCGAACCTGAAGCCAAGTTCCAGAAGTGGGTGGGGGGCCTGACGCAGAAGGCTCCGCAGGCGCTGATGGAATCGGTCGAGCAGGACACCGAAACGAACCCCGTCGACCTCGGTGCCGGCGGGGCATAATTGGAGGCGACTTAGATGGTGGCGGCGATCAAGCAACCTGGATGGATTCGAGGCGCGCTGGGGGCGCTGGTGTTCGGCGCGATCGGGTTCGGCCTCGTCGTCTCCCTGCGCGCGATCTCGGGGCTGCCGGTCTTTCAGACCGAACAGACCGGCTACCCGCACGTAATCGTGCCGTTGATCATGGCGCCGCTCGGCTTCCTCGCCGGCTTCGGCTGCTTCGACTACTGGCTGCGCTGGGCAGCGGGCCTGCCGACGATTCCCGACGACCACTCCCAACACGGGGCCCGCAGCTGGAAGGACTATTTCCGCTTCAACACCGACCACAAGGTGATCGGCGTCCAGTACGTCTGCACCACCTTCATCTTCTTCTTCATCGGCGGGCTGATGGCGATGCTGATTCGGGCCGAGCTCGCCCAGCCGGGCACTCAGATCGTCGGCGCGGCCACCTTCAACAGCCTCTTCTCAACCCACGCCGCGATCATGATCTTCCTCTTCGTGATTCCGGTCTT
>Ga0308176_10003238_pt1 | contig 10392 bp, 7 predicted proteins | sample PhyCR2_3_FD_203890 | JGI IMG/M metagenome (GOLD analysis project Ga0308176, IMG submission 203890) | Soil microbial communities from UC Gill Tract Community Farm, Albany, California, United States - DLSLS.C.R2 | ecosystem: Environmental > Terrestrial > Soil > Agricultural land | place: USA... | reverse complement strand
GCACGAGCCCATCACCGCGGCGACCTGCGGGATGCCTGCCCCGGACAGGGTGGCCTGGTTGAAGAAGATCCGGCCGAAGTGCTCCTTGTCGGGGAACACCTCGTCCTGCATCGGCAGGAACGCGCCGCCGGAGTCGACGAGGTAGATGCACGGCAGCCGGTTCGCCTTCGCGACCTCCTGGGCGCGCAGGTGCTTCTTGACCGTCATCGGGTAGTAGGTGCCGCCCTTGACGGTGGCGTCGTTGGCGACCACCACGCACTCACGTCCGCCGACCCGGCCGATGCCGGTGACCACGCCGGCCGACGGTACGGCGTCGCTGTACATGCCGTACGCCGCCAGCGGGCTCAGCTCGAGGAACGGGCTGCCCGGGTCGAGCAACCGGTCCACCCGGTCGCGGACGAGCAGCTTGCCGCGGCCGAGGTGCTTCTTGCGGGCTGCCTCGGAACCGCCGACCCGCACCTGCGCGAGCCGCTCCCGCAGCTCGTCGACGAGCGCGCGCATGCCCACCGGTGCCTCGACGTCCTGCACCTGGTTCGCCGTCACTGGTCGCCTCCCGCCTCCACGTCAGTCATCCCAGGTTAGCGTTTGTTAACGCGAGGGTCGAGCGCGGCGTCACCCCGAGAAGACCACCTGGCCGGCCGCGACGGTCATGGTCACCGTCGCCGCGCCGATCTCGTCCAGCGGGCCGGCGAACGGGTCGCGGTCCAGCACGGCGAGGTCGGCGCGTGCCCCGACCTGGATGGTGCCGGTGTCCGGGCTGTGGTTCACGAACGCCGAGCCGCTGGTGTAGCAGCCGAGCGCCTGGGCGAGGGTGAGCCCCTGCTCGGGAAGCAGCGTCTCCGGCTGCTCCTCGTCCTCGACGTACTTGCGGCGGTTCACCAGCGCGTGGATCGCGGAGATCGGCTCCGGCGGGTTCACCGGCCAGTCGCTGCCTCCGGCCAGGTGGGCGCCGGCGGCGGCGATGTCCGCGAACGGGTAGTGCCAGCCGATCCGCGCGGGATCCAGGTGGGGCAGCAGCAGCTGTACGGCGGGGGTCTCCTTGCGCACCCACATGCCCTCCAGGTTCGCCGCGACACTGAGCCTGCGGAACCGGGGCCGGTCCTCGGGGCGGACCAGCTGCATGTGCGCGATCTGGTGCCGGTGGTCGTTGAGCCCGTTCGCGAGACGGGCCCGCTCGACCGCGTCCAGGGCATCGTGCACCGCGCGGTCGCCGATGGCGTGGAAGTGCGCCTGGAAGCCGGCCGCGTCCAGCGCGGTGACCGCGTCGTACAGCTGCTGGTGGTCGAGGAAGGCCAGCCCGCGGTCGCCGCAGCGGCAGTGGAAGTCACCGAGGTACGGCTCGGTCACCGCGGCGGTGAACGTCTCGCCGATGCCGTCGACCATCACCTTGACCGACCCGGCGTCCAGGCCCGCCTCGGCCAGTCGCAGCCGGGTCTCCTCCAGCTGCTCGACCTGCTCGACGCCGCGGTGCCTGTCCCACCACTGCGAGGCGCGCACCCGCGCGGTGAGCTCCCCCTTGGACAGCACGTCGAGGTAGGCCTGCGTGGGGTCGTCGATGCCGGCGTAGCCGCCGATCAGCGCGTCGTGCCAGCCGGTGATCCCCCAGGTGTGGAGGTAGGACTGCGCCTCGAGCAGCGCGGCGTGGTACTCCTCGCGGCTGGTGGTGATGTGCTCTTGGACCAGGGCCATCGCCGCCTCGCGGACCGTTCCGGTCGGCCGGCCCTGCTCGTCGCGCTCGAACCAGCCGTCCGGCGGGTCCGGCGTCTCCTTCGTGATGCCGGCGACCTCCAGCGCCTTGCTGTTCACCCAGGCGTCGTGGTGGTCGGTGCTCGGCAGGAACGCCGGCCGGTCCGGGACCACGCGGTCGAGCAGCTCCGCGGTCGGGCCGGTCGGCGGGAAGGCGTCCACCGACCAGCCGCCGCCCCGGAACCACTCGGTGTCCGGCCGCTCTGCGGCATGCTCCTTGATCGCGTCCAGGTAGTCCTCGGCGCTGCTCAGGGAGTACATCTCGCAGCGCAGCCGCTCCAGCCCGCCCACCATCGGGTGCATGTGCGCGTCGGTGAAGCCGGGGACGAGCAGCCCGCCGGCGAGGTCCACCTCCTCGGCGCTACCGGCTCGCTTCAGGACCTCGCGGTCGGGGCCGACGGCCACCATCCGGTTCCCCTCCACGAGGACCGAGACGCCGTGCAGATGCTGGTGGCCGTCGAAGACAGGACCGTTGGTGAAGAGCAGAGGCATGGCTGCCTTCTACCCGCTGGCGGGCATCACATCCCGGGCGCCATCCACGTCAGGGCCGCGAGGTCACCGAGCATCCGGTTTGAGGATCCCCTCCAGGACGATCCCCAGCATCGGGCCGGCCTCGTCCGGGGCCAGGCGCGAGCTGTCCGCGACCGAGGCCACCCCGCTGACCAGGCGCATCACCTCGCGCGCGTCGACGTCGTCACGCAGCGCCCCCTTGGCTCGCACGCTGTCGAGCACCTTGGCGTTGGCAGCGACGAGCACCTGGCACTTGCGGTAGATGGGGGACTTCGGGTCGTCCATCGCGGACATCAGCTTGGCGGCCGCACCCTGGTAGATGCCGACGTTCTCGACGAAGCGGTTGAACCACTCGGTGAGCGCCGCTCGGGGCGGCAGGTCGGAGTCGACGACGGCCTGGCAGTCGGCCTCGATGCGCTCGGCCCAGTTGCGCATCACCGCGTCGATCAGGTCGTCGCGGGTCGGGAAGTGGCGGTAGAGGGTGCCGGCACCGACCCCGGCCTGCTTGGCGATCTCGTCCAGCGAGCAGGCCGCGCCCCGTTCACGGAAGGCGGCCCGGGCCGCGTCGAGGATCTTGTCGCGGTTGCGCTGGGCATCGGCGCGCAACGGCTTCTCGGCGGCCCTCTGCTGCTCGACACTCTGCTTCTCAGCAGCCCTCTGCGCGGACACGTCGGAAAACCCCTTGCCTAACCGGAGACAGTCTCCGTATAGTCGTTAACCGGAGAGCCTCTCCGCTCGGAGGCACTCTCCGGATATCTTACTCCTCGTTCGAAGGATGCTCCCGTGTCCCAGCTTCTCTCCTCCGCAGCCCCCGCGCTGCCCCGCATCCGCCGGCCGGCCATCGGCCTCGGGCTGGTGATGCTGGTCCAGCTGATGCTGATCCTGGACCTGACCGTGGTCAACGTCGCGCTGCCCCAGATCCGTGGCGACCTGGGATTCAGCACGTCGTCGCTGTCCTGGGTGCTGAACGGCTACACGCTCACGTTCGGCGGCCTGCTGCTGCTCGGCGGCCGGATCGGCGACGTGCTCGGCCGTCGCCGTACCTTCCTCGCGGGTGTCGCCGTCTTCACGCTCGGCTCGCTGCTGGGTGGGCTCGCCCCGACCGCCGGCCTGCTGGTAGCCGCCCGGGCTCTGCAAGGCGTCGGTGCGGCGGTCGCAGCACCGAACGTGCTGGCCCTGATCAGCACCTCCGCGGAGACCCCGGCCGCGCGCAACCGGGCGCTGGCGCTGTTCAGTGCCGTGTCGTCGGCGGGTGGGTCGCTGGGCCTGCTGCTCGGCGGCGCGCTGACCGGGTACGCCTCGTGGCGCTGGTCGCTGTTCATCAACGTGCCGATCGGCGCGCTGGTGCTGAGCCTGGTCCCGCGGTTCGTCACCGAGACCGACCGCCGCCCGGGACGGTTCGACGTGCCCGGTGCGGTGACCGCGACGCTCGGCTCGTCCGCGTTGGTGCTCGGGTTCATCCACGCGGCCGACCACGGGTGGACGTCGGCCGGGACGGTCGCCGCGTTCGCGGCCGCCGTCGTACTCCTCCTCGCCTTCGTCAGGGTGGAGCGCCGTGCCTCCGCCCCCGTCCTCGACCTCGCGCTGCTCCGCCACCGGGGACGCGCCGGGGCGGTGTCGGTGATGGCGCTCTTCATCGGCGCGCAGTTCGGGTTCTTCTTCTTCAGCGTGCAGTTCATGCAGGCGGTGCTCGGGTACGGCGCGCTCCAGTCCGGGTTCGCCTTCCTTCCCCTGACCCTGCTGATCTTCGCCACCTCACGGGTCAGCCCCCGGCTGGTCGGCCGGTTCGGGGTCCGGCCGGTGGTGCTCGTCGGGCTGATGCTCGTCGCTGCCGCCAACCTGGTCATGGCCACGATCGACACGACCAGCGGGTATCTGCCGCACCTGCTGGTGCCGATGCTGCTGATCGGCGTGGGCGCGGGGCTCGGCTTCATGCCGCTGACCGTGGCGATGCTCAGCGAGGTCGCCCCCGAGCACGCCGGGACCGCGTCCGGCCTGCTGCAGATGGGGCAGCAGGTCGGCGGGTCGCTGGGCCTGGCGGTGCTGGTCACGGTGTTCGCCTCGGCAGGCACAGCCGGGAACCTGGTGAGCGGCATGCCGGCGGCCTTCCTGACTGCAAGCGGCTTCGTGCTCGGCGGCGTCGTGATCGCCGCGCTGCTGCTCGGCCGGCAAGGCCGGGTGGCGCCCTCGCCGGCAGTCCAGGCGCCGCACGAGGAGGAGCTCTCGCCGGCCGCCTGATGGGGAGGGCCCGGCAGGGGGTGGTGAGGACCAGCCGCTGATCGCCGTACGGCTGGACCCACGCGACCCGTCGGTGATCAGGTGCAGCCGGTTCATACCGACCTCCTGCCGGGCAACGATCCATACGCAAGCAATACGAAAAGTTCTTCGCAAATGGTCTAGACGTGTGTGGGACTCGGGGCGGTTTTGTCGGTGGTCTCCGTTTTGATGGGGTCATGGCGATCAGCATCAGCGAGTTCGACGACTTCGACCCGAAGCGGGCGGTGTCGCTGCTGCTGGCTGCCGCGAGCGAGCGGACCCGGGCGGCGGGGTCGGTGCCGGCCTCGTGCCTGGAGGACACCGAGCTGACCGAGGCGTTGTCGTTGGTGGCGGCGTTGGAGGCGCAGGCGGCGTCGTTGAAGCTGACGCTGGTCGCGGAGGCCGATGTGCGGGAGGCCGCGGCCCGGGAGGGGCTGGCCGACACCGCGGCGTGGGCGGCGCGGCTGATCGGCACCAACCGGGGTGTGATGGCCGGCGGGCTGCGGCTGGTCCGGCTGCTGACGCAGAGGTACGACGCGACCCGGCGGGCGTTCGCGGCCGGGCAGATCAACGAGAACCAGATGCGGGTGATCGTCAACGCCGCGGAGAAGATCCCGGTCGGCGTCACCGCCGAGCAACGCGAACAGGCCGAGCGCGGGCTGCTGGCCAAGGCGGAGGCCGGGTGGGCGCCCGAACGGCTGCGGCACGCCGGGCGGCGGATGCTGGAGGTCGTCGACCGCGAGCTGGCCGACAAGTCTGAGGCCGATCAGCTGACCGAGGAGGAGCAGCGCGCGGACAGCCAGACCTGGCTGAGCCTGCGCGACAACGGCGACGGCACCGTGACCGGGAAGTTCCAGATCCCCGAGCTGTCCGCCCAGTTCCTGAAGACGATGGTGGAGCGGTTGTCCGCCCCGCGGCGGCTGGGCCGCAACAAGGCCGGCGAGACCATCGTGGACGAGACGGCGCCCGGCCATTCCTACACTGAGCGGCTGGGCATGGCGTTTTGTGAGCTGCTCGAGCACCTGCCCAGCACCGGCTGGGGCCCGGCGAACGGGGCCACCGTGTTGGTGACGATGGACTACCTGCATCTGTGCGACGGGCTGGGCGCCGCGCACCTGGACACCGGCATCAGTGTGTCCCCGCACAACGCCCGCCGGCTCTCGTGTGAGGCCGGCATCGTGCCCGCGGTGCTGGGCGGCCGCTCCGAACCCCTCGACGTGGGCCGGGAGATGCGGCTGCACACTATGGCGCAGCGCCGCCTCCTGTCGTTGAAGCACGACACCTGCGCCGCCGAGGGCTGCACCCGCCCCTTCGCCTGGTGCGAGATCCATCATCCGCATGCCTGGGCCGACGGCGGCGAGACCAGTCTCGAGAACGGGATCCCGCTGTGCGGCTGGCACCACCACCGCGCCCACGACCCCACCTACTACGTCCGCTACCTCGAATCCGGCGAGGTCAGGTTCAGACGCAAACAGACCTGGCCCTGGCAGACCCCCACCGCAGCCTGACCCCACCACGGAGCCCAGTCACTTGACAGGAGCACTGGACCTTGCCCAGACGGCTAGCGACCACGAAGAAGTTGCCGGCTGCGCCGGTCTCCATGGCGTCGCGCGGAGACGTCCGGCGGAGGTGACACTAGGTCGGGCAAGACGGCTCATGTGCCACCTCTCCATGGTGGTTTCCGTGAAGGCTCACGCGCTGCCGACCTGAGCGTCGTACGACGCGTCGGGGACCATGGGCACCATGCCGGACAGCAGCGAGCACGTGACCGCCGACCCGGACTGGTGGCGCCAGGCGGTGGTCTACCAGGTCTACCCGCGCAGCTTCGCCGACCACGACGGCGACGGCATCGGTGACCTGCGTGGTGTGACCAGCAGGGTGGGCTACCTGACGGACCTGGGCGTGGACGCGGTGTGGCTCAGCCCGTTCTACCCGTCCGCGCTGGCCGACGGCGGGTACGACGTGGACGACTACCGGGACGTGGACCCGAGGCTGGGCACGCTCGAGGACTTCGACGCGATGGTGGCCGCGCTGCACGACGCGGGGATCAAGGTGATGGTGGACATCGTCCCCAACCACACCTCGGACCGGCACGCCTGGTTCACCGACGCGCTCGACATGGGCCCCGGCTCGGAGGCACGCGAGCGCTACGTGTTCCGTGACGGTCGCGGGCCGGACGGCGCGGAGCCGCCCAGCGACTGGCAGTCGAAGTTCGGCGGGCCGGCGTGGGAACAGGTGCCCGACGGCCAGTGGTACCTGCACCTGTTCGCCCCCGAGCAGCCCGACCTGAACTGGGACAACCCGCAGGTGCACGAGGAGTTCCGCAACATCCTTCGGTTCTGGGGCGACCGTGGCGTGGACGGGTTCCGCGTCGACGTCGCGCACGGGCTCGCCAAAGACCTCAGCGAACCCTTCGCGGCCGCCGCCGACCTGCACGACGAGCTCGCGCTGCGCGGGGAGCACCCGCTGTGGGACCGCGACGACGTGCACGACATCTACCGCGAGTGGCGGCGCGTGTTCGAGGAGTACGACCCGCCGCTCGCGGCGGTGGCCGAGGCCTGGGTGCATCCCACCCGGCGCGGCCGGTACGCCGATCCCGAAGGGCTCGGCCAGGCGTTCAACTTCGACCTGCTGCAGGCGCCCTGGTCGGCTGCGGACTTCCGGGAGATCATCAAGCGCAACCTCGACGACGTGCAGCAGACCGGCACGTCGTCCACCTGGGTGCTGTCCAACCACGACGTGGTCCGGCACCCGACCCGCTACGGGCTGGCGGGGTCGGGCAGGGCGGCGGCTGAGGCCTGGCTGGCCGCGGGTGGCCATCCGGAGCAGGTGGACCGGAGGCAGGGAGTACGACGGGCGCGCGCCGCCACCCTGCTCATCCTCGCCCTGCCCGGCTGCAGCTACCTCTACCAGGGCGAGGAGCTCGGGCTCCACGAGGTCGGCGACCTGCCCGACGAGGCACGAACCGACCCCACCTGGTTCCGTTCCGGGCACACCCGCAAGGGCCGGGACGGCTGCCGGGTCCCGCTGCCCTGGACATCGCAAGGTCCGTCGTACGGCTTCGGCACGAACGGCGCGCACCTGCCGCAGCCGGCCTGGTTCGGCGCGCTGTCGGTCGAGGCGCAACAGGGCAAGGAGGGCTCGACCTTGGAGATGTACCGGCAGGCGCTCCGGCTCCGACGCCGGCTCCAGGGGCCGGAGGAGCTCACCTGGGAGGAGCAGACCGCCGACGTGGTGCACTTCTCCCGACCGGACGGGTGGCACTGCGTCACCAACCTGGGCGCGACCACCGCTGACCTGCCCGACGGCGAGGTGCTGCTGTCCAGCGAACCGCTCGACCGGCACCGGCTCCCGCCGGACACCACCGTGTGGCTGTCGGCTACTTGACCGACCCGGCCATCACGCCCTGGACGAAGAACCGCTGGAAGGCCAGGAACACGATCAGCGGCACGACCAGTGACAGGAAAGCCCCCGGCGCCAGGATGTCGATGCTGCTGCCGAACTGCCGGGTCTGGCCGGCCAGCGCGACGGTCAGCGGCTGGCTGGTGCTGTTGGAGAACACCAGCGCGACGAGCAGGTCGTTCCACACCCACAGGAACTGGAAGATGCCCAGCGAGGCGATGGCCGGCATGCCGAGGGGCAGGATCACCCGGACGAAGATCTTGCCCTCGCTGGCGCCGTCCATCCGGGCGGCCTCCATCAGGTCTCGGGGAATGCCCGCGAAGTAGTTGCGCAGCAGGAAGACCGCGAACGGCAGCCCGAAGCCGACGTGGAAGAGGATCACCGAGAGGATCGTCCCGGAGATGCCCATCAGCCCGTACAGCTTGACCACCGGGATCAGCGCGATCTGGATCGGGATCACCAGCAGCCCGACCACGACCAGGAACAGCACGTCCCGGCCCGGGAACTCCATCCACGCGAAGGCGTAGCCGGCGGCCGACCCGATCAAGACCACCAGGATCGTCGCCGGGACGGTGATGTAGACGGTGTTGAGGAAGCTGGAGGTGATGGTGCTGTTCTGCAGCAGCGCCTCGTAGTTGGTCGCGGTCAGCTGCGCGGGGTGCACGATCGCTTCCCACCAGCCGCCGTTGGCGTACTGCGCGGGGTTGCGGAACGACTCGACGAGCAGCCCGAAGGTCGGGATCAGCCACAGCAGGGCGATCACGATCAGGAAGATGCGCAGCGCGCCGCCGCCGGTGCGCGCGGCGATCTTGGCCGGCAGGCTCCGGTTGATCGAGCCGGTGACGATGTCGGAGCTGGCGACGCTCACCTTGCCTCCTTCCTGAAGTTGCGCACTTGGAAGATCATCGCGGGGATGACCAGGAGCACCAGCAAGATGCCCACGGCGCTGGCCGCGCCGAACTGCTGGTTGCCGTAGTCGGTGTAGAGCTGCACGGCGAGCACGTTGGCGTACTTCGCGTTGCCGCCGGCCGGTTGCTGCAGGATGAACACGATGTCGAAGATCTTCAAGACGTTGATCACCATGGTCACGAAGACCACCAGCAGCACCGGCGACAGCAGCGGCACCGTGACCCGGCGGAAGACCTGCCACTCGGTCGCGCCGTCGATCCGGGCCGCCTCCAGCGCGTCGCGGGGTATCGCCGCCATCCCGGCGGCCAGCAGGACCATGGCGAACCCGGTGTAGATCCACAGGTAGGACAGCATGATCGCGGGCGTGATCAGGTTCTTGCCCAGCCAGGACACCCCGCCGAAGGCCGGCACGAAGTCGCTGTGCGGCAGCGTGAGCGTGTAGCTGCCCGACGTCACCGACGGGAAGCTGAAGGTGCCGTCCGCGGCGGTGCTCGTGGTGGCGACCACCTTGCCGCCCTGCACGGCCTGCACCTCGATCCCCGGGATGCCGAGCTCACCCTTGTCGATGGCTCCGGACTTGCCGCCACCGCCGAGCTTGAAGTCGTTCCAGACCACACCGCTCAGCCCGCTGCCGGTCGGCTGGGCCGCCTGCTGGGCGTTCGGCGGCGGCGCGGTGAGGTCCAGGCCGGTGAGCGGCATCAGTCCCGGGGAGCCCGGCGAGGCGGGCTTCACCGTCTGGTAGCCCTTGGCGCCGCTGCCGGAGAGCACGGTGTCGCTGAGCGGGTGCAGCTCCGGGTACGACGTGCTCGGGCTGAACGTGTCGTGGATGCCCGTCACGATCGCGTTGCCGAGGCCCTGACTGGGCTCGTCGACATAAATCAGCGACCAGGTGATGCCGGCCGCGAGGAACGAGATCGCCATCGGCATGAACAGCACGACCTTGAAGGCCGAGGAGAACCGCACCCGCTCGGTCAGCACCGCGAAGATCAGCCCGAGGATGGTGACCAGCGCCGGCACGATGGCCACCCACAAGACGTTGTTCTTGAACGCCTCCAGCCCGTCGGCCTGGGTGAAGATGTGGACGTAGTTGCTCAGGCCCGCGAAGCCGGTCGCCTCCCCGCTCGGACCGTCGTTGAAGAAGCTGCGGATCAGCGTGTACATCAACGGGTAGAACACGATGCCCAGCAAGAACACCGCCGCGGGCAGCAAGAACAGCCCCGCGATCCACCGCGACTCGCCGGGAAGCGGCTTGCGCCGCCGCCCGGTGGCGCGCCGTCCCACCGGCGGAACCCCGACCGGAGGGGTGGTGCCGCCCTCGACCGGCACCACCGCCTCTTCGGTACGGGTGCCAGCCGGGGGCAGCTCCGCGTCCTTGGTCACCTCGGCCCTCGCCTTCGGTCAGCCCCAGTTGGCGGCGCTGGCGTCCTTCTCCAGCTGCTGCTGTGTCGCCTTGACGTCCCCGGTGGTCAAGAAGGTCTGCAGGTCGCCCCACATGCCCTTGTTCGGAGTGCCGCCGAACTCCGCAGGCGCCTGGTCGGACATGTCGAAGCGGAAGTTGTTGCCGACCTC
>Ga0308176_10003237_pt1 | contig 10394 bp, 8 predicted proteins | sample PhyCR2_3_FD_203890 | JGI IMG/M metagenome (GOLD analysis project Ga0308176, IMG submission 203890) | Soil microbial communities from UC Gill Tract Community Farm, Albany, California, United States - DLSLS.C.R2 | ecosystem: Environmental > Terrestrial > Soil > Agricultural land | place: USA... | reverse complement strand
AGGATATCGACGACGTGGGGCCCGCGGCCATCGACCGCGACGGAAACGGCGCCCCAGGCACGGGCATCGGGGACCCGCCGGACGACCATCATGCCGAGGACGTCGCCCGCCGCGCGATGGGCCGCGATCAGCGCGGTGACGTCGAGATCGAAGATCAGCTTGCCGTTGATCGAGAGGAACGGCTCGTCGCGGTGGTCCGGATCGAGCAGCGGCAAGGCGTGCTTGAGGCCTCCCCCGGTCCCGAGGATCACCGGCTCGTGGACGTACCGGACGCGCGCGCCGAACCGCCGGCCATCGCCGATGGCTTGCTCGATCACCTCGCCGCGGTGGTGCGTGTTGATGATGAGGTCCGTGACGCCATGCGCGACGAGGTTCGTGATGCTGTACGCGAGGATCGGCACGCCGCAGACCGGCAACATGGGCTTGGGGCACTCGGCCCCGAGCTTGCCCAGGCGTGTGCTCAGGCCGGCGCATAGCAGCATCGCCCGCATACGCAGACCGTCGCACGGGCCGGCATGCCTCGGCAATGCCCGGCGATCAGCGAGGGAGCTCGACCGTGAACGTCGCACCCGCCGCCGGATCCGACGTCACGGAGATCGTGCCGCCGTGGGCCGCGGCGTTCTCGCGCGCGATATAGAGCCCCAGGCCCAGCCCGCCGTAGTTTCGCGCCGACACGGCGCGCTCGAACGGCCCGAAGATCCGCTCCTGATCGGCCGGCGCCACACCGGGCCCGTGGTCGCGCACCATGAGCGTGGCGGTGCCCTCGTGCACCGCGATGGTGATCTCGACGGGCGACGCCGGCGCGTACTTGATCGCGTTCGCCAGCAGGTTCTGGATGATCTGCTCGATCCTGAGCCGGTCCCAGACGCCGATCACCGCCTGGTCGGCGTGGAGCTCGAGGCGGACGCCCGCGAGCTCGGCGGCCTCGGAGAACCGATCGACGATCTCGCTCGCGGCGTCGACCAGATCGAAGCGCTCGCGCGACAGCGTGAGCCGCCGGCTCCGGATCCGCGAGACGTCGAACAGGCTGTCGACGAGGGCCATGAGCCGGCTGCCCTGGCGAAGCGACGAGTCCAGCTTGCGCTTGACCGGGGCCGGCCCGCCGCTGGTCGTGAGGTCGGCGTGGAGGCTCTGCAGCCGGAGCTGGAGCGTCGTGAGCGGCGTGCGCAGCTCGTGCGACGCGATCGACAAGAACTCGTCGCGGGCGTTCAGCGCCTCCTCCGCCGCATCACACGCGCGCTTGAGCGCATCGCAGTCGGTGAACGTGCCGAGCCAGCCGGTGATCCGGCCGACGTCGCCGAGCTCCGGGACGGCGCGGCACAGGTGCCACCCGAGCTCGCCGTCGTGCCGCACCAGCCGGCACTCGAGCTCGAACACCTGCTGGGCCGCCAGGCCGCCCTGCCAGCGGGCCGTGCACCGCTCGACATCCGCGGGCGCGACCATGGACAGCCAGCCGCTCCCCTTCGCGTCGTCGAACGTCTGCCCGGTATACTCGGACCAGCGGTGGCTCACGTACGTGAGCGCCCCGTCGGCCAGCGCCGTCCAGACGATCTGCGGGATCGCCTCCGCGAGGTTCTTGTAGCGCTGCTCGCTGGCGGCCCGGACCGAGATCAGCTCGAGCTCGCGCTCGCGACGCTCGGCGGCACGCAGCGCATCCACCTGCTCGCGGATCTGCCGGCCCTTGCGGAACAGATCGACGAAGATCGCGACCTTGGCCCGGAGCACGTCGGCGTCGAGTGGCTTCATCAGGTAATCGACGGCCCCGACCGAATAGCCGCGGTAGATGAAGGTGATGTCCGAGCTACCCGCCGTCAAGAAGATGATCGGCGTGAAGCGCGAGCGCTCGCGCTGCTTGATGGTCGTCGCCAGCTCGAACCCGTCCATGCCGGGCATCACGACGTCGACGAGGATCACCGCGAAGTCGCGCTCGAGGATGCGCCGGAGCGCCTCCTGACCGGACCCCGCACGCACGAGGTTGTAGTCCTTGGCCGACAGGATGGTCTCGATCGCCAGCAGGTGATCGGGCCGGTCGTCCACGATGAGGATGTCCACGTCGGTTGGCATGGCGCCCCGGTCCGGTCAGCTGGATTGCCGCGTACCCCGCGCACCCCGCGGGTTCAACATGGCGCGGTCTCCGGACGGACGGACGGCAGCACGATCCGGAAGGTGGTGCCGCGGCCGACCTCGCTGGCGACCGTGATCTTGCCGTCGAGCGAGCTGATGATGCTGTGGCTGATCGACAGGCCCAGGCCGGTGCCTTGACCGACCGGCTTGGTCGAGAAGTACGGCTCGAAGATCCGGCCGAGCAGGTGGGGCGGGATGCCCGCGCCGGTGTCCGACAGCTCGACGACCAGGTCGCCGCGCTCGTCGGCGGCCGCGCTCACCCGGATCTCGTGGGTGCCCGCGTCACCCTCGGGGATGGCCTGGACGGCGTTGGCGATGAGGTTCAGGAACACCTGGCCCAGCTTGCCCTCGTTGGCGAGGACCCGCGGCGGATCGTCATAGTGCTTGACCAGCCGTGCCCGGTACCTGATCTCGTTCATGACGAGCTTGAGCGCGGCGTCGAGCGGGACGCGCACGTCGACCGGCGCGACGCCGGGGCCGTCCGATCGCGAGAACGCGCGGATCCCGGTCATGATGCTGCGGATCCGCTCGGCGCCCTCCAGCGAGCCCCGCGCCAGGGTCTCGACCTGCTCGACGCGCGCGCGGTTGTCATCGTTCGCGAGCGCGGGCAGGAGCCGGAGGGTCTGCGCGAGCTGGAGCAGGACGTAGGTGAGCGGGTTGTTGATCTCGTGCGCGAGGCCCGCGGCCAGGGTCCCCAGCGCGGCGAGCCGCTCGGTCTGCGCGATCTTGGTGGGCTCGAGCCGCCGCGCGCTGGCGTTGATCACGTCGTCGATCGCGTGCAGCAGGGTCCGGGCGTCGAACGGCTTGCGGAGGTAGAGATCGGCGTCGACCGCGGCGGCGGTCGCGCTGCTCGAGGCCGAGATCGCCACGACCGGCGTTCCGGCCAGCATCGGATCGCTGCGCTGCGCGAGCCGGAACTGCCAGCCGTCGAGCCGGGGCATCATCAGATCGAGCACGACGACATCGGGCCGGCAGGCCGCCATCTGGCGCAGCCCCTCGGTGCCATCGATCGCGGAGATCACGACATGGCCTTGCTCCGCGAGCGCCTCGCCGAGCGCCTCGCGAAGATCGGGATCATCCTCGATGAGAAGGATCCGGCGCGGGAGTACGACTTCGTGCGCGATGTCCTGCATGGCACCTCCATGTCAAATGTCCGTGCCGCAACGGTTCAATGTCTGTGCCGCTCCGGCTCACCCGCTCCATCCGGGCCCAGCCGCCGGAGCTTCTCCCAGAGGTGCTTGCGTGACATCCCCAGCATCCGCGCCGCGCGCGTCTTGTTGCCGCTGGTCAGCTCGAGGGCGCGGAGCATGTAGGCGCGCTCGAACTCGCGCACCGCTGCCGCGAGCGGCTGGATCTCACCCGGGCTGCTCGCCGACGGTTCATCCGGGCACACCGTTGCACAAATGTCGCGCGGGAGGTGCTCGAGATCGATCTCGCCGCCGCGCGCGAGCACGACGGCGTGCTGGATCGCGTGCTCGAGCTCGCGGACGTTGCCCGGAAACAGGTACCCCGCCAGCACCGCCCAGGCGCGCGGTGACAACGTCGGGCGTGACGCTGGCGGCGCGTGCTTGAGCAGGAAGTACGCCACCAGCAGCGGCAGCTCACCGGACCGCTCCCGCAAGGGCGGGAGCGCGAGATCGAGGACCTTGATCCGGTAGTAGAGGTCCTCGCGGAACGTGCCCTCCGTGACCAGCGCCTTGAGCTCGCGGTTGGTCGCCGAGATCAAGCGAACGTCGACCACGACCTCCGTGTTGGTCCCGATCGGGTGAAACGAGCCGTCCTGGAGCACGCGGAGCAGCTTGGCCTGCGCCGCGAGCGAGAGCGCGTTGATCTCGTCGAGGAACAGCGTCGCGCCGTCGGCCGCCTTGAACCGGCCATCGCGCTTTTGCAGCGCCCCGGTGAACGCGCCGCGCTCGTGGCCGAACAGCTCGGCCTCGATCAGCGTCTCGGGGAACGCGGCGCAGTTCACGGTGACGAGCGGCTTGTCCGAGCGCGTGCTCTGGGCGTGAATGGCCTGGGCCAGGAGCTCCTTGCCGGTCCCGCTCTCTCCGGTGAGCAGGATCGGGGCGTCGCTGGCGGCCACCACGCCCACGCGGCTGAGCACGCGCCTCATCGCCGGCGAGCGGCCGATGATCCGGGGGCCCGGCGACTCCGGATCGCCATCGGTATCCTCGATCAGGGTCTGGCGCGCGCGCTCGAGCTTCCTCCGGACCGCCTCGCGGTTCTGGATCTCCGTGACCGCCTCGACCAGATCGTCCGCCGCCAGCGGCCTCGGCAGGCAGATCAGCTCCTGGGGGATGGCGAGCGAGCTACCGTCCGAGGTAACGCTGTGCGCGGACGGCGAGGGCGGCAGCCCGGTGACTACGACGTCGAAGTCCTGTTCGCCCAGCAGCATGATCGCGGCCGATGCGTCCACCGCGACCACCGAGTGGCCCAGGGACTCCATCACGCGGTGAGCCGCATCGCGCGCGGTGGCATCGTCCTCGATGATCAAGATTCGATACACGGCATTTTCTCGCTTCGAGCCTACCCAAGCCTAGTCGGATCTCGGCCGCGAATCATCCCCTCAACAAGCCGCAACTTGAGGCACTGATTCAGGTTGGGCTGATCGTCACCAGATGGTAACAGCCCACATGTGCGCTCGCGTTGATCTGGTGGCGCAACGATCGGCCCGCGGGCAACGTTGACCCATGAACCCGGCTTTCGAACGTGGCTCGTGAGGCCCGAGTAACGGAAAACCCGCCGGACTTTGCACCCTCGGGCTCGTCCTCCAGCGTCCCGCGGTAGATCGTCGCCCACGACGATGATCGCCTGCGCGCGAGCGGAGATGGAGATCGACCACGCCGCGAGAGGCCCGGCGAAGCGCTGTCCTGGGGCTCGGGGAAAACCCGGAGACGCCGGCTCATCACCGGGCCCATCGGTGATCAGGCACGAACCTTGATCTTGGGATGCATTGCGCGAGGAGGGCGCTCGGCGAGGGACGGCCCTCCCGCGCGACAACCAAGGATCCAAGGACCGATGCCAACCACGATACAAGACGGCAAGCCACACGACCCGCTCCCTGTCGCTCCCTGCTCGAACGATGGCGACGCGCCCGGAGTGACCGCTCGCGATCCGATGCGCACGCCGATCCGCGACGTGATGACCCGGAGCGTCGTCTGCGTGCTCGAGCACACCAGCATGGTCATGCTCGAGAAGCTCCTGATCGACCATGAGCTGTCGGGCGTCCCGGTCGTGGACCACCAGGGCAAGCTGGTCGGGCTCGTCTCGATGGCCGACATCGTGCGCGAGCTGCACTACCAGGCCGAAGCCGCCCAGGCGAGCCTCGCCCACGACCTGGCGTGGGGATTCCATACCGAGCCCGAGCCCCTGACCGTCGCGCACCTCATGGCGCCGGTCGCCTTCGAGCTGCCGGCGTCATGCCCCGTGGCCAAGGCAGTGGGCCTGATGGCGACCCAGCATACCCACCGGGTCCCGGTCGTCTCCGAGGACGGCGTCCTGCTGGGCATCGTGACCGCGGGCGACATCGTGCGCCACCTGGCGCGCGCCGGATCCCCGGACGCGGAGCCCGCCGAGCGCCCATCGGCGCGGGAGGCCGCGCGCGAGCGCAAGGCCGAGACCGATCGCCTGGTGTCGCTCGGGTTCCTCGCCGGCGGCGTCGCACACCAGATCAACAACGCGCTGACCCCCATGCGCCTGAGCCTCGGCCGGCTCGCGAGCTTCGAGCTGTCGCGCCGGCCGATGTCCCCCGAGCGGCTCCATCGCATCGAGCTGCTCCAGGATGTCCGCGAGGGAGTCTCGCGGATCGAGCGCATCATCCGCGAGCTGAAGGCGTTCTCACATACCGACGACATCCCGAGCCGCCCCGTCGACGTCTCGGCGCTGCTGGAGATCGCGCTCGGGCTCGCGACCCACGAGATCCGCCACCGAGCGCGGCTGATCTGCGACTACGCCCCCGTGCCGCCGGTGCGCGCCAAGCCCGCGGAGCTGCGCCAGGTGCTGCTCAGCCTGGTCGTCAACGCCGCCCAGGCGATTCCCGAGGGCGAGGCCCACATCAACGAGATCCGCGCGACGACGCGAACCGACGATCGAGGTCGCGCGGTGATCGAGATCCAGGACACCGGGACCGGCATCCCCCCCGATGTGGCCACGCGGATCTTCGAGCCGTTCTTCACGACCCGTCCGGAAGGCCAGGGGCTCGGCCTCGGGCTCTCGGTGTCGCGCGACATCATCGCGGCGCTCGATGGCCAGATCACGGTCGACAGCGTCGTGGGCAAGGGCACCACGGTCCGGGTCGTGCTGCCGGCCTGCCGCGAGGACGCGGTCGCCCCGGGCACGCCGAGCGAGCCGGCGCCGGACCCCGCCCAGGCGAGCGAGCGCCGGCGGATCCTGATCCTCGACGACGATCGCCCCGTCGCCGCGGCCCTCGCCCTCGAGCTCGAGGCGCACGACGTGGTCGTCGCCGAGAGCGGCCGCGAGGCGCTCGAGATCCTCCGCCACGATCAGGACTTCGACGTGATCCTGTGCGACCTGATGATGCCCGAGATCTCCGGGATGGACGTCTACGAGGCGCTCCGCCTGCTCAGCCCGACGCTGCAGCGCCGCGTGGTGCTGATGACGGGCGGCGCGTTCACGGCGCGCGCCCGCCACTTCCTCGCCAGCGTCGACGCCGTGATGATCGAGAAGCCGTTCCAGCCGGGCCAGCTCCATGCCGTCGTGCATGCGCTCGATCACCGGCGCGAGCGGCCCCGGCCGCCGAACCCGGTCCCCAAGGGATGATCATCCAGGGACCAACCACGGCGGACCACGAGGATCGGGGCCGCTCGGCCCGGGATCCTGGTAACCCCGCCGTGCGGGCGTCGCGCGCCGTGCGCTTCCGTGGTCGTCAGTTGTTCGGCGCTGCCGAGCTGATCTGCGCGAGCGCGGAATCCGGATCCTTGTAGCGCGCGAGGTCGCCGATCGACACGATGCCGATCGCCTGGCCCTCGCGGACGACCGGGACGCGGCGGATCGCATATTGCCGCATGACCTTCACCGCCTCGTCGAGGCTCGCCGTCGGCGTCAGCTTGACCAGCCCATCGGTGCAGATCTCGCCGACCTGGGTCGTGTCGAGCGGCATGGCCGAGGCGTCCGCGCGAACCACGAGGTCGCGATCCGTGACGATGCCGCGCAGCGTGCCATCGCCGTTGGTGACGAGCACGTCACCGATCCGCTGATCGCGCATCAGCCGGGCGACATCGAGCAACGTCGCGTCGCTGGGCACCGTGTAAAGCCGCCGGGTCATGATGTCCTGAACTTGTTGCGCCATGGTGGTTGCTCCTCCCTCGTGCAGGGACCTGGTCGATGGTGCAAGTCTCGCACCTTCGTGTCCGCCAGCCCCATGGCCGCCGACTCACGCGGCCACCGCACGACCCGCGCGGCCCGCGCGGCCCGCAGGCGCCAGCCGATCGCGCCCGCGGCGATGACGGCGATCCATGCGCGTGAGGAGGCTCGCCGAGCCGAACGCCCTGCATGAGGCGCGACATGCGTGCGCACACCCTCGTGGCAAAACCGCGCGCTGTGGCACGGGCGAACACTCCCGATCCGGACGATCGGAGGTTGGGGCCGGCAACCGATGGCATGCCGATCGCTTGTCCGCGGTTGCCGTTTGCAATGTGGGGACAACATGGCGACCACAGCATCGATGAAACCGACCGGGCTGATCCGCGGGCTGCGCGATCGGTGGCGGTCAAAACTCAATCAGCGAAAAGGAGAGCGTGCGATGAGCGACATCGTCAAGCGTGGTGAATATCCGATGGGTGAGTGGGATCCGTTCCGGATGATGCGCGAGATGTTGCGCTGGGATCCGTTCCGCAGCGCGGCGCTCTTGCCGCCGATGGAGCGCGACGCGTGGATGCCGCACTTCGAGGTGCGCGAGAACGGCAACTCGATCCGGATCCTCGCGGACGTCCCCGGCGTCCAGCGCGACGATCTCGAGATCTCGATCACCGGCAACCGGCTGCTCGTCTCGGGCCACCGCGAGTCGGAGGCGCGCCACAAGGACGAGAACGTGCACACGTGGGAGCGACAGTACGGCCAGTTCACGCGGACGTTCACCCTGCCGGACAGCGCCGATCACGATCACATCACCAGCGACCTGCACGACGGCGTGTTGACCATCGTCGTGCCGATGAAGGCCGGCGCGCAGGCGCGCAAGGTCCAGATCGGCGGCGGCGCGCCGAAGTCCTAGACGGCCAGCGGTTTGCCACGGTGCGCACGTGCGCATCGGACCCGTCGATCGCTCCCACCTGCCCGAGATCGAAGTCCCGGACGGCCGGCGGTTTGCTACGGTGCGCACGTGCGCATCGGACCCGTCGGTCGCTCCCACCTGCCCGAGATCATCGCGCTCCTCGAGGCGAGCTGCGCGTTCGATCGCGCCGCGCAGGTAGCCGACGAGAAGCTGTTCGGGCCGGCCCCGAGCAGCCTTCCGGAGGCGTTCGGGGCCTGGGAGCACGACGCGCTGGTCGGGGTCGCCGCTGTCGCCGGGAACCGGATCCGCGTGCTCGCCGTGTCGCCGGAGGCCCGCGGGCGCGGGGCCGGCAGCGCGCTGCTCGACGCTTGTTGCGCCACGGCGCGGCGCGCCGGGGTGACACAGCTGCGCACGCTCGATCAACCCGGCAACTACCTCGCGCCGGGGATCGACGAGCGCAACACCCTCGTCGATCGGCTGGCTCGAGCGCCGCGGCTGGCAGCGCCTCACGGAGCGCGAGAACGTCCTCATCGACGTGCGCGACAACCCCCGCGTCTCGGCCGCGCGCGCCGAGGCGCTCGCCGCTGCCGCCGCCACACGCGGCTACGAGATCCGGCGCGGCCGGCCCGACGACCACGCCTTGCTCGAGGCCGTCCGGACCGAGTTCAGCGACCCGTGGTCGTTCGAGCTCGCGCGCGCCCTGGCATCCGATCCGCCCGGCGTGCACGTCGCGCAGAAGGACGGCGCCTTCTGCGCGTTCGCCGCCCACGACGGCAACAACCGGGGCCTCGGCTGGTTCGGGCCCACCGGCACCTGGCCCGCCCACCGCGGACAGGGGCTCGGCGAGGCGCTGCTCGTCGCCTGCCTCGTCGATGTCGCCGCGCACCACCCGCGCTGCGAGGTCGCCTGGATCGGCCCGCGGCCGTTCTACGACCGCGTCGCGGGGATCGCCGCGGACCGCCGCTTCGTCGTGCTGGCGCGCGAGCTCACGTGAGCGGTTCGCCCGCGGCATGCGCCGCCGCCCGGGCCCGCCGCGCCCGCCGGCGCGACAGCTCGACGCCCACCGCGGCGAGGCCGTGCGCGTTGGCCGCTGCGAGCACGCTGCCCAGGCCGCAGAACGGATCGACCACCGTGCGCGCGCCCACCTGGGCGACGAAGCGGACCGCGGCCTCGCACGCCGCGCTCCCCATCGCGCGCGACCAGCTCATCGTCCCGAGCGCCGGGAGCACGTCCGCGGTCGAGGTGCCGGCGGCGAGCCGCCGCGTGCGGCTCAGGCAGACGAGGTGCGCGTACGCCGGACGCCCGAACGTGACCGCGCCCGGCGGGACCCGGCACACCACCTTGTGCCAGAGCACGTGGCTCCCCGCGGCGTCGGCGCCGCACAGGACCAGGTGCGACTTGTCGATCCAGCGCCCGTCGTGCTTCACGTCGGTCTGGAAGAACACCGCGACGGCCTCGTCGGCGACCGCGCGGCAGGCGAGCGCGACGGTCGCGATGAACCATTCCCGCCAGCCGGGAACGCCGAGCGCCGGCAGCTCGCTGTGGTCGGGCAGCGAGGTGATGATCGCGTGATCGTCGGGCAAGCGCGCCGCGAGGTACGCGATGCCATCGCCGTGGTGAACGACCCGAGTGGCCCCGGCCATACGTCGTTGCCGATCGTCCCAGAACGCCCCGGGCCGCGCAATCGCCCGCCCGCTGCCGCTCCTCTTGCCGCTTCTCTTGCCACTCCTCTTGCCGCTCCTCTTGCCGCTCCTCTTGCCGCTCCTCTTGCCGCTCCTCTTGCCGCAGATCTGCCTGGCGCGCAGTTCCTGAAGACCGCACACACGCTTGCTTGCGCCGCGGGTCTGGGCCCGTCGCTGCTATGAAAATACTCGCTCGCGTTCTCCACTCCCGTATCGCAGCGAATCTGCGCGAAGGCGCAACTCTCGGGAGACCGCGGACACGCGCGCTTGCGGACGCGGGTCTGGGCTCGTCGCTCGTCTGTTGACGGCCGTATCGCGATGACCGGCAGTGCCATCCCCACGACCGGCCGACGCACGAT
>Ga0308176_10003236_pt1 | contig 10395 bp, 9 predicted proteins | sample PhyCR2_3_FD_203890 | JGI IMG/M metagenome (GOLD analysis project Ga0308176, IMG submission 203890) | Soil microbial communities from UC Gill Tract Community Farm, Albany, California, United States - DLSLS.C.R2 | ecosystem: Environmental > Terrestrial > Soil > Agricultural land | place: USA... | reverse complement strand
GCCGCCGCGCCCAGCCTGGCCGCGATGCCGATCATGGAGCGGGAGAGGGAGCGGGCCCCCGAGCGCGAGGAGCCCGAGAAGTCGGCCGCCGACGTGCCGTTCTACCGCAAGGCGATCGCCCATATCCGGGGAGACGACCCGAACGGCTTCGGCCCGAACTGGTCGAACGTGGACGACTACGACATTCCGACGGTGTTGCGGAAGCAGATGGACTAGGGAGGGAGCCTCACGCCGTTCCGCCGTACCCCCCGCCGGGCTGTTGGGTCGGGAGGTCGGGTGAGGCTCCGTCTTGATTCATGAGTTGACGTGAGCGTAAGCACGGCGTATCTTCGGGCTGAGGCGAGAGAGTCCATGGAAATCAGCGGTGCCTATTCGACGGAGCGAGCGGCGGCCCTCTCGGGCGTGCCGAAAAGCACCGCGTACTACTGGGCACGGAAGGGCCACCTTCTCCCCTCGGTATCGCAAAAGCCGCTGCTGTGGTCCTACACCGATCTGCTGGCGCTACGGACGATCTACTGGCTGCGGCAGCCCAAATCCGCGTTTGAACGCGATGTACCCGCCACGTCGATGCCCAAGGTCCGGCGGGCTCTGCGTCAGCTCAGGGACCTCGATCTCGACCTTTTCGCCGAGGGGAGATCGACCCTGGCGGTGACCCTTGCGGGAGAGATCGTCATCGATGCCGACGCGACGCCGCTACAACTCGTGGAAGGGCAATATCTGGAACGGAAGCTGGTAGACATCCTGGGTCCCTTTGAAGGATTGGAAGGCACCAAGGGCCCGGATCTCCTGTGGCCCCGGCCGACCGTGCAGATCCTCCCTGGAAAGATTTCGGGAGCGCCCCACATCTCCGGCACGCGGGTGCCGACCCAGTCCATCTATGCCTTGGCGGATAGGGGCTTTTCGCTCGACCAACTGGCGAAGATCTATCCTTTCGTCAGTCGGGATTCTCTGTCGGAGAGCATCGACCTGGAGACGCAGCTCCAACGCAACGCCGCTCTAACCCGGGCTGCCTGAGGCGTGATCCGCTTCGCTCTCGACGAAGACTTTCCGGATACCATCATCGATGCTCTCGGGCTCGGCGTCCCGGAGGCAGAGCTCGTTCCTATCCGCCACATCGATCCGAGGCTCCGGCAGATGGACGATTGGAAGCTTTTGCTCTCTCTGCACCACCTCGGTGCTTGGGACGGCATGGTCAGCACGGACTCCCGGATGCTGAACCTGCCCCGCGAGCTGTCTGTCATTCATCAGACAAGCCTCACCGTCGCCATTGTCGAGCAGGCAGGCCACGATCCCATCCGGGCTGCGGGTCTTCTGCTGGTACACTTGCCTACGATCTGCCGCAAGAGCGTCCGGTCTGTCGGGCAGATCTGGAGACTGAGCGCCCAGAGCAAGAACCATGACGATCCGTGGAAAGAGCTGAAAAGGGTCGCCGAGCATCGGAAGATGAGCGTCAATACGCTGTTCCATGAGCACAAGCTGTCCAAGAAAGAGCTTGAGCGTAATCCTTTAGAGGAGCTTCCCTTCGATGATTCTCGACCAGGTTGAGCCTCGCACCGTTTCCTCGTGCTTCCGCCACTGGGTCCTGCCGCTCTTTCTGCTAGTCCTCCTCGCGCTGCCCGCCGCCGCCCTGGACGACATCTACCTCGTCCGCCACGCCGAGAAGGTCGCCTTCTGGCCCTCCGAATTCGACGCTTTCCAGCCGCTCTCTCCGGCGGGTGTCGCGCGCGCCGAAGCTCTCGCGGGCCGCTTCAAGACCGCGGGCATTGCCACCGTCTATACCAGCCGCACGTCCCGCGCACTCGCGACCGCCATGCCGCTGGTCGAGGCGACGCACATTCCCATCACCGCGGACGACGCCTCGACCAAGCCCGCCGAGATGGCCGCCTTCCTGACGCGACTGCGCGAAAAGCATGCGAAGGACCGGGCGGTCCTGATCGTCGGCCATGGGAACACGGTCCCGGAGCTTCTCGTTCATCTGGGCGCGAAGCCGGACTGCTTCCAGCGCCTGGGGATCACCGGCAAGCCGGGGAGCCTGATGGTCGAAGGCTTTGGGGGTGTTTGGAAAGTGGATCTGAAGAAGGAGGGGTGTGAGGCGATCACCCGCGAGTGAGCCTCAGATCCACCGCCGTACCCGTGCCTTGTAGCCGCGGTACTGGTCCCCGAACTTGGCCTCCAGATAGCGCTCCTCGCGAGCGATCACGAACCGCTGGATCGTGAAGAGGGCGATCGGCAGGAAGAGGACCGGCCAGAGCGAGTCCACCCAGAGCGTCACACCTAAATAGAGCGCGGCGAGCCCCACGTACATCGGATTGCGGGTGAACCGGTAGGGGCCGGTCTCGACGATCGCCGTCGTCGGCTTGATCGGGATCGGGCTGGTACGGGCACGGAAGAACGAACCCATCGCGAAGCCGACGAGGGCCAGACCGAGCGCCACGAGAAGCACGCCGAGCGGAACGGCGGCTCCGCGCGGCATCAGGACGATGGGGTGAGCCCAATGCAACAGGAGACCGGCGGCGAGCGGGATGGCGTAGAGGAAGGGCGGAGGAAAGGCGACTCCGGAGTGGTCGGGCAGGTTGACCGGCATCGGTTCGGGTTCCATTGACTCCAGAGTCTGGCACATTCGTGCCGGATCCAGGAGCATTCGCCTCAGATCCCCATCCGTTCGCCCCGCGGCGCCAATGGAAGCGAATCCGACCTCACAGCGGCGGCCGGTTGGCCGGGCTCGGGGGAATGGCGATCGTCGAGTCGCCGTCCAGGCGGCTGGCGGCCATGCCGCTCACCGGCTGCGGCACTCCCGGACGGTAGGGGCCGCCGGGCCGCTGCTCGGCTTCCATCCGCGCCTGCCGGACCTCTTCCGCCTTCCGCTGCCCCTGCTCGACCCAGCGGCGCATGTGCTCGCCGGCGAGATCGCGGCAGCCCAGGCCGAAGGCCAGGCCGGCCGCCAGCGCCGCCGCTCCCAGCAGCAGGGTGAAGGCCGTGCGCACGATGTCCGGCGCCACCTGGAGCTGGTCGAGCGCCATGAAGAGGGCCAGCGCGACGATCACCCCCTTGGCGGCCTTGCCCAGGACCGAGAAGCCGGAGACGCCGCCCATCGAGGCCGCGATCACGTCCTTGACGAACTCGCCCAGCACCATGCCGAGGATCACGATCAGCACCGCCACGATCACCCGCGGGATGTAGGAGATCAGGGAGTAGAACATCGCCGAGACCGCGGTGAGCCCCAGGGCGTTGCTCGCCATCAGGATGGCGATCAGGGCGACCGTCCAGAAGACCAGCCGGGCCACGAGGCTCGAGGGGTCCAGCTTGGTGCCGGCGCGCGCCAGGGTGCGGTTGACGCCGCCGCGGTCGAGCGCCTCGTCGAAGTGGAGCCTCTCGAGCAGGGCGTCGGTCCCCTTCTCGAGGAGCTTGGCGATAACGAGGCCGATCAGCAGGATCAGGATGGCACCGAACAGGCTCGGCAGGAAGGCGACGATGCCGGCCCACATCACTTGGGAACGCTCCGCGAAGTCCATTCCGTGCTCCTTTCCCGGAAGTTATCGATCATCTGGCGGTTCGAGCAACCGCAAGGCTCGCGGAGCGGTACAGCAAGAAATCTGCCAGAGGCGGATTCCTCACCCGCGCGGCCGGGGCGCGTAGCTGTCCGGTCCGATCCGCCGGGTTTCGATGAGGTCCGGATCGTGCGGCTCCCCGAGCTTGAAGATCCGCGCGGCCAGCCAGGCCAGGGTCAGGGTGGGGATGGGGGCGGAGATCGGGATCAGCGCCTCGATGGTGGCGACGTTGCGCAGCGCCTGGAGGCCGAAGCGGCTGAGGATCATCCAGATGATCGGCGCCGAGAAGACGTCGAGCGCCAGGTCGAGGAGGTCGAGGCCCACCACCAGCGAGAGGGGGACCGCGCGCACGGTGGTGAAGAAGTCGGCGTGCGGCGGGACGCGGAGGCGGACGCGGCGGAGGGTGCGGAACGCCAGCGCCAGCACGAGCCCGGCGAGAGCCAGGGCGACGACGGCGACCACCGTCACCAGCTTCAGCAGGGCTCCCCAGTCCACGTTCAGATCGCTCATGACGTTCCTCCCTTGCAAGATCCATGATACTCCCCGGCCCCGATCCTGCATCACGGTCTCCCGGCGAGGAGCGGACGAGGATGCAGGAGAAGGAGCAGGACAGGAGAAACCCGAAAAGCCCAAGCCTGGCTGGCGCGGTCCGCGCCGGTCTGGCTGTTTTCCTCGTCGCGGCCGCCGGTCTGGCGGCCCCCCCGCCACAGCCCTGGAAGAAGCTCTCGGAGCGGGAACGGGGATATCTCCAGCATGAGCTGGCGCAGATCCGGCGGATGAAGGGCAACTTCGACTGGATCGGCCGGCAGCCGCTGGCCTCGGGCGCGCTGGCGGCGGCGGCGCTGGCGGCCGAGGGGGGGCCGGAGGCGCCGAAGCTCCGCGCGGAGGCGGCCGGCTGGGTCACCGGCGTCCTCGACGCCTGCCCCAGGTGGCACACCAATGAATGCGCGCGCTCGCAGCTCCCCCTGGAGCGGCTGGTGCTGGAGTATCCGGAGACCCTGAGCCCCGAGCTCCTCGCCCGCCTGCGGGAGGCGGTCTCGAATTCGGTGCCTCCTCCGGGAGAGGCGCAGATCCAGAATCCCTGGTCCTTCGCCGACACCGAGAACCAGCGGATGATCGCCATGGCGCGCAGCCTGGTGGGGCAGGTGGTGGCGGGGACGCCGGATTCCCCCACCGCTCGCGGCTGGGGAGCTTTCGCCGAGGCGTTCCTGAAGGCCCACGACCGCGACGGCTGGTACGAGGCGGAGAGCCCCGGCTATCTCGCGCTCTCGATCACCGGCCTGCTGCAACTCGCGGATCACGCGCCGCAGGCCGCCGTGCGCGATCTCGCGCGCCGGCAGCTCGACGTGCTGCTGACCACCTGGGCGCAGGAGCAGGTGGGCGGCTACCCGGCGGGCCCCAAGGTCCGCACCTCGGACGTCTGGGCCCTCAGCCGCCAGAGCAGCCCCTGGCAGGCCTGGGCCTGGCTGGCTGCCGGGATCGGCGATCCCGCGGAGATCAACTTCATGGACCGGCCGGAGCTGCCGGTCAGCCGCTATCAGATCCCCGGGGGGGTCGTCCGCCTGCTGGCCGGCCGGCGCCGGCAGCCCCCCTATGAGATCCGCGCGCGCCGGAAGATCGCGGAGTCCAAGCGCCGCCGCTACGAAGCCGCGCTCTACGCCTACGCGACGCCCGATTACATTCTCGGCGCCTCGCAGTCGGTGGACGGCCAGGCCCTGCGCGTCTCCGGCGGCCAGGAGATCGTGGCGACCCTCTACGCGGAGAGCCCGGCGTTCGCGCCGCTCTATCTGTGGAGCCGCACCAAGCCGCTGCAGGGGGACGACGCCGGCGAGATCGACACGCTCGACCAGGCGGTGGCGAGCCGCAATCTCCTGCTCGCCCGCCTCGACACGCCGGGCGCCGGCCTGGGGCACGCCTTCCTGTCGTCCCCCTGGTCCCCGCCCGAGGCTCTCGGCGACAACGTGATCGTCTCACGCTGCGGGGACGCCTACGTCGCCCTGGTGACGCGGGGGGGGTGGGACGTCGCGCCGGCGCTCGCGAAGTTCCCCGACTATTACGGCGGGGGCAACAAGCGGCGCCGTGAGCTCGCGCACGCGTGGGTGGCGGTGCCGCGCCGCCAGCCGGCGAGCGTGGCCCTGGTGGCGGGCCGCCGCGCCGAGGACGGCGACTTCGCGGCCTGGAAGAAGAAGGCCGCCACGGCGCGCCTCACGGTGGGCGAGGACGGCGCGATCCACTTCACCGGCGGCGACGGCAAGAGCTCCGACTTCGTCCCCGGCCGCCGGGCCACGATCGCCGGCCGGCCGGTCGAGGCGGCGGCCTATCCGCGGATGGACGCGCCCTTCCTCAGCAGCCCCTCGCCCGGCAAGTGGTCGTTCTCGTTCGAAAAGGTTTCTCAGCCCGCTCCTTGACGACATCACCCAGGAGGTTTCATCCATGAACGTCAAGCCCGGTTTCAATCTGATCAAAGAAAGCTTTCAGGAATGGCAGAAGGACGGCGCCCTCGACCTCGGAGCGTCGCTCGCCTTCTACACGGTCTTCTCGCTCGCGCCGCTGCTGCTGGTGGCGCTGGCCGTGGCGGGGCTGCTCTGGGACCGCGGGCAGATCCAGGGCCAGCTCATCGCCGAGATCCAGGGGCTGATGGGCCCGCAGGGGGCGCAGGCGGTGCAGACGATGCTCGCCAACGCCGGCCGGCACGGCTCGGGGGTGGTCGCCACGGTCCTCGCGGTGGTGACCATCCTGTTCGGCGCCACCGGCGTCTTCGTGCAGCTCCAGAACGCCCTCAACCGGGTCTGGAACGTCGAGGCCAGGCCGGGGTTGGGGATCTGGAGCTTCGTCAAGACCCGGCTCATCTCGTTCGGCATGGTGCTGGGGATCGGCTTCCTGCTCCTCGTCTCGCTGATCGTTTCGACGGCCGTGTCGGCGGTCGGAAAGTGGGCGACCGGGCTGCTGCCGGGCTCCGAGACGCTGATGCAGGGGTTGACCTTCGTCGTCTCCTTCGCCTTCATCACCCTGCTGTTCGCGATGATGTACAAATTCCTGCCGGACGTCGAGATCGGCTGGCGCGACGTGTGGATCGGCGCCGTCGTCACGGCGCTCCTGTTCACGCTGGGCAAATTCCTGATCGGTCTCTATCTCGGCAAGAGCAGCGTCGCCTCGACCTACGGCGCGGCCGGCTCGCTGGTGATCCTGCTGCTCTGGATCTACTACTCCTCGCAGATCCTCTTCCTGGGCGCCGAATTCACGCAGGTCTACGCAACCCACTACGGATCGCAGATCAAGCCCAGCAAGCACGCGGTTCCGGTGGTGGAGAAGAAGGAGGTGGCCGGCCCGCGCGAGTGGCCGCCGGCCAAAGGAAAGGGGGCGCCGGAGCGCCCCCGGGACGACGACCGCCGGAAGGCCGGCGGCGCGTAGGCCCTAGAACCGGATCCGTACGCCGAGCTGCGCCAGCCGCTGCTCGCCCTGCAGGGGGTCGCCGGCGAAGACGGTGGGCTTGAGCCCGGTCGGGTTGCCGGCGGAGTCGAAGACGACCGTGTAGCCGGCCGGGTTCTTCTCGTTGAAGAGGTTGAACACCTCGGCGATCAGCTCGAGGCCGACAGGCCCGACGTTGAAGACCTTCGACAGCCGCAGGTCGAGCTGCGAGAAGTCGTGCCCCCGCCGGGAGTTGACGTGGTCGCCCGGCAGCAGGTCGAAGCGGAAGCCGTCGTGGTTCGGGTCGTTGGTGGAGAAGATCGTGTACGGCGTCGCCGAGTGGTAGCGGAAGATGCCGTTGAGGTTGACTCCCCACGGCCCCTGGTAGACGGCGCTCAGGGTGAGGCGGTGCCGGGCGTCGGTGTTGAGCGGGCCGATGCAGGCCCCGCACAGCGGGTTGAGCGGATTGGCCGAGACGTCGCGAGCGGCGCGGAAGGCGGGCTCGTAGCCGACGTCGGTCAAGCGGAACTCGTCGGCGCCGGCGAGCACGTTGCCCGTCGCCTTCGAGTAGGTGTAGAAGCCGAGGATCTCGAGCTTGTCGGTCGCCCGGGCGCGGAAGCTGAAGTTGGCGCCGTCATAGTCCGCCTTGCCGTTGCCCACCCAGAGCCGGAAATTGCTGAACTGCGGGAAGCGGCGCGCGCCGGTCGCCGGGTCGATGGGGTTGGCCCGGAAGCGGTAGGGGATGTCGCGGTAGGCGATGTCGACCGCCTCGATGTTGACCCCCAGCCAGTCGTTGACCTGCCAGGAGTAGCCGAGCGAGGCCTGCCGGGAGTAGGGGGTCGCCAGCGTCGGCGAGGCCACCTCGTTCGGCGGCGGCACGGCGAGGCCGGGGAGTTGGTTGGGCGGCAGCGGATCGCCGGGGTGGAAGAAGGTGCCGTTCGGGTTGCGGATGCCGTTGGGGTCGGTGTAGCTGTAGACCACGCCATAGTTGGACTGCACCGCCATGGCGGGGAAGAGGACGGTGGCGTTGATGTAGGGGAAGTCGTAGTACTTGCCCCAGCCGCCGCGCAGCAGCCGCTTGCCGTCGCCCGCGGTGTCCCAGGTGATGCCGAGCCGCGGCCCCCAGTTGTTCTTGTCGTTCGGCAGGACCCCACCGCCGCCGTTTTTGAAGGGCTGCAGGTACGACTCGTTGTATCGGGTCTGGGTGGAGAGCGTCTGCCAGATCGGGTTGCTCCGCTGGTCGAGGTCGAGCCCCGAGTTGTAGTCATAGCGCAGGCCGACGTTGATGGTCAGCCGGTCGCTGAACAGAAGGTCGTCCTGGAAATAGCCGCTGTACTCCTTGACCGGCGTGCTCTGGCCGCTGAACCCGCCGAAATAGGTGATGTTGGTGATCGGCGAATTCGGATCGTCGGCGGCGAAGGAGAACTGGCCGGTGGTGCCGGTCGTGGAGTCGCCGCCGAGGGTCGGCTCGTTGATGAAGTTGAAGCCGAGCTTGAAGTTGTTGGCGCGGCCGGCGATCGTGCGGGTGAAGCTGAAATCGTCCTTGTACTGGTACTTCGTCTGGTTGGTGCTCTGCGGCGTGTTGATGTTCTGGCCGCTGTGCACGCCGGACGGGAAGTACAGGTACGGCGCGGTGGAGTCGGCCGTGATCGCGTTGTTGAACTTGGTGTACTGGAACAGCGCCTCGTTCAGGGTGTCCGAGCCGATCTGCAGGCTGTGGCCGATCAGGATCGAGCTGTATTTGTTGGTCACCGTGCCGAGCGAATCCGGCGTCGAGAGCGGGCTCGCGCCATACTTGTCGGTGTTCTTCTGATAGCCGTAGCGGACCTGGAGGTACTGCTTCGGCGAGAGGTTGTCGGTGACCTTGACGGTCAGCAGGTCGTCGTTGAAGGGGACCGCGACCGCATGCCCCTGGAGGGAGGGGAAGACCGGCTTGCCGTTGCCGGGATCGGTGTTGATGATGTAGGCGGTCTTCAGGTCGGTCTTCTCGTAGGTGGCGAAGTAGTGGACCTTGTCCTTGATGATCGGGCCGCCGAGCGAGGCGCCGTACTGCTTGCGGTCGAGATCGCTCTTGCCGCTGCCGGCGAGCCTTTCGGACTCGGTCTCCGAGCTCAGGCTGTCCTTGCGGAAGAACCCCCAGGCGGCGCCGGAGAGCTGGTTGGTGCCCGTCTTGGTCACCACGGTCAGCACGCCGCCGCTCGAGCGCCCGTACTCGGCCTTGTACTGCTGCGTCTGGATGTTGAACTCCTGGACGCTCTCCAGGTTGAAGTTCTGCAGCGCGCCGCCGATCGTATCGTCGGTGTTGTCGCCGCCGTCCACCAGGAAGTTGACGTTGCGGCCGATGCCGCCGTTGAGCGCCACCGTGAGCTGCTTCGGCTTGGTCGGATCGGAGTTGTAGTTGAGCGACGTGCCCGGGGCGAGGATCGCCAGGTTGGCGAACTGCCGGCCGTTGAGCGGCAGGTTCTCGAGCTGCTTCTGGTCGATCACGGCGCCGACGGCGGGCGTGGTCTGCACGAGCGGCGCCTCGGCGACGACGTTGATCGTCTCGGAGACCGTCGAGGGGTTCATGTCGACGTTGATCTCGCGCTGGGTCGCGACGTTGATCGTCACGTTTTCGACCGTCACCGTGGCGAAGCCGTTGAGCTCCACCGTCACGGTGTACGTGCCGACCGGCAGCGAGGGGAGGCGGTAGGTGCCGTCGCTCTCAGTGACGGTGTTGCGGGTGAGGCCGGTCTCTTTCTGCGTGGCGGTCACGGTGACGCCCGGCAGCGCTCCACCGTTGCTCTTGTCCTGGACCCGCCCGATGAGGCTGCCGCCCGAGGTCTGCGCCTGCGCGCCCGGCAGCAGGGCGAGGCCCCAGGCCAGCACGAGCAGGGCGGCGACCGCGCAACGTATCGCCGATATTGTCGTCCTACGCATCATGACTCGTCTCCTTTGGATCGTAGATAAACAGAAAATAAATCGCCTGTCGCGTGGGGTACGGATCTTCGGCAGCGCTCGGCTGTGCGGACGATCACCTCCTCTCGGCCGGCGCGCCTCCCGCGATCCGGCCTTCCAGCCGGGCGAGGAGCTGCTGTGCGGCACGGCGCTGCTCAGAGAACTTCGGATCCCCCGCCGTACGGTTGAGGAAATCCCGGTATGCGCTCAGGGCGGCGTCGGCGTCGCCCGCGAGATCGTGCGCGATGGCCTGATTGAGCCGGACCTCATGATATCCCGGAGCCAGGGCCAGGGCGCTCTCGAAAAGAGGAAGTGCCTCTCGCGGCCGATCGCGCTCCACTTCGAGCGTCCCCAGGCCGTTGAGCGGCTCGGCGTAGCGCGGGGCGAGGGCCGCGGAGCGCTGGTACGCGTTCGCCGCGTCGTCGAGCTTGTGCTCCTCCCGCAGGACGTTGCCGAGGTTGTTGAACGCGGCGGCGTCGCGCGGATCGATCGCGGTGGCGGC
>Ga0308176_10003234_pt1 | contig 10398 bp, 8 predicted proteins | sample PhyCR2_3_FD_203890 | JGI IMG/M metagenome (GOLD analysis project Ga0308176, IMG submission 203890) | Soil microbial communities from UC Gill Tract Community Farm, Albany, California, United States - DLSLS.C.R2 | ecosystem: Environmental > Terrestrial > Soil > Agricultural land | place: USA... | reverse complement strand
ATCGGTGGGGCGAAGGACCTCCCGGTACCCGCCGGCTACGCGATGGCCGGTGCCGGGGTCGCACTCGCAGTCTCCTTCGTCGTCCTCGCGGTCGCCTGGCGGAACCCCAGGTTCGACGCCGTGACCCGCGGACGTCGGACACCGTCGTGGCTGACCCGCACGGCCGACAGCTCCGCGTTCGCCGTGGTGCTCCGGGTGCTGGGCTTCCTGTTCTTCGCCTACACCGTCTGGGCCGCGGTGGCGGGACCCGACCTCCTGGTCAACCCGGTCTTCGGCATCGTCTACGTGCTGCTGTGGGTGGGCCTCGTCCCGATGTCCTTGCTGTTCGGGCCCTTCTACCGAGCGGTGAGCCCGGTCCGCACCATCCACCTGCTCTTCTCCAAGCTCACCGGCGGTGACCCCGACGTCGGCATCTTCGTGCTCCCCCGCTGGATCGGCTACTGGCCGGCCGCGTTCGGGCTGCTCGCGTTCGTCTGGCTGGAGCTCGTCTACCCGCACTCGACGTACCTCTCGCCCGTGCGGCTGTGGTTCGCGGCCTACGTCGCGATCATGATCGTCGGCGCATCGTTGTTCGGGAGCGCCTGGCTGCGCTCTGCTGACCCGTTCGAGGTGTACTCGACGCTCGTCGGTCACCTCTCGGTGCTGGGACGCACCGGCGTGCACCAGGACGAGCGCCTGGTGCTCCGGACACCCCTGCACAACCTCGACGGCGTCGTCGTACGACGCGGCCTCGTCGGCGTCATCGCGGTGCTCTTCGGCAGCACGGCGTTCGACAGCTTCAAGGACTCCACCGTGTGGGTGAAGTTCGTCCAGAACAGCAGCCACTCCTCGACGGTGCTCGACTTCGCCGCGCTGGTGCTGTTCTGCGTCGTGGTGGGGCTGACGTTCTCGGTCGCCACGATGTCGACCGGCGTGGACGGCACTCCCCGCAGGGCACTCCCGGACCTGTTCGCGCACTCGGTCGTGCCGATCGTCGTCGGTTACATCACCGCCCACTACCTGAGCTACTTCGTCGAGGTGGGCCAGCAGACGATCGTGCAGATGAGCGACCCGCTCGGGCGCGGCTGGAACCTCCTCGGCACGGCGAACTGGCCGATCGACTACTGGATCAGCCAGCACCCGACGTTCCTGGCGATCCTCAAGGTGGCCTCGGTCGTGGCCGGGCACGTGCTCGGTGTGGTCGCCGCCCACGACCGTGCCATCAAGCTGCTGCCGAAGCGGCACCAGCTCACGGGTCAGCTGCCGCTCCTGGTCGTGATGGTCTTCTACACCGTCACCGGTCTCTACCTGCTCTTCGGCGCCTGATCCGCCGCCCTCGCGGCGGGAGCGACGCTTCGCCCAGCAGTCCGGACACGACGGCCGCGATCGCGCCCCGCAACGACGAATCGCCGCTCTCGACCAACGACGAGCCGGCCATCAGGGCGCGATCGGCGGCTACACGGTCGTCGGGCACGAAGTGCACAGCAGCGGGCGTGAGGAAACCCTCGACCATCCCGTGGATCTCCCGGTCGGTCCAGCCGAGGGATGCGCGGGTGCGGTTGACGACGACGCGGGGGTGCACCCCAGGCACCGTCTCGCGCAGGTCGACGAGACCGCGTGCCAGGCGGGTCAGCCCCACCGGATCGGCGGCACCCACCACGATGACCTCGTCGGCGGACTCCACCGCCGCGAACGTCATGAGGTTGCGCTGCGGCGCGGCGCCGCCGAACGCGTCCACGGGGTCGCGCTCCAGGCTGAAGCCGCAGTCGAGCACGACGTACGACGCGAGCTTGCCCGCCTCGTCGAGGAGGTCGTCGTACGCCGCGGGGCGCACCTCCTGCCACCGGTCGGGCCGCGGAAGGCCGGTGAGCACCCGCAGGTGGTCGCCGACGGAGCGGGCGGCACCGGCCAGCCGGTCCGGTGTGAGCAGGCCGGAGTTGGCGATCCGGGCCGCCGCCAGCAGTCCGGACACCTCGTCGAGCACACCGAGGTGCTGGGCCACCGCTCCGCCGTACGGGTCCACGTCGAGCAGGAAGCAGTCGTGCCCCCGGTGCGCCAGCTCGGCCGCCACCCCCACGGCAACCGTTGTCCGTCCCGGTGCACCGGCCGGGCCCCAGACGGCGACCCGCCGGGCCTGCGTGAGAGGTCCGGCCGGGGCGCTGCCGTCGTGGACGGCAGGCTCCTCCACGCCTTCGCCGGCGTGGGCGACCGTCGCCACCAGGGTGTCGAGCTCGGCGGTCGTCACCAGGTGCTCGATGCCGAGCCGCCGCATCCGCTCGGCGTCCCCGTCGGCGAGGTCCGGAGCAGACGCGACCAGGACGACCCGGGTCCCCAGCCGGCGCAGCCGGTCCACGGTGTCGGCGTCGAGGCCGTCGAGCCGCGGTGAGACCACGGCGACGCGGGCCATCCCGGTGGTGGCGGAGGCGAGCAGGTCCGCGAGGTCGACGCAGCGTTTGGTCAAGCTGACAGAGGCTCCGCCGCGCTGGAGCCGGTCGATGACCTCTGTCTCCCAGGTCGCGCCTGCTGCGGCCAGCAGCACGCCCAGGCGGTCACCGCCGGTAGAGGCGGTCATCGCTGGGAGGTGAGGATCACGGTGCCGCTCGCGAGGGCGGCCAGGGCGGTCGGCAGCCGCCCTTCCTGGTCCTCAGCGACTCCGACGATGACCTGCCGGGTCGAGGAGGGGCCGAGGGAGGTTGCCGACCGGGGCGCCGCGACGACGGTGACGTCGTCGAACAGCAGGGTCGAGCGCGGCTGGCCGGGACCGGACGACGACCCGGTGTCGCGGACGTTCGTGTCGGGAGTCACCCACACGTCGACCACGTCGCCGACGTGCACCGTGGACGGGACCGCCTCGGCGCCGACCGACAGCGGCACCTCGGTCACTGCCCCGACAGCGCCCGTCGACAGCGCCGTGCGCGGGAGGAGCTCTCCTGCACCGACGTCCCGCGCGAGCGTCGCCCCGGTCGGCACCGGGCGGTCACCGGACAGGTAGCGGTCGGCGTCGGTCTGCTCGGCGAACCGGAACTCTCTGCGCACCAGGTCCGAGGTGGCGATCGGCTGCCCGGCGCTGAGCGCGTGCGCTGCCGTCCAGACCTCGACCGTGTCGTTGGCGCCGTCCACGACCCGGGCACCGACGAGGGCGCAGGCGGCCACGACCACGATGCCCAGGACGAGGCGGGGGTCGCGCCATCGGGACCGAGGGGGACGAACCGCCGGTGGGGAGCCGGCGCCGACCGGCGACGGCTGACCACCGGACGTGGCGGCGCCGTCGAACGCGGACTCTGCGGACCCCCGTCGAGACATGCCGCCATCATGCTCGCTGCCCCCCGTTTCGGCATCCCTGTCATCCACAGCCAAACCGCGGCGTGCTCCCGGAAACGTCGGCAAACGATGGCATAGTGGTCCGCATGGTTCGTTCGTCCGAGCCGGCCGAGCCCCGCGCCCGCTTCCTGACCCTGGCCGACGTCGCCGAGGTGCTCGCGACATCGGTGGCGCAGGTGCGTGCGCTGGTGGCCTCGGGTGAGCTCAGGTACATCCAGATCGGCGGGCGCCAGCAGTACCGCATCGAGGCCGTCGAGCTCGAGAACTACATCCAGCGGATGTACGACCAGTCCGACGCCCGCCGGACGGGTGGTCGGCCCCAGGAGAAGTCCGCCCGGCCGACGGGCGACGCCGACTAGACCGAGCGCACCACCGCGAGAGCGGCGAAGGGCACGACGTCGAGGGTCAGCCGCTCGTCGGAGGTGGCGAGCTCGAAGAAGTCGGCGCCGACGCGACCGATCAGGCCGCGTCGTGACGACCCGTCGGTGGTGTGCACGGCCACCTCCGCTCGATCGGTGGCGACGCCTCGCAATGCGGACGTCAGACCGAGGCGGGCCGCCAGGGGCCGGGCAGCCCCGCCGACCGCGCGGGCGGACAGCCCCCGGACCGCGCTGACCGCGGCGAGGCGGACGATGCTCTGCTGACGCGCGGAGGCGAGGAGGAGCCACCCGGCGCCGACCCGTGCCAGCCTCGCCTCCATCGCGCCGAGCCCGACGACCTGCATCCGGATCTCGGTCCCGACCGATGCGTGGAACCGAGCGGCGATCTCCACGGCGGCGTACTCACCGGTCCGCTGCTCGGCCACCAGGGCGTCGCGCTCGGCCAGGGCCAGCCCCTCGGCCTGCTGCTCGAGATCGGCGAGCACCCGGTCGACGTGCTCCTCCCACCTCATCCGCCGACCGTGGCGGCTGCGTCGACAGTTGTCAACCATCTGTGGACGAACAGTTGACTACGTCCCCCAACTGAGGCTGAATAGATCAAACGACATCAAACGAAAAGATACGTCATGGCGCCCCGGCTCCTCCTCACGCTCCGAGCAGGTCTCCTGGTGGCCCTGGGTTCGGCGGTCGTGACACCGGCGGCGCGGCTCGCGCTCGGACCGGCGGGCCGGTTCTGCGGCGCCGTGCACGCCGGCCGGTTGGACCGGTTGCCGTTCGACACCGCGCTGAGCGGCCTGGCCGGCGCCGTCGTCGCGGTCGGCTCCGTCTGGCTGGCGGCGGTCACGATCCTCGCCGTGCTGACCGAGCTGCTGCGGGCCTGGGCACCGCCCGAGCTGGCTCTCAGCCGACAGCTCGCCGGGTGCGCCGATCGTCTGGCTCCCCGCCTGGTGCGCGGCGCGGTGACCGCCTCCCTGGGTGTCGTCGCACTCACCGCGGGCATGGCGCCGGCGAACGCCGACGTGGCCGGCACGACCGTCGCGGCACCGGACGCACGCGACCTCACCGGCCTGCCGCTCCCGGATCGCACCACAGGAGGGCCCGCCCCGGTCGGCGCCGCGGGCCGGACGGTCCCGCCGCCGGTCACCGTCGTCGTGCGGACCGGCGACTCGCTGTGGTCGATCGTCGACGACCTGCTCCCGCGCGACCACTCGTGCGCCCGCACCGCCCACGCGGTGCGACGGCTCTACGCGGCCAACCGGCTGCGCATCGGGGACGATCCGGACCTCATCCGGCCCGGAGCTCGCCTCGTCCTGCCCCCACACCTCCCACCGACCGACCGAAGGGACCGCCCGTGACCAGCACCGCACACCTCCCAGCCAGCAGGCCGGCCAGCAGTCCGGCCAGCACCCTGCAGCAGCCGACCGTGCGCCGACCACCCGCACCGTCCGAGACGTTGGCCACGGTCACGCGCCTCGGCACTCCCGGGGCCCGGCCCGACAGCGTGCCGGTGGCCTCCGTGCAGGGCACGCTCGCGCTCGACCTGCTCTGCGTCCCGGCCGAGCCTGCGGTCCCTGAGCTGCACGTGGTTCCGGTGCAGGAGTCGCCGGGTCACCGCGAGGTGAGGCTCTGGGCGGCCCGGTTCGCACAGGCGACCGTGGAGGTGATCGGCGGGGACCGGCCGGTCGCCCAGCTGTTGCGCTGGACGAGCCCGGGCGTCTACCAGGAGCTCGATCGGCGGGTGCGCATCCTCGCGCGGACCGCGCCGGCACCGAAGCGACGGGTGACGGTGCGTGCGCAGGTCCGCAGCGTGCACGTCTTCCAACCGGCTCCGGGAACCGCGGAGGTCAGTGTCCACGTGCGGCACGGGCAGCGGTCCCGGGCGATCGCAGCGCGCCTCGAGCGACGCCGCGACCGCTGGACCTGCGTCGACCTGCAGCTCGGCTGAGCCGGCAGGCGGCAGGCAGCAGGCGTCAACGGCTCACCGCCGGCCGACCCGTCGACAAGTGCGCGACACGCCGTACACACCCCCAAGCAGGTGCCGGGTCAGCCGTTGACCCGGGTCGTGAGCCCGGTGGGGGCGCCCGGAGCGCCGTGGCACTTCTTGTACTTCTTGCCCGAGCCGCACGGGCACTCCGCGTTGCGGCTCGCACCGGCGTAGGGGTCCGCCGTCGCGGTCTGCGTCGGGGAGCCGCTCAGCTCTGCGTCGCCGCCCTCCGCGGGCGCCGAGTAGGAGAGGTTCTGCGGCTGCTTGGGTGCGTCGAGACCCTTCGCGCTCACGTGCGGGTGCCCGGCACTGCCGTTGGCGGCCGCCGCCTGGGCCAGCGCGGGACCGAGCTCCAGGTCCTCCTCGGCGAGTCCGGGGTCCACGTCCTCCTCCACCTGCACCTCGAGGTTGAACAGGTAGCCGACCGACTCCTCCTTGATACCCTCCATCATCGCGGCGAACATGTCGAAGCCCTCGCGCTGGTACTCGACGAGCGGGTCGCGCTGGGAGTACGCCCGCAGCCCGATCCCCTCACGCAGGTAGTCCATCTCGTAGAGGTGCTCGCGCCACTTGCGGTCGAGCACCGAGAGCACGACCCGCCGCTCGAGCTCGCGCATCACCTCGTCGCCGAACTCCGCCTCGCGCTTGTCGTACGCCGCCTGCGCGTCGGCCTTGATGTCCTCGATCAAGGAGTCGCGCGAGAGCCCGTCGCGCCCGCCGGCGTCCGCCTCCACCTTCTTGAGGTCGAGCGAGATCGGGTAGAGCTGCCTGAGCGCCTGCCAGAGCGCCTCGAGGTCCCACTCCTCGGGGAACCCGTCGGTCGCCGCGGTGACGTACCCCTCGATCACCGAGTCGACCATCTCGCGCACCTGCTCGTGCAGGTCGGCCCCCTCGAGCACAGCACGGCGCTCGCCGTAGATCACCTCGCGCTGACGGTTCATCACGTCGTCGTACTTGAGGACGTTCTTGCGGGAGTCGAAGTTCTGCGACTCCACCTGCGCCTGCGCCGAGGCGATCGCACCGGTGACCCGCTTGTTCTCGATCGGCACGTCGTCCGGCACCTTCAGCGTGGTCAGCACCCAGTCGACCCAGTCGGACTTGAACAGCCGCATCAGCTCGTCCTCGAGGGACAGGTAGAAGCGGGTCTCGCCGGGGTCGCCCTGGCGACCGGAGCGACCGCGCAGCTGGTTGTCGATGCGCCGGGACTCGTGGCGCTCGGTGCCGACGACGTAGAGGCCGCCCGCCGCCTTGACCTCGTCGTGCTCGGCCGCGACCTGGCGCTTGACCCGTTCGACCATCTCGGGCCAGGCCTTCTCGTAGTCCTCGCTGTCCTCCAGCGGGTCGAGACCCTGGTCGCGCAGCGCCTGGTCGGCGATGAACTCCACCGACCCGCCGAGCATGATGTCGGTGCCTCGCCCGGCCATGTTGGTGGCCACCGTGACAGCACCCTTGTGGCCGGCGAGCGCGACGATCTTGGCCTCGCTCTCGTGCTGCTTGGCGTTGAGCACGGTGTGCGGGATGCCCTGCCGCTTCATCAGCGACGAGAGCAGCTCGGACTTCTCGACCGAGACGGTGCCGACCAGGATCGGCTGTCCCTTCGCGTTCCGCTCGGCGATGTCCTGCACCACCGCGAGGTACTTCGCCTCTTCCGTGCGGTAGACGAGGTCAGCCGCGTCGATGCGGATCAGCGGCTTGTTGGTGGGGATCGGCACGACGCCGAGCTTGTAGATCTTGTCGAACTCCGACGCCTCGGTCATTGCCGTACCGGTCATGCCGGAGAGCTTCGTGTACAGCCGGAAGTAGTTCTGCAGCGTGACCGTGGCGAGGGTCTGGTACTCCTCGCGGATCTGCACGCCTTCCTTCGCCTCGATCGCCTGGTGCAGCCCCTCGTTGTAGCGGCGACCGGCCAGCATGCGTCCGGTGTGCTCGTCGACGATGAGCACCTCGCCGTTGAGGACGACGTACTCCTTGTCGTTGCGGAACAGCTCCTTGGCCTTGATCGCGTTGTTCATGAACGAGATCAGCGGGGTGTTCACCGAGTCGTAGAGGTTGTCGATGCCGAGGTGGTCCTCGACCTTGGTGATGCCCGGCTCGAGGACCGAGATGGTCCGCTTCTTCTCGTCGACCTCGTAGTCGACGTCCTTGACCATGCGGTTCGCGATGCCCGCGAACTCGGAGTACCAGCGCACCTCGTCCTGGGTCGGGCCGGAGATGATCAGCGGCGTCCGGGCCTCGTCGATCAGGATCGAGTCGACCTCGTCCACGATCGCGAAGCTGTGCCCGCGCTGGACGCACTCCTCGATCGAGTTCGCCATGTTGTCGCGCAGGTAGTCGAAACCGAGCTCGTTGTTGGTGCCGTAGGTGATGTCCGCCGCGTAGGCCTCGCGGCGCTCGTCGGGCCGCATCTCGGGCAGGATGATCCCGACGCTCAGCCCGAGGAACTGGTGCACCCGTCCCATCCACTCGGCGTGGTACTTGGCGAGGTAGTCGTTGACCGTCACGACGTGCACCCCGTCGCCGGCGAGCGCGTTGAGGTACGCCGGCAGGGTCGAGACCAGCGTCTTGCCCTCACCGGTCTTCATCTCGGCGATGTTGCCGAGGTGCAGCGCAGCCCCGCCCATGACCTGGACGTCGTAGTGGCGCTGGCCCAGGACGCGCTTGGCAGCCTCGCGCACCGTCGCGAAGGCCTCGGGCATCAGGTCGTCGAGGGTCTCGCCGGCGTCGAGCCGGCGGCGGAACTCCGCGGTCTGGCCCTGGAGATCCTCGTCGGTCATCGAGACGAAGTCCTCCTCGATGGCGTTGACCGCCCGGGAGATCGCCTCCAGCTGCCGGAGGATCTTGCCCTCGCCGATGCGGAGGATCTTGTCGAGGATGGCAGGCACGTGCTTCGACTCCTGGGTCAGGTGACTGGCGGGCTCACGAGGCGCTCGAGGTGCACCCACGACGATCAACGTGCGGGCGGTGGCGCGCGTTCCGTCGACCATCGTAACCGCCGCCGCCCGTGCCACCGGGCGAACCGAGCTGCCCACCGCGGTCCAGACATTCATGTGAACGACTATTGACGTCGAATCGATTTTTGGCGTCAATAGTGACTGACATGAAAACCAGGACGTACACGATGACCGCCCGAGCCCGGGCGACCGACCAGACGCGTCGACGGATCCTGCAGGCCTTCGTCGACGAGCACATGGAGCGGCTCGTCGGCGACATCGCGCTGGCCGACGTGGCGTCCCGGGCCGGGGTCAGCGTCCAGACGGTGCTGCGGCACTTCGGCAACCGTGCGGCCCTCGTCGACCAGGCCCTCTCCTTCGCCCAGCAGGCCGTGGTGGAGCGGCGGCGCACACCCGTGGGAGACCTCACCGGTGCCGTCCGGACCATCGTGGAGCACTACGAGCAGGACGGCGACCGGGTCCTGCTGATGCTCGCGCAAGAGGGCACCGAGCCCCTGATGGCGCGAATCACCACCGAGGGCAAGCGGCTGCACCGGGACTGGGTCAGGGAGGTCTTCGCGCCGTACCTGCCGGCGGACGAGCCCAGCGACGAGGTCGTCGACCTGCTGGTGGTCGCGACCGACGTCTACGCCTGGAAGCTGCTGCGCCGCGACCGCCGGCTCGCTCGCACCGAGACCGAGGACCGCATGACCCGCCTGGTCAGGGCCGTGCTCGACCACTACCCGGCGGTCCACCGCCCGGACACCGAGGAGACCTCCCGATGAGCGACTACCTGTTCGTCACCTGGGACGGTGGCGGGAACGTGCCACCGGCTCTGGCCCTCGCCCGCCGGATCCTCGACCGGGGGCACCGGGTGCGGGTCCTCGGGCACCCCGGTCAGCGCGGGTCCGTCGAGGCCGTGGGGCTGGAGTTCCGCGCGTACGCGACCGTGCCACCGTTCACGGGCGCCGACCCGCACTCCGTGCTGGACATGGTCCGGCTGTTCACCGACGCCCGTCTCGCCGACGACGTGGTGACCGAGTGCCGGCGGGCGCCGACCGACGCCGTCGTCGTCGACTGCCTCCTGCTCCCCGCCCTGCGGGCCTGCGCACGCCTCGGGCTGCCGTTCGTCAATCTCGAGCACTGCTTCGACGGCTACCTGCGTCGTGGCTGGGACCGCGGACCGCTCGGCCTCGCCGCCCGCCTGAAGCGGATCCCGGCCAAGCCCCAGTGGGATGCCGCGACCCTGACCCTGGTCGCCTCGGCAGCCGGCCTCGACCCCGGCCACGACGCCGCCCGGCCCGGCAACCGCGTGTGGACCGGCCCCTTCGTCGAGGACACGCAACCCCGCGACTGGACGGGCCAGGAGCCTCTGGTGCTCGTCAGCCTCAGCACGTTCTGCTACCCGGGGATGCAGCAGGTGCTCCAGCGAGTGGTGGATGCCGTCGCCTCCCTCGATGTCCCGGCGGTGGTGACGACCGGGCCCGTCCTCGACCCTGGAGCGCTGCACGCACCCGCCCGGGTGCAGGTGCACCGGTTCGTGCCGCACGACCGGCTCATGCCGCAGGTCTCGGTGGTCGTCGGGCACGGAGGGCACGCCACCACGATGCGGGCCCTGGCCCACGACCTGCCCCTTGTCGTCGTCCCGATGCACCCGATGCTGGACCAGCCGATCGTGGGCAGGCAGGTCGAGAAGGCCGGGGCCGGGCGTCTGCTCTCCAAGAGATCGTCGGTGGAACGGCTTCGCGACGCGATCGCCGACCTCGTGGCCGAGGGTCCCCACCGCACTGTTGCGGCCCGACTC
>Ga0308176_10003233_pt1 | contig 10398 bp, 6 predicted proteins | sample PhyCR2_3_FD_203890 | JGI IMG/M metagenome (GOLD analysis project Ga0308176, IMG submission 203890) | Soil microbial communities from UC Gill Tract Community Farm, Albany, California, United States - DLSLS.C.R2 | ecosystem: Environmental > Terrestrial > Soil > Agricultural land | place: USA... | reverse complement strand
GCCGCGGCGATCCGCCCCTCGGCCTTGCCGCCGACGTCGACGAAGACCCACTCCTCGCCGATCGACAGGATCTGCCCCTTGACCTTCTGGCTCTGGCCGGCCGGCCGGGACTGGCTCTTCGGAGCCTCCTTGTCGAGCTCGGCCATGATCTGGCCGAAGTCCTGGCTCTCCTGGCCGGCCGCCGCCTCCGGCTCCGGGCCCGGAGCCTCGCTCGCCTGAGGCTCCTGAGGCTCCTCCCCAGGCTGGCTCGACGCCTGGATCTCCGGAGCGTTCTCCTCGCTTCCATGGACGTGCTGGTCGACTGCTGCCTCTTCGCTCGTCGCCGGAGCCTCCTGCTGGAGCTCGGCCAGGGCCTGGCCCGAGTCCTGCGTTTCCTGGTTTTCCTGATCGTTCATTTGTTCTCCACTCGTCTGGGATTCATGCGGCCCGGCGCCTCGCGGACCCGCGTGCCTGGAGCTGCCACTCCGGCGGGGTCCAATAAAATAGCATGCCGGGAAAGTGTGCAACCGATGCGGGGTGGCTGGAATTCCTCTTCGGGGGTCGTCGGAGGGGGGATAGACCCTTCCTGTTTGGTGCAGAATAACAGGCGTACGGTATCGTTCCAAGCCTTTTCCGCAAAATCCGAGACGGGGAGACCCGATGAGCACACGCCTCCTGCCCTTCGCCATGGCCTTTTTTCTCGCCTCCGGCCCCCTCGCCGCCGAGGACGCCGGAGGCCTCAAGCCGCCGCCGCTCGACCCGCGCGAGGTGCATCTGACCGGGCTGGTCCAGCTCAGCCGCGGCGGCGAGAACGCCGAGGCCTACTGGTCCCCCGACGGCCGCGAGCTGATCTTCCAGTCCGCGCGCCCCCCCTACGCCTGCGACCAGATCTTCCGCATCCCGGCCGACGGCTCGGGACCGGCCGCCCTGGTCTCGACCGGCAAGGGGCGCACCACCTGCTCCTACTTCATGGCGGACGGCAAGCGGATCCTCTACTCCTCGACCCATCTCGCCGGCCCGGCCTGCCCGCCGCCCCCCGACCGCTCCCACGGCTACGTCTGGTCGATCGACCCCGGCTACGAGATCTTCACCGCCCGGCCGGACGGCGCGGACCTCGTCCGCCTGACCGCGAACCAGGCCTACGACGCCGAGACGACCGTCTGCCCGCGGGACGGCTCCCTGATCTTCACCTCCACCCGCGACGGCGACCTCGACCTCTACCGCATGGACGCGGACGGCAAGAACGTCAAGCGGCTGACCAACACCCCCGGCTACGACGGCGGCGCCTTCTTCTCCCCGGACTGCTCGAAGATCGTCTGGCGCGCCTCCCGCCCCAAGGAGGGCCCCGAGCTCGACGACTACAGGCGCCTGCTCGCCCAGGGTCTGGTTCGCCCCAGCAAGCTGGAGATCTGGATGGCCAACGCCGACGGCAGCGACGCCCGGCAGGTGACCTACCTCGACGCCGCCTCCTTCGCGCCGTCGTTCTTCCCCAGCGGCAAGCGGCTCATCTTCTCCTCCAACTACGGCGACCCCAAGGGGCGCGAGTTCGACCTCTGGGCGATCGACGTCGACGGCACCCACCTGGAGCGGATCACCTGGACCGCCGGCTTCGACGGCTTCCCCATGTTCTCGCCGGACGGCACCCGCCTCGCCTTCGCCTCCAACCGCAACGGCACGCAGCCGGGGGAGACCGACGTCTTCGTGGCCCGCTGGGTGGAGCACCCGGCCACCGCCCCGCCGGACCCGCCGTCCCCCACCGCCGGAGCCGAGCGCTTCCGCGACGACGTGCGCTGGCTGGCCGACGATGCCCGCGAGGGGAGGGGGATCGGCAGCGCCGGGCTCGATCAGGCGAAGCGGTGGATCGCCGCGCGCTTCGCCTCCCTGGGGGTCGAGCCCGCGGGGTCGGACGGCTGGTTCGAGAGCTTCGACGTGCCGGTGGCGGTGGAGGTCCGGCCCGGCACCGGCGTGAGCCTCGACGGCGCCCCCCTGGCCGAAGCCGCCTTCCGGCCCAATTCGTTCTCGTCCTCGGGAAAGGCCGCGGGCGAGGTGGTGACGGCCAACTACGGCATCACCGCGCCGGAGCTGGGGATCGACGACTACAAGGGGGTCGAGGCCAAAGGGAAGATCGTGGCCGTCCGCCGCTTCGTCCCCGAGGGGGGCCCGTTCGCCGACACCAAGGTCGAGCGCCGCTACGGCGATCTGCGCTACAAGGCGTGGAACGCCCGCGAGCACGGCGCGGTGGGAGTGATCTTCCTCGATTATCCCCCACCATCGCCCACAGGCGCCGCGCCGGCCGCCGAGTCGCCGCTGCCGGCCCTGGCGCTCGATCCGGTCGACGCGGGAGGGGACGTCGGCATCCCCGCCGTGACGGTCCAGCGGGCGGCCGGGGCGCCGCTCTTCGATGGGAGCCACCAGGCGTCGCTGAAGATCGACCTGGAGCGGAAGACCAGGCCGGCCTCGAACGTTCTGGGGGTGATCCATGCCGGAGCGGCGGACCGCCTGCCCGGCGCCCTGGTGATCGGCGCCCACTACGACCACCTGGGGCACGGCGGCACCGGGTCCCTGGCGCCCGACTCCCACGAGATCCACAACGGGGCGGACGACAACGCCTCGGGCACCGCCGCCCTGCTGGAGGTGGCGCGGGAGCTCGAAGAGCAGCGTGGCAAGCTGCGCCGCGACGTCTACCTGATCGCCTTCTCCGGCGAGGAGGAGGGGACCCTCGGCTCGACCGCCTTCACCCGTCACCCCACGGCGGGCCTCAAGACCGCCGACCTGGTGGCCATGCTCAACATGGACATGGTGGGGCGGCTGCGGGGGAACCAGGTCGCCATCCTCGGCGGCGAGTCGGCGGCGGAGTGGCAGGAGATCGTGCCGGCCGTCTGCGAGCGGGACCTGGTGCGCTGCACCCTCTCCGGGGACGGCTACGGCCCGTCGGACCACAGCCCCTTCTACGCCGCCGGGGTGCCGGTGCTCCACTTCTTCACCGGTCCGCACGAGGACTACCACAAGCCCTCGGACGACGCGGACAAGATCAACGCGGCCGGCGGCGCCCGCGTCGCCCTGCTGGTGGCCAATCTCGCCACCGAGATCGCCGCCCGTCCCGGGCGCCCCACCTACAAGAGCGCGCCCGCTCCGGCTCCGCAGGGGGACGTCCGCTCCTACGGCGCCACGCTCGGCACCATCCCCGACTACGCGGGGGACGGCCGGCCGGGGGTGCTGCTCGCGGGGGTGCGGGCCGGCGGCGCGGCCGAGCAGGGGGGGCTGCGCCGCGGCGACCTCCTGGTAGGCCTGGGAGGGAAGGAGATCCGCGACATCCACGACTTTATGTACGTCCTCCAGCGCGCCAAGCCGGGGGAGAAGGCCACGGCGGTGGTGGTCCGCGACGGCCGGAAGGTGGAGCTCGACGTGACGTTCGGAGGGAAGAAGTAGTGGCAACCTTTTTCCTCACGCGCCGTACAAGGGAGCCGGGGGACCTGCGTCCCTGATCATCCTGAAGAGGACCATCCAACATGAAAAAGCCGACTCTCGCCCTCGCCGCCCTCCTGTTGACGGCCGCCGTTGCCGGGGCCGCCGTTCCGCCCGACGTCGCCGAATACGGCAAGCGGCTCGAGCAGCTCTCCGCCACCCAGGGGCAGGGGAGCGAGAGCGAGCGGCTGCGGAAGCTGTTCGACCTCCTGTGGGAATTCCAGATGCACTCCTCCCCCGAGTACGCCACCTTCGTCGGCTATCCGGGCCTCAACGACCGCTGGTCCGACCTCTCGCCCGAGTCGCTCGAATTCGGCCGGCGGATCACCCACGTCGTCGTGGGGGTCCTGGCGTCGATCGACCGCGCCAAGCTCGCTCCCGCCGAGCAGGTCAACTACGACCTCGGGGTCCGCCACGTCCGCGAGGCGATCGAGGGGGAGCCGTTCCACGGCGAATATATGCCGGTCAACCAGGTGGGGGGGCCGCAGCAGGGCATTCCGCAGCTCCTCTCGATCATGCCCGCACGCAACCTCAAGGACTACGAGGACATCATCGCCCGCCTGCGCGGCGTCCCCCGGGTGATCGACCAGACCATGGCGCTGCTCGACCGCGGGCTCAAGGAGGGGATCACGCCGCCCAAGGTGACCCTGCGCGACGTCCCCGGGGAGGTGGAGAGCCTGCTGGTGGACGACCCCCTGAAGAGCCCGATGCTCAAGGCCTTCCAGAAGTTTCCCGAGACGGTGCCCGCCGCCGACCGGGAGCGGCTGACCCGCGAGGCCGTGGCCGCGTTCAGGGACCAGGTGACGCCGGCCGTCCGCAAGTTGCACGGCTATCTCGTCAACACCTACCTCCCGGCCTCCCGCGAGTCGATCGCCATGGCCGACCTGCCCAACGGAAGGGCTTGGTATGCCTATCAGGCGCGGGTCTCGACGACCACCAATCTGACGCCCGAGCAGATCCATCAGATCGGCCTCTCCGAGGTGAAGCGCATCCGCAAGGAGATGGACGAGCTGATCGCCTCGACCGGTTTCAAGGGGAGCTTCGAGGACTTCTGCAAGTTCCTGCGCACCGATCCCCGCTTCTTCTACGACCGGCCTGAGGATCTGCTCATGGGCTACCGCGACATCGCCAAGCGGATCGACCCCGAGCTGATCAAGCTCTTCGGCAAGCTGCCGCGCCTCCCCTACGGCGTGATCCCGGTCCCCTCCTACTCCGAGAAGTCGCAGACCACGGCCTACTACGAGGACGGCTCGCCCGCCGCCGGCCGGCCGGGGGAGTTCTACGCCAACACCTACGACCTGAAATCGCGGCCGAAGTGGGAGATGGAGGCGCTCACCGCGCACGAGGCGGTGCCGGGCCATCACCTGCAGATCTCCCTCGCCCAGGAGCTCGAAGGAGTGCCCGAGTGGCGCAAGCACGACGACTACACCGCCTTCGTCGAGGGTTGGGGACTCTACGCGGAGAGCCTGGGGAGCGAGATCGGCCTCTACAAGGACCCCTACTCCCGGTTCGGCCAGCTCACCTATGAGATGTGGCGCGCCATCCGCCTGGTGGTCGACACCGGCATGCACACTTCTGGGTGGACGCGCCAGCAGGCGATCGACTACTTTAAAGCCAACTCCGCCAAGGCCGAGCACGACATCGAGGTCGAGGTGGACCGCTACATCGTCTGGCCGGGGCAGGCGCTGGCCTACAAGATCGGCGAGCTGAAGATCAAGGAGATGCGCGCCTACGCCCAGAAGGAGCTCGGGCCCGGATTCGACGTCCGGGCCTTCCACGACCACCTGCTCGGCAACGGCGCCGTGCCGCTCGACCTGCTGGAGAAGAACGTCAAGGCCTGGGTGGCGGAGACGAAGGCGGGGGCGGCGGAGAGGCCGGCTCGGCAGGCGCGGGCGGGGGAGGCGGCGCCGGCAGGAGCGTCCACCCCTTGAGGTACGGCGCCAGCGGCTCGCTCCAGGCCTTCGCCACCTTCTCGTATTCGGCGGCGCACCCCTGGGCGCGGGCCGCCGGGAGGGTGCCGTCCCCCACCAGCTCCTGGAAAGCCTGCGGGTCGCGGCCGTAGACCCAGCAGAGGATGTCGGTGAGGCGGGCCTCGTTGAAGCCGTGCCCGCTCCAGAAGGGGAGCCTGGCGAGCCGGGCCTGGACCGCCGCGTTCCGCTGCTGCACCAGGAGGACCGAGGCACTGTCGACGGCGGTGCTCCCCCCCTCCTTGCCGCTGCCGAGGAGGATCAGGGTCGCGATCTGATCGGCGGCCTCCTCCTCCCGCCCGGCGACGGGGAGCTGGTAGAGGGTGATCAGGGCGTGCCCGGTCTCGTGGAACACCACGAACAGGTTGGCGGCGCCCACGGCGGCCCCCGCCTTCTCGGCGTCCACCGTCTTGCCGGCGCGGAGGAAGAGCTCGGCGAAGTCCCCCACCAGCTCGTAGCAGATCGAGATCCGGTGCCGGTCCGCCTCCCAGGTGGCATCGGCCGCGCCGCACTCGCGGGGCGCGATGGTGACGTCGGCCGGCAGGGCGAGCTTCTCGTTGAGGGCCCGGGCGGTCTCCTCCAGGAGCTGGGTGCCGCGGAAGATCTCCTGCAGCTCCCGGTTGTCCGGGCTCTTGACCTTCTCATAGACCACCTTGAAGTCGCCGCGGTCGGGCGCGGGAGGGGGAGGCGCGGGGGCCGCCTCCACGGGCGGCGCCGGAGCGGCGGGCGGTGGGGGCTCCGCCGGCGGTTGGGCCAGGGCGGCGCCGGAGACGAGGATCAGCGGGAGCGCCAGTCGGCGGACGGCTTGGAGCACGGTGGACCTCCTCGATCGGGAACGCCAGAGGCTGGCAGGGAAGGGCGGGGGGTGTCAAGGTGGCGCGTGCGTTGCATCTCCGCCAGGCGTGGAGATCGGGAAAGCGTGGAACCTGCTTGCCGATAAGGTGATGGGGTGGGCGCGGGACTTCATCCTGCTGCTGCCGAACCTCGCCGTGGCGGTGGCGGTGCTGGTCGGCTTCTGGCTGCTCGCCAAGCTGGCGCGCAACCTCCTGCACCGCCTGCTGCGCCGGGTCTCCCACAGCGAGCAGGTCAACCGGGTGCTGGGGCAGGCGGTCTTCCTGGCCCTGGTGGCGACCGGCCTCTTCATCTCCCTCGGCATCCTCGGGCTCCAGAAGACGGTCGCCTCGCTGCTCGCGGGCGCCGGCATCATCGGCCTGGCGCTGGGGTTCGCCTTCCAGGACATCGCCGCCAACTTCATGGCCGGCATCTATCTCTCGATCGAGCACCCCTTCCGCGCCGGCCACCTCATCGCGAGCAAGGACATCCAGGGGATCGTCAAGCGGGTCCACCTGCGCTGGACGGAGATCCGCACGCCGCAGGGGCAGATCATCCTCGTCCCCAACAAGCAGATCTTCGAGAACCCGATCACCAACTTCAGCGCCACCGGCCAGCGGCGGGTGGACCTCAAGGCCGGCGTCTCCTACGGCGACGACCTCGAGAAGGTGAGGCGGGTCGCCGTCCAGGCGCTGGAGCAGATGCCGTCGCGCAGGCCGGACACCGAGGTGGAGCTCTTCTTCGAGGATCTCTCCGACAGCTCGATCAACCTGGTGGCGCGCTTCTGGATCGACTTCACCTCCAGGCAGTCCGACTACCTGCGGGCGAAGAGCGAGGCCATCGAGCGTCTCAAGAAGGCCTTCGACCAGAACGGCATCACCATGCCGTTCCCCACCCGCACCCTCGACTTCGCGGTCAAGGGGGGCGAGAGCCTCTCCCAGACGCTGGAGGAGGTGGAGGCGCGGCGGGGCGGGCGGCGGCCGGAGTCCTCGCACTGAGCCGCAAGGACCGACACGGACGAGCACGGACAGACAAGGACGCCAAAGCCGTCCCTGTTCGTCCGTGTCAGTCCGTGCTCGTCCGTTGCTGCTCCCCCCGGTGATACCGTCCCCCATGGCACCCCCCTGGCACCGCTGGGTCGACCACACCGCCGAGGTGCAGCTCCAGGTGCGGGCCGGCTCCCTCGCCGGGCTCCTGGCCGAGGCGGGTCGGGCGCTCGGGGCTCTGCTGCTGCGGGGCCACGCGGCCGAGCCTTCCGGAGAGCCTAAAACGATCGAGGTTTCCTCCGTGGACCGCGAGGCCCTGCTGGTCGACTGGCTGAACGAGATCATCTTCCGGGCCGAGGTGGAGAGGTGGATCGCCGTTGAATTCGAGGTCCTCGAAGCCTCGGAGTCCCACCTGAAGGCGAGCGCCCGCGGAGCTCTCGTGGACGATCCGCCGGCCCTGGTCAAGGCGGCGACGTTCCACGGGCTCGCGGTGGAGGAGCGGGAAGGCGGCTTGCAAGCGGAGGTGATCTTCGACGTATGAGCCGCAAGAACCGCAAGCAGACCCCGCGGACCCTGCCCAGACCCCAGGCCCCCAAGGCGCCGCCGCCGAGCTATCCGTCCGTGCGGCTGAATCCAAATCTCGTCGAGGTCCCGGTCACCGCGCGCGACGACATGCGGGTCCCCGCCCGCGTCTGGGCCGACGAGGAGCTGTGGAAGCAGATCTCGCGCGACCGCACGCTCCATCAGCTCATCAACGTCTCCACCCTGCCCGGCATCGCCGGCACGGCCCAGGCCATGCCGGACGCCCACGAGGGGTATGGCTTTCCGGTGGGCGGCGTGGCCGCCTTCCGCGCCAGGGACGGCGTCATCTCGCCCGGCGGCGTGGGGTACGACATCAACTGCGGCGTCCGCCTCCTGGCCTCCGAGGTGACGGCGGACGAGCTCGGCCACTCCCGGCTGGAGGCGATCGTCCACGATCTCAGCCGCGCCATCCCCTCCGGCATGGGACGGGGGAGCCACCTCCACTTCACGGACGGGGACTTCGACCGCGTCCTGGCCGAGGGGTGCACCTATCTCGCCGAGCGGGGGCTCGCGACGGCCGAAGACCTCGACAGCATCGAGGCTCACGGGTCGCTCCCGGCGGCCGATCCGCGCGCCGTCTCCGAGCGGGCCAAGCAGCGCGGCGGCGGCCAGCTCGGCTCGATCGGCTCCGGGAACCATTTCGTGGAGGTCCAGCGGGTCGAGACGCTGTTCGACCTCGCCGCGGCCGAGGCCCTGGGGCTGCGGGCCGGGCAGGTGGTGATCCTCGTCCACACCGGCTCGCGGGGTCTGGGCCATCAGGTCTGCACCGACTACGTGCGGGCCATGGACGCGGTGATGGCGCGCCACGAGATCCACCTTCCGGACCGCGAGCTGGCCTGCGCGCCGTTCGAATCCCCCGAGGGTCAGAAGTACTTCGGCGCCATGTGCGCCGCGGCCAACTTCGCCTTCTCGAACCGGCAGGCCATCACCTACGCCATGCGCGAGGTCTTCCAGCGCGCCCTGGGGGACCACGGCCGCCTCCACCTCGTCTACGACGTGGCCCACAACATGGCGAAGCTGGAGCGGCACGGCGACGAGGACCTGGTCGTCCACCGCAAGGGGGCCACCCGCGCCTTCGGCCCCTCGCACCCGGAGACCCCGGCGAGATACAAAGGGATCGGCCAGCCCGTGCTGATCCCGGGCAGCATGGGCACCGCCTCCTACGCCCTGGTGGGCACGGACGAGGGGTTCAATCTCTCCTTCGGCAGCACCTGCCACGGCGCCGGCCGCGCCATGAGCCGCACCGCGGCCAAGAAGGTGCAGTCCGGAGCCGAGGTGCGCAAAGCCCTGGAGGACAGAGGGATCGTCGTCCGCTGCGCCTCCGCCGGCGAGCTCGCCGAGGAGGCCCCCCACGCCTATAAGGACGTCGACCGCGTCGTCGACGTGGTCCACCACGCTGGCTTGGCGCGCAAGGTGGCGCGGCTGGTGCCGCTGGGGGTGATCAAGGGGTAGGGTCTTACCTGAACCACCCCACCACCGTCATCCCGATCAGCACCAGCGACAGCAGGCTGACCACGATCGCGATCCCCCAGGCGAGCGCGTTGTAGATCGGGCCGTTGACGTGCTCGCCCATCAGCTCGCGGTCGTTGATCAGTCTCAGGATGGCGAAGAGCTCGACGGGGAGGAGGAGGCCGTTGAGGACGTAGACGCCCACCAGGACGGGGATCAGCGGCAGGCCGGGGATCAGGGCGATGGCGGCGCCGAGGACGATCAGGCCGGTGAGGATGCCCATGAAGATCGGCGCCTCGGACCAGGAACGGGAGACCCCCCGCTCGAACCCCAGCGCCTCGCTCAGCATGTAGGTGGTGGCCAGCGGGAGCACCCCGGCCGCCAGGAGCGAGGCCCCCAGGAACCCCAGGGAGAAGAGCGCCTCCGCGTATCGGCCGGCGACCGGCTCCAGCGCCCGGGCGGCGGCGGCGGCGGTGTCGACCTGAATCCCGCGCGGGTAGAGGGTCGCCGCCGTGGCGATGATGATGAAGGCGGCCACGATCCCGGCCGTGATCGTCCCCACGATCACGTCGAAACGGGTGTAGCGGTACTCCTCGGGGGTCACCCCCTTCTCCACGACCGAGGACTGGACGTAGAGCTGCATGTAGGGGGAGATCGTGGTGCCGATCAACGCGATCAGCAGGTTGAGGTAGCCGTAGTCGAATTGCAGATGAGGGCGCACGGTCTCGGCGAGCACCGCGTGCCAGTCCGGCTTCGCCAGGAAGGCGGCGCCGATGTAAGCGAGGAAGGCCAGGGTGAGGACGAGGAAAATCCTTTCCACCCAGCCGTAGGAGCCGCGGGTGACCAGCAGCCAGACGAAGACCGCCGCCAAGGGCACGGCCACGTAGCGGCTGATGCCGAACAGCTCCGCCGCCGCCGCCACGCCGATGAATTCGGAGACGATGATGCCGGTGTTGGCCACCAGCAGAGTGAGCAGGATCAGGGCCGTCTGGCGCAGCGAGAAGCTCTCGCGGACCAGGTCCGAGAACCCCTTGCCGGTGACGGCGCCCATGCGCGCGCTCATCTCCTGGACGACCCCCACGCAGAGGGTGACGAGCACCATCGCCCACAGCAGGCCGTAGCCGTAGGAGGCCCCGGCC
>Ga0308176_10003232_pt1 | contig 10399 bp, 11 predicted proteins | sample PhyCR2_3_FD_203890 | JGI IMG/M metagenome (GOLD analysis project Ga0308176, IMG submission 203890) | Soil microbial communities from UC Gill Tract Community Farm, Albany, California, United States - DLSLS.C.R2 | ecosystem: Environmental > Terrestrial > Soil > Agricultural land | place: USA... | reverse complement strand
CGGCTCGTTGAAATCGTCGCCTTCCACCAGCACGGTGAAGAACGCGGTAATCGAGCCCGAGCCGAAATTGCCCGCGCGTTCGCAGATCTTTGGCAGAAGCCCGAACACGGAAGGCGTGTAGCCCTTCTGGCTTGGTGGTTCGCCCGCCGCAAGGCCAATCTCGCGTTGCGCCATGGCAAGCCGCGTAATCGAATCCATCACCAGCAGTACGTCTTCGCCCTGGTCCCGAAAGTATTCGGAGATAGCCAGCGCCACGAACGACGCCCGCACACGAAGCGGCGCCGGCTGGTCCGAAGTCGCGATCACCACCACGGATCGGCGCATTCCCTCCGGTCCCAGATCGTGTTCGAGAAACTCACGCACCTCGCGGTTTCGTTCGCCAATCAGCGCAATCACGTTCACTCCCGCCGAACTCGATCGCGCCATGGATCCGAGCAGCGTGCTCTTGCCAACGCCGCTCCCGCCGAAAATTCCGATCCGCTGTCCCTTGCCGCACGGCAGCAGGCCATCGATGACCCGAATTCCCGTTGAGAGCCGTTGCCGGATCTGCTCGCGTTCCAGCGGACCCGGAGGCGCCGCATACAGCGGCCGCGTTTCCGCCCCGTGGATAGCCGGTCCGGAATCCATCCGTTCTCCGAACCCGTCCAGAACCGCGCCCATCAGATCGCGCGAGACCCGCACTTCCCCATCTCCGCCGCGCGCCACAATACGATCCCCGAGAGATAGCCCGCCCGTATCCTCGAGCGGCATCGAAAGCACCCGGCCATCCCGGAATCCGATCACCTGCGTTCGAATCTTCCGGCCCGTCCGCGTTCGGATCTCGCAGAAATCGCCGATCGCGGCCGCCGGCCCGCGCGATTCCACGATCAGACCCACCAGTTCCACAACCTCGCCTTCGGACCGCACGGGGTTGATCCGGTTGAGAATGGCTGCGTAGCCGCTGAAGTCGATGGGAGCGATTGCGTTCATATTCGTTATGCGCGGGCCAGCCGGTCCGTCAGGCCCCGGCCGATTTCCTCCAGCTGCGTGTCGATTGAGGCGTCGGTCAGGCCATCCGGCGAATCGATGAGCAGCGTTCCGGGTTCACGCGAAGCATCCGGCTCGATGCGTACGCGGTTGGCGAGTCCTGCCGGTAAGGCGGCCGCTATCGCCTGGGCGAACCGGGGATGCACCGTCACCTTGTACGTCTCCGCTCGCGCAAGTCCGTCGAACGCCACGCGGGCCAGAGCCGCAATCGCGTTTTCATCAACCGTCAGCTCGCGATGCAGCACGCGCTTTGCGATCAGCAGCGCCAGCTTCACGACATCGTGTTCTGCGCGCCGTCGCATTTCGGCTCGCATTCCGGCAAGTTCGCCGATGGTAGCGCCCATTTTGGACACCAGGCCTTCCAGCTCCGCGCGCGCCTTCTGCTCGCCTTCTGCCCGGCCCGCGTCGTAGCCCTGCCGGCGCGCCGCAGCCAGCTCGTTCTCCAGCCGTTGAATGGTCGCGCGAGCCGCCGCGAGTTCCGCGCCGGACCCTTCCCCGGACGTAGCCGGCGCATAGACCCGCCCCACTGCGGGATTCGAAACGTCGGGCAATTCGAAGGAGCGCACGTGGGACGCATCGCGCCCCGCCAGAACTCTAGACAACATACTGCTCTCCCACCGCGCCCTTCAGACTGATCGCGCCCTCGGTTTCGAGCTGGCGAGCCGCATTGATGATCTGCTGTTGCGCCGCTTCCACTTCTTTGATGCGCACCGGTCCCAGCGATTCGATGTCGTCTCTCAGCATGTCGGCGCCGCGGCTCGACATGGTCTGCAGGAAGTGGTCCCGCAGCTGTTCGCTCGTGCCCTTCAGCGCCAGCGTCAGCACCTTGCGATCCACCTTCTCCAGAATGATCTTCAGCTGGTTCACGTCGATCAGCATCATGTCCTCGAACATGAACATCAGGTGCCGGATCGTTTCCACCAGATTCGGATTGTGCCGTTCGATCGTATCCAGAATTTCTTTGGACGTCCCCGAGTCCAGACGGTTGAACATTTCGGAGACGGCGCGAACGCCACCGTAGGATTCCCGGCTCAACTCCCCGATGGCCTGCAATTTCTGTCCGATTACGGATGCAATCTTATTGACGATCTCCGGCGAAATCTGATCGAGATTGGCCATCCGGAGCGCCACGTCCGATCTTATTTCCATCGGCAACGAAACCAGCAGCGCCGCCGCCTGGGATGCGTTCAGGTGCGAAAGAACCAGTGCGATCGTCTGAGGATGCTCGTTATGGATAAATTTGGCCAGCTGCTGGGGATCGGTCTTCTGCAGAACGTCCAGACTTCCATAGTCTGTCCCCATCTGCTTCGAAAGCCGGTCGATCAGCCTCTTCGATGCCTCCGGCCCGAATGCCGAAACGAGCATTCGCTTGGCATAGTCGAAGCCGCCCCGCACAACGAAGTCCTGGGCCATGGTCATCTGGTAGAACTCCTGCAGCAGAGAGTCCGCCTGTTCGGCGGAGATTGCGTCCAGGTTCGCAATCTCGCGGCTCACCATCTGTACTTCCTCGTCGGTGAGGTGCTTCACCAGTTCGCCGCTCGTGCTGTCTCCCAGCAGAATCAGAAGCATCGCCGCCTTCCGCAGTCCGGTCATCTGGTCCTGGGACTTGGCGAGGGCGTTGGTAATCATGAAGACACCCGATCATCGCCCTCGGCGATCCACGTCCGCAGAATGTTGGCCGTATTCGCCGGGTCCTTGTGGGACGTCGTGCGGATATGCTTCATCAGCACCTCTGCCTTCCGGCTGTGCGCAGGCAGCTTGATTCGTGACGACGCTTCCTTCTCGAGGAGCGCGTATTCCTGTTCGTTCTCGGAGAGCTGTCGCTCGTAATCGTTCTCAGGCTTCTCGGGGACGGCGATCTTCGTTTGCGACGCTGCTGCTGCTAATTCGCGCTGCTTGCTGAGTTCGGCCGTTTTTCGCTTTTTGCGCTTCAGCATCCACCCGAACAATCCGAGCGCCACAACGCCCAGAACAATCGCCGCGATCACGGGCGGCTGCTTCACCGAAAGCGGTGTTTTCTTCGATGCGGGTTGAGAAACGGCGGAGGGCGGCGGCTCGGCCGCGACTGTGTTCTCGAACGGCAGAGTTTCCACCGTGATCAGATCGCCGCGCTGCTCGGTGTATCCCGTTACGCCCGCCACCACGTCCCGAATGCCTTTCAGGACTTCCGCCGATGGCGGCACGAATACTTTTCGCATCTTTGGGCCGGAGCCTTCCCAGCGCACCGTCTGGTCCACCAGCACGGCGGCCGAAATGCGGCGGATCAGCCCGCGCGGCTGAACCGTACGCCGCACCATGCGCCCGGGCTGCCAGGCTACGTTTTCCGATCGGCGAGTCACGCCTGTAGCGCCCACTGCCGGCCGTTGCGTCTGCGCCGTCGGTTTCGGCAGATTCGATGCCGTCCCCGGCGTCCCCGCGCTGAGCCCCGTTGCGCTCGATTCCTCGGTGGTTTGCGATGAAACGACCACCGATTTCGTCGAATCAAACGACTCCTCGTTCTCCTCGCTGGAAGAGAAATCGCAATCGACGTTCACGCCCGCCCGAAACTTTCCCGCTCCCAGCAGCGGCTCGAGCGCGGTGTTTACCTTGTTGATCAGCTCGAGTTCAACCTGCCGCTTGTATTCCAGATTGGCCTCGGCCAGTTGTTCACCAGCGTCGCCCGGCTCTTTCGGCCGGTTCAGCAGTCTTCCGTTCGAATCGATGATGGCTACCGACTCCGGAGCCAACCCGTCCACAGCGCTCGCCACCAGATTCGCCACCGCATTCACCTTCGCCGAGGACATCGGCGCGGCCTGCTTCAGGCGCAAAACCACCGTTGCCTTCGATGGCCGCTTCTCGTCCAGAAAAACCGATTCCTTCGCGAAAGTCAGGTGCACGCGAGCCTGTTGCACTTCGGCCAGCGTTGCGATCGTGCGCTCCAGCTCTCCTTCGAGCGCGCGCCGGTAGTTCACCTGTTCGGCGAAATCGCTAGCGCCAAGATTGGAGCGGTCGAACAGCTCGAAGCCGATTCGTCCGCTGTGCGGCATTCCTGCTCCCGCAATGGCGAGACGAGCATCGGCCATCCGGCCCGAGGGAACCAGAATCGAAGCGCCTGTCTCATCGAGCTTGTATTCGATCGACGCTTCCTTCAGCTTTTGCGTCAGCGCGGCCGCGTCCTCGGGGGCAAGTCCGCTGAAGACCACATGGAAGTCGCTTTCGTGCTTCCATCTCATGCCGCCCCAGATGGCCGCAATCAGAAGCACGGGAACAATGACGAGCGAAACCTGTTGCTGCCGGTTCAGAGATTGCCAGATTTTTAACAGCTGATTCACTCGATTTTCCCGGCGCCTACATCGGCATCTTCATGATTTCCTGGTAGGCCTGCACGAACTTGTTCCTCACCTGCTGGAACATTTCGAAGGTGATGTCCGCGCGCTGCGTTGCGAGCGCAACGTTGTGGACGTCTCCCCTGCCGTGGGCCAGCAGGTCGTTTGCTGCCGTTGTCGCGGAATTCCGCGCCGTTTCCACCTGACTTACCGCCGCGCTCAGGGCCGCGCCGAAGCCTCCCCCGTTCGAGGATCCAGGTCCGGAAAGTGACGGCGCAGTAATCGGCGGTAGCGTCGAAACAGCATCGATTTTCATTGCCATGGTTTATCGGAACAGCTCGAGCGAGCGGTTGATCATGTCCTTCACGGACGAGATCGCCGCCACGTTCGCCTGATAGCTGCGGGAGGCGTTCATGAGATCCACCATCTCTTCCGCCGGATTGATCCGTGGAAACGCGACGTACCCATCCGCGTCCGCGTCCGGGTGCCCCGGCATATAGCGCCGGTCGGGGTCGCGATCGTCGGTCACGATGTTCGAAACGGCAACGCCTTCGGGACCGCCGCTGGACGAGAGACTGCTCATCACGTCCGCGAAGGAATCCGCTGCCGGCGCTGCGGCGAACACTGCATCTTTTCGCCGGTACGGGCCACCGTCCGGCGTCCGCGTGGTCTCTGCGTTGGCAAGATTTTCCGTGATCAGTTCCGCCCGCGTTCGCTGGGCGTCCATTCCGGAAGCGCTTACCGAAATCGCTGTGAAAAGGCTCATGACGAGCGGCCCTCCTCAATCGCGGACCGTACATTTTTCAGTTCGTCGCGAAGCAGTTGACTCGCAAGATTGAATTTCATGTTGTTTTCGGCCAGCAGGCGCGCTTCCCGATCCAGACTCACGTTGTTGCCGTCGTTTCGGCTCACGAGATTCGGAACTTCCTGCGCACTCAGACTAGTCGCGAAAACAGACGAAAAATCTCCTGGATTCTCCACGTCCCGGGTTTTGTACCCAGGCGTGTCGGCATTCGCCAGATTGGAGGCGATCGCCTCTTCCCGGCGCGCAAGCCAGGTGAGAGCATTTCCGGTCTGCTCGCCGACGCGGTTCAGCGACATGCCTTCGGTCACGCAAACGGCGTGCCGCTGCATCCTGCTGATTTCATTCGCAGCGCGCCGGCGCGGGCGTCAGCATTCGGTCGAATCGACGAAATTTTGGCGCTCCGTGGCCTGAAACTCGGCCGAGCCCTGGAAGCTCCGCGCGGCGTTCACGCGGGAAAGCGAGTCCACCAGATGGGCGCGCCCCGCTCGAGCCGCATTCAGCAACTCTGCCAGAGCCTCTGCGCGCGCTTTCAGTCCTTCGGCCGTGGCCGGCAATCGTTCCGCTGCCATCTCTTCTGCCGTCGCCCGCGCCAGTTCCCAGTCCCCTCCGCCGATAGCGGTCCGCAGGACCCGAAGTGGCTCCGGTTCCTCAGAGCGGTGTGGGGGTGTGTTGCACACTTGTCGATCCACTGTTAGTGCTGCTATTCGAGCCATTGCCGAGCATCGAGGCAAACAGGCCGCTTACATATGAAACCTTGCTCTCGAGCGCTGAAATGGTTGCGTCGGCGCTGGAAATCTGTTGTTGCAAACTCTGCTGCACAATTGCAAGATGCGCCGTCGCATCGTTGATCTTCTGGTTCTGGACGGTAATCTGATTCGTAAGGCTGGTTTCCGCCTGCTTCACGGAACCCGCCGTCGGATCCTCTGCGCCCTTCAGCAGATTTGTCACCGTTTTCAGGAACCCGCCGGTAGTCGCTCCGCCCAACACATTCATCAGCCCGGAAAAATTCGAGTTGGCCGCTGCCGTGAATGCGCCTGTATCCACCGATAGCTGTCCGTTCTGGTCGAGCGTGATTCCATAATTCGCGAGCGCCGTACTGGGTGTGCCTGCCGAGTAGTTTCCAATCTGCTGCAGAATGTTGCCCAGTGAAGTGATCAGGCTGTCGCCTTCCAGCACGCCACCGTTCTGGCCGTGATGCTGGGCGAGCGTATTCGCCGCATTGTTATACGCCTGAGCAAACGTGCTGAAGGCGTTTGCCAGCGTGGTCGCGCTCTGAAAAACCGAAATGTTGGCCGCCTGCGCCGTCGTGCTCTGGTTCTTGAGAGTCGCCGTTACGCCGGGCGCAATCGTGATGTTTCTTGTCGTGCTGGACACCGCGTCACTGCCATCGATCGAGTAGTTCGCGTACTCGCCCTGCGTGGAATTCGCGATCAGATCGTTGCCGGAATCATCCGTCAGATCGATCGTATCGGGCGCCAGAACCGAGGATTGCAGTGAAAGGCGATAATCCGGTGAAGCTGGCGATCCCACGTTGACGACCGTGGCCTGCACCTGCGAACCGGCCGTCTGATTGATCGCGGTAACCAGGGAATTCAGAGAGCTGTCCGCGGCGCTAATGCTGGTCTCTGTTCCGTTGATATTCAGCGTATATAAATTGGAGCCCGAAATCCCGCCGCTTGAAGGATCGCTCACCGGCGTGGATCCGGCAGTCGACAGCGCATGCGAGTTCGAGCCTATGCTGTTGACGAGAATCGAATAATTCGCCGGCGTCGCGGTGGATGCGACATTTACGCTGACAGTGTTGTCGGACACGGAAGAACTCAGCAGCCCTGCGGTGATCGTGGACTGCAGGTACCCAACTGACGATTGCAGAGCTGTGAAAACGGAGTCGACCCCCTGCAGCGCGCTCTGCCGCTGGTTCAGATCCGTTAATGTCGCCTGCATGGAGTGCACCGGCAGGGCTGCAATCGCCTGGGCTCGCGTCAGCACTTGCGATAGAGTCGAGGCGAAGCCGCTCGTACCGGTGAAAAGGTTTGAAGGTATGTTCGAAACCGACGACATATTTCATCAACTCCAGGCCGATACCGGAGGCGCCACCTTCACGCCTCCGGCATCCTGCCTTGATTTACTACCGATTAGCCTTTCAGCAGCGACAGCACCGCCTGAGGCGCGGAATTCGCCTGCGCCAGGGCGGCGATGGAAGCCTGCTGCAACACCTGGGCCTTGGTCAGGTTGGCCGCTTCCGCAGCGACGTCCGCGTCGCGGATTCCCGACTCTTCGGCCGAGTAGTTCGTGATCTGCGACTGCGACAGGTTGACGGCGAAGTTCAACTTGTTTTCACCGGCGCCGACGACGCCCTGAACGAGTCCGAGATTCGAAAACGCGTTTTGAAGCGCGGTCAGCGCCGAAAGCGCGTTGCCCGTGGAGGAAGCCGACGCGGAAGGCGCGTTGACCGTCTGCGCACCCGCCGTGCCAAACACGGTTCCAGCGCCGCTCGGTATTGCCGTCTCGTTAATACTGAAAGCGCTGGCGCTCTGGAACGAGATCGCTGTTCCATCGGCGCTTTGGACTGCGAACACGCCGGTTCCCGAGAGCGAGGTGTTTATATTCTGGACTGCGGTCGCGATATCGGGCGCGTTTGTCGCCGTCAGGTCAATATTGACGGCTTTCGTCCCGTTCTGGATCGTGAAGCTTTCCGTGTCGCCGCCGGTGAAGCCCACAAACGCCGCGCTCGTGGCATTGTAGTTGGCCGTGTTGACCACCGGAGTGCCCGACGTGGCAATCGCCAGACCGCCGCTTTCTGCTTGCGCTTCAACGGTGAACGCTGTAGCTCCCGAAAGCTGCAAGGATCCGTCCGTTGCGATCGTTGCGCTGATTCCGTATTGCTGCAACTGCTTGTTCAGGCTGTCAACCACCCCCTGGCCGGAAAGTCCGCTTGCGCCTCCGGCTACCGTAGCGGTGAACGCGACCGCGCCACTGCCGGTGTTCACGTATCCCGTTAACTGCTGCGTGTTGCCGACGAGGAATGTATTCGCGGTATTGTCCAGACGCGCCGGACCGGCGAGTTCGGTACCGCCGCCGGTCACGCTCGTGCTCGCGAGGCCGAGCGCCGTCGTGTCCACTGCATTGTTTGTGCCGCTCAGATTAATCGAAAGCTGAGAATTGGCCTGGTTGATGCCGCCGCCGGTGTACACGCTCAGTTGCGCGTTGTACTTGCCACCGGTGTTGAGGCCGATGTTCGCCGCCTGCCGGTTGATTTCGGCGAGGTCCGACTGATATTCCGCGTTCAGAGTGTTGCGATCGCCGGTGAACGTGTTGGATGCGGATTCCGTCGCGAGCGTCTGGAGACGATTAAGAATCTGGGTGATGTTGCTCAAACCGCCGTCGATAACCTGCAACTGCGAAACGCTGTTGTTCGCGTTCTGCACGCCCTGCGTCAGTTCGGTAACCGTACCCTGCAACTGGTTGGCGACGGCGAGACCCGCTGCATCGTCAGCCGAGGAGTTAATACGGTAGCCGGACGACAGCCGGTTGATGGTCTGGTTCTGAAATTGGGAGTTGACGCGGATGTAATTTTCCGCATTCAGAGAGGCGATATTCGTTTGAATAGATAACGACATTCTTTGCGTTCCTGTTCGATTGACAACCCGTCATCCTGCCGGGCCCGCGGGTCCTCGCACCCGGTGCGATTCCCGCAATTGCCATCTGTAATTCGTATCGGCGCGGTGGCCGAGACTTTTAGCCGTTATTCATTCCCGAACGCAGTGCTCGCAACACCTGTTCAATGCCGGCCTGACCCCGCTCGGAAACCAGCGCTGCAGCCTGCCGGTTCTCCTCGCGCAGCGTTACTGTTTCCCGGCGCAATACCGGAACCTCGCGGGGCGCGCTGATCCCCAGCTTCACGCGTGTGCGCGAAATTTCGATCACCTCGATCGCGATTTCGCCCGCCACCACAATGCCCTCGCCCGCCCGCCTGCGAACCACTAACATGCCGGCTCCCAGACGCCCTCAGGCGACAGCGTTAAACAATTGGAATATCCATCCGGCGGCGCGCATTGAATACCCCGCAGATTACGCAGATTCACCACCAGCGGGCACCCCAGATTCGCCCGCACGGTGCGCTCGGAAGGAACCAGCAGCGCAAGACACAGCACGTCTTCGCCGATTTTCGGTTCGCATGGAGCTTCCGGCCCCGCCGGCAATCCGATCGCCGCGCATTCATCCTCTGTCATCGTGAGTTTGAAACGCGGGTCGATCACGAACACCGGAAGCGCGAGGAAACAGGTCTCCGGGTGCGCCGCATCCAGCAGATAAATCAGCGGCCTCTGCGCCGGAATCTCCACCGGCACTACCCGCCGCATCTCTTCGAAACCCGGGATCCCGAACGGAAACGACATCTCGCACTCCGAGCCGGTCTCGATTTCACCCAGCAGAGGCGAAGCAATCACCTCACGCGTCATGCCGTTCTCCTCATCGGGCTTCCTCCCGAACCAGATCCAGAATCCGAAATCCGGCGCGCGGTCCCACTCTCACCAGTTCGCCCAGGTATCGACGGTCACCGTTCAGCCTCATATCGAGGGGCTGAGCCGCCGCACGATCGAAACTCACTACGTCGCCCGTTTCCAGATTGATCAAATCCTTCAAAAGCATCTCCGGCCCGCTGAGCAGCACTTCGGAATCGAGGTTCGAGCCGCGGATCAGATTCAACATCCGCGACTGCTCCTCATCCGTCGATTCGCTCTTGCGCAGCGACCATTGCTGGTCGAACTTCTGCCGCATCATCTTGATGATGATCGAGGGCATCGCGATGTTCATCATGCCCATGGATTCGCCGAGGCGGATTTCGATCGCCACCGCTACCACGGCTTCCGTCGGCGCAAGGATCTGAAGAAACTGCGGTTCGGTTTCGATCTTGTCGATCGTGAAATCGATGTTCGTGACGAACTTCCACGCCTCTTTCAAATCCCGCAAAATCAGCCGGAACAGACCATCCAGCAGCACCTGCTCGATTTCCGTGATCTCGCGCTGCGCATTGAACTGAAGTTTTCCGTCCCCGCCCAGAAGAATTTCGAGAATCGGAAAAATCAGCGAGGAATTCAGCTCGAGCACCGCGTTCGCATCATACGGTTTCAGCCCCAGAGAAGCGATGCACGTGGGCGAAGGCAGGCACTCGAGAAACTCCGAGTACGAGAGCTGTTCCACGCTCACCAGATTCACGATCAGATACGACCGGAGATAGGCGGAAAGGCTCGATACCAGGTTC
>Ga0308176_10003231_pt1 | contig 10400 bp, 10 predicted proteins | sample PhyCR2_3_FD_203890 | JGI IMG/M metagenome (GOLD analysis project Ga0308176, IMG submission 203890) | Soil microbial communities from UC Gill Tract Community Farm, Albany, California, United States - DLSLS.C.R2 | ecosystem: Environmental > Terrestrial > Soil > Agricultural land | place: USA... | reverse complement strand
GCCAAGACCGCGGGGGACCGGATCGCCCAGCCCGACGACATCCGGCACGTCACCGAGATCCTCGAGGACGGGCGCTACGCCATGGCCTGCGTGCGCGCCCGCGTCGACGGGCAGCCGCTGCCGACGCGGCGCCCGCCGTGCTTCTTCGATCCCCGCCACGGACTCTCCGTCGCCGACGTGCCCTACGCCCCGCCCGGCGGGACGGAGCGTGACGTCCCGGCCTGCGCGCTCGACGCCGAGCGGGTCCGCGCCGGTGCCGACCCCGACATCCGCAAGGTGATGGTCGGCTCGCAGCGGGTGCCCTACTGGCAGGGCGGCCGCGCCTACCAGCCGTACGCCGCCGGCTACTTCGGCCGCACCGGCGTCATGGACATGATGTTCATGGGGATGATGTTCGGCGGGCTGGGCGGCTTCGACACGCTCGGTGACGGCATCGGCGCCCTGGGGGACGGGATCGGCGACGGCGTCGACGCGATCGGTGACGGCGTGGGCGACATGTTCGGCGACGTCGGGGACATGTTCGACTTCTGAGTCGTCGGCGACCCGTGGGGCAGACTGTCCCGCATGCCTCGCCCTCTCGGGTTGCTGGTCGCCCCTCTCCTGACCCTGCTCCTGGTCGGCAGCGCCGTCGCTGCGCCGGCCGCGCCCCAGCCCCGACCCTTGCCGGTGGGCACGGACGTCGACTACCAGCTCGGCGGCAACCGCGCGGTGCCCGGTCACGTCGGTATCGTGGTGCGCGACCGCAACGCAGCGCCGACCGGCGACCGCTACGACGTCTGCTACGTCAACGGCTTCCAGACCCAGCCCGACGAGCGCTCGTTCTGGCGGCAGCACTGGGGCCTGGTCCTCAAGCGGGAGGGGAGGCCCGTCGTGGACGAGGCCTGGGGTGAGTGGCTGCTCGACCTGCGGACGACGGCCGAGCGCGAGCACCTCGCCCGCATCGTCGGCCGCTGGATCCGGGGCTGCGCCGCCGACGGGTTCGACGCCGTCGAGCTCGACAACCTGGACTCGTTCACGCGCAGCCGTCACCTGCTGTCCCGGCAGGACGCGGTGGCCTACGCGCGGCTCGTGGTGCGCAGGGCGCACGACGCGGGGCTCGCCGTCGGGCAGAAGAACCTGGCCGGCTTCGACGGCACGAAGGTGGGCTACGACTTCGCGGTCGCCGAGGAGTGCGGGCGCTACCGCGAGTGCGCGTCGTACGTGCGCCACTACGGGCGGCGGGTCCTGGCGATCGAGTACCGCCGCAAGGACTTCCGCTGGACCTGCCGCCAGGTCGGCGCCCGGCTCCCGGTGGTGCTGCGCGACCGCGACCTGTCGCCGACCGGCGTGCGCCGCTGGTGCTGACCGGGCGCCCGGCGGCGCTGGGTAGCCTGCTCGGGTGACCACGCAGAAGATCCGCGCGAACTCCGTCCTGCCCGCCCGCCGCGAAGCGGTCACGCTCACCACCGCCGACGGTCTCGACCTGGTGGCCGAGCTCGCGGTGCCGGTCGACCGGGACCCGGTCGCCACGCTGATCTGCCTGCACCCGCTGCCGACGCACGGCGGGATGATGGACAGCCACGTCTACCGGAAGGCCGCCTTCCGGCTGCCGGCGCTGGCGGGCGTCGCCGTCCTGAGGTTCAACACCCGGGGGACCTGGAGCGAGCAGGGCACCAGCGAGGGGTCCTTCGACAACGCCGTGGGGGAGCAGTACGACGTCGCGGCGGCCATCGAGTACGCCGAGTTCCACGACCTCCCGAACGTGTGGCTGCTGGGCTGGTCGTTCGGCACCGACCTGGCCCTGATGCACGGCCACGACCCCGCCGTGCGGGGCGCGATCCTGCTCAGCCCGCCGCTGCGCTTCAGCGACGAGACCCACCTGGCCCAGTGGGCCGACTCGGACAAGCCCGTCAGCGCGTTCGTCCCCGAGCTCGACGACTACCTGCGCCCCGAGGAGGCGCGGGAGCGCTTCCGGGCGATCCCCCAGGCGGAGGTGGTGCCGTTCGAGGGGAGCAAGCACCTGTGGGTCGGCGACGCCGAGCGGGTGCTCGACGAGGTCGTGCGCCGGGTCGCCCCGGACGTGCCGGTCCCGTTGCCCACCGAGTGGGACGGGCCGATGGAGACCGCCGACACCAGCGCCTACAACGCGCACAACCTCGCGGCGTACAAGGACGTGAAGGTTCCCGGCCCGGCCCAGCGGCCCGCGCACGACGCCGACGCCGACGCCGACGAGCAGGGTCAGTCGCCCGGGTAGACCCCCACGGTGTGCAGCCAGGCCGACGGGTCGATGTCGTCGGCGTAGATCGAGCCGCCCTGCGGGTGCACCTCGAGGTGCAGGTGGCAGCCGGTCGCGTTGCCCTGCTGGCCGACCACGCCGATCTGCTGCCCGGCCCGGACCTGCTGCCCGTCGGAGACGCCGAGGGACTGCATGTGGGCGTACCACGTGGTGAGCTCGCCCGAGCCGGTCGAGACCATCACCAGCCAGGGACCCGACCAGGCCTGGTCGGTCCGGATCATGACGGTCCCGTCGTTGACCGCAAGGACCGGGGTGCCACACGGGGTGGAGAGGTCGTCACCGGTGTGCACCGAGGCCCAGTGGTGGCTGCGATGGCCCCAGTTGTGCTGGTCGACGAAGCCGGTGCCGGCGGGGAGCGGGAACCGCAACGCGCCGGCATACCCGCCGGCGGCCTGGTCGCGCACCGCCTGGTCGGCGAGCTCCGAGGTCTGCAGCAGGCGGCGGGCGGTGCGCACGTCGGTGAGCACCTGGTCGCGGGCCTGGGTGGCCTGTGCCAGGGCCGCTCGGGAGGCGGCGAGGGTCTCGCGAGCCCGCGCGTCGGCCTCGGCGACGGCCTCGGTCGCCTGCTGCAGACGCTGGCGCGAGAGCTCGGAGGCCTGCACCGCCGAGGCCTGGACGCGTCCCATCTCCTCGAGGACGGTCACGCCCTGGAGCAGGTCGTCGTCCCCGTCGGCGGAGAGCACCAGGCTGAGCGCGCCCATCTGGGTCGTCGAGTACGACTGGTCGATGACCGACACGAGCAGCCGACGATCGGCGTGGTACGCCTTGGTGGCCACCCGGAGCTCCGCCTGGGCCTGGGCCAGCGCGACCCGGGCGTTCCGGGCACGGACGCCGGCGGCGTCCGCCGCGGTGCTCGCCGCGTCGTAGGCGGCGACGACGTCGCCCACCCGGGCGTCGATGTCGGCCAGTCGGCTGCGCGCATCCGAGGTGGCGGCACTGTCAGCCGGGCGGGGCTCCAGCAGTCTCGGGTCGAGGTGCCAGGTCGCCGCCATGGCGACGTCGCGCTCGGCCCGTTCCTGGGTGGCGCGGCCGTGGGCGACGTCCTGCCCGGCGCCGGGCGGTCCGTGGGGCCGCGTCGCAGCGGTCAGGTCCGCGGGCGCGGCGACGGCCCGCGGGCAGGCCGCACCGCCGACGGTCAGCGCGGTCAGCAGTGCTGCCAGTACGGGGATGGCGGTGGCCCGAGTCGCCGGGTGGGCGTGCATGCGCACAGCAAACGGCGGCGGCGTCCGTGCCGTCCCTGAAATGGGTAGCCGTCCCCAGAATGGGGGAGAGGGCAGAGGTCACGCGCCGGCCTGCCGCGCCCGGTAGGCCGCCACCGCGTTGCGGTTGCTGCACGCGGGGCTGCAGAAGCGCCTGGAGCGGTTGCGGGAGAGGTCGAGCACGATGCCGCGGCAGCCGTCGTCGGCGCACACGCCCAGGCGGGACAGCTCGTCGGCCCGGATCAGGTCCACCATCGCCATCGCGGTCTCGACGGCGATCCGCTGGGCGAGCGGGGCGGTCCGGTCGATCGCGTGCAGGTGCCAGTCCTCGTCGTCGTGGCGCACCAGCTGGGGGATCGCCCGCGTCTCGGAGAGCATCCGGTTGACGATCCCGACGGCCTCGTCGCGGCTGCTCGTGAGCAGCACGCGCAGCGGAGCGCGCAACGCACGCACCTCGTCCAGCTCGGCGCGGTCGTGGGCTCGCGACCCCGTGTAGGCGTGCTCGCGGTAGAACGCGTCCAGCTCGCCGGTGGTCGTGAGCGTGTCCGGCTCCTCGGCGGAGTTGACCAGCGCCACGACCGCCAGCAGCGCGGCCTCGGTGTCATGAGCGAAAGGCATGTTGACAGGTTACCGCACCCGGAGCTAGCGTCATGAGTCATGAGCACAGTTGCCGATGACATCCGGACGGGGGAGAGCGCCCCGGGGACCTCCCGGCTGCTTCCGGGCCTCGGCTTCGCCGTGCTGTCCGCGATGTCCTTCGGCCTCTCCGGCTCCTTGGCCAAGGGCCTGCTGGACAACGGCTGGACGGCAGGGGCCGCGGTGGCGGTCCGGGTGCTGATCGCCGCGGCCGTGCTCGCCGTGCCTGCGGCGCTGTCGCTGCGCGGCCGCTGGTGGCTGCTGCGCCGCAACGCCGGGCTCGTCGTCGTGTACGGGCTGGTCGCCGTCGCCGGCTGCCAGCTGGCCTACTTCAACGCCGTCGTGCACATGCAGGTGAGCGTGGCCCTGCTGATCGAGTACACCGCCCCGGTCGCCGTGATCGCGTGGATGTGGCTGCGTCACGGGCACCGGCCGACGGTGCTCACCCTGGTCGGTGCGCTCGTGGCGGCCGTCGGGCTGGTCCTGGTGCTCGACCTGCTCTCCGGTGCGGACCTCAGCGCCCCGGGGGTGCTCTGGGCACTGGGCGCGATGGCGGGCGCCGCGACGTACTTCGTGCTCTCGGCGCACGACGACAACGGTCTCCCGCCCCTGGTCCTCGCTGCCGCCGGCCTCACCCTGGGGGCCGTGTCCTTGCTCGTGGCGGGAGCGGTGGGCGTCGTGCCGATGCGCGTCTCCACGGCACCGGTGTCCTACGACGGCACCACCGTCCCCTGGTGGCTGCCCCTGGTGGGCCTCGGGGTCGTGACCGCCGCCCTCGCCTACGTCAGCGGCATCGCGGCCGGGCGGCGGCTGGGGTCGCGGCTGGCCTCGTTCGTGGCGCTGCTCGAGGTGCTCTTCGCCCTGGTCTTCGCCTGGGTCCTGCTCGGCGAGCTCCCCCGGGTGGTCCAGGTCGCCGGGGGGGTGCTGATCCTGGCGGGGGTCGTCGTGGTCAAGCTCGGCGAGCGCGGAACCGTGGCTAGCGCGCGTCCTGACGCCGCAGGAACACCTCGCGGGTGAGCATCAGGATCGCCGCGGCCGTCGGGATCGCCAGCAGCGCACCGACCACGCCGAGCAGTGCCGCCCCGATCAGCGCCGCGATCACGGTGACCGCGCCGGGGACGTCGACGGACTTCGACATCACCCGCGGGTAGATCACGTAGTTCTCGAGCTGCTGGTAGATCACGTAGAAGACGATGCAGATGAGCCCGATCTTCGGGTCGGTGGCGAACCCGATCGCGGTGACGATGACGGCACCGATCGTGGCGCCGATCATCGGGATCACGTCGAGCAGGGCCACCACGAACGCCAGCGCCACGGCGTACTGGCCCAGGCCCACCACGAAGAGGAAGACCAGCGAGGAGATCCCGGCGCAGAGCGCGACGATGAAGGCGCCCGAGACGTAGCCGCCGACGCGCTTGATGATCTCGTCGCCGAGCCTGGTCACCCGTTCGCGCCGCGAGGCCGGAGCGAGGCCGTAGAGGGCGTGCTTCGTCTTGTCCAGGGAGGCGAGGAAGTACAGCGTCAGCACGGTCACGACGAAGGAGTTCAGCAGCACCGACAGCACGGCCAGGCCGATGCCGAGCACCCCGCCGAAGAGCCCGCTGACGAACTTGCCGTCGGAGACGTAGGCCTTCACCTTGTCGATGACATCGTAGTTGCGGTCGAGGTCGCGGACCCAGTGGTTGCGCTGGAACGACGTCAGCCAGTCCGGCGCCGTCTTGGAGATCTCGGTGACCTGGTCGGTGATGACGGGCACGAACGCCACCACGAAGAGCGCCAGGGCTGCGATGACCGCGCTGATGACCGTGAGGACGGCGAACGGGCGCCGCATGCCGCGGCGCTCGAACCACTCGACCAGGGGGTTGAGCCCGGCCGCCAGGAAGAGGGCGACCACGATCTCGATGAGGACCGAGCTCAGCGACACGATCACGCCGCCGAGCGTCCAGGCCAGGAAGAGGCCGAGGCCGGCGAAGAAGCCGATGATGAACGGCGAGCGCTTGGAGAACGGCGGCCCAGGCTCGCCGAGGTCTGGCCTGGAGTCGTCCCCGGGCCCGTCGTCGACCCCGTCGTCGGGTGGGGTGTCGGGCTCGGCGGCAGGTTCCCCCTCGGTCGCCGCCGCCGAGTCCGGGCTCACTCCTTGCCCTCGTCCTCGCCGAAGCCGGCCACGACGTCGCGCAGCGACGCGAACTGGGCGGTGATGGCGTCGCGACGCTTGGTCATCCGGTCCAGCTCGGCACGCGTCGCGGCGAGCTCGCGCTCGGCCTCGGCGTTGCCGGCCGAGGTGATCGAGTCGGCCTGCGTGCGGGCCGAGGCGACGATCTGCTCGGCCTCACGGCGGGCCCGGGTGAGCAGGGACTCCGCCTCCTTCTGGGTCTGGTTGCGCAGGTCGTTGGCCTGCTTGGCCGCCTCCCGACCGCGCTGCTCCGCGGCGGCCGCGCGCTGCTCGGCCTCCTCGACCAGCCGTCGGGTCTCCGCCGTGGCGTTGCTGTGGTGGTCGGTCGCCTCGCGGGCGAGCCGCTCCTTCTCCACCGCCAGCGTGCGCCGGGCCTCCTGGACCTCACGGTCGGCGGCGGCGCGAGCCTGCTCGGCCTCGCGCTTCGCGGCGACCCGCTGCTCGTTGGTCTCCTGCTGGGCGGCGAGGCGGACCTGGTCGGCCTCGCGCTTGGCCGAGGCGAGGATGTCCTCGGCCTCGGTGCGGGCCATGGCGCGGTCCTGCTCGGCGTCGGCCATCAGCCGGGCACGGCTCTCGTCGAGCTCCTTGAGCTGGACCATCCGCATGTCCTCGGCCTCGCTGGCGGCCTCGGCGCGGATCGCCTTGGCGTCGCGCGCGGCCTGGTGCCGGATCTCCTCGGCGTCTCGCTGGGCGGTCGCGCGGACCTCGGCGGCCTCCTCCTCGGCCAAGCGCAGCATGGCGCTGGCGCGGCCGCCGAGCCCGGCGTACGACGGGTTCTTGTTCTCCGCGAGCTCGGTGCGGGTGGCCTCGAGCTGGGAGGTGAGCTCCGCGACGCGGCGCTCGGCCTGCGTGACGCGGCTGGTCAGGTCCGAGCGCTCCTCACCGAGCTGGCGGACCCGTGCGTCGACGGCCTCGCGGTCGTACCCGCCGCGCCGTACGACCGGGAAGCCGGTCACCGTCGCGGAGGTCGTCGGGCGGGAGGGGGTGGCGCCGGCAGCCGCGCTCGGGCGGGCGGCAGGAGGCGTGACCGGGGCGGTCGGGCGCTGTGCCCTCTCGGGTGTCGCGGGCTTGGGTGCCGCCGGCTTGGGCGCAGCGGGCTTGGGGGCAGCAGCCTTCTGCTGCTCGGCCGGCGGGGTCGACTTCCCGACCGCTGGCATCACCTGGGTCGCCTCGTCGTCGACGGGCGCGTCGGTCGCCTCCGGCTCGTTGTCGAAGATGGACAGACCCTCGTCGCTCATGTGTGGCACCTCTCCCGGGTGGTCGTCGTTCGGTAGGCCCACAGTCTCCCCGATGACGGGTGAACAACCCACCCCGGCTCGCGGACGGAATCCGCGAACCGGGGTGGGTGGTGGGTGATCAGGCTCTCAGACGCCGCGGAAGCGGTTGATCTCGTCCAGATGTGTGGCCCGGAGCTCCGCATTGCGGACACCGAGGCCCTCCTCGGGGGCGAGGCAGAGGACGCCGACCTTGCCCTGGTGGGCGTTCTTGTGGACGTCGAGGGCGGCCTGGCCCACCTCGTCGAGCCCGTAGGTCTTCGACAGGGTGGGGTGGATCTTGCCCTTGGCGATGAGGCGGTTGGCCTCCCACGACTCGCGGTAGTTGGCGAAGTGGCTGGAGATGATCCGCTTGAGGTTCATCCACAGGTAGCGGTTGTCGTACTCGTGCATGTAGCCCGAGGTCGACGCGCAGGTGGTGATGGTGCCGCCCTTGCGGGTCACGAACACGCTGGCGCCGAAGGTCTCGCGGCCGGGGTGCTCGAAGACGATGTCGATGTCCTCGCCGCCGGTGAGCTCGCGGATCCGGGCGCCGAAGCGCTTCCACTCACGAGGGTTCTGCTGGGTGCCCTCCTCGTTCCAGAACTGGTAGCCCTCCTCGTTGCGGTTGATGATCAGCTCCGCGCCCATGGAACGGCAGATGTCGGCCTTGTCGTCGCTGGAGACCACGCAGACCGGGGTGGCGCCGCCGTTGAGGGCGTACTGGGTGGCGAAGCCGCCCAGGCCACCGGAGGCGCCCCAGATCAGCACGTTGTCGCCCTGCTTCATGTCGCCGCCGTTCTTGGAGACCAGCTGGCGGTAGGCGGTGCAGTTGACCAGGCCCGGGGAGGCGGCCTCTTCCCAGGTGAGGTGCTCGGGCTTGGGCATCAGCTGGTTGGCCTTGACCAGGGCGATGTGGGCCAGGCCGCCGAAGTTGGTCTCGAAGCCCCAGATCCGCTGCTCGGGGTCGAGCATCGTGTCGTTGTGGCCGTCGGGGTGCTCGAGCTCGACCGAGAGGCAGTGGGCCACGACCTCGGCGCCGGGCTTCCACGAGTGGACGCCGGGGCCGGTCTGGAGCACGACGCCGGCCAGGTCGGAGCCGACGACGTGGTAGGGCAGGTCGTGTCGCTTGGCCAGCGGCGAGAGGCGGCCGTAGCGCTCGAGGAAGCCGAAGGTCGAGACCGGCTCGAAGATCGAGGTCCACACGGTGTTGTAGTTGATGGCGCTGGCCATCACAGCCACCAGCGCCTCGCCCGGGCCGAGCTCGGGGAGCGCGACGTCCTCCACGTGCAGCGACTTTCGCGGGTCCTTCTCCTTGGTCGGGACCCCCTCGAACATGTCGACCTCGTCCTTGTGCACCGTCACGGCGCGGTAGGACTCGGGCAGCGGGAGGGCGGCGTAGTCCTCCGCCGAGGTGTCTCCGGCGAGGATGGCGTCGAGGATCTGCTTCACCAGTACTCCTGATCGATTGGTCGGCGCGGGTTCCCGGGAGGTCACGTCGGTGACGTCCGGGCCGCCGGTCGTGACGTCGGAATCTACTCAGGAGTAGCCACCGGTGTCAGCCTCGTGTGACCTATCTGGCGTGCGCCGGCCATGGTCACGGACTAGTCATCGGCAGGGGTCTTTGGTCCCTGTGCGGCGGATGGGGTCACTCCCTACGGTTCCCGGGTACGCCATCCACAGTCCAGGGGGGATCCAGAATGGCGATCATCGACGCGCATCCTCGTGAGCGCCTCATCCACACCGCACGTGACTACGCCGCCGCGCTCACCGGGCTCTGGCGGCAGCGGGCCTTCACCGGCCCGCCCAGTCGTTCTGTGGTCGGCCGGTCCGTGGGGGGCCGCCGACCCGGTCCGCCGCTGGTCGACCTGGCCTCGCGCCGCGTCGACACCAGCCTGCACGAGGCATCGCGCCGCGTCTGCCGGGCGATGCTCCTGCTGGCGCCGCTGCGCGACTCCCAGGACCCGGAGATGCGTGCGGCCTACGAGAACATCCACGACGTGATGGGCGACCTGGCCAGCATCCACCACTGGACCGCGCTCGCCGCCATGCGCCTCGAAGGGGAGCGCGCCGAGGAGGAGACCGCCGCCGAGGAGTGACTCCCGGTCGACCCTCAGGCGTCCTGGGGGTCGTGCCGGCCGGCGTCGGCCTCGAGGGCCTGTGCGTCCAGGCTCTTGCTGTGCAGGGCCTGCGCATGGAGGGCCACGGCGATGCCGCGCAGCGTGCCGACCGCCTCGTCGAGGATGTCGAGTGCCTCGTTGGTGTGGTGGCGTACCGGACGGGGGACCCAGTCGAGCGTCCCGGTGAGGAGCAGGTGGGCCCGCGAGACCTCCATCGTCACGTCCATGAGCGCGTCCGTGGGGTCGAAGTCGGGGCCACCCGAGTCCGTACGCATCCGATCACCTTCCCGCCGCGAGAGCAGGCGCAACCGCGGCATCGCCCGGTGAGGCTATGACGTGAGGTTCGTACCCACCCCGGTGAGACGTACCGGCTTTAGTGCGAGTCTTTACCTGCGGGCTCGACGAGCTCGACGAGCACGCCGCCGGCGTCCTTGGGGTGGATGAAGTTGATGCGCGAGTCGGACGTCCCGGGCCGCGGCTCGTCGTAGAGCAGGCGCAGCCCGCGCTCGCGCAGGATCGCGCTGACCGCCTCGACGTCGGTGACGCGGTAGGCCATCTGCTGGATGCCGGGTCCGGACCGGTCCAGGAACTTCGCGATCGTCGACTCCGGCGAGAGTGGTGCCAGCAGCTGGATGCAGGACCCGGACTCGCCCACGGCCATCATCGCCTCGCGGACGCCCTGTTCCTCGTTGGTCTCCTCGTGGGCCAGTCGCATCCCGTAGGTGTCGCGGTAGAACGCGATGG